>Ga0206124_10000025_pt1 | contig 109420 bp, 160 predicted proteins | sample Helgoland_Spring_3_FD_148671 | JGI IMG/M metagenome (GOLD analysis project Ga0206124, IMG submission 148671) | Pelagic subsurface seawater microbial communities from Kabeltonne, Helgoland, North Sea - Helgoland_Spring_Bloom_20160321_2 | ecosystem: Environmental > Aquatic > Marine > Epipelagic... | reverse complement strand
AAGGTAGGTTACAGTGCGGAATGGATTGTTAAGAAAGCAGCAGAAGAAGGAACATTAGTACATGAAATGATTGAAGACTGGTTAAACGGTAAAGAAATTAAATTCTTGTATGACAATGGTAACCCTAGAATGCCTGCTCATGTATGGCAAATGTTCCTTAGATTTGTAGATTTCTGGGAGACTTATAATCCAACATTAATAGAAGCGGAAGTACATTTATTTTCAGATGAAATTAAAGTAGCAGGTACCTGTGATTTAGTATGTGAAATTGAAATAGATGGTAAAATGGAACGCTGGATTATAGATTTTAAAACATCTAATCATTTACAAACAACATACGATTTACAAGGAGCAATTTATGCCCAGTGTTATGAAGAATGTTATGGTAAAAAAATTGACCGTGTAGGAGTTTTATGGTTAAAATCTAAATCTAGGGGTGAAGATAAATCTGGTAAACGTTTAAAAGGTAAAAATTGGGAAGTATATGAATCACCTCGTACACAGGAACAAAATATAGAAATATTTACTCATGTTAAAGCCTTATTTGATATTGAAAATCCAAAACCAAAACCTTATACAAACACATTTAAAACCTCTTCGAAGAGAACCGTGTAAAAATTTGGCTACCCGGGCTATCTTTCGTATATTTACCATGTTGAGCAGTTAAGCACAACATTTAAAAATTAAGGTTATATGATGAGTCCAGAAGAAATTTATTTTGCAGAACAAGAGTTCAACAGGTTTGAAGAGATTATGAATACAAAAGAAATCCTTACAAAAGAGGAGTATGATTTTTGTTTTGCATATGACAAAGATATTAGAGAAGATACTTCTTATCTAGGAGATGGTGAGTATTTAAACCTAAGAGTTTATACTGAATACGACCACGAAAAACGTGGAGAAGATGATGTTAATAACTGGTAAAAGTAATACACGGGAAGCTTGGCTTCCCGGGCTAGAGTTCGTATATTCATAGAGTATTAATGATTAAAAATAAAGGTTATGTCAAATTTTAGAAAAGCGATTATTGAAAATGGAAATGCTAAGTTTACTGTAAAAGGAATTACCGAGTACCGAAGAGGTGGTGAAGATAATGAGTATGGTGATTTCCCAAAGATATTTGCAGTTAATGAAGGTGGTGATGCTATTTATGAAGATACAAATTTGTTTGGTAGAGGAATGAATATCAACAAATTAGGTCCTACTTGTATTACATTATATACTTTTGATATGTTAGGTAAAAAATCAGTAGGCAAAATCAATTATAAAGATATTACAATTTTAAAATAAAGGTTATGAAAAAAATAGTATATTTACACGGTTTAGAAAGTGAATCAGGAGGAACAAAAGTGTCTTTCCTAGCAGAAAAAGGTATGGTTTATGCTCCTAAAATGGATTATGAAACTTTAGATTTAGATGAATTTATTTATACCTTAGGTATGCCTGATTTAATTATTGGCTCTAGTATGGGAGGTTATGTTGCTGATATTATTGGCTCAAGATTAGGGGTTGATGTTTTATTATTTAATCCTGCTTTACATAGTAGACGAATAGATCCTGAATATGAATATTATGGTAACACATATGAACGTACAATTATTTTAGGTACTGAAGATGATATTGTAGATCCTGAAAGAACTAAAAGTTTATGGTCTGTTCATGGTAATGAAGCAATACATGATGAAGTTGAAGGTATGGGTCACAGAACGCCACTTGATGTTTTTATCAATATGTATAATAAACATGTTTAATTATGATCAAACTAGTAGATCTCTTAAATGAGATAGATATACCAAAAAATACATGGACAACTATACCATCTTCAGAATTACAGAATTATGATGAAGAAATATTCAAATTAATTTCTACAGCTTATGCTCCTATTGGTGGTCATCCTAATTTTACTTCACCAGACTCAATAACAGGTAAGGAATCAGATGCTAAATATGTAGTAATAGATTTAGATAACGATGATGAAATTGATGCTCTATCAGCATATAAACAAAAAGGATTTGGAAATAAGTTTATAGCAACTGGTCATGATGGTACTAAACCTGCTAAATCTAGAGTAGTAAATTATAGAGCAGATCTATTAAAACAACCAGGATATTATATAGAAGTATCAGGAGCGTGGATAGATATTCTTTCTGCTAAAGGTGTAGAACCAGTTGATGATGAAGAATTGGTACGTAAAGTACTTAAGGGTAAAGATATTGAATGGTTAGGCAATGGGAAATATAAGAGAAATATAGCAGGAAAATTATATACAAAAACATTAATGGGAAAACCAACAGTATGATAAGTTTAGTACAATTATTAAAAGAAGCACAAGGTAATCCAAAAGCGATTATCTTAGCAGGGGCACCGGGAGCAGGTAAAGGATATATTTTACGTGGTTTAGACTTAGGAGGTCTAAAGGTAATGAATATAGATGACATTTATATTAATATGCTTAAAAAAGCAAATGTTAGTTTAGATTTAAAAAATGCTACACCTGAAGAAAGAAGCGAACAAGCTAAACAAATGGCGGCTGCAAATAAAGAATTTAAAGGAAATATAGCGGCTACTATAGAAGGAAAAGAATCATTTATACTAGATGGTACAGCAGCTTCAGTAAAATCAACAACGACTTTAAAATCAGAATTAGAAGAAGCAGGATATGATGTATTTATGCTTTATGTTTATACTGATTTAGAACGTTCACTTAAACAAAACCAAGATAGATTTGAAAAATCAGGAGGTGAAGATAGAAGTTTAGCACCTGCTATTGTAATGCGTACTTGGGCTGGTGTAACTAGAAACTATGATGCTTATAAAAGTTTGTTTGGTAATAATTTTGTTTCAGTTGCTAATACTTTAGAAGATGAAAAATTAAGTGATTTAGAAAGTATAGTAGATAAGTACTTAACACCATTCAAACCTACAGGAACTAAACCTAAAGATGAAAAAGCAAAAGCCAGATCAGCTAAAGCAAAAGCCAAACTAGATGGTGAGTTAAATGCTTTATTAGCAGATGATGGAGTTAAAGATATTATAGATAATTCAGTATCAAAAGAAGAAGCACAATCTAAAATAAAACAATTTTTATCTTAATGAATTTAACAAGTTATTTAATAGAAGGGTTATTACCTGAAGAAGAAAAGAAAAAGGTAGTAGCAGTATATGGTGGTGGTTTTAAACCACCTACTTCTGGTCACTTTGAAGTTGTAAAACAAGCATTAAAAGAAAACCCTGAAATAGATAAAATGATTATTTTAATAGGTGGTAAACCAAGAAATGGTATTACACCTGATGAGTCTATTCTAATTTGGGATATCTATAAAACATACTTACCATTTAAAGTTGAAGTAAAATACACATCAGTACCTCCTATAAAAGGTATTTACAATTATGCTAAAGAACACCCAGATGAAGAAGTATTATTTATTATAGGTGCTAGAGAAGGCAACGAAGAAGATTTTAAAGATATAGCATCTAGAACAACTTCATTAGATAAATACCCAAATTTAAATTTACGTACCATTGTAACACAAGGTGGTGTTTCAGGTACAGCAGCTAGGAATGCATCTAAAATATCATTAGATAAATTTAAACCATTTGTTCCATCTGAATTATCAGATGAAGAAGTAGAACAAGTATATAACATAGTAGCTGATAAAATTACTGAGAAAAAAGAAGCATCTAAAGTTAAAACACAACGTTTAAAAAAGTTAAACGAAAACAACAAAGTAGACGAATTAGAATCACTTTTAGATAAATGGTCAGCATACTCAGGACAATATGATTTACTACCAGATATAGCAAAATTAGCTAAAAATTTAGGAGTAAATAATGGTCCTTCTATTGTATATAGAGCAGTACCTGGTTTAGATGAATACCCTTATACTAAACAAGAAGTTATAGACTATGATAAAGAACAGGAAATAGTAGCAACAACCCCTACCAGAAAACAAGCAGAATATTTTATTACAGATAATGCAGACTGGGCTTATATTTTAGAATATAAACCTCATATTGTTATCAATTTTGATGAATTTGAAGAAAAATATGGCTGGTCTGGAAATTGGGGCGAAGGTGAAATATTAATAGATGTAACTAAAAGTAAGTTAGTTAATATAGAAGATTATACTAAAAAACAAAGTATAAACGAAAATGCTTCATACTCTCAACATATAGATATTCAAGATAAAATAGATCGATTAACTCAACATATGATTGATAAGGGTATGAATATTGAACCTTTACCATCACTAGAATTTGTAGATGGAGACTCAGAAAATGCTAGCGATTTTTTCGGTAAAACAGCATATTATGACCCGAACAAACAACATATCGTATTATACACTGAAGGTAGACACCCAAAGGATATAGTACGCTCATATGCGCATGAAATGATACATCATATTCAATATTTAGAAGATAGATTAGGTGATGTATCAGGTACAGATACAACAGAAGATGACCATTTAGATAAAATAGAACAAGAAGCTAATTTAAGAGGTACAATGACATTTAGAAATTGGACCGATAGTATATTAAATGAAGCAATTGTAGGTGAAAAAATCAAATGTGATAATTGTGATTGGAGTTGGAATATAGTAGATGGTGGGGATGATTTATATACTTGTCATAAATGTTGGCACGATAACACCCCAATAGAAGAAAAGAAAAATAAAGACCCATTTGGTTTAAATGCGTATGCACGAGAATTAGCTATGGGATTAGAAGAAAACGAAAAGGTTATGGATTATAAAATTTATTGTGACATGGACGGTGTATTAGCCGACTTTGAAAGTGGATATGAAGAATTAACTGGGGTTGATTTACGAGGTGAATTTCAAAAAGGAGAGGATTTTTGGGATCCTATTTCTAAAGCAGGTGTAGGTTTTTGGGCAGGTTTAAAATGGATGCCTGATGGACAAAAGCTATGGGATTATTTAAAACCATTTAACCCAGTATTACTATCAGCACCTTCACGTGAACAATCATCTAGAATAGGAAAACACGTTTGGGTAAAACATAAAATACCTGGTACAAAATTAATATTACGTTATGCTAGCCAAAAACAAGAACTAGCAACACCAGAATCAATATTAATAGACGATAGACAAGTTAATATAGATCAGTGGGAGGCTGCAGGAGGAATTGGTATATTACATACCAGTACAGCTAATACAATTCAACAGTTACAAAAATTAGGTTTATGAGTCAAGACAATGTTTTAAAAAAAGAATTTGCAAAAAAAGATGTAGAACGCCTTAGAAACCTTATGCAAGGTAAATATGGTGAAAAAACAACAGTTGGTGTTGGTTATTCAAAACCTGAAGAATTCCATAAAGAAGGCGATATTTGGGACTATGATGGTCGTACTTGGACTATTAAAGATGGCATTAAACAAAATATTACTAAATTAGATAAAGCTAAAAAAGCCCATTTAATGCCTTTACTTTGCCCCAAATGTAGTAAAGTAATGAAAAATAAAAATGATAAGCCCTATTATAAAATCCATAAAACCTGTTTTAAATGTGTTATAATACAAGAAGACAAACTCAAACGAGAAGGTAAATGGGAGGAATATCAACGTAATATACAAAATAATGAAATCGATAATAAAATTACTGATTTTAAAGCTTATGTAAAAGATAAACTCCAAGAAACTAATAATAGTTTTATATCAGAAGCTGGAGATAAAGAAACTTGGAAAGGAAAAGTTAATAAAGAACGAGTAGAAGAAAATGTTAAAGATGTAGTAGCCTACCTAGAATCACTTAAAAAGTAGTTTTATATATTTATAACATATAACTATACACTATGAAAGATAATTTTGACGTACATGCTTGGAATTTTAAAAGATACCTAAATGAAGATAAAAGTTATTTAGATCAGTTAACTGATGATTTATCATTAAAATACCCTGATTTAGATTTTTATGTTAGAGATGAACCTGGTTTTGATAGAATTGATGTAATAGGGTCTGAACAAGATAAGGTAAATTTTGGAAATGAATTCCATGGTAAAAAATTTGGTGAATACGAGGTATTTGCTATAGATGATGATGATAGAGGAGAAGTAGTCCGTATAGTTAAATCTAATTCTATAATGAGGAATTTTGAAGAAGGTAATAAAGGGTATTCTCCACAAATGATATCACCTGAAAACCCAAAAGGGGAAACAGATGGATTAACACAAGATACACTTGATAAAATATTAAAAAAACTACTTCAAGATAAAGAAATATCTGAAAAACTTTGTAAAAAAGGTGAAGCATATCGTAAACGTAGAATGGCTGCTGGTGAAAAATCCTCTGCTTATTTATCTGGTCGTGCTGTAAAAGTATGTAATGGCACAATGAGTGGTAAGAAAAAGAAAAAATAATAAAATAAAAAAATAAAATGGATAATTTCGATTTAAAAAAATATTTAGCTGAAGGTAAGCTATTTGAAGCTCAAAAATACGATATAGAAGCAGTATTAAAAGATATTAGAGAGTTTAATGGAGATAATATTGATATGGAAACTCTTACAATTTCAACAATTAAAAATTTAGGTTATTATGTTAACCCTGATTCAATAATCCAAGTAGAAGACCATTTCTACGCTTCAATGTTAGATAATGAAAAATTACCTATAGACCGTACTATGGTAAGGGAACTTTATGGTATATTAGAAAATTTAATGTAATAAAATAAAATGACCCAATCCCAACTAACAGAAAGAATACAAGAATCACTACGTGATTGGTTTAAAAAAGAAGATTGGGTCCGAATCAATACCTCAGGTAATATTTCTGGTAAGTGTGGTACAATGAAAAAAGGTAAAGCTACAACTAGATGTTTACCTAAGAAAAAAGCACAATCGCTAACTAAAGCAGAGCGTAAAGCTACAGTTGCTAAAAAGGTTAGAGGAGATAAAAAAGGAAAGCAATTTGTAAAAAACACAAAGAAAGCTGAATATAAAAAGAAATAGTTTATGAAGAAATCATTATTTTTATTACTAGTATTATTATTAACAGGATGTTCACCAACATGGTATGTAAGTACAGCGGGTCATGACCCAATATACACTATTGAAGGATCAGATGTAGAAATAGTAGTAATAAATAATGAGTTTGAACTTCAACGATTACTTAGAACAGATTTCAACTTTAGATTTGATTTTGCTCAATACGCATTATTACAACCTAGATCATTCGATTGGAATAATCGTATATTAGGTAACAGATATAACAGATATAACCCATACTATGGGTATAGCCCATATTGGAATAGAGATCAAATGTGGAACGACTGGGTATGGGGTATTACACCTTATAGATGGTCTCCTTTTGGTTATAATAGATGGGGGTATAATAATTACTATGGTTGGAACAACTATTATGGTTGGAATAATTGGGGTATTTGGAACAATCAAATAAATCCTAATTGGGGTAGATCTTACGTTAATGGGAGAAGAAGTAATACTCATATCATTACTAATCGTAGAGTAATAAACAATAATAGAGTAGTTACTACCCCACGTACAAGAACCGTAATAAAAAATAAACCTACCATAATACAAAATACTAAACCTAGAATTAGAACTAAACCTAGAATTAATTACAATACAAAACCAGTAATAATAAATAGGAGACCCCCAAATACTAATAACTCTAGACCAACATTTAATAATTCTAGACCAGTAATTAACAATAATTCAAGACCTAACAACAATAATAGAACAAGAGGCAACTCTAACAGAAAAAATTAATATTTATAAATAAAAATATACATAATGGACAATTTTGACTACAAATCTTATCTTAGAAGCGGTAAAATCCACGGAGATAAATCAATGCTAACTGAATCAGAACAGGTTTCTGAAAAGAAAAAACAAGGATACGACGATAGAGAAGACGAATCTTTAGGTGCTCGTAAAGGTGCTGAAAAAGGTAAAAAACAATCTATGAAAGGTCGTAGAGATGATTCCTATGGTAAGTTTGGTAAGCGTGATGCTGAAGCAAAAGGCAAAGCAAAAGGACCCGGAAAGAATAAAATTAATAAAGAATCTCAAGAAGTAGATGAATCTTTAGCTGTAGCAGCAGGAGTTGCTTCAATTTTTGGTGGAGCAGCGGCTTTAAATAAAATTATGGATAAACTTGAAAAAGGAGATCTAGGAGAAAAAGGTAAAAGTATTGCTAAATCTTTAGCTTCAATAGGTAAAAATGCAGCAAGTGTAAGAGAAGAATCTCAAGAAGTAGATGAATCTTTAGCTGTAGCAGCAGGAGTTGCTTCTATATTTGGGGGTGCAGCCGCACTAAACAAAATTATGGATAAACTTGAAAAAGGAGATCTAGGAGAAAAAGGTAAAAGTATTGCTAAATCTTTAGCTTCATTAGGGAGTGCAGCATCAAGTGTAAAAAAAGAAGGATATAGCCCAAATTATGAAGAAGATGATATTGATCCTATGAATGAAAATGCTCGTACGGACGCTGAAGAAGAAGGATATGAAGATGGATTTAAAGATGCTAAAGCAGATATGAAAGATGCTTTAACCAAAATGAAAGTATCTGAACTTAAAGCAAAAATTAGAGAAAATATACTTTCCACATTGAATGAAGAAGAAGAAGTAGATGTTGATATAGACGTTGAAGATGAGGTTGAAGTAGATGCAGAAGCAGATGATATTGAAATCGAAAGAAAAGGAGTTAAAGCAAAAGTAGAAGTAGGATTATCCCCAGAAGAAGAAATAGTACAAGATTCTTTAAAAGCTGCTATGGATGCTGCTCAAGAATTAGGTAGTGATAAATTAGCAGACCAAATTGGTAATACAATTACTTTCTTTACAAGACAATTTGTAGTAGGTGATAATACTGATTAATACATGCTTAACGAGCGCAAACTCACAGAAAACGAATTAGAGCAACGTCAAGTTGCTCTAAAAGGTTTATTGAAAAATAAATCTGCATTAGTAAAAAAATACGGTAAAGATGCCGAAAAGGTTATGTATGGTATTGCAACAAAACAAGCTAAATCTAAAGTTGAAGGCATGAATAAATTAAAAATCAAAGAACTAATCCAACAAATGCTAGAAGATAAAAAAGAAAAACCTTTATCTAAACCTATAGCTAAGGACCTTGGAAAAATGAAAACTAACTTTAATGATTTAAAAAAGAGACTTAAATTAGAAGATACTGTTGATACTGGTTTTTCTGGTCGCGCTGATTATGGATCTGAAGTATCTGCTAACACAGCAGAGGATAGTATGGAAGTAGGTGAGTTAGAAGAAGCACTTAACCCAGAAGTAACCAAAGCAGTAAGCCGTTTTATTAAAGCAATGGCTAAACGATATAGTTATAGTGAAAAAGATGCTGTATTTGCTATCCAAGCTGCTTTAAAACAAAGAAAATTTGATAGTTTAAATGAAGATCTAGATGTAGGACATCAAGATGATGAACCAGGAATGTTAAAGGCTGAATTAGCTAGAGCAGGTAAAATGGTTCAAATGCTTTATAAAGCAATTGATAAATACGATAGTCAGGGTGAAGTAGATTTTCCTCAATGGTGGCAGAAAAAAATTATTCAAGCTAATTCAATGTTGGATAGTGCTTTTGACTACTTAGATGGCCAAGAAAATGTAGCTAAAATTGACGCTATGTTAAAAGAGGGTGCAATAAAAGATATGCACACATTTTTAAATGATTTAAGAGACTCAGGTGTAACAAATATGTTTGGTGCCGCTCCTTATTTACAAAATGAATTTGGTTTAGATAAAAGAGAAGCAAGACAAGTATTAGCTAATTGGATGCAATCATTTAGTGAAAATTTAGATGAAATAGATAATAGTGAATATGCTATGAAGCTCAGAGCACTTAAATCACAACCAGAACCATCTAGAGGTGGAATTGATTATGATGAAGCTTTAACGTTAAGAGGAATGTTATCCCAATTAGAAGATAGTAGAGATAGATTATTTAGAGATATGGAGCAAGAAGCAGAACCAGAAGGTGGGCCAATTGCAGATAGATATGGTGATGAATTAAATAAAATTGAAGATCGTATATATAAAATCCGTAGACAACTTTCTGATTATGATATGAATGAAGGAGTAAATGAAGAATTATCACCTGAAGATCACGTAAATATTGCTAGAGCTATGCTTGTAAAAGCTGAAAAGGATGGAGATGATGACTTAAAAAGAAGAGCTTTAGCGGATATGGAAAACATCAAGAAAATTTATAATCTAAAAGAAGATCAATTAAAAGTTGCTCAAGCTGCTTTTGATAAAGCAGAACAAGATGGTGATATTAGAGGTCAAGAATTAGCTTTAGCTGCTATTGATCTTATTAAGGATATGGATAAAGTATCTCAATCTCAATCTTCTTCCTTAATAGGTAGATTAGGTGATAAAACTATAAAAGAAGATATAGACGGTGGTCAAGTATTCGATTATTTTGCTAATAAAGGATATGTAGTAAAAGAACGTAGACCAGATGGTTATCCAAAAAAAGAAGGAGTAGTAGGATATCAAGTAACAGATAGACCAGATAGTGGTAGAAGAAGTGATAACCCACAAACAGTAATATTTCAATACAACCCATCCACTGACCAATTTACCATTAGTCAAATGAATGGTTATAAAATAGATCAAAAAGATGCTGTTAAGGCAGGAATGAGACAACAAGGTTCATCATGGGTAGCAGGTATAGATTCTTATATAACTGATGGAAATTACAACCCAGTAGATATCTCATCTGAAGGTTTAAAAGATATAGTCGACCATGTAATGGGTGGATTAAGTAGAGAAGCTAAAGTACAAAAAGATTTCTATGCTGATAGAGGTCCTACTTCAGGTACTATAGATGAAAAAATAGCTACTGCAGTTAAAGAAAAGTTAACCAAATCATCTTCAGTAGAAGACCACATTGAAGATTTTAAAGATTCAGATGCACCCCAATTTAAAGGTAAATCTTTAGACAAAATAAAAAAGATGGCATTAGCGTCATTTTTATCTAAACAAGGTAAAAAAAAGGTAGCTGAAGGAGAAGAAAAATTACAAATGACTTATAAAGATGATCCTGTTAATCTTCAAATTTCAAAATTTGGGGGTACTTCTGAAAAACCAAACGAAACAGTTCTTTTTATTGCTGTTGGAGGAAAAGGAAAACGAGGAAGTAAAGGCAGTAAAAGTGCTTTAGAAAGAAGATTAAAACTTTTAGATCAAAAAGTAGATAAAATTTTATTTACTAATAATGATAATACTACTAAGGAAATTAAATCCTTTAGTAAAAATGATTTTAAAATAAAATAATGACTAAAGCTGAATTAAGAGAAAAAATTCGTAGCCTAGCACTAAAGGTAGTAAAGGAAAAAGTAAAATCTGAAGATGCTGCTTTAGCATATGATGAATTAACTAAATTCCCCGAACTAAAAGATATTATTGTTAGTTTAATGACCCATGAATTTGATTCATTCTTAGAGAGAATTGATTGGGTATCACCAAAACCTTCTACATTTAGAATTGTATTGTTAAATGGTGAATCATTTTTATTAACATATAGTCCTAGAAGTTGGGTTGCTCAAATAGAAGGAAAGAAATACTATTTACTAAATCTAGATGAAGAAGAGTATGCTTGTCAAGCTATTAGTCGTATATTACAGTATGGAACTGAAAGTGGAGCTGAAGTAGAAGGTGAAGCAACTGATACAGAAGCTGCAGCACCTGCTGAAGAAGAAGAAGTAGATGTTAACGTAGATGTAGAAGCATAAAATAAAAATAAATTAAAATGAAAGAACTACATAGATTTAGACAATATCTTACAGAAGGTAAACTATTAAAAGAAGACATCACTAAGCTAAGAGGGCAAGAATTACTTGATTTCTTTAGTTTTACTAAATACATGAATGTTGATTTAGAAGAATTAGAAAGTGAATTTGAAGATGCTATTAACTATGGACAGTTTACTGACCCTGCAAACGTTGAACAAGATAAAAAAGATTTTACAGAAGAAAATGGAGACAAATTTTTAGATACTAATGAAGACAAAATGTCAGAATATTTAGGATTTGAAATTGATACAGAACAAATGATTGATGATTATTTCTTGGGAACTCCAAAAGCTGTAGAGTTTGTACATTCTGATGAGGATTTTGAAGGTTGGATGGATGAAATAGGTTCATTTTGGAGATAAAATAAAATAAAATAATGAGTATATTCGATAAATTTTTTACAAAATTTGCTTATAAATTTGACAAAGGATATCCTGACATGAATAATGATCAGGATGTTTTGTTGTTAGAGTCGCTTATTAGTGAAGCTATAGGTGAAAAATTTAGCTTAGAAGAAGCAAATACTGCTGAAGGTAATAAATTTATAAAAGATACAATTATAAAAAATTCTGAAAAATTAGGATTTGAATTAGATATATTAGATGACAAAAATAGACTCTATTTTAAGGGAATCCCATCTAAGGGACAAAGGGAAATGAGACTAGAATTATTAAAACTCATAAGTAACTTATTTCCTGATAATGATTTTAAGGATACAACAAAAACAACACCCACCTTTACAGTAGTAATCGATGGACAAAAACATACATTTACAATTAAGGGAGCGGGTAGTGAATTTGGAACCTCAACTATACAAAAAGAAGGATTAGTAGTATTTTTCTATAATTCCCCAATAAACGAATTATTCACCCCAGAGTCATTAATAAAAAATGTTGAGGTATTAAATGGGGAATATTATGATGGAATAGGCACTAAACCAGATCAAGTTAAACTTCTTCTATCTAAATATACAAAAAACATTGAAAGTGTTGCTAATGATAAAACTGCCTTAGCTGTACTTAATGATCCCTTATCATCCGCTATTGCTATTAAAAAAGCTTACGGTAATAATTTTCCATTAATAACAGGAGATGGTACATTTAATGAAGTAAAAACTACGGGAGCAGAATTATCTGGACTTGATGCTGATAAATGGAACCCTGGTGATGTATTTTTACAATTAGCTGATATAAAATATAGCAAAGCAAAATCATTATCCGACCCCGATACAATTAAACCCATTACTGAATATAATAAGAATTTTGTTATTGAATGGGGTAAAAAAGATAATATAGATAACATATCAACTTCTTTTGTTTCTATATCTTTAAAAAATGAAAGAGCAGCTGCTGGTAAAGGTAAAGGTTATTTAAAGGGGTTTGACCCTGCTTCTGAGTATGGTAAAATTAAAAGAGGGGTAACTTCTTATAATATGACTGATGATGAAAAAGAATATAGTGATGAAATTCTTAAAAGTGAAATAGCTAAATTAAAACAAGAAATTAAAAGTGAAATTGAAAGTAATGGAGACGGAGTAAAATATAATCCAGGACCTACACCAACTAAAAGATCACAATTACTTGCTAAATATGCTTCTTTAAAAATTTTAAAATTTATTTTAATAGAGGTAGCTCAAGGTAGTGGATTAGGAATAGAACAATCAATAGGAGCTATAGCTTCATATGCTGCTAGTTTAACTGGGGTAAATTGTTCATTTTTCAAAATCTCAGGTAATTCTAAGGGAGAAGCTACAGTAAAAACCTTTCCAGCGGAATCATCAGCTGAATTAACTAAAGGTAAAGGAATTGAAATTATAGATAGAGGTACAGCGGGAAGTATTCAATTAAAATTATCGTTAACTTCATTGGACTCTATAACAAACAGTATTGAAGAATTTGATTTCATAATGAATATTAGAAGTAATGGTACTGGTCAAAATACAATTGAACTTAATATAGCAAAATAAAATAATTATGTGTAAATGCGGATGTAATACTTGCGAAACTAAAACAAAAGGGCCTTTATTAACAGAAGGTAAAGTTAAGTCTTTACTATCTGAAGGCCTACAATATCACATAGATAAAAAAATACCATTATTTGAAACAGTATATCGTATTGGTTCAGATAAACATTTATCTCTAATTAGAGAGGCTAGAAAAATGTATTCACGTAATGTAATCGATTTATGTGAAGAAGATGAAGCATTAATTAAAACAAATTTAGGTGAATTTGCTTTATATGAAGGTGTATCTATACCATTAGATTTACCTATGTTAAATGAATCATATGATTACGATGAAGTAGCACAATCCGAATTTGGAATGGATTACGACCAATTAGGTTCGGGTGAAAAAGAATGGGTACGTGATGAAATAGACAATATGTCTATGAATGAATCAAATTCTAACTATCCAGATTTTGATTTAAATAAAAACATAAGATACCAAGATACTGTTATCACAAACGGAATGTGGAGATATACAGGTAGAGAATCAGGTGGAGCAGGTGTTTATAGAAATTTAAATAATGACCAATTCTTAGCTTTTGATAGAAATGATTTTGACATATTTAGAAAAAACCTTAGCAGTCATTTTGATTTTTCAGAATCATTAAATGAAAACGAGGATAAATTATTAAAAATTAAACAAGAACTTGAAGCATTAAGACCAGGAACCATTAGTTGGATAGATGATATATTTATATCTTCATATGATGGTAGCTTACAAGTTGAACTGGATTATACGTTATATCCTGACGAAATAAAACAACTTGCCCAAATTGCCGCCAAATATGGTATGGAATTAAAATACATGACAGGTAAAAATGCTACTTTAGTAAAAAGAATAGATGAAGCGGTTAAAAATGCGCTAACTGAAAAAAAAGCTAAGAAAAAAGAAAAAAAAGATCCACCATTAAACAAACCAAAACGTGGTGGTTCAAAAGCATATTATGTTTACGTACGTGATCCTAAAACTAAAAAGATTAAAAAAGTATCATTTGGATCAGGCGGTTTAAGAGCTAAAATCAAAAACAAAGAAGCACGTAATGCATTTGCTGCACGTCACAATTGTAAAAATAAAAAAGATAGAACTAAAGCAGGATACTGGTCTTGTAATTTACCAAGATACGCTCCAGCATTAGGTTTAGGTGCTAAAATGAATACTTTTTGGTAATATGAACCCATACGAAAATAAAGGTAATATAAGAACATTTTCTAAAGATGTAGATCCAATGGAATTGGTATGGCATCAGGATAAAGAAGATAGACACATAGAAGTTCTTGATGGTAAAGGATGGTCCATACAGATGGATAATCAGTTACCTTTGGCATTATCAAAAGGGGATCGTATATTTATAACAGAAGGTAGAATACACCGAATATTAAAAGGTACAACAGATTTAAAAATAAAAATAAATGGATAACTTTGATTTAAGAAAATATTTAGCTGAAGGTAAGCTATTAAAAGAAGAACTAAGAGATGTTGAAGACATACTAGTAAAAGCTGGATTTAGATTTGATGATGGTATTTTAGGAGGTATAGGTTCAGGTGGCGCAGGATATTATGATATGGCAAATGATAAAATATACGGCTATAATCAATCAGGTCCTTGGAATGAAGAAGAATTCAATAAATTTTATGATAATTTTGAATTTAATTCTAATTTATATGATAGAGAGGATCTTGAAGATTTAGAAATATCACAACCACAATTAGAAAAAGGTATTTATGCTGTTGAAGATATGGGGTATGTAGAAATCCATAGTAATGGTGATGTTGAAATTTATGCTACTCCACAATTATCTGATGAAGAGGGAAGAGAATTCCTTCCTGCATTTAAAATGGATGCTAATAGAAAACCAATCCCTCAATTCAGTAAAGACGAAATGAGAAAAATGTTAAAAGATGATATGATGTATATCTTATAAAATAAAAATAAAAATAAATTAATATGGATAATTTCGATTTAAAAAAATATTTAGCTGAAGGTAGGCTATTTGAAGAAGAAAATCCTATATGGACAATTGATTCATTTGAAGATAGTGCCGATATAGAACAAGCAGGCCCCTCATATAAAAAAGCAATAATAGATATTATCAAAGCAAAACATTCTAATATTTCAAGTAAGGATTTAGAAAAATCTATAGAAGTAACTAATAATTTTTGGTATGATGAAGCAAGAGATAATGCTAAAGGATCCGACCCAGAAGATATTAAAGTTTCAGCTAAAGAATTCGCTGATTCAGCAATAGAATACTATGAAGATGCTTTAATACCCCCTAGTGGAGAGGTGGATGATGATATTGATGATAGGTTTTCAAACTTTCCTTCTAAAGAAAAATCATTTGATCATAACTTGCAATGGTACTTAAATAATTCTCCAACTCTACTCAGACATATGCAACCAGATGTAAAAGCTGATTTTTTAAATTATGCCGAAAAATCTTTAAAACCTTCTAATGCATCTCCAAAAGAAATTGAGGATGCTATAAATATATTTTATAAAAAGCAATTTAGTTAATTAAAATAAAAATAAATGGATAACTTTGATTTAAAAAAATATTTAGCTGAAGGTCGCTTATTAAAAGAAGAACTAACTCCTCTTCAACAGTATGTTTACGACTACGAAAAAGAAGTTAGCGGTGAAGATAATGCAAAAGAGTTTTTAGATGGTATTAAAAAATTAAATACCCCTAATGATGTTTATGATTATTATGCTTTTGAAAGAAATTGGGAAGGTGATAGTGATCTAGAAGGAGATTTAGAAAATATTTACAATCAAGTATTAGATAAATTTAAAAGTAAAAATGAAAACAAAATAGATAATTTCGATTTAAAAAAATATTTAGCTGAAGGTAGGCTATTTAAAGAAAACGTTGATTTTCCCGAATTAGAAGATGAATTCGAAGGTGCAATGGATGCTATGGTAGTAGAACCTAAAGTATACCTTCAAGATATTATAGATGCATCTGCTGAAGAAATTGTAAGTGATGATTATTACGAGATAATGAATGCTGTAGAACAGGGAGTTTATTCCGAAGTTGAAGCAGTTAAATTAGCTAAAGCTTGGGCTAAAGAAAAACTATCAAATTTAGCTGAAGGTAGGCTATTAAAAGAAGATTATGATAAAGAATCACTTATTAAAGCTTTAGGAGATGATGATGATGCTTTTATTCAACTAGGAGATGGAAGAGAGTTTGTAATATACAATCCAAACTCTAATAATGATGATAATGTAGATATGTGGGGTGATTATTCTGTATTTGCAGTAGACCAAGATGGGGAAGAACACGAAATATTATATTCAGATATAGCAGGGATTAATTTATAAATAAAAATAAAATAAAATAAAAACATATAGACAGATTCATAGCCTGTCGCGATTAAAAAATAAACAGATATCTGTGGCGTCTCATTTGGAGACGCCATTTTAAGTTCGTATATTAACGCATTAAAATAAAGGACAAATATGAGTAAAAACGTAGTAATGATTGGAGCAGGAGTAGCAAATGTAAATGCTGCTACTAAGCTAGTTGACAATGGGTTTGATGGTAAAATTACCATTATTGATATGGGTAAAGATCCATATTTAAGACCATATGAAGAGGTAATGACAGGTTTCTTAGGAGCAGGAGGTTGGTCTGATGGTAAATTGACTTATCACACTTCAATTGGAGGACAATTATCTAAATATTGTGGTGAAGAAAAAGCAATGGAATTATTTGATCAAGTAATTGATAATTTTAAACGTTTTCACCCTAAACCAGAAGAAGTTCAATGTTCAAATCCTATAGCAGAACCAGAATTTATTAAACCATATTTTGGATTACGTTTATTCCCAGTATGGCACGTTGGTACAGATTATTTACACGAGATAGGTAAAAATTGGTATGACTTTTTAGTTGATGGTGGTGTTGAATTTATTTGGGAAACTAAAGTAACTGATATTGATTTTGATGAACAAATTGTATCTATAGGAGCAGTAGATGAAATGTCATATGATAAACTTATTTTTGGTGTAGGTAAATCAGGTATTGACTTTGGTAAACAATTAGCTGAAAAATACGATTTACCAACTGAACCAAAACCAGTACAAATAGGTGTTCGATTTGAAGCACCACAAAAACACTTCCAAAAATTAATTGATGTATCTTACGATTTCAAATTATATAGAAAATATGAAGACAAAGGAGTATCATTACGTTCTTTCTGTACAAACAACAATGCAGCATATGTTGCCGTTGAGGAAACGTATGGAGATCATTCATATAATGGACACGCTAAAAAAGATGAAGCATTCCGAAATGATATGACCAATTTTGGTATATTAATGGAAGTTCAAGGCATTGATAAACCATTTGATTGGTCTAGAGATGTAGTTAAAAAACTACAGATAGATGGTACAGGATTATATTATAGTCCAAGTAGAAAACCATCAACAACTTCTGAAGGTGTAAATGTATCCGCTATACAAGTAGATAGATTACATGAAATATCAAAAGCAATGCAACCATACTTTATGTATGTATATGATTTTATTGAAGACATGAAAAAAGTATTCCCAACACTTAAAGATGATTGGGGTATTTATGTGCCTGAAGTAAAATATCTATCACCTGAGCCGCTTGTCGATTATATCAATTTAGCACTCACTAAGTATCCTAACGTACATTTCGTAGGCGATGCTTTATCAGCTAGAGGTATAACGGTAAGTGGTGCACAAGGGACATATGTTGCTGAGTCACTTTTGGAGAATTAAAATAACTTTCGTATATTTACTATAAACAATACAAATGAAAAAAGAAACAAAAACACCATTCCCACAAAGTAAAAAATTAAAAAAAGCAGATGGAACAATAGCTTATATATGGGATGGTAAACTTCATAACTGGGAAGGACCTGCCTTAATACCTGAAGGTAATGAAAAAAAAGGTGAATATTATCTTTATGGTATACCTTATACAAAAGAAGATCATAAAGAAGCAATTAGACAACAAACAGGATTACCTTGGTATAAACAACCAGCCCCTAAAGGACAAAATCACAGAAATTAAAATAATATGAAAATAGGTTTATGCGGTACAATGAGCGTAGGTAAAACGACATTGGTTAATGCCTTAAAAGATTTACCACAATTTAAAGATTACAATTTTGCTACTGAACGTAGTCAACATTTAATGTCATTAGGTATTCCTTTAAATACTGACTCAACATTAAAAGGCCAAACAGTATTTTTAGCTGAACGTTGTGGGGAATTAATACAGGACAACATTATTACAGATAGGACAGTATTTGATGTTATGGCATTTACTATGAATGCTAAATCTATTCCTCATCAAGATAAAGAAGCATTTGAAACATATGCTAGTGAATTTATCAGAGAATATGATTACATTTTTTATATATCTCCTCATGGGATAGAAATTGAAGATAATGGCATACGTGAGACAGATGAACATTATAGAGATTTAATTGATTTTACTATTACAACATTAATTAAAAGATATGGCCATAAATGTAATATAGTAGAAAAAATATCTGGATCTACAGAGGAACGAATTCAACAAATATTAAAGTTTACTAATCTTTAATATATTTATAATAAAACCTTATTATAATGAAAAAATCTAAATTAAAAAACTATATTAGAGAAAATATTATCTCTACATTATCTGAAGATACTGATGTAGAAATTGAAAAAACCAAAGAATTAACTGCCGCTGTTAAGGATCTAGATGCAGCTAAAAAAGAAGCAGGTATAGAAGAAGCTAATGTAGGTTTAGCCGATTTACAAGACATAGGATATGATGATGGTGAGTATGCTGTAAGTATGCATTTTAATCAAGATGTAATTGATATAAATAATGAACTTGATTACAAATATTATAGAAGAGGATTTCTCCAAGGTGTAAAAGATAGTACAGCAAGTTATAAGTTAGAAGAAAATGCAACACCAAAAGGTGAAGATTTTACTTATGATTATGAAGATATAGGTCAATTTTATTTAGAAGGATTTGGAAAAGAACATACCCTAACTCAAGACCAATTAGAAAAGTTAGGTAAAAAAATTACTGATAAATTATATGGTGGTGATATTGGTAAAGCATATGACGCTGTTTACAAATCTAGTCAAAATGCTGCTGTTAAAAGGTTAGCTAATAGAGGAAAATTAATAAATCCTATAACTGAAGATGAAGATGATGACTTAGATGCTAAAGCAATTAAACAAGCTAAAGGAGCTAGGGGTAAACATAAAAAATTAGATATAGCACTTAAATCTTTAAAATCAATAACTGCTGAAATGAAATCATTAGCACGTGAGTATAGCAAAGCAGATGGAGTAGAAAAAGAAAAAATAAAAGATAAATTAAAGAAAAAAACTCCAATTAAAAAAGAATTGGAAGCAATGGTTGCTAAATTAGAAAAAAATGTCGTCTAAAGAAAGATTTTTATATATAGCTTTATTATTATTATCTAGTGTTTTTGTTTCATATTTATTCTTCTCTGAAGATGAAAGTTATGTGGAACAATATAATTTTGAGATAAAGAAATTAGAACAAAAAATAGATTCACTACATAATATAAACCATGAATTAACTTATAAAGTTGATACTCTACAAATTCAAGTAAAGGAATTAGATCTAGAGTTGGGTTTAAAAGATAATAGAATAAAATCATTAAAATATGAAATTAATACTAAAATGGATGCTGTTGATTCTTTTAATGGTAGCGAGCTTGAAAAGTTTTTCACAGACCGTTACAGACAGTACAATGATTCGATTAAAAAAACCAATAGCCCGATTAGTAATTAAAGATCTTATTAAAGGGGATGGTAATAAACAAGAAATAATACTTTTAGGTGATAAAATAAATATTTTAAATCAAAAAAGTATATTAAAAGATAGTATTATATCTAATCTAGATTTACAAATTAATAATTTTAATTCTATATTATTTCAAAAATCTAATCAATTAGAAATATCCCAGGAGTTAACAAAAAAATTACAATTGGATTTAAAAAAACAAAAGTTTAAAAATAAATTAACAATAGGGGTTGGGATAATAACAGTAATTGGAACGGCATTATTAATTAATTAGTTATATGGCAGACTTAAAAATAGTAATCCGTCAAGAATATCTTAAATGTGCTAAAGATCCTATACACTTTATGCGTAAATATTGTTATATACAGCACCCACAACGGGGTCGCATACAGTTTAATTTATACCCATTCCAAGAAAAAGTATTAACGTTATTTCAACAAAACGATTATAGTGCTATATTAAAATCTAGACAGTTAGGTATATCAACATTAGCAGCAGGTTATTCTTTGTGGTTAATGACATTCCACAAAGATCGAAATGTATTAGCACTAGCAACTACACAAGCAACAGCCCGTAACTTAGTAACAAAAGTACAGTTTATGTGGGAAAATTTACCTTCATGGCTTAAAGTAGAATCTGCTGAAAACAATAAATTATCATTAAGGTTAGTTAATGGTTCAAAAATACAAGCTAAATCCTCTAATGCCGATGCTGCACGTTCAGAAGCAGTATCTTTATTAATTATTGATGAAGCTGCTTTTATTGATAATATTGCTGAAACATGGGCTTCTGCACAACAAACATTAGCAACTGGTGGTGGAGCTATAGTATTATCTACACCTTATGGTACCGGTAATTGGTTTCATCAAACTTGGGTTAGAGCTGAAGCTGGGGAAAATGATTTTTTACCTATTAAATTACCTTGGTATGTACATCCCGAAAGAGATCAAGTATGGAGAGATGCTCAAGATGCTTTACTAGGTGACCCTAGATTAGCAGCACAAGAATGTGATTGTGATTTTAGCACCTCAGGTGATATTGTATTTTATAATGAATATTTAGAATATTATGAAAAATCTCATATTAAAGACCCATTAGAACGTAGAGGTGCAGACCAAAATTTATGGGTTTGGGAATCAGCAGATTATAGTAGGGATTATATGGTAGTAGCAGATGTTGCTCGAGGGGATGGGAAAGATTATTCTACATTTCATGTAATTGATATTGAAAGTGCAGTACAAGTAGCTGAGTATAAAGGCCAAATTGGTACTAAAGAATATGGACATTTATTAGTAGGGATAGCTACTGAATATAATAATGCAATGTTAGTAATAGAAAATGCTAATATTGGTTGGGCTACCATACAGGTAGCTATTGATAGACAATATTCTAACCTCTACTATTCACAACGGAGTGGAGAAGCAACAGTTGATTCGTATTTTGATAAATATCAAGATCATACAAAGATGGTTCCTGGGTTTACAATGTCAAAAAAGACACGACCTATGGTTATAGGTAAGTTCCAAGAATACATCAGTGATCAAAGTGTAACAATACAGTCAAGAAGGTTAGTAGAAGAAATGAAAGTATTTATCTGGAAAAATGGTAGAGCAGAGGCGCAAACAGGTTATAATGATGATTTAGTTATGGCATTTGGTATAGCATTATATGTTAGAGATACAGCATTAAAATTTAGACAAAGGGGAATTGATTTAACAAAACAAGCATTAAATAATATGGCAGTTAATAGAACGCCTTATATGGGTAGTTATGGTGTAGGAACTCCAAACCCTTATGCTAATCCTTATCAAATGAAAACAGAACATGGTAAAGAAGATATTACTTGGCTCTTTAAATAATATTTATAATAATAATTATATACAATGGCAAATAAAAGCGTTTTTTCAAGGTTAAGAAGATTATTTTCTACAGATGTAGTAATACGTAATGTAGGGGGAAATCAAGTAAAAACTATTGACTCAGGACATATTCAATCTAGTGGGGAATATGAAACCAATGCATTAGCGGATAGATTTAATAGAATTTATTCTACAATGCCCACTTCACTATATGGTGCTCAATTTAATTTAAATTACCAATATTTAAGAACAACCCTATATTCAGAATATGATGTAATGGATCAGGATGCAATTATTGCTTCTGCTTTAGATATTATAGCTGATGAATGTACATTGAAAAATGATATGGGTGAAGTAATCCAAATTAGAAGTTCAAATGAAGATATACAAAAAATATTATATAATTTATTTTATGATGTTTTAAATATTGAATTTAATGCTTGGATGTGGGTTAGACAAATGTGTAAGTATGGTGATTTTTTCTTAAAGTTAGAAATAGCAGAAAAATTTGGTGTATATAATGTTATACCTTATACTGCTTATCATATTGAAAGAATAGAAGGATCAAACCCTGAAAACCCTGCTGAAGTAAAATTTAAATGGAATCCTGATGGGTTTGCAGGTAGCTCTTATGGTTATTATAATGTACCTAATCAACAATTAGATGGTGGTCCGGATGATAGAGGATCAATAATTTATGATAATTATGAAATGGCACATTTCAGAATGGTAGGTGATGCTAATTATTTACCTTATGGTAGATCATATATTGAACCAGCACGTAAATTATATAAGCAATATGCGTTAATGGAAGATGCAATGTTAATCCATAGAATTGCTCGTGCCCCTGAAAAAAGAATATTTTATGTAAATGTTGGTTCTATACCTCCTAATGAGGTAGAAGCATTTATGCAAAAAACTATCAATAATATGAAACGTACTCCTTATATGGATGAAAAAACAGGTGAGTACAACTTAAAATATAACATGCAAAACATGTTAGAAGATTTTTATATTCCTATTAGAGGTAATGACCAATCAACCAAAATTGATACTACACCTGGTTTACAATATGATGGTATTGCTGATGTAGAATATTTAAGAGAAAAGTTATTTGCTGCCCTTAAAGTCCCTAAAGCATTTATGGGTTATGATGAAAATACAGAGGGTAAAGCTACTTTAGCTGCCCAAGATATTAGATTTGCTCGTACAATTGATAGAATCCAAAGAATATTACTATCAGAATTAAATAAAATAGCTTTAGTACACTTATACACTCAAGGTTATACAGATGAAACATTGACTAACTTTGAGTTATCAATGACAACCCCATCAATTATATATGACCAAGAAAGAATTGAATTATTAAAATCTAAAACTGAATTAGCGGGCTCAATGTTAGAACAAGGTTTAGTACCATCAGATTGGATATACCATAATGTATTCCACTTTAGTGAAGACCAATATGATGAATACAGAGATTTAGTTCGTTCCGATGCTAAACGTAAATTTAGAATAGCTCAAATTGAAGCAGAAGGGAACGATCCTGTAGCTACAGGTAAATCATATGGTACCCCACATGATTTAGCTTCTTTATATGGTAAAGGAAGAATGTACTCAGATCCGGGTAATGTACCAGATGGGTATGGTGAAGATGATCCTAAATTAGGAAGACCCCAAAAATCAATTACATCCCACGGAAAACAAGATAGTAATTTTGGTAAAGACCCATTAGGTACTAAACGTATGAAAGATACAGATAAAAATGATTCAAGGGATAGCAAAACTGATACAAATAAAAGTGGATTAAATCTAGAAGGTGCCAAAATATCTTATTATAAAAATTTAGATGTTTTGAAATCAATGGATAAAAAGAAATTAATATTTGAGCAGGATAAAGAGGATAGTTCACTCCTAGATGAATCTCAACTAAAAGGTTAATATTTATAAATAAATATATTTTTTAATGAAAATTAAACATTCAAAATATAAAAATACTGGTATTCTTTTTGAATTATTAGTAAGACAAATTACTGCTGACACTTTAAAAGGAGGTGACTCCCCAGCAATAGACATACTAAAAAAGTATTTTGTAAAGAGCGAATTAAGTCGTGAATATAGATTATATGAATCCATTTTAAAATCAAAAGTTTTAAGTGAATCTCATGCTAATGTTTATATTGAAACAACTATATCTAATTCTAAACATTTAAATAGATCTATACTAAAAAAGCAAAAGTATAACTTAATTAATGAAATTAAGCAAAATTACGATTTAGCTACTTTTTTTGGATCTAAACTTAGTAATTATAAAGTTTTAGCATCGATATATACTTTAATGGAAAGTAATAATACTACTTCCCCCGATAATAAACAGTTAATAAATAATAAAATTAATTTATTAGAACATTTAACTAAAAAAGAATCAAATTTACTAGAAAGTAAAGAAACAGTATTACAAGAATTTTCTACTTATGATAAAGATGTAAGATCTTTAACTTATAGGATTTTATTAGAAAAATTCAATGAAAAATATGATTCACTAAGCTTAGACCAAAAACAGGTACTTAAAGAATATATTAATTCTGTAGACTCTACTCCGGGGCTAAGAAAATTTTATAACACTAAAATATCAGAGTTAAAAAATAAATTATTAGAAGGTTCTAAAAATATTAAAGATAAAGCTACAAAAATTAAAATTGTAGAAATATCTAAAATGTTAATAGAATTAGATAAAACTTCAAAAGTAGGTGATGATAATCTAGTTGATTTATTACAATATTATGAATTAGTTAAAGAAATCCAAGTAGCAAATGGCATTTAAATATAAGCTTAAAGAAGAACCTTTTAATGTAGGAGATACTAAAACAAGAGGTGGTATTAAAACAACAATTACAGATCTAGACCCAGAAACCGGTTCTGTAACTTGGGATGTTAAAAATGTACCAGCTATTGATTCTACTTTTAAAGAGTTTAAAGAATTAAGAAGATTTATAACCCAATTAGCTCGTGATACGGAAGATACTGTAATTGATGATTTAGCTGACCAAATTAGTAAGGTATTTAACCAATATAGAACTCATATTAGAAAAAAATACCCTAAATCATATAAAAGAGTTAATGAAGGGGATATAGATGAAGAAATAGATATTAAAGCACCAATTACTCAGGCAAATTTGGCTAAAGCTAATAATCAAATTAATAATTCTTCGGGCCTTGCAGATTATATACTGGATGTTATTAACCAAATTAAAAATAAAGAACAAGAAGGTTTATTCAATAACTCAAATATTAAACAAGCTATTAGTTTTTTAGAAAAAGCTAGAGGTGTAGATGAAATATCTACATCAGGTGGGGCGGGTGCTTATTTAACCCCATATGCTTTTAGATTAAAAGGTCAAAAACCCAATATTAAAGCATATAAAGAATTAGGATATAAAAAAGTTAAAGAAGGGGTAGGAGCAACATTAGGACCAGGCCCAGCTGCTGGAGAAGATGGAGTTAAAGATAATGCTTATGTAAAACAATTTAAATACAAATTAGTTCCTAAAAATAAAGATGGTACTTATGTACAAAAAGGTTCAGGACTTGAAGTAAATAAATTATTTTAATATGTATAATTATAAATTAACTGAACAAGATAATAAAGCAACTAAATTCCAAGAAGAGCGTATTAACGCTTTTAGTGGGTTAGAAGATAGAATAGATAACATAAAAAAATTATTACGCCAGGCAAAAATTGAAACTATAAAAACATATAGGGAACAACCTGATACATTTGCAGTAGTAAAACCCACTGATTTAATTGGTGAGTTTTTAAAAGATATAGAAACATTACTAGAAAAATAATATGAAAACACTACAAGAACAATATACTAAAATATTAAAAGGTGAAGGCCGTAAAGATTTATTTCTTAAAGAGGCTAAACAAAAATATCCTAATTTAATTAGCAATTTAACTTCTTTTCAAGATGCTGAAACTATCTTAAAAAATAAAAGTGTAATTAATGAAGAATTAGGTGGTGTAGTTTCATTACAACCTATAACACAACTAACATCAGAAGATTTTAACCCAAACAAACAGGCTTGGGAAAATAAATTTGAAGACTATTTAGCCGAAGAAAAAGCAAAATCATTAAAACCTATTATTGACGATGAAGAAAAAGTTAATACTAAGGAACAAGATGAAAAAATCAAAGCAGATGCTAAAAAAGTTGATGGTACAGTAGAAAATGTTGAAAAACGTAATTACGATTATTCTCCTAAAGTAGATAACATTAATAATGTTAATGCTCAAGAAATGATGAATGGTGTTTATTATGAGTGTAAAAATGATCCTAGTTTATCATTAGAAGAAGCACAAGAAAAAGTAATTAAAAACTTAGCTAAAGACGAATTACATTATGTAAAAGAAGGTCAATTTGGAGTAGGTATAGGATACACAGAACCAGAAGTACAAGAAAATACAGGTAAAACATATGGTGGAAGCGGTTATAGCGATAAACTTAAAAAATCAGATACAAAAATGAAACCTATTAAAGAAGAATTATTTAAAAAATTAATAAAAGAAGGATTAGGTGGTGTAGTAACATCAGGAAACCCAAATTCATTAGCAGCTCAATCAGGAAATATGATTAGACAAATGATGTCTGAAGATGAATTCCAAGCTGACCAAGCAGGTTCTCAATATCATTCATCATTGTATGCTGAAGAAAAAGAAGAAAAAAAATTACCAATGGATGAGGCTCCAAAACCAGATTTTATGGATATTGATGGTGACGGGGATAAAGAAGAATCTATGAAAAAAGCAGGTAAAGACAAAAAAGCTAGAAAACCTAAAAAAGAATCAATTGATAATAAATTAGCTGAAATTGGAAAAGAAGCAGAAGCTGTAAAGTTAGAAGCACAATTAGACTACCTACATGAATATATTCAGGAAAAAGTAGATAGAGTTAGTTCAATTAATGAAGATGATAATCTTAAAGAATTAATTGATAAAACTAAAATGAAGCAAATGCAAAGAGAAATTAAAGATTTAGTAAGAAAGAAAGCTAAAATGGAAAGAATCTATGAAAAATCTTGTGGTAAAAAATATGCTAAAAAAGGAATGGTAGATGAGGTAGAAACTACTGAAGAAGTATAATATGAATAAAAAGCTCTTAATAGAAACTCATACCTTAAACTATAATCCTATCACATTAACAGAAAATGTTAATAATGATAATGGTAATTTAGTAGTTGAAGGTATCTTAGCTACTGCTGAAGTAAAAAATGGTAATGGTAGGTATTACTCTAAAGACTTATGGGAACGTGAAATGGATAAATATTCTACACTTATCAAAGAAAGACGTTCAATGGGTGAATTAGACCACCCTGAAGCAACTGTTATAAATTTAAAAAATGTATCCCATATTATAAAAGAATACTGGTGGGACGGAGATGAAGTAATGGGTAAAATAGAAATATTACCAACACCTTCAGGACAAATACTAAAAGAATTAGTAAAAAGTGGTGTTACAGTAGGTGTATCATCCCGTGGTATGGGTTCATTAGAAGATAGAGGTGGTGTAATGGAAGTACAAGATGATTTTGAACTATTATGTTGGGACTTTGTTTCTACCCCTTCAAATCCAAATTCATTTATGCATACCTTAAAAGAAGGTAAAGAATGGATAACACCTTCTAATTATACAAAAATAAACAGTATTATACATGAGATTCTTTGTTCTAAAGGCTCTTGTCCTGTTTTTTAATTTTGAACTAATCTACATATACGTATAAGCATAATACACCATCTCTTATATGGTGTCGAACAATAAATATTTTCTATTACGCTTCATGAATAAGCGTATTTCACAAACTTAAATTTTGGGATTATGGCAAACAGAGATTTGTTAAAAGAGGCTATTGCCGAGGCTAAATCTGTTAAAGAAACAGCTATCGCAAACGCCAAATTGGCTCTAGAAGAAGCTTTTACACCCCATCTAAAATCTATGCTTTCTGCAAAGTTAGAAGAAATGGATATTGATGAAGATGTAAATGAAGAAACAGACCCAGTTGAAGAAATGGATGCTCCTAGTTTTGAGAGAAAAAATTCACCCGCAGGCGATTCTTTAAAGGATCTTGCACCTAAAAAAGTAGGACAATCTACTGTACAGGAAGAGGAAGAAATTAATCTTGATGAATTATTAGCAGAATTAGAATTAGATGAAGACAAACGTACAGATGCTGAAGAAGAAGGCTACTTGGATGGTATGAGAGACGAAAAAGCGGACTTGAAAGAGGACGAACGTACTGATGCTGAAGAAGAAGGCTACGAAGATGGCATGAAGGACGAGAAAGAAGACATGGAAGACAAAGACGACGAGGAAATTGACCTTGAAGATATGTCAGAAGATGACTTAAAAGGATTCATCGAAGATGTTATTAAAGATATGGTTGCTGATGGTGAAATTGAACCAGGCGACGAATTCGTAGAAGACGAAGTTGAAGTAGAGGACGTTGAAGACATTGATGTTGAAGACGAAGTAAGCGTAGACGTAGAAATCGACGAAGACATGAAAGCTTCAAAGAAAAACAGTAAAGAAGTAGAAGAAGCAAAAGTAGAATTAGACGAAGAGTCTAAGAAAGAAAAAGAGGAAGGCGACGACAGAGAACCTTATTCAAAAAGATCGAAAGCATCACAAATGACATTAGATATGTCACGAACTGGTAAAGGCGATTCACAAATGGTTAAGGAATTAGAAGCAGCATTAGCATCAGTAAATGAGCTAAAAACTGAACTAAACGAAGTCAACCTACTTAATGCTAAGTTACTTTACACTAACAAAATCTTTAAAGCAAAAAACTTAACTGAAGATAAAAAAGTTAAAGTATTAAAAGCATTTGATAAAGCAGTAGATGTTAGACAAGCTAAAACTATTTTTGAAACATTAACAGAAGGTCTAGTAGATAAAGTATCTAAACCATCAATTAATGAATCAATTAAAAGAGGTTCGTCTTCAAAAGCAACAGGTTTAGAACCTAAAGCAACTAAACAACCTATCATTGAATCAAATGAGGTTTTTGACCGTATGCGTAAGCTTGCAGGTCTAATTTAAAAAACTAAAAATTAATAAAACTAAAATTAAAAAACATGAGCTTAAATTCATTATTAGAAAGCGCAAACCCATATCAGTCTATGCAGTCTGATGCAGCTAGATTAGCTAGCAAATGGGAAAAAACAGGTTTATTAGAAGGTTTAGGTGGTGCCCACAAAAGTAATATGGGTATGATCCTTGAAAACCAAGCTAAACAACTTGTAGTAGAATCTTCACAAACAGGTGGAGGTGCTGCATCATCAGGAACATTCCAATCACAAACTGCTGTAAACGTAGGTGGACAGTGGGCAGGAGTTGCTTTACCATTGGTAAGAAAAGTATTTGGTCAAATTGCAGCGAAAGAATTCGTTAGTGTACAACCAATGAACTTACCTTCAGGTCTAGTATTTTTCCTAGACTTCCAATATGGAAGTGACAAATCACCATTCTCAGCAGGAGATTCTTTATACGGAAACGGAACTGCAGATTCAGCTCCATTTGGTAACACAAATGCAGGTGGATTATACGGAGAAGGAAGATTTGGATATTCAATTAACAATACAGCTTCAATCGCTGCTGATGCTTCTGCTCCATTAGCAGCAGCTGCATGGTCAGATTTTGATTATGATTCAGCTTATTCTCAATCTTCTGTAGACGGAGATTACTGGAAAGTATTAGTACCAACTGCTTCTTTAGATTTCGTAGATAAAGAAGGTGTTGCTGCATTCCAATTATTCTCAGGATCACAAGGATATGATGCTATTTCAGCTTCAGCTGGAGTACAAGTATCAGCATTCACTAGATACGACGGGGGAGCAAATATTACTTTCGTAGTACCTAAAGCTGATTTAGTAGGTGCAGGACCAGTTGCATTCGCAGCAGGTGATAACGTTTCTGTTGTTTACCAACTACAACCAACTGACCAGTACAGAGGTGATTTTGAAGATAATAACCCAGAACCAAATGGTTTAAATTCTCCAGCTATTAACATCCCAGAAATCAACGTACAGATGAAATCATCTGCAATCGTTGCTAAAACTAGAAAGTTAAAAGCAGTATGGACGCCAGAATTTGCACAAGATTTAAATGCATATCACGCACTAGATGCTGAAGCAGAATTAACTTCAATCTTAAGTGAGTACATTTCATTAGAAATTGACTTAGAAATCTTAGGAATGTTGTTAGAAAATGCAGCAGCAGGAAACGAAGTATGGTCTGCAGTTAATAACAGATCTATCGTAGATGACGGTGCTAACGGTACTATCTCAGATCTTGGATTCTACAATTCACAAGGACAGTGGTTCCAAACATTAGGAACTAAAATCCAAAAACTAAGTAACATCATTCACCAGAAGACTTTAAGAGGTGGAGCAAACTTCCTAGTATGTTCTCCTTCTGTAGGTACTATCCTAGAATCTATTCCAGGATTTGCTGCTGATACTGATGGGGATGCTGCTAAAGCAACTTACGCTTTTGGTGTACAGAAAGTAGGACAATTAAACGGAAGATATAAAGTTTACAAGAACCCATACATGACATCTAACAAAGTCCTATTAGGATTTAGAGGATCTCAGTTCTTAGAAACTGGTGCAGTATTTGCTCCATATATTCCATTAATTATGACTCCACTAGTATACGATCCAAATACCTTCACACCACGTAAAGGATTATTAACTCGTTATGCTAAGAAAATGGTACGTCCAGAATTCTATGGTACAATCGAAATCAACGGTTTAAATACTCTATAATTAGAGATTTAAATTAAATTTCAATAAATTAACCCGGCTTATGCCGGGTTTTTTTATCTTTTTCATATTTATAATAAAATGCGTTACATCGAAACTATATTTATCTCATTATATAGCTATATTAAAATTCTACGGTTTTTTAACGTATTTACACTAGTTGCATTCACTCTATGTATAATCCCAAATTTAAAGACTCTATGGCAAGTAAACCCCATACGGACGATGTTTATCGTCCTAAGAGAATTCCTAAAAACCCAATTAAGTTCAAACTCCAACTTAATGAAGAACAAAAAGACGCTAAAAAACATATCCTGGAAAATACAATTACCCTCCTTGGAGGGGGAGCAGGTAGTGGAAAAACATTACTTGCATGTAATGTTGCATTAGACGGTCTATTACGAAGGCAATATGATAAAATCATAATCACCAGACCTACTGTATCGAAAGAAGAAATAGGTTTTTTACCTGGTGATTTAAGAGAAAAAATGGATCCATGGGTGCAACCTATTTACCAAAATTTCTTTCAATTATATGATAAAGTTAAAATAGAAAAACTTATTGAAGATGGTAAAATAGAAATAGTACCAGTATCATTTATGAGAGGTAGAACATTTTTAGATTCAATGATAATAGTAGATGAGGCCCAAAATGTAACCCATGAACAAATGGAGATGATTACTTCACGTATTGGTTTAAGAAGTAAAATGATGATATGTGGTGATGCCCACCAAACAGATTTAAAAAAGAAATCAGATTCTGGTTTTAAATTTCTATACTCAGCTGCTAGAAGAATTAAAAATTTAGAGGCCATTACTTTAAATACCAATCATAGAAACGAAATTGTAGAAGATTTACTAGAATATTATAAAGAAGCCATTGACAGAGGTGTAAGTATTACTACTTCTGGTTCATATATTTATAATGGTACTAAATAATTTAATATTTATAAATAAAATATAAGCATATGAACATTCCTATATATGATGGTTGTCCAATTTGGGACCCAAAATCAGTACCTTTTGGATTTTATAATAACCAGGAAGATTTTAGGGCCGACTCAGTTAAAGTAGCAAAATTTGTTGCTTCAAGACTAGGGTATCCTATAGTCGATGTTGAACTACAATCAGGTTCCATGTTTACAGCATTTGAAGAAGCAATTACTACATATGGTAATGAATTATATGCATACAAAATTAGAGATAACCAATTATCATTAGAAGGTTTAACCACTGGTTCTTCATTAAATCAAGCTTTATTATCTCCTACATTTGAACCTATAGTTAGATTAACAGAAATGTATGGTGAAGAAGCAGGTTCAGGAGGTAATGTCCCATATTATTCAGGTTCATTTGCCTTAACCTCTAGTGTACAAGATTATTCTTTTTCAACCTTTATGACAGCTAGTGGTTTTACTGGTTCAGAATATCAAAATGGTATAGAAGTAAAAAGAGTATTTTATGAACAAGCAGTTCCAGCATCTGCTCAATATCTTGATCCTTATACAGGTTTTGGTTTTGGAGGATCAATTGCAGCCGGTATAACTGGATTAGGTGGATTCGGGGGTGGAACAGGATATTTAATGATGCCCCTAAGTTATGATATGCAAGTAATTCAAGCTATTGAGATGAACCAACAAGTTAGATGGAATCAATATAGCTTTGAAATTAAAAATGATCAATTAAGAATTTTCCCCATACCTAATTTTTCAGGAGTAACTGATGAAAATCAACCATGCCGAGTATGGTTTGAATATATTTTAAGAGATGAAAGAATAGCTACATCTGTTCAACAAATGTCAGATAAAGTAACTAATGTTTCAAATGCTCCATTTGATAACCCTGATTATAATTTTATCAATTCAGTTGGTAGACAATGGATATTTGAATACACATTAGCTTTATGTAAAGAAGTATTAGGGTATGTAAGAGGTAAATATGGTACAATTCCAATCCCTAATGCAGATGTTACATTGAATCAATCGGATTTAATAGCAGCAGCAACAGCAGAAAAAACAGCATTAATAGAAAGATTAAGAACATATTTTGATGAAACTTCTAGAATGGCTGCTTTAGAAAGGAGAGCACAAGAAGGAGAATCAAAAATGCAAGAATTACAAAAAGTACCATACACAATATATATAGCATAATATGGCAATGTTTACTTCACAAAGAGATGTTTCTTTATTAAGACATCTCAATAGAGAACTAATGGGTAATATAATTACTCAACAGTGTGCTATATACCAATTTAAATTAGAAGAAACCAAAGTAAATTTATATGGTGAAGCAGCAGAAGAAAAATATTATAATGGTCCATTCTTATTCAATGTATTAATAGATAGAGATGATGAAGCCTTTCCTGGAGGGGATTTTGAACTTATTGATGTTGTACAAAGTATTAATTTTTATTTCCTTAGAGATGATTTAATTAAAGGTAATATTGTACCTGAAGTAGGTGATATAATCTTATATCAAGAAGGTTATTATGGAGTACAAAGTACTATTGCTAACCAATATTGGGGTGGAAAAAATCCATCATACCCAAATAATGATTACGATGGAACACCTAACCCACTAAACCCAGGATTAGAAAAATTTGGAGAAAGTGTTTCAATATTAGTCTCTACTTATTATATCCCAGCAGATAAAGTTAATATTTCACCTTATAAAGAAAGATTCTAATGGCGAAACCAAGAAAACCACAACCTAAATATCAGCTAACATTAAGTCAGCAAAAACAAACCCCCTTTCCAGGTATTGAAAATAGAGGTGGTCAGGTAAACCCTAATAATGTAAATGAATTAAAAAATACTCCTTCTAATTACGAAGAAACTGGTATTCCTTTTAACAGGTCTACTAAAATGAGTTTTAAGGAAGATAAAACAAAACAATACTCAGTTGGTATAAAAGATATTGACGAAGCTATATTTTATTACTTCAATAACCATATAAAACCTTTTGTATATCAAAATGGTTCTAGAAGAGATGTTCCTGTAATGTATGGGGCTTCAGAAAGGTGGAACCAATATCAAAAAGATGGTTCTTATAGAGATAAAAAAGGAGCTATAATGTTACCTATTATTGTAATTAAACGGAATAGTATTTCAAAAGATAGAACAGTAGCTAATAAACTAGATGCTAACCAACCTAATTTATATGGGACTTGGTCTAAACAATTTAGTTCTAAAAACTTTTATAGTAACTTCTCAACATTAAATAACAGAAACCCAGTAGAAAAGTTTCACGTAGTAGCACAACCCGATTATGTAACATTAGAATATACTTGTTTAATTCAAACATATTATATGGAACAATTAAACAAAGTAATTGAGGCCTGTGAATACGCTTCAGATGCATATTGGGGGAATCCAGAAAGATTTCAATTTAGGGCATTTATAGATCAATTTACAACTGCTACTGAATTATCTCAAGGTCAAAATAGATTAGTAAAAGGTGAATTTAACTTAAGATTACGAGGGTATATAATACCAGATACAATCCAAAAAGAATTAAATGCTACTAAAATATATAATTCAAAAGCAAAAGTTGTTGTAACAACTGAGGCTGTTAGTGATTTAAAAGGTACAACTCATATAACCCAAAATCCTACTACAGATGGTCGTAGTAGAAATTAACTTTAACCCTCCTATTATATATTTATAATAAATTAAAACAATCAAAATGAAAAACAAAAAGTTATCAACAAAAGAGTTACAACCTTTAAAAGAATACCAAGAAAAAATTAATATAATTATAGTAAGTTTGGGTAAGTTAGATTTACAAATTAATTCACTTGAAAATACTAAGAAAAATTTAATAAAAGAATATCAGGAATTAGAAACATCTCAACAAAAAACAGCTTTAGAGTTACAAGATAAGTATGGAGAAGGTAATATTGATCTAGAAAATGGAGAATTTACTCCAATAGCTTAATTTTTTGAAAATATTTCTAATATTTATAACAAAATAAATAATAATAAAACATAACAATGGCAGAATCTTTAATATCTCCCGGTGTATTAGCAAGAGAAAATGATCAATCATTTATTGGAAGTCGACCAATATCTTTTGGTGCAGCTATTATTGGACCCGCAGTAAAAGGCCCAGTTAATCTTCCAACAGCAGTTGGCTCTTATTCTCAATATGAGGCTATTTTTGGAGGATCAGTAGAAAGCGGATCTCAATATTACACTTATCTAAACTCAATTGCAGCAAGAAATTATTTTGCTCAAGGGGGTGAATCACTTTTAGTAACAAGAGTAGTAACAGGAAGTTTTACTCCTGCATCTTCAGAAGTACCAAGTCAAAATAGTGATGGAGGTAAATTAGTTACTTTAACCGATGCTTTATTACCATCTATTACTACTAATCCAACGGATGCAGTAGATGCTACATATACAGCTGTAGACTTAACAAGTGGAACAGGAACAGGTGCAGAAGCAACAATTATAGTAAGTGGAAATACTATTACAAGTATAACAGTAACAGCAGCGGGTTCAAATTATGAAGCAGCAGATGTATTAGTTATAGCGGCAGGTGCTTTAGGAACAGGACAATTAATAAACGGGCAGGATATTTTAAGCAATACAGCTGCAACAACAATTGGAAACGTAATAGGCCCTTTTACTATAGCACAATCCTCAACAACAGGAGACGGTACAGGAGCAACTATTACAGTAACAGGTGATGGAGCTAATGCTTTATCAGCAGTAACAGTAGCTGCTATTGGTACTGGATATGCTGATACTGATACAATAACAATTTCAGAAGCGGATTTACAAGCACAAGGATTTACAGGTGCAGTCGGGGATTTAGTAATAACTGTAGCAGCAAATATGGTTGTAGATTCAAGCCAAGGGGAAATTACATTAGTTGCTGGTGATTTACAATACATTCCTTCTTTTACATTAAAAACTATTTCTGAAGGGGTAATAATGAATAATTACCAATCAGTAGATAGTGCTAATGGAACTTTAGATAATGGTACGGTTGATAATATTAGATGGGAAGTTGGATCTGTAAACACATCTTCAGGACAATTTTCATTATTCCTTAGACGAGGTAATGATACTACAACACAAAAAGCAGTATTAGAAACATATAATAACTTATCATTAGATCCAACCGCAGCTAATTATGTAGCAAAAGCGATAGGTGATACTTATTATACTATAGAGCAGGATGGAACTGATTACTATGTAAAAACTAATGGTAATTATGTTAATAGAAGTGCTTATGCTTATATTAGTGCTGTAAATTCTCCAACACCACTATATTTTGATAACAGTGGAGCAGCTAAAGCTCAATACACAGGAAGTTTACCTCAAGTAGAATCAGGATCATTTGCAGGTGCCACAGGTAACAATCTTGAAAATGGTGATGCTAAATTTAACGAAAATATAACTGCAACAAATATACAAGGTATTAGCCCCGATGATTATACATCATCTATAAAATTATTAAGCAACAAAGATGATTACCAATTTAATGTAATATCAGCTCCGGGATTAATAGGATCTTTACATGCACAAACAAGCCAATTGGTTTCTTTAGCACAAGATAGAACAGATTGTATTTCAGTAATAGATTTAGTACCTTATAATAGTACTATAAATACTGTAACTACTCAAGCAGCAGGATATGATACATCGTATTCAGCAACATATTGGCCGTGGTTACAAACAGTCGATGCAGGTACTGGACAAACAGTTTGGGCACCAGCTTCAACGTATATTCCAGCAGTATATGCATTTACCGATTCATCTTCAGACCCATGGTTCGCACCCGCAGGTTTAATTAGAGGAGCTTTAGGAAGTGTAATAAGAGCAGAAAGAAAATTAACATCTGGAAACAGAGATACATTATATGAAGCAAATGTTAACCCAATAGCTACATTCCCAGGAAGCGGAGTTGTAGTATTTGGTCAGAAAACATTACAGAAAAGAGCAAGTGCTTTAGATAGAGTAAATGTACGTAGATTATTAATCTCACTTAAGAGTTATATTACTCAAGTATCGGATAACTTAGTATTTGAACAAAATACAATTGCTACAAGAAATAATTTCTTAGCACAAGTAAACCCATACCTAGAATCAGTACAACAAAGACAAGGATTATATGCTTTTCAAGTTGTAATGGATGAGACAAATAACACACCAGACGTAATAGATAGAAATGAGCTAGTAGGACAAATTTATCTACAACCAACTAAAACAGCTGAATTTGTAATTTTAGATTTCAATGTTTTACCAACTGGAGCAACATTTCCTGAATAAAAAATAAAAAGATAAATATTTATAATAAAATAAAACAATAAAATGGCAGTATTAGACCCAAACGAAATATTTTATACAGCATTTGAGCCAAAACAACAGAACAGATTTATCATGTATGTTGATGGGATTCCTTCATACCAAATTAAAGGTATGGGAGCTGTTTCATTAACACAAGGTACAGTTCAATTAAACCATATTAACGTTGCAAGATACGTTAAAGGTAAAACACTTTGGAATACGATACAAATGACATTATTTGATCCAATTACTCCATCTGGCGCACAAGCATGTATGGAATGGGTTAGATTACATCACGAATCAGTAACAGGTAGAGATGGATATAGTGATTTCTATAAAAAAGATTTAACTATGAACGTATTAGGACCTGTAGGTGATATCGTATCTGAATGGATTATTAAAGGTGCATTAATTACAGAAGCTAACTTCGGTGATTATAACTGGGATAATGAAAGTGCTGCTGTAGAATTACAGTTAACAGTTCAACCAGATTACTGTATTTTAAATTTCTAAAATATTTTTTACCCTTCCTTTTTAAAATAGCTTGGCTTCGGTCAAGCTTTTTTTTATATTACATATGTATAACTAGAATTAATAAAGTTATAACTAAATAAAATTTATATGAGCGAATTTAAATTCCCAACCGAAGAGGTTGAATTACCTTCTAAAGGTCTGATTTATTCAAAAGACAATCCACTATCAAGCGGTAAAGTAGAAATGAAATACATGACTGCTAGAGAAGAAGATATTTTATCTAACCAATCTTATATTAAAAAAGGTACAGTATTAGATAAATTATTAGATTCTTTAATTATTGATAAAAATATTAAAACCGATGATTTAATAGTAGGAGATAAAAATGCATTATTAATAGCTTCTCGTATTTTAGGATATGGTAAAGATTATGAAGTAAAAATAAAAGGTGAATCCCATATTATAGATTGTTCTACATTAGAAAACAAAGAATTTAATGAATCTGAATTTGTAGCAGGTAAAAATGAATTTTCATATACTTTACCATCAACAGATACAATAATTACATACAAACTTATTACAGGTTCTGATGAAAGGCAAATAAATAGAGAAATAGCAGGTTTAAAAAAAATAAATAAGGATGCATCTCCCGAATTATCTACAAGATTAAAACATATAATATTATCAGTAAACGGAAAAGATGAAAAAAAAGATATTAGAGACTTTGTTGATAATTATTTTTTAGCCAGAGATTCTCGTGCTTTTAGAGACCATATCAAAAATACCCAACCAGATGTAAACTTATCCTATATTTTGGATACAGGAGAGGAGGTAGAGGTCCCTATTGGCCTAAACTTTTTTTGGCCTGACTATTAATACAGCACCTTTATTTAGAAAATCTCTTTTTTCTCACATCCACCAAATTTTATTCCATGGTAAGGGAGGATATGACTATAATTCTGTTTATAATATGCCTATATGGCTTCGTAAATACACATTTTCTGAAATAGATAAATTCTATAAAAATGAAAAGGATGAATACGAAAAGTCAAATAGTAAAGGTAAAGGAACAAAAAATATGATTAACCCTGATGGTAAGATCAACACCCCAGATTTTACTGCTGCATCTAAACCATATAAAGGTAAAACAAGTTATAAGTAGTAATATTTATAACAAAACCACTTATATCAATGGCGACTCAAGACCAAATAAAAAAACTTAATGACCAAATCCAAGAACTTAATAAGCAATTGGGTGGTAAGCAGATTAAAATATTTGATGTTAAGGAACTTAATGAGGCTGAAAGAGTTGTTAAATCCCTTAGACAAGAACTTCAAGATGCTACTAAGGATATTTCTGGTATTGCCTCAGGTTTTAAAAATGTGGTTCAAGAAATGCAAAAAACTAGTAAGCCACTAGCGGATGCAAAAAAATCATTTAATGCCCTGTCGGGTTTAGCCCAAAAATTACAAAATGATCAAGTAGGTATTAATAAACTTAGTAAAAAAGAATTAATATCTATTCAAGATAAAATTAAGGCTGAAAAAGAAAACCAAAAAACTCTTTATACAAATCTTAAACAAAAATATGATGCTAATGATTTGTCTAATAGAGAATTAGCAGCTTTAGTTGAAATTGAAGGAACTTTAGCAAATGAAAATGTTTTATATAATGATTTATTAACTACTGCTAAAAAAAGACTTGCTGAAGAAGAAAAAATTTCTGATGCTATGGGTCTAGGGGGTGCTATGATTGGTGGTCTTAAATCCGCCTTAGATAAATTAGGAATGGGTGGTCTGGTTGACCAACTGGGAATAAAGGATGCTGAAGATGCAATGTCTAAAGTAGCGGATGAAGTTACTAAAGGGGGGACAGAAACAACAACGTTTGGGGGTAAAGTACAAATTTTAAAAGCAGGTATAGGTTCATTGGGTAAATCCATGATGAAGAACCTTACAGATCCCTTAGCATTAGCTAAATTTATAGGTGATCAGCTTATAGATGCTATAAAGGGGGTAGATTCTGGGGCCGGTGATTTAGCTAAGAATCTAAATATGAGCTATAATGAAGCTCTAACAACTCGAAAAGAATTTGCAAGACAGGCTAATGAATCTGGTAATGTTTTTGTCACTACTAAAGGAATACAAGAAACCCAAATGGCTATAAACAATGCTCTAGGAACTAGTGTTGTTTTAGCAGGTGAAAACGCTATTGCATTTACTGAAATGCGAGATATGGCAGGATTTACTAATGAAGAATTAATAGGTATTAATAATATCTCATTAGCTACAGGTAAATCTATGAATGACATTACAGGTGAGTTTATGGCCCAAGCTAAAATGTCAGCAATACAAAATGGTGTTTTATTAAATGAAAAATCACTATTAAAAGATATAGGCAAAGTATCAGCTGCTACAACATTATCATTTGCAAAAAATCCTAAATTAATAGGTGAGGCTGTAGCAACTGCAAAAGCTTTAGGTATGGAAATGTCTAAAGTTGAAGGTATAGCAGATAGTCTACTTGATTTTGAATCATCTATTGAAAATGAATTACAAGCTGAATTGTTATTAGGTAAAAATATTAATTTAGAAAAAGCTAGACAGGCAGCTTTAAATAATGATTTAGCAACAGTAGCAAAAGAAATATCAGAACAAGCAGGATCAGCGGCTGAATTTACAGCTATGAATAGAATACGTCAAGATGCATTAGCTAAATCTGTTGGTATGAATAGAGATACTTTAGCAGAAACTTTATTTGTTCAAGAACAATTAGCAGGAGCTACAGGAGATGAAGCAAAGGAAAAAGAAAAATTATTAAATGCTAGGATAAAAGAGGTAGGTTTAGCCCAGGCAACAGCTGAATTAGAAAAAGATGGTATTGAAGGATTAAGAGAACAAAATAGTCAAGCTGAAAAATTCGAAGCTATAATGATGAAGATTAAAGATGTTTTTGTACAACTTGTAACCCCTATAATGGAGATGGTTTCTCCTATAATTGATCTACTTGTACCTGCTATAGAAATGATTTCTTTCTTAGTAACTCCTATCCTAGAGGCTTTTAATGGTATAGGTGAAATTTTTAATGCTATGATAGATCCTTCAAAATCATTGGAAGAAACCTTAGAAAATATGGGGCCCTTAGCCGCGGGGTTAGCAGCTGCCTTTACAGTTGTAGGAGCAGCAATATTAGTTGCAAATGCGGGACTAATAAAAACAATTGCTCTTGAAACTTATTTAGGTATAAAAGCAGGAATTACTGCTGTAGCTAAGATGGCGGCTGCGGCTGCTGGAACTTTAGGACTTGGGATGGTTGCGGTTGTTGGAGGTTTAGCATTAGGAATGGGAGCTTTAGCTGCTTATTATGCAACAGCTGATGATATGATATCACCTGCAGGATATGGGGATAGAGTATTATCAACACCTAAAGGTTCAATAGCACTTAATAACCAAGATACTCTAGTAGCAGGAACTAATTTAGGACAAGGAGGAGGAGGAGGAGGTACTGATATGAGTGAAACTAATAAACTATTAGCACAATTAGTTAAGAAAACACCAGAAATGGCTCCATTAGGTTTATACGAAGTACAATAGTTCAATATTTATAATAAAAATCAATAATTATGAGTTTACTAAACAAATTAACACAACAAGGTTCACAATTAAGCGGGTTAGATGGTGCAACACCTTCTATACCAAATTTCCAACAGTCTACTTTACATAAAGAGTATTCAACTGAAGGTGATCCAACAGCAATGAATGTAGCTCCACCAAATGGTGTTTTACCTTCTCCATCAACAATGGATAGAGGAACAATACCTCCAGGAGACAAATATTTAAATAACTTACCAGGATAATAAATGGCTTTGGTTAATCTAACAACCAACCTAAGATCTCTTAGGTATGGTAAAGACACAGTTGGTGGTGGGAATAGCAACCAACCCTATGTAACAACAAAAATCCCTGAAAGTTTTTCTAAAGTAGGAAAAACAGGAGGACCTGATTTTTTATTACGTGGTGGGACATTACTACCTAAAGTAGTAGCAAATGATGTCTCTAGATTAGCCCAAATGTTTTTTGATTTTAAATCCCCAAATGGTCCTTTATTTATAGCAAAACAAAATGTTTTATCATTAACTAATGTTAATTCAAGTAAAGGATATACACGTTACAAACAAGAAGAATCTACTTCATCCTCAGTACTATCCGCTATTGGACAATTTATCCAGGACAATTTAGCTATGAACCAGGGTGTGTATACACCTTTAGGTACTTTGGCTCAAGCAGCCGGAAATGCAATTGGTCTTCATACAAATAAACAAGGGTTAAATCCCCTTGCAGGTATAGGGGGACCAGATGCTACTGGGATAGTAGGAGCTATATCAAATTTCGATCCTTTAGGTTTACCTACTTATTTAAGTACTATAGCTACTGGGGGAGATGAAGGTAACAAAAGTAGATTATTTGGTTTACTTAATAAAATTAATGAAAAACAAGATGATCCAAACGCTTTATATTCATATGGTGGAGGACCAGGTGCTACTTTAGGCGTTGGAAAAACTAAAATTACAATGGTATCAGACCAAAGAACTGGTATCAATAATCCTAAATTTGAATTAAAAAATAGTAGATTTATACCTCAACAATTTGTTCCAAATTATAATATTAAATTAGATAATATATTTAAAACAAGTATATTTAACACATATCGTTCTTCTATATTGGGGTTTGAAACAGAATTTGGACGTTTATTTGATAAAGTTTTTGGTATTAGAGATGACAGCGTTTACCAACCAGGAACATATTTAGAAACTGATGTTAATAAATTAGTAAGTGGTATAGAGGGTTCAATACCTAGACAAGTTTGGACACAAGCTGAAATAGAAGAAAAAATCCCATTTTCTAAAACTAATAAAGCAAATGATATAACAGATTTTAGAAGAAAACTTATAGATAGTGGTAGTACCTCTATCCCTAATTCTTTAAAATATACAAATAATAATAAATTTGAACAAAGAGTTAATTTAGGTAACCCTGGAAGAAGAGGAAATATATCTAGTTATTCAATTGGGAAAAGAGATGCGGATCAAAGTAATGTTAATAAATTACAGAATTCTACTTATACCCACGCTTTAGATAAAATTAATGCTTACCCTTTATATCAATCATCAGATGTAACACAAGATAGACTTAAAAATGATTTTGTTAAGTTTAGAATTGGGGTTATTGACAATAAAAACCCAGATAAAAAAACATTCATCCATTTTAGAGCTATTATTGATAGTATGAGTGATAGTTACACATCACAATGGGATGCTCAAAAATTTATGGGTAGAGGTGAAAACTTTTATAAATATCAGGGATTTGACAGAAAAATTTCATTATCTTGGACAGTAGCAGCCCAATCAAAACAAGAATTAATACCAATGTATCAAAAATTAAATTACTTAGCTTCTGCTACTGCACCTTCATATTCTGAAGCAGGATATATGAGTGGTAATTTAATATCATTAACTATTGGAGGTTGGTGTTATGAACAAGTTGGTATAATGAGTGGACTAACTTTAGATGTACCAACAGAATCCCCTTGGGAAATAGCAATACCTGATGGTCCAGATAAAGGAGTTGTAGGAGAAGGGGATAATGAAATAAAATCAGATAATTCTGTTAAAGAAATGCCTATGATGGTTAAGGTAACAGGCTTTACATTTACTCCAATACATAATTTTGTACCACAAGTACAAAATAATGATTATAACGGTAGTGGTGGGTTTATTAGTAAGTATGGTGAGCAGAGATATATTGCTTTAGATAATAAAAATAATAATAACTACGATGAGTTTAATTATGTTCCACAAAAAGTAAATTAATAATGAATAGATATCAAAGAGATAAAATATTATCAAAAAATAAAATTAATGGTACTAGAGGAATTAGATACTATAGAGGTGTAAAATACCCTGAAATCCCTCTTTCCCCTGATGATATATATGTTTATGCGGAATCTGGGGATAGATTTGATATATTAGCTAATTCATATTATGGAGATTCTACTCTTTGGTGGATAATTTCTACAGCCAATAATTTTTTATCACAAGATTCATATTATATACCTTTAGGAGTACAAATTCGAATCCCAATTAATACATCAGTTATCCAAAGTAGTTTTAACAATTTAAATAGTCTTAATTAAAGATGAGTATAATAGGAGAATCATTTAGACAATTTGTTTCAACTCAAATATTTCAACGGCAAACATTATACGGAAAAAAAACAAGATCCGCAGAAGATTTAACTTTATTAACTAATAGTAATGCTTGGTTAAAATTAGCATCCTCAGTAAGAGTTATACCCTTAACAGAAACAGAAACAGAAGAGGGTGCAAATGAGTCAAAACCAGTACTTAATATAGATACAGGGATATATGAAGATAGTAATATTAGTTCGGGAGAACAAAGATTAAGAGATATTGGACTTCCTGATACCGGAAAATTTACAGGAAATCAACTTGCTAGGAAAGCAGTTCTATTTAATACTTTAACACAAGTAAACCCAACTAAAAAAAGCAATGACCTCAGCAAAAAAGATACACCAGGTTCTAAAGTTTTTAGAAAAGGTGTAATTTCTACCTCAACATCAAATTTATGGAATAATAATTCATATGGATTAGGATCAAAAGAACAAGGTATAGTTCCTGCTCCTGGACTTATTTCTGCTAAAATTAATTGTAAAAACCGTGGGTCTATTCGTGAAGCTACGGTAGTAATGAAAGCTTATAATTTATTTCAATTTGAGTTAATAGAATTACTTTATATGAGGTTAGGTTATACTATGATGCTTGAATGGGGGGTTGATAAGTTTAAAAATAATAAAGGTGAATTACAACTAACTGGGAATACAATAATTGAAGATATATGGTTTAATGATTTTCCTAAATATAGTTACCAAAAAATCCTTTCATATATTGAAAAATATAGAAAAACATACCAGGCTAATTATGATGGTTTTTTAGGAAAAGTTGTTAATTTTGATTGGAGTTTTCAACCTGATGGTACCTATGACATAACTTTAAAACTTATTACAGTAGGTGATGTTATTGAATCCCTTAAAGTAAATTTACCTAGTGTTGCTACAGATGTATCTATATCAACACTTGAAATTAATCAAAGTGAAACTACTAAAAAATTAAAAAAAACTGATAGTGTTATTATAAATAATGCAGGTTCGAGTACTTTATCTATTGATTTATTTCGGGACATATCCCAAAAAGAAAAAGAACAATGGACTGAAAATCAAAGTAATTATTTTGGTTTATTTACTAATTTAGAAGAAAATGATGATTATAATCTCTTATCTTCTGCTAAAATAGAAAGATTAGCAAAAAATGAATCTCTTTTATACCTTCCCACGGGTACTGATGCTTTTAAATTTAATTATTATTTAACTTTTCAAGAATTACTTGCAAAACTAAATACACTATGTCTCCCATCTATCAATAATAAGAAAATGTTAGAATTTTCTATTACTGAAGAAGAAGAAATATGTTCTGTTTTTCCAAACCAAGTTTCATTTGACCCTAAAATATGTTTAATTAAGCCTCAATTTTCTGATGAAATTAATTTAGATTCTAAAGAAAAATTTGATAATACTTCAGTAGGTGTTAAAAATTTCTATAATGCCTTTAGTAAATTAAAACCTTTCCTCCCAGAGGATGAATGTTCAGACCCAAAAGTACTTTATGGTAATATTATGAACATTTACTTAAATTATGATTTTGTTTCAACTGTTTTAGAAAAAAACACAAAAGATGGAGATTTAAGTATTTTTAAATTTTTACAAGCTATATGTGATGGGATAAATAGTGCTTTAGGAGGTTTTAATAAATTAGAACCTATTCTAGAAAATGATTATATTATAAAAATAATAGACCAGAATCCTATACCAGGTATTGAAAATTCACAAAAATTTTCAAATAGATTCAACGCTAATGTTCCTTTTGAAATTTATGGTTATTCTAACGGACCTTCAGGTTCTTCATTTTCAAATTTTGTAAGAGATTTTTCATTCAAAACTAAAATAGGTCCTGAATTAGCTAGTATGATTACTATTGGGGCCACTGCAGCAAATAAATCTACAAAAAATTATGATGGTACTGCTTTTTCTAAATGGAATGATGGGTTAGAAGATGCTTATGCTAGTGAATATAAAGATCCTGATAAAACAACACCTTTTAAAAAAGTTGATACTTGGCCTTTAAACAAAGCACAATTAGAAGCTATTATTTTAAAATGGGATAAATCAGAATTTGATCTTAGTATCCTACCCGATGCGTATACCTTTGCATTAATAAATATGGGAGGTTTTAACCCATTAGGGGCAGAATTTGCAAAATCAACACTTAGAGATGATAACAGTCTTGAAACTACAGACTATGGGGTAACAAATAAAGGAAGGAAAGATATTGATAATTGTCCAGTTACTGGAGAGGATTACAGTAATGTAACTTGGGCAGAATATACTTCTAAGGTTAAAAGTTGGGTTGAAAATGATCAGTCTCAAGAAGAAGAAGACCCAGAAGAGGCTAAAAGTTATATATCATGGTTAATTCAAGCTTTTGGGGGGAAACTTAATAAAGAACAAGATTCAAAGTTATATTTTTATTTTAATAATGATTTTTACAACATAGGGAAATCATTATTTAGGGGATTTATAAACCAAGTAAATAATGTTAATTATACAGAAACAAAAAACCCATCAAATACAATAGGCTTTATTCCTGCTGATTTAGGATTAACAATAAATGGGTTATCTGGGATTAGAATTTATAATGCATTAACAATTAACCAAAAGTTTTTACCTAAGGCATACCCTAAAGCATTAAAATTTATAATTACAAAAGTAGATCATGAAATATCTAATAATAATTGGTTAACATCTTTAGGTACACTTTCTGTTCCTAATACAATTCCCATACAAGCCGATATTTATAAAGGTTTAGGTATAGTCGTAAAAGAACAAATAATAGATTATCTTCTAAATTTAGATGCTCTTGATGATATAAAAGTAGCAATTTACAACAACCGTAATAGAATACCCATAAATCAATTAACAGCAAGTGATAATGCTATAGAAGAACTAATTAAATCTGAAGGATTCCGTAAATATTCTTACGATGATAAAGACCCGGGAACCTCACAAAATCCAAAAAGACTCACCCAGGATACTATAATTACCTCCAATACTACATCAAACATTTTATCAACTGGGGGTACACTTACAATAGGTTATGGATTTACAAGAGCAGTTATACCAAGTTTATCTTGGAATACTGAAATTACTGAAAATGAATCTAAAGTATTATTAAAAGAAAAATTAAAAAGTTATGAGAATATTTTAAAAAGTAATATTACAGTTCCATTAAGACAACCAGAATTTGATGCCTTATTAAATATAGTATATAATGCAGGTAATATTGGTGATACAAGTGCTGGTTTACCAACCCCACTTAAAGAATATATTAATAAGGGGCAATATAGAGAAGCTGCTGAAATTATTCCTGAGTATAGAACTACACAAAATGGTGTACCAAACCCAAGTTTAGTAAGAAGAAGAATAAAAGAAAAAGAGTTGTATTTATCTTAATATTTATTATTAAATTATAAAATTTATGTATTATCCTAAATCCCAAATCATCACAGATTTAACTACTAATGGTAGTGAATTTATAGTAGCTGATAGTGGAGAAAGATATATTGGTTCTTATTTTACTACTTCTAATGGTAAATCTTATACAGGTAAAACCCCTCAAGATGGAATTACTTCTCTACTAATACCATCTCCCACAAATGACAAAAACCAGGATATTGACCCTATTTTCAGTCCACCCCCATCTTTAACTTACCAAACTCCAGGATACCGTAATAGTTCAAAATCACCTATTCTACCACCACCACCTAAATCAATAATAGTATTACCAACTACGGGGGATTATGAAACAGGAGAATATCAACGTTATTTTTTAAACCATAATACTACAAATCTTTATTTAGAGGTTGACAACCATACTTATAGTAATTTTAAAAATAAAAATAAAAACTCTCAATATCAATTGTATAAGCCTATTGTTATTAATTGGGTATTAGTAGGCAAACCTATAGAAACATACGAAGTGAATAAAAAAATTGTCTCACTTTACCAAAAACAAAATTCATTAACTGGTTTTTCTAACTTCTTTAAAGATAGATATTTAAAATATTATAAAGAAAATAAAAAACAATTTTATTCCACTACTGGAGGTGAGTTAAAAGTTAAAGATACTGGAGAAAATTATGTTGGTTTTTACCATATACATACAAATAGAGGAGTAATTATGGAAGGTAGATTTCACACCTCCACCCCACATAGTATTTTAATACCCTTTAAAGGTAAGAAAGAAGAACAAAATTTACAACTTCCAATTCTTGATAGAGAAGTAGGAACTTCAATTAGAAAAAATATTTCAAGAGGGAGTGGATACTAGATAAATTCATCGTATATTAGAATAAAATGGTTATAAATGTATTGGTTAGTAGAAGACGAAAGTCAATTAAATGTTTTAATAAATAGTAGTTATAAAAAGGCTTTCATTGAAGTAATCCCTTTTAGTAATGTTATTCATCCTGCACAAACCCATGTAAGTTTGGTGTATATTAGACCACTTGAAGCAACAAAAGGCTTTATGGTATGTATTGCACATAGTGAATCTTTAAATGCGTTAAATACGGGTATAGACAAACTATTAGAAAAATTTGAAACATTATATTGTAGGGATAAAAAAGAAATATTACATTATTATCCAAACTTATTCAAAGCTCTTTATGACATAAACCCACCACCTACTACGTATATACGACCTACAACACAAACACATGAATTGTACTATAGGCAACACCAAGATAACCATGAATTAAACCTAATTATACCGATTGTTAAACATTATGAAATATGTGAAACGATTTGGGGAGATCTAAAAGCGAATATTAACAATGAAAAAACAAAATATAATGAATTCTATAACAATAAAGTATCCTTGGTGTTCAACGCCATCGAGCAAAGTGGAATACGTATACACAATGAAACCTTCGAAGAATATTTCCACCCCGTTGATGGTGAATACGTCTACACTCAGTTCAACTTAAAAACAACAACAACTAGACCATCAAATAAATTTAAAAATGTAAATTATGCAGCACTCAACAAAGAAAACGGATGTAGAAAGTCTTTCATTCCGAGTAATAGTATTTTGTACGAAGTGGATATTAGCGCTTATCATCCTAGCTTGTCTTGTCGTCTCATTGATTATAATTTCCCCACTAGTGATATTCACTCTCATTTTTCCAAACTCTACAACGTCGATTATAAAAAGTCTAAAGAACTGACATTTAAACAATTATACGGGGGAGTATTTAAACAATATGAGCACCTGGAATTCTTTAAAAAAATTAGTATATACGTAAAAGAACTTTGGAAAGAGTTTGAGAGTGAAGGTAAAATAACGTGTCCGGTTTCTAGTTTTGTATATAAAAAAGAAAACTTAGGTAAAATGAATCCACAAAAACTATTTAATTATCTATTACAAAATTTGGAGACGTCAATGAACGTTCGTATATTATGGGATATATTTACAGTCATACATAATAAAAAGAGTAAATTGATACTTTACACTTATGACTCATTCTTATTTGATTTGAGTGAAGATGAAGAGTATTTAAAAGAAACAATAAAAGGCATTTTTGATAAATACCGATTTAGTATAAAAACAAAACAAGGTTATAACTATGATTTTAAATAAAGAACCAAATACGTATAATATGAATTATGATGTTATATCATCAATACAAAATATTAGAGATTTGGATAATAAGTTATTCTGTACATTTACAGATTTAGAAAATTTAGACAACTTAATAGAAGATATTAAGTCAAAATACACAATTATATATAATAAAATGTTTGTCCTAGAAATTAAGGACAAAAATGAATATGTAATTACATATAATGTTGATCAAGGAAATGTTGATTCAATCCCACCTAATACTATTTTAGTACATAGAAAGAAGGAATCAAATACCTTATATACTATTAATGCCTTAAATGAATTAATTAAAGGATTAAATGGAGGTATAGTTGATACTAAATTTAGAGTTGATTGGCAACATTATAGAAACTGTATTCTACTTACCCAACATAATACACTAAACCAATTAAATACAAAGATTTACAAAATTCTTGAAGTTTAGTTTGGCTCCCCGAACCCTGGTTCGTATATTCCGATTACATAAATAAAGTTATAAATAAATAAAAGTTACATTATGGATTTAAATGCAATTAAACAGAAGCTAGAAGGGCTTCAATCAAAACAACAATCAGGTACAAAAACTGATTACTCAACAATTTATTGGAGACCTACAATTGGTAAACAACAAATTAGAATCGTACCATCAGCGTACAACCCATCAAACCCATTTTCTGAATTAAAATTCTACTATGGTATTACTAACAAAGTGATGCTTTCACCACTTAATTATGGTGAGAAAGATCCTATTGCTCTATTTGCTGCAAAGCTTAGAGAAGAGTATACTAAAGAGAATTTTGTTATGGCTAAGAAATTAGACCCAAAAACTCGTTATTTTGTTCCTGTTATAGTAAGAGGAGAAGAAGATAAAGGTACTAGATTATGGCAATTTGGTAAAATGGTATATGAAGAATTATTAGCATTAGCTGTTGATGATGAAATTGGAGATTACACAGATATTGTAAACGGTAGAGACCTTACAGTAGAAACAGTAGGACCAGAATCAACAGGTACTCCTTATAATAAATCATCGGTACGTGTTCGTTTAAAAACTTCACCATTAAGTGAAGATGCTAAACAAGTAGAACAATGGACAAGTGAACAACCAAACCCAAATGAAGGATTATTTAAAAAATTCACGTTTGATGAAATGAAGGTTGCTTTAGAAAAGTGGTTATCGCCTGAAGTTGAAGAATCACCTGAAGAAGTAGTTACAACTGCCCCTGTATCAACACCTAGTAGTAATTTTAGTTTAGATACTAGTAATGTTAAGAAGAATAAAGCAGATGCCTTTGACTCAATGTTCAGTGAAGATAATAAAACTGATGATCTACCCTTCTAAATATGGCAAGAAAAGCATCCAAGTCTCTCTCGGCGGCAGTGTCCGCCGAGATTAAGAGCAAATTTGACTTAAATAAATTTAAATCTTCAAAGGGTTTAGATAAAAACGTCAAATTTAAAGAACAAAAATGGATTCCATTATCTCCTGCTTTTCAAGAAATTGCCGGAGTTCCGGGTATACCAATGGGACATATTTCACTACTTAGAGGACACTCTGATACTGGTAAAACAACAGCTTTACTTGAAGCTGCTGTATCAGCACAAAAAATGGGAGTATTACCTGTTTTTATTATTACTGAGATGAAATGGAATTGGGAACATGCCGCTCAAATGGGATTACAAGTTAAATTAATCAAAGATGAGGAAGGTAATGTTGTAGATTACGAAGGTAATTTCATTTATGTTGATAGAGAAACATTACATACAATTGAAGACGTAGCAGCATTTATTATGGATCTACAGAATGAACAGAAAAAAGGTAATCTACCTTATGATTTATGTTTCTTCTGGGATTCTATTGGATCTATTCCTTGTGCAATGTCAGTTGAAAAACTGAAAAATAATAATGAATGGAATGCAGGGGCAATGTCAACACAATTTGGTAATACAGTTAATCAAAGCATTGTAATGTCACGTAAAGAATCATCACCATTTACTAATACACTTTGTTGTATTAATAAAGTATGGACTGCCAAAGCAGAATCACCTATGGGACAACCAAAGATGATGAACAAAGGCGGAATGGCAATGTGGTATGATGCAACATTTGTAGTTACTTTTGGTAATGTATCTAATGCTGGGACATCTAAAATTAAAGCAATTAAAGGTGGTAAGCAAGTAGAATGGGGTAAAAGAACAAATTTACAAATTGATAAAAATCATGTTAATGGTATGCAATCAAGAGGTAAAATTGTTATGACAAACCACGGTTTTATTACAGATACTGATAAAGACAAGAATGCATACAAGAAAGAACATTCAGATGAATGGACAAAAATCTTAGGTGGAGGAACGTTCAAAATTGTAGAAGACCAAGAAGATGTAACACCTGTACTTTTCGACGAGCAGGACATTTAAAACAAAAACATGAAACACAAAGAGTTATTTAAACTCCTGGATACAGTCCAGGAGCAAGGGGAAGAGACTCCTCTAAAAAGACACGACAGAGTATTAATCTTAGATGGTTTAAATTTATTTTTTAGAAATTTTGCTATGATGAATATGGTTAATCCTGATGGAGTTCATATTGGGGGATTAGGAGGATTCTTTCGCTCTTTGGGGGCCATGATTAGACAAACAAATCCAACTTCTGTTTATGTAGTATTCGATGGGGCAGGTTCAACAGTAAATCGTAAGAACTTGCTCTCCGAGTACAAGGGAACAAGAAATTTATCTAGAATTACTAATTGGGAAGCATTTGACAATATTGAGGAAGAACATGACTCAAAAATTGACCAGATAGTGCGTATAATACAATATTTAAAGCTATTACCTGTTAAAACCACCATACTCGATAAAGTAGAAGCGGATGATATTATAGCTGTGTTAGCTGAAAAATTAGTAGAAAAACATAACTCAACTTGTTTTATAGTATCTAGTGATAAAGACTTTTTACAAATAGTAACTGATAAAATTATTGTATATAGACCAATGGAAAAATTATACTACACACCTAAAGTAGTAGAAGAAAAATTTGGTTTATTACCTTCAAATTTTATTTTATATAAAACATTATTAGGTGACAGTTCAGATAATATTCAAGGTATTAAAGGATTAGGTGTTAAAGGTATATTTAAAAAATTCCCCGAATTAAAAACTAAAAAATTAACATTAGATGACATTTTTGACATTTGTGCTAGGAAATTTAAAGACCATGTCGTATATTCACGCATAATTCAAGACCAATCCAGAATTGAAACAAATTATAAGGTTATGGATTTAAGTATCCCTCTAATTGATGATAAAGGAAAAGAACATATTAATAAATTAATAAGTGAAGAAATACCAGAACTACAATCAGATCTATTTATCCAACTTTATAATGAAGATAAGTTAGGAGGAATGATTAGGAATTTAGAATACTGGATACAAGATGTTTTTTCACAATTTAAAGGTTATAAAGATTAATGACACTACAAACACTAAATCAATACGGACATGACTTTCAAGTCAAAGTATTATCATCATTATTAACCCATAAAGAATTTTTAGTTAATATCCACGATATTATATCTGAAGAATATTTTGAGAATAGTGCACATAAATGGGCTATAAAAGAAATATTAAGATATTATGATAAATATCATACTACTCCTTCAATGGATACTTTAAAGGTAGAATTACAAAAGTTAGATAATGAGGTATTACAGATTGCCTGTAAGGAACAATTAAAAATAGCTTATGTTTCATCTGATGAAGATTTAGAATATGTAAAAGAAGAATTTACAAACTTTTGTAAAAACCAACAATTAAAAAGAGCATTAATGACTTCAGTTGATCTGTTAAAAGCAGGTGATTTTGATGGGATTAGATCATTAGTAGACAATGCTTTAAAAGCAGGAAATGATAAAAACGTAGGACATGAATATGTTAAAGATATTGAAGAAAGGTATAGAGAAAGTTCAAGGAATGTTATACCAACTCCATGGGATAAAATTAATAACCTCCTCCAGGGTGGATTGGGAAATGGAGACTTTGGCCTTATATTTGGCAATCCAGGAGGTGGGAAATCTTGGTCATTAGTATCATTAGGGGGATTTGCTGTTAGAATGGGGTATAATGTTCTTCATTATACTTTAGAATTAGGGGAAGAATATGTAGGTAAAAGGTATGATGCTTTTTTTACTAAAATAGATGTTAGACATTTAGAAGCAAATAAAGAAAAAGTTGAAGAAGTTGTTCCCCAATTACCAGGTCGACTAATTATTAAAGAATACCCAACAGGTAGAGCAACAATTTCAACAATAGAGTCACATATAGCCAAATGTACTGGAATGGGAATTAAACCTGACCTAGTAATAATTGATTATGTAGATCTTCTTTCATCAAGAAGAACAAATCGTGAACGTAAGGATGAAATTGATGATATTTATCAAAGTACTAAAGGCTTAGCTAAGCAATTAAACATACCTATTTGGTCTGTTTCTCAAGTAAATAGAGCGGGGGCTAAAGATGATGTTATTGAAGGAGATAAGGCAGCAGGATCATATGACAAATTAATGATTACTGACTTTTGCATGTCTCTATCAAGAAAGAAAGAAGACAAAGTAAATAATACAGCTAGATTACACATTATGAAAAACCGATATGGGATGGATGGACTTACCTATTCTGCAAAAGCAGATACTTCTACAGGTCATTTTGAAGTCCATGGTGAATATAATGCAAATATGGACGAAGAAAGCACTTGGGCTCCAAGTACTAAATCTAATAGTTATGATACTGATGTTGATTCCCAACATAAAAAATTAATGCATTCTAAACTTAATGAAGTAAAGGATGAAGTATTTGGTTTTGATAAAGTATAAATAATAAAATAAATAAAAAACAAAATGGCAAAAACATCTTTATTACAGGAACGTATCGTTTACAAACCTTTTGAATATCAAGAGGCATCTGATTTTTGGTTAAAACAACAACAAGCACATTGGTTACATACTGAAGTACCTATGATGTCTGATGTTAATGATTGGAAACAAAATTTATCAAAAACAGAAAAAAATATTATTGGTTCTATTTTAAAAGGATTCGCTCAAACAGAAACTGTAGTAAATGATTATTGGTCAACATTAGTTACAAAATGGTTTAGAAAACCTGAAGTAATTAAAATGGCTGTTACTTTTGGGGCATTTGAAACTATTCATGCTGAAGCCTATTCTTTATTAAATGAAGAATTAGGTTTAGATGATTTTAGTGAATTTTTAGAAGATGAAGCAACAATGGCTAAAATAGAAGCATTAACTTCTGTAAGGGATTCTCATGATGGTACCCCTAATTGGCATGAAAGAGCAAAATCATTAGCTGTATTTTCTGCATTTACAGAAGGTGTTAATTTATTTTCATCCTTTGCGGTTTTATTATCATTTAAATTAGATAATAAACTTAAAGGAGTAGGTCAAATAGTAGAGTGGAGTATTAGAGATGAATCATTACATTCAGAAGCAGGGTGTTGGTTATTTAGAACATTAATGCAAGAGCACCCAGAATTTAACACACCAGAATTACAAGCTGATATTGAAGAAGCAGCTAAATTATCTTTAAAATTAGAATTAGATTTTATTGATAAGGTATATGAAATGGGGGATTTAAAGGGTTGCCCCAAATATGATTTAATTTCATTTATTAAACATAGAGTAAATACTAAAATGAGTGATTTAGGTTATGGACCTATAGTTAATGGGATAGATAAAGACGCAGTAAAAAGAATGAAATGGTTTGATAGCCTATCAGGTGGGAAACAACATACAGATTTCTTTGCAAACCGAGTAACAAATTATAGTAAAGGTGTTCAAAATTGGGACGCAAACAGTTTATTTTAAAAATATGGAAAACAACGCATTACAAGTAGATTATACAAATTGGGAACCAGGAAAAAATTATCCAGAATGGATGGATGAAATTTCTTTAGCAACTATATCTAAAGGTTATTTACTCCCTGGGGAAGATGTAAAAAAAGCTTATAGGAGAGTTGCAAACTCCTCCGCATCTAGACTTAAAAAACCAGAATTATCCAATAAATTCTTTAAGATTATGTGGAATGGTTGGTTAGGATTAGCATCACCTGTATTATCAAACATGGGAACTGATCGTGGTTTACCTATTTCATGTTTTGGTGTTGATACGCCTGATTCAATACGTGGAATCGGTTTAACTAACGCAGAACTAATGAAATTAACAGCATCCGGTGGGGGTGTAGGTATTTCGTTAAATCGCATTAGAGAACGTGGAACTGAAATTTCTGGAAATGGTAAAAGTGAAGGTGTAGTACCATGGGCTAAAATATTTGATTCATCAATAATTGCAACTAACCAAGGAAATGTTAGAAGAGGGGCAGCTTCTGTTAATTTAGATATTGAACATGGAGATATAGAAGAATTTTTACAAATTCGTAGACCAAAGGGTGATCCAAATAGACAATGTTTAAACTTACATCAATGTGTTGTTGTAGGAGATTCATTTATGAGAAAATTAGAAGCAAGAGATCCAGAAGCAATGAATAGATGGGCTACTGTTTTAAAATCAAGAATGGAAACAGGAGAACCTTATATTATGTATAAGGATAATGTAAATAAAGATAATCCAATAGCTTACAGATTAAATAATTTAAATGTAAGTATGACAAATATTTGTTCTGAAATTACTTTATTTACAGATGAAGAACATAGTTTTATTTGTTGTTTATCATCTATGAATTTAGCAAAATATGATGAATGGAAAGATACAGATGCTGTTGAATTAGCCACTTGGTTCTTAGATGGGGTAATGCAAGAATTTATTGATAAATCTGCAGGTAAAGATTCATTACAAAGAACTTATAATCATGCTCGTAAGGGACGTGCTTTAGGCTTAGGTGTAATGGGTTGGCATTCTTTTTTACAACAAAAAGGTTTACCCTTTAATTCTATAGCTTCAACTGCTCATACAAAAAATATATTTTCAGATATTAGAGGTAAAGCAGAAAAAGCATCTATGGATTTAGCTAGGGAATATGGTGAACCCCTATGGTGTAGAGGAACAGGTATGAGAAATACACACTTATTAGCTATTGCACCTACAGTATCAAATTCAGTAATTGTAGGAGGTATTAGTGCTGGGATTGAACCCTTACCTGCTAATATTTATACTTTTAATGGTGCTAAGGGTACTTTTATTAGAAAAAATAAAGTACTACAGTCTATCCTAATTGAAAAAGGTGAAGATAAGGATAAATGGTGGGATCAAATGTTATCTGAAGATGGGTCAGCACAAGGTTTACCTGATAATATTCTAACCCCAGATGAAAAGGAATTATTTTTAACATTCCCTGAGATAAACCAATTAGAATTAGTTAGACAAGCAGCAATTAGACAAAGATATATTGACCAAACACAATCATTAAATTTATCTTTTGACGTAAATGATTCTCCAAAATGGATAAATCAAGTACATTTAGAAGGTTGGAAATTAGGTATAAAAACGTTTTATTACTTAAGAACTGATAGTGTTATTAAAGGTGATTTAGGGTCTAGAATGGCAGATTGTATAAGTTGTGATGGATAGTAAGGATTTACATATGTATAAACACAATCATTAAATTAATTAAAATTAAATAAAATGGCTAGAAAAGCAAAAGTAAAAAAAGACGTAAAACCTCCAGTAAAAGTTAGTTGGTTTAAGAGAACATTCAATGCTGTAAAGGGTTGGATAGTAGGAAATGGAATCGAAGGAATTTTAGGATTAATCGCAGGGTTAGTACTTTGGTCTTTTGGGTTCAAAGTTTACGCGGGAATCGCGTTTGGTGTATTTGCTACGCGAAATTGGGACTTATTTAAAAATTGGATTATAAGCTTAAAAAATAAAGTTTAACTTATTGTAAAAACTTAAAAAGAAAATTAAAAAAGGGTGCATTAGCACCCTCTTTTTTTATATTTATTATCAAATATAATGTTATTTCTAATGTAGTTATCTCTTTAACTTTAAATTTAAACTATATGAAAAAAATATTAACATTAGTATTTATATTCCTTTATATTGTACCTTCTTTTGGTCAAGAAGATAAATCTAACCTATTTAAATCTATATATAAAGATTTTTTAAAATATGGAACAATATATGCTGCTGGAGATATATCTAATTCGATTGAAGCAGCTGAACCCACTTATTTTTTAAGGACAAATCCTGATGGAAGTCTATATTCTATCCCTGATGTAGTTAATAATACTGAAGTGTTTCCTTTCGATTATAGATATGGATTTGGTATTAGAAAATTAGCTAGATTTGACTATGAAAGAAAACCTAAAAATTATTATGATGGTACAGAAGAACAGTTAGTATTTTCTGCCCCAACATCAGCGGTTCAAGGGTTAGAGTATCAATTCCATTTTGAAAAGGAAAGATGGAGAGGTGAGGATTTTACTAATTATAATTTTTTCTTAAAACACACAGGTAAGTATCATATCGCAAAAGTACAATCCAGAGAAGTAGGTAAAATTAATTTAAATTACAATTCAGCAGAACTTAGAGCTAGGTTACCAATAGGAAAAAAATTCTCTTTTTCAGCAGGTGCTATATTAAGAGGACATGAACGAGCTTATGGTTATAACCCATCTGAAATATGGTTAAATGAGTTAGATGAAAATGGAAACCCATTAAACCCATGGTATACATTAGGATTTATGTATGGTTATGATGATATATTTTATACTTCTACAGATGAAAATGGTAATGTAACTAACGATTGGTGTTGGGTTGATGAAAATGGTGTTCAAGTAGCCCATTCAGATTTATCATTTAGAGAAAAAGTAATGCCTAGTTTAATGAATAGATTTAATGGAGAAGCTTGGGATTTATTAGATCCATGGATGGAAATTGCCCCTATAGTAGGAGTAGATTTTTACCACTATAAAAGAAATTTTTGGTTACATGCTTACGCTAATTATATATTACCTGCCCACCAATATATTGCGGGAGAAAAAGAATTTAGCTATTTAAATAGAAATAATTGGGGTAAAGGTGGATTAGTACAAGATGCAGAATTGGAACAATGGCATGATTATTCTTTTGGAGCTTCACTTGGAGCCAAATTAGGGAAAAATCTTGGCATATTTATAGAAGGTGAATATTCCCAAATGTGGGATAGTAAATTATACCAAACAACATTCGGATTAAATTATACATTCAAATAAAAAATGGCAAAACAAATAGGCGAAGATACTAAAGTAATATTAGATCTTAAAACAATTGTAATGATAATAGGATTTGTAATCTCACTATCTACAGTGTGGTTTACATTAAAAGCAGATATTGCTAGAGCAATGGAACTCCCAGAACCAGTTATTGAAAGAGTAGAATACGACTTAAAAGATGAGTTGGTTCGTCAAACTATAATGGATACTCAAGAAGACGTTGAAATGCTTTTAGAAAAATTTGATAAGCTAGAAGAACGTTTATATGAGTTATCTAAAGATAAATAAAATGAAAAAATTATTATTTTTAATATTTTTATTCCCAATAATAACATATGGCCAATCAGAAGTCCCAGATAAATACTGGTTAGATGATTCAAATTATGAAGAAGTAGTAAATACTAAAGGAGCATTTGATGATAGTAAATCAGAAATAATAGTTGTAGAATATTGGGCTAAATTTAATGAAAAAAATTGCTTTTCAGATTGGGGAGAACTACAAAATGTTAAATATTATCGAGTAGATATTGCCAAAGCCCCTTTAGCAAAGAAAAAATATAGAGTTAGAATGGCCCCTACGCTATTTGTTATAAAAGAAGGAGTTATAGAATATAAATATAAAGCAGGTTTAGACTTATTATTACCTGTTACTTTAGAAGAAATACAAGCAGACATTGACGAACTTAAAAAATCAGGTCAATTCTAATATTTATAATAAAATTAAGTTTCACCAAAAAGTTACCTCATGTTAAACAAATTAAAACAAAAATGGATGGCATTTAGAGATATTTTTAAAGACAGTAATGATATAAATGAAAAAACCGTAGTAGGTTTTGCTTCATTTGCTATTATGACTATATTTGCAATAGCAGATCTAGTAACTGGATATTTTGGGAAGGATTTAGTAATTAATGAATTTATATATGATTCATTTTTATTTATTACCTTAGGTAGTTTTGGTATAGCTGAATTAGGAGATATATTTAAAAAACGAAAATAAAATATTATGAATTGTTATACAAGAGAACAAATTGAAGAGGCAATGAAATGTAAAGACTATAAGTACTTTACTGGAGGTGATTATGATGTTAACATTATAGGAGTAAGAAATTCAGAAACTAAAAATAGAGTTACTAATTCATTTGATGACTGCGTTACAATATCATATAAAGTAGAAGGTGAGTGGCAATTCCATTGTTTTAAAGCTACTACAGACCCTGGAACACATTGGGTAGAAAATGTAATGAATGAAGATGGAGTAGCAATACTTAAACCAGGTCAATATAGAGGTTCACACAAACTTAGATTACATCAAGGTAAATACTTAGCATTGGGTCAAAAAGAACCAGTTAAAGTATATCGAGACAATAATAGAGATAATAACTATGACTTATTAGAAGAAAATGTACAGGAAGGTATATTTGGAATTAACATTCATAGAGCAACTAGCAGATCAGGTGGTACTTCTACTAGAATAGATAAATGGTCAGCTGGGTGTCAAGTTATAGCTAATAATGATGATTGGCATGAATTTTTAGATATATGTCAAACAGCAAGAGAAATTTGGGGTAACTCATTTACTTATACCCTCCTAGAAAGTAAAGATATAGTATAATTACTTGGAATCTAGATAAATTTTTCTTATATTTATCACCATGTATACATATAACGCAAAATTAGATCGAGTTGTCGATGGGGATACTATTGACGCTTTAGTAGACTTAGGATTTAATACTTGGAAAAAAGTAAGAATTCGAATGATGGGCATAGATGCTCCAGAATCAAGAACTAGAGATTTGGAAGAAAAAAAATTAGGACTAGCCGCTAAGGCTAGACTTAATGAATTAATAGAAAGTAATGACTTTTTATTTACCCTAAAATCCCATGGTGTAGGTAAATTTGGAAGATGTCTAGGTGAAATCTTTATAGAAGAAGAAATTAGTATTAACCAAACTTTAATAAATGAAGGACACGCAACAAAATACAATGGGGGTACTAGGTAAAATTAAAAAAGGAATGTTTCCTTTTCTTATTGCATTTTCTGCTTTATCAGTTAGTGCATCAGCTGCATTTTACTCAGTCAGTGGTTTAAGTAAATTATTTGCTGGTGCTAGTTTAGAGGTTATTATAATGGCGGGTTCATTAGAATTTGCTAAATTAATAACAGCTTCACTTTTATATCAGTATTGGGGCACAATTAATAAAACTTTAAGAACTTATTTAGCAGTATCTACAGTAGTATTAGTATTAATTACTAGTATGGGCATTTATGGATTTTTGAGTGCGGCTTACCAAGAAACATATTCTAAATTATCAACCATAGAAAATCAAAAAGGTTTTATTCAAAAGAAAATTGATTTTTATCAAAATGATGTAAACAGGTATGATGAAGAAATTAAAAGAATATCTAGTAATATTAGTACTTTATCTAATGCAAAAGCAACGTCCATCCAAGTACGAGACACCACGGTATCTGGGGGATTTAGACAAACAATCTCCACAACTGAGCTTAGAATGGCGCAGAATCGTATTAACATTGAGGAGGAGAATCGTAAAATGGCGCAATCAAAGAGATCAATAGCATCTGATAGCCTCCAAAAGTTTCAATTACAAGTATTAGATTTAGATAATAATAACGAGGTTGCTGGAGAATTAGGACCCCTGCAGTATCTATCGAGTTTGACGGGTTATCCTATGGATAAAATTATAAATGTACTACTACTCATTATAATATTTGTATTTGATCCTCTTGCTATATCTCTAGTAGTTGCAGCTAACTTTGCTTTTGATAAAGCTTACCCAAAAAAAAAGTATAAAGAAAATTTATATGGGGAAGAAATAGAAGAAAATAATCAATCTTGGGATGAGTTTATAGAAACTGAAACATATGAACATGAACCAGCTACTCTTGAAGAACAGGCTAAACATACAGATTGGGAAGAGGCTGAAAGAAGGATGGAAATCATAGGCCAAAACGGAAATGATGGAGAACATTATGGAGATGTAAATGTTGACCCTAATTTAAAATTAATTCGAAAAGACGGAAGAACTGTGGATTTAAAAGAATATGTCCAAAAGTTTGTAGATAAACCCAAGGATGATAATACTAAAATATATTAAAGTATGAAAAAATCATTAGCAGTACTAAAATGGTTTCTTATCACAGTCCCCTTAGGGTTATTTGGAATTATAACAGCACCAATTTTATATCCAATTTATGATCTAACTAAATGGAAAGCACTTTGGATATATGGTGATGATAAAAGAATTAAAGAAGATGGAACGTTTTACCCTGATTATAAAGTATTTTTAATACAAACTGTAGGTGAAGCAAAAGAAACATTTTGGGCTAGATATAAGTGGATGGGGTTTCGTAATAGAATATGGAATCTAAGAACATGGATTGAGTTTTTACAAAAAGGCGATGGATCAGGATTAACTGAATTAGAAGTAGTAATTGATGATTTATGGTTAGATGGGAAGCAAGTATTTGATGGTAGGGATAAATGGAAACAAGAAGCAGGATTAAAATACCTAGCAGAACCAGGACAAAACCCTTGGCAAGTGTGGAGTGGTGATATAATAGATTTTAAATATTCTATTATTGGCCAGAGTTTAATTTGGTTTAAACAAGATGGAATATTATCATTTAGATATTCATACTGTAAATTATGGTTTGATAGATGGATAACAATTAAAATAAATACATTTAGATCAGATACAGTTTTAACTTTAAAATTCCAAAAAGATAATGAGTCATAATAATCTAGTTTGGTGGGGAAAAGGATGTAAAACAGGTAATAAAATTTGGAATTGGGGGGATCAATTAAATCCTTGGTTATACTCAAAAATATCAGGGGTACCCATTAATAAAATCAATCGTATATTCTTAGAGGATGAAACATCTACCCCCAGATACTATGTGATAGGGAGTATACTTAATATGATAAAGTCTTCAAATGCTGAAGTATGGGGTTCGGGGTTGGAAAGTCCCCATTTTTCATTAGAATTCTTACCTAGTAAATTAAACTCAGTTAGAGGACCTTTAACAAGAAAAGCATTTCTTGACATGAACCTTGATTGTCCAAAGGTATATGGTGATCCCGCATTATTATTACCTAAATATTATACCCCTAAGGTTAAAAAGGAATATAAATATGGTATTATCCAACACTTCCTCCATAAATCAGAAACTACATGGATTTCAAAATATTTATATGATCCTACTGTAAATATTATTGACATTCAAAATCCTTCTATTACAGATTTTGTAGATGAAGTTAATAAATGTGAAATAATTTTATCAAGTGCCCTCCATGGTATTATTTGTGGGGATGCTTATGGTATACCCTCATACCATGTAAATTTTTCTCCTGATGGGTCTTTCAATTGGTTTAAATTTTATGATTATTATACATCTGTGGGAAGACCATTAACTAAACCTCCACTATTGATTAGTAAAAATATAGATATAAAAGATTTATGGCCTCCTTTATATAATTATTCAATAGATATTGATTTAGATAAATTATTAGAGGCTTGCCCTTTTAGGGTTTAAGCTTTTTTCATTAATTCAAAAGAAAAATAAATAAAAACGTGGGGAAGCTTGGCTTCCCCATTTATCTTTCGTATATTCACACATAAGTGAGACACAAAGTTTCATTGTTAATTAAAAATAAAAGTTATGTCAAGAATTAATGTAAATTCAAAAAACAGTAAATTAGTTAGTGGTAAATTATTCATCACAGGGATGAAGAAACACCAATTAAGAGAATCATTAAGCGAACATATAGTAGATGGTTCTACAATTAATTATCCTGGTATGGGTAAAATGTATCAATATAATGGTCCTTATTCTAGGGCATAAAATAATGGTTATGGCAAAATTCGAAGAAGATGTATTTTGGAAGGATGGGAGTGATATCAAAAATCAAGTTATTATCCCTTTTAGGTCATTTGAATTAAATAAATTCATAAGAGAGAATATTGAATCTAGTAAACATAATTTAGAAGTTATTGGGCTCAAATTTGAGGATAATAATATTGAAATAATATGTAATAAAGGTTAATGTATAAAATCCCACTCACCAGAAAAGAAGTAGATAAGGAACTATCTAAATACCAGAAAATAAATTACAACCAGTTTAGATGGTGGAGAATGTACCAACCCAAAAATAAACCTCTCCACCATTTAACACCTTTACGTGATCGTATTTTTAACGGTGATTTTGATTATTCATGTTATAGAGCACAACAATATCTTGTTGAATACCAATTAAATGATATACTAGAAGAATGTGGTGTTGATTATCAAAAGTACCTTGAAAAAACCTCAGTTATTAGAGCACGAAGAAAACGTTTGATCGAGGATTTTGAAAAGGATGAAGCTGAACGATTACGTTCTCTGACAGTTGAGTTTACAAAATATTTTAGATGTACTAGGGAACAAGTGGAGGAAGAAATGTTAGAATGTAGTGGCTCCCTGATAGATCTTTATTATATTATAGAAGATAAATACAAAATAGTCCATATGCCTTACCCTTTAAAGCGTAGAGGACGACCAAAAAAAGTTATATAAATGAACATAGCATTAATAGCACACGATAACAAAAAAGCTGATATGGTAGCTTTTGTATCGAAACGGTTACCTTTCTTTAATAGAGAAGATATTACTATTATTACAACAGGTACAACCGGTAAGCATGTAAAGCATGCAGGTATAAAAGATGTACAGACAGTTAAAAGCGGTCCTTTAGGGGGTGATGCTCAGATAGCATCTTTAGCTGTAGAGGGGCAAATAGATTTAGTTATATTCTTAAGAGACCCATTAGGTAAACACCCTCACGATGTAGATATTTCTATGTTGATGAGATTATGTGATGTACATGATATACCCCTCGCAACAAATTATAGAACAGCAAGTTATTTAGTTAAATATTTAAAAAAAATTAAATTATGATAATATCACACGAAGTACCTAAATGTTTACTTACAGCATCACCTGAATTTAATGATTACGATTATTGTCTACCTCATCTCTTAGATCAAGATGAAGAATATAAACGATATTTTGAAAAGGCTAGGGATGAAGGACGTTATGTTATTATGGATAATTCACTTCATGAATTAGGAGAAGCATATGATTACGATAGATTAAAATATTGGGTTAATGAATTAAAACCAAATGAATTTATAGTACCAGATGTTTGGATGGATTGTCATCAAACAGCAGCACAAGCTAAATACTGGAAACAATTCAAATACCCTAAAAAAACAAAATTAACTGCTGTAATCCAGGGGGAAAATAAAAATCAAGCTTATTTATGTGCTAACCTATTAGCGAATTTAGGATATGACAAATTATGTGTATCTTATGGTGCTACTTGGTATAATGATTTTTTCCCACATACTAATGCAGATATGGGAAAGGCATTAGGTAGAGTACGATTTGTGCAGGGTCTATTTAAACTAGATCAATTAAAAGATATTAAATTTCATCTATTAGGATGCGCAATACCCCAAGAATTTGGTTGGTATGATAATGATCCTAGAATAGAATCAATTGACACCTCAAATCCAATAATGGCTGCCTTAGAAGGCACTTGGTATAATGAAAATGGTTTAAATTCTAAACCAAAAGCAAATATGAATGATCATTTTGATATGATGTTCGATGAGTTGGATTATTTAAATATTATCCATAATACAAGAAGATTTAAAGAAATAGTTAAAAAACATATTAATAATTAAAATAGAAACAGTTATGATGTCACTTTATGATTACCGAGGTCACGCAGATAAAGACGGGACAGGATTAAAAGTTAATGCTTATGCAATACTTAAAAAACAACCTTATAAAAAAAGGCTATTAGAATTTAATAATACAGAAGTATTTTTATATACTAAAGAATTTTTAGATGAATATTTTGAAATAGCAGAAATTTTTAATAAATAAATTATGGCTAAATTAACAAGAACAGTAAATTATGCTAACTTCAGATGGGAAGAATATATCTTAACAGAAGAAGAACTAGCAAAGTGGAAAACAGGTGATGAAGACCTCCAACAAGAAATTATAGATGATGCAGATTGGGACCTGGTAAGAGATAAACCAATTGATAATTACGGTGACGTAGAATTTGAAGAAAACGATTAATATGGCAGAATTCATAAGACATGCATTAGGACTTTGTGGAGAGCACTACCATCCAAATTTATGGACACTTCTTATAGGAGGGGTTGGATTTTCTACTCTCTTTTCATATGTTCGATCATATATAAAATGCAAATTTAATCAAGCGTTAGCCTATACGCGAAATACCTGGCAAAAATTAAATAAATAAATATGGCACATTGTGTAGTAAGTTTAAGTGGTGGAATGGATAGCAGCACCCTATTGTTAAGAGCTATCGAAAAGTATGATTCTGTAACAGCTATATCTTTTGATTATGGTCAAAAGCATAGAGTAGAACTAGAAAGAGCTCAACAATTAGTTGATTATATCAATAAAAACTGCCCAGTAGATGAAAATTGTTTTAATGGGTGTACCGTAAATTACCGTCAAATTAAATTAGATGGGTTAGTAGATTTATTAGATTCAGCTTTAGTTGAAGGTGGGGAGGATGTACCCGAAGGACATTATGAGCAAGATAATATGAAAGAAACAGTTGTTCCTAACAGAAATAAAATGTTTGCTTCAATTACTCAAGCAGTAGCATTATCTGTAGCAAATAGAACAGAAGACGTTTGTGATATTGCTTTAGGTATTCATGCTGGTGATCATGCAGTTTATCCTGATTGTAGGCAAGAATTTAGAGATGCAGATGATGCAGCTTTTAGGATGGGAAATTGGGATGCAGATAGAGTAGGATATTTTACACCTTATTTAGATACTGATAAGTTTGGTATCTTACAGGATGGAGAAAAATTATGTGAAATTTTAGGTCTTGATTTTGATGAAGTTTATTCTAGAACTAATACTTCCTACAAACCAATAAAGATCTATAGTAGACCAGAAACAAATGCATACGAATGGTACAGTGATTATAAATCAGCTTCATCAGTAGAACGTATTGAGGCATTTATTAAGTTAGGAAGACCTGATCCTGTTGGGTATGCTGATGAAACAGGTGTAGTTAGTTACCAAGTTGCAAAAGCTCATGTTGAGAAAGTTCTTGCTGAATACGTATAGATACATATAAATATTTAATAATACAGTAATGAACAACGAACAACAAAATGGTAACACTCAGTTGAATACTGATCGTAATGCTTTTAATCAAAAAGTAGCGAAATTATCTATGTTAGGTCAAACTAAAAAAGTACAATGGTCTAATAGACGTAGATGGAGAAATGTTTAAAAGGTAGGGGGATTAGCTCAGCTGGCTAGAGCGCCTGCCTTGCACGCAGGAGGTCATCGGTTCGACTCCGATATTCTCCACTAATATCCCGTGGTGTAATTGGTAACACGTCTGGTTTTGGTCCAGAAGAGTATAGGTTCGAGACCTGTCGGGATAACAAGAAGTTATATGAAAAAATTTATAGAATTTGCTTTAATTTGGTATAGCCAACAAATGGCAATCCCATTTTGGGTTGTAGGGCATGTCCATCTTAGTTTAAATACCTATAAAGATATTCATGAAATAATTACTAGTTTAGGTTTAAACCTTCTAGTAGCAATTGGATTTATAATAGATTTTAAAAAAACAAATAAAAAGTTATGAAAAAACAAGAACTACCAGATGCAAGGAAGCATCAACAAATTAGCTTTATCAAATCAGGGATTCGTATTTTAGGGTATGGAGCTTTATGGTATAGTTTGGATATCGCAGTTATTTTACTTATATTGAGTGAAATAGTAGGAATCGGAGAAGAATTAGTTTAAATTATAAAAATATGAAATTATATTATTTTAGTGCACCTTGGTGTGGACCTTGTAAAGTATTAGGACCCCAAATGGAAAAAAGTGGTTTACCTTATACAAAAGTAAATGTTGATAGTGATACAGAATTATCAGCTAAATTTGGAATTAGAAACGTTCCAACATTATTAAAAGTAGATTCTCAAGGAAATGAGATATCTAGAATAATTGGTGTCAAACCAGTAGAAGAAATTAAAAATTGGTATAATGGGTAAATTTCAATCAAGTAAAGTTTTTGACGGATTTAGTACAGTGTTTCGTCAATGGAAAGCAACAGATACACATTGTAGATTTGTACATGGTTACGGAATTTCATTTAAAGTTTATTTTGAAGGTGACTTAGATGATAGAAATTGGGTTTGGGATTTTGGTGGAATGAAAAGGGCAAAAACCCTAATTGATGGTTTATCTCCTAAAGCTTGGATGGATTATATGTTTGATCATACTATGATTATAGCAGAAGATGATCCTGAATTAAAAGCATTCCAACAAATGGATACAGCAGGTGTGGCACAAGTAAGAATAATTCCAGCTACCGGAGCAGAGAAATTTTCAGAATATATTTATAACAAGTTAAATGAATTTGTAAAGACTGAAACTAGTAATAGGGTTAGAGTTACTAAAGTTAAATTCATGGAACATGGAAAAAATGCAGCCTATTACTGCGAATAATAAGTTATTAGTGAATGAAAAACCACTTAAAAAAATTAACAATATGCACAAACAATTAAAACGTATTGAGGATTACGATAAAAATCTTCCAATTGTAGAAATCTATACTGCAGTTCAATCTGAAGGCTCTAGAGCAGGATATCCAACAGTAGTAATTAGAACAACAGGGTGTACCCACAGATGCTATTTCGGTGAGGGTGGATGGTGTGATTCTTGGTATACTAGTATCCACCCAGAAAAAGGTAAATTTAATTTTAAAGACATTATTCAAGCATATAAAGATAACCCCCATATATCAGAAATGATGTTAACTGGAGGTTCACCTACTATGCATCCTGCTTTAGTAAATGAATTAACACACTTTGCACATGAAAAAGATATCTTTATTACTATTGAAACTGAAGGTTCGCATTTCCTTCCAACTGATTATCCTATTAACTTACTTTCGATTTCTCCTAAGTTCTCGAATTCAGTCCCTGTGGTCGGGGTTGAAACCCCTCAAGGTGGAATCACGGACGAAAGAATGGTAAAACGTCATAATAAGTTTAGACTTAATTATGAGGCTATAACAAAAAGTATAGCATACCATTCAGACTACCATATAAAACCTGTTTGGGATGGTAAGGATGAAGAATCATTAAAAGAAATACTGGGTTGTATTAAAATATTAGATGCAGATCCAAGTAAAGTATGGTTTATGCCTGCTGGGGATTCAAGAGAAGGGTTATTTAAATCGTATCCTTTAGTATTTGATTGGGTTAGAGATAATGGTTATAGAATGACTTGGAGACCACATATTATTGCTTTTGAAGATAAACGAGAAGTATAGTGGATAAGCAAGAAGCTCTTCGTATATTAGAGGAAATAGAAGAGAATATCAATGTCTGTTGTGCGATAACAATGGAACCAGATGAAGTATTAGTATTGGTAGATAAATTAAAAAGTTATATAAATGGAGAACAAACGTAGGAAAATTCACGAAGAATTAGAAGTAGTAAAAGTAGGTTATGCAAACGGGGTTGCGGAAGGATTCCCCCTTAATGATGAAGAAAAATTAAAAATGATTGATAAAGCTGAAGTAGCTTATGGTCAATTTTTAGATGCATTAAAATGTGATTGGAGAAATGATCCAAATTCAATGGAAACACCTCGTCGAGTAGCTAAAGCTTATGTGAATGATTTATGGGAAGGTAGATACACCGCAATGTCTCCTATTACATCATTTCCTAGTGATGGTTATGATGGTATTATTATTGAACGTAATATACCATTAACTTCAATGTGTTCTCACCACCACCAAACCATTGGAGGAGTAGTTCACATTGGTTATATTGCAGGGCAAGGTGGTCAAGTAATTGGATTATCTAAACTAAATAGAATAGTTGAATTATTTGGACGTAGAGGAGCTATCCAAGAACAACTAACATCAGCTATCCATAATGCTGTATGTAAAATTACTGAGGGTAATAAAGGTGTAATTGTTACAATTGTAGGTACTCATAACTGTGTAAGTTGTAGAGGTGTTAAACATCAAGGTGCTGCTATGGTTACTACTAAAGCATCAGGTGTATTTAGAGATAATGATAACCTATCTAGAAAAGAATTTTTTGACAGTTTGAAGATTAATAACGGAGGACATAACATATAAAAGATATGGCATTAACAGCAGATAATAAAATATATTTAAGTTGGGCTGATGTCAATGATGCAGTTGATAACTTATGTAATAAAATTAGACATGATCAACCTAACATAGATTCAGTTCATGGTATCGCTAGAGGAGGATTAATTCCAGCAGTATTAATATCACATAAATTAGGTTTACCTTGGACTGATGTTATATTACCTAATACTTTGGTAGTTGATGATATATGTGATTCAGGAGTTACATTAGAAAAAGCCCCAGGGGTTTGGACCGCTGTATTACATTATAAACCTCACACATCATGTTTTCAACCTAATATATGGGCTGATATACATGAAGGAGATGAGTGGGTTATCTATCCTTGGGAAACAAAAGATTCAAAACCCATTCAAGATTATTTAGCTGATGGGGCTAAAGAATGGAGAGATAAAGCAGATGAATATTATAAATCAAAATAAATAAATAAAGTTATGAATGTAGTACCAACAGAATTGTCTTATTGGCAAGTAATAGTAGAATTTAGAAGAGAAAACGATAGAGGTCGTATTCAAAAAATTAGAGAAAATTATTTAGTAGATGCTATGTCTGGAACAGAAGCAGAAGCTAAAACATACAAAGAACTAGAAGGTGAATCAGATTTTACTGTAGTTTCTTTAAAACAATCAAGAATTATAAAAGTAATTTAAAAAATGGGAAAACAATTATCAATGTTTGTTGAAGAAAATTATGAAGTCCCATCATCACCTTCAGTTCCTTTTGTGGATGAAGTAGAGATATTTAATAATACTTTTGGAAAACCAAATAATTATGAATCAACAATACCAGAAAAGAAAGAATGGCAATTCGTATACGACTTTATACTTGAAGAATTGGAAGAATATAGACAGGCTTGCGAAAACGGAGACATCGTGGAAGTTTTGGATGCTTTGTGTGATATTGCTTACGTTTCCCTTGGGAACGGTACTATGCTACATGGCCTTAAAGATAAGATATGGCCAGCGTATCAGGAAGTACAAGGAAGTAATATGTCAAAGTCTTGTATCACTGAAAAAGAAGCCATGGAGACTGTCACCGTCCGCTCTAAAGAACAAGCTGAGCCATGTCATTATGAACAAGTGGAGGAAAGGTTCGTAGTATATAGAACGAGAGATAGAAAGGTTATGAAATCTATAAATTATTATAGACCTGATTTAACCCAATTTTTTACAAGTAAAGAACTAGAAAAATTTAGTTAATGTATAAAAAGTGTTATGTAGGAAATAAATATAGAAAGGGGCTGCCTAACGTATGGGAAATGCATGTGTGGGAATCAGATGGTGAACATAAAATGATTCCATATGAAAATAAGGCATATATAGAAGATGAAGATAGTTTTACTTGTAGAGGACTAAATGGTGAAAAACTTAGACCTACTTCTAAATGGTATTATAATAGGAATAAACCTGAAAATAATACCCCCAATCTTCATTTTCATGATATGAAACCTCATCAAAAGTACTTAATTGAAACTTATGGTACTGATGATAAACCCTCTACAGGACACCAAGAATTATTTTATGATATTGAGTGTGAAATCGGAGGTGCTTTAACTGAAGAATATATTGAAAAAGCCCCCATGCCTATTACTTCAATAGCATTTTGGCATAAGCAAACAGATAGTTGGGGGTGTTTAATTTTAGATCCTAAAGGTCAAGTTGAAAAACAAACTGAAGGAATTCATAAAGTAATACCATTTAAAACTGAGGCTGAATTGTTATTATATTGGGTAGAAATCATCCAAAAAGTCCAACCCGATATCCTAATAGGATATAACAGTGATTATTTTGATAATCCTTATACCTACTATAGAATTTGTAATGTATGTGGTAAAGATATAGCTGATCAAATGTCTCCACTTTATGGTAAAGTAAGAGAACCAGTTAAATCAAAGAAATATAGCCAATGGTTTTTCAAACAAGGGATGTCAGTAGATGTAATTGGAATTGAATCTTTAGATTATATGAGACTTCACAGAAAATATAGTTTCAAAGATGAACCCTCTTGGAAATTAGATTCAATTGGAGAAAAATATGCTGGTATAAATAAAATTGAGTATGATGGTAATCTAAACGATTTATACACAGATGATATTAATAAATTTGTTGAATATAACTTCAGAGATGTTGAAATTTTACAAAAATTAGATGAAAAACTACAATATATAGCATTAACTAAGAACTTAGCCCATAAAGGAAAACATAATTATAGTGAAGTTTATGCTAATAGTGTTACCCAAGATGGAGCAATTTCTGCTTATTTATTAGGTCAAGGTATTATCCCAAATAATAAAGAAACAAACCCCAGAAAAAAAGAGGGATATGCTGGTGGTTATCTTTTTTGCCCTAAAGCAGGATTATACAAGTATATGTTTGATGAAGATTTAACATCACTATACCCTTCTATTATTATGACTATTAATATTGGTAGAGAAACATATGTAGGAAGGATTATTGATGCCGATGATAGAAATAATCGTTTAGGTTTAAATGATTTAAAAGCAATGGATCCTAAGTCTAAAGTAAGATTTGAAAATACTAAAGGATTACAAGATTATTGGGAAGTAGAACAAATTATAAAAGCAGTAGAACAAGGCAATTATGCTGTTTCAGCTAATGGATCATTTTTCTCTACTAAAAGAACTTCTACATTATCTGCTATATTAAGTAAATGGTTTGATGAACGTGTTTTGTATAAAAACCGTATGAAAAAGGCATATAAGTCTGGAAATACCGAATTGGGTGAATACAATCATTTAATGCAGTATACAATGAAAATTCTACTTAATAGTTTATATGGTGCCACAGCACTTCCTAATTTTAGATATGGAATGAATGACGCTATATTAAGTGAAGCAATTACATTATCAGGCCACAGAATAATACAAGAATCAGCCTTATGTGCTAATAAACATATGAATAAAATAATAAAAGGAGAATTAAAATTAGAAATATGACATTAAAAAAACAATCTATTAGATCAACAGCAAAGATTTCAATCAATGGAAAAGTTGCAACTAAAGAAGAATTAATTCAAATTAGTGAAGGTTGGAGTGAAGTTCAAGAAAACTTCTTTAAAAAAATGCTTCAACAAGGTGGGGCATTTTCTTTAAAAGGTAACCAATACAAAGTACTTAAAGTTGAAAGAGATGATTTAGACTCAGAAGGTAATAAACCAGCACCTATAGTTAAACTCCCAGGAGAAAGAACATTTTAATATATACTTGTTTAACCTAAATACTTTTCGTATATTAACCTAAATTAAAAACTATAAATGAAACACATAGAAGATGTACCTTGGTGGATTTGTGATGAAGATGATGAAAATTACTGTGCATATGTGGATACAGATTCTAATTATTTTAATGCAGAACCTTTATTACTTCATTTATACCCGGATTTTGAATCATTTGATGCAAAGAAAAAAGATTCTATTTTAGAGAAAGTTGCATTAAAATACCAAGATGTAATTAACGAAGATTATGACAGATTAGCTCGTGAAGCCTTTAATGTAACTGAACATAGGTTAGAAATGAAAACAGAATGTGTTATTCGTTCAGCTTATTTTAGAGCTACTAGACGTTATGCTCAATGGATTACTAAACAAGAAGGTATTGAAAAAGAATCTTTAGATATTAAAGGTTTAGAATTTATGAAAGCAAATTTTCCTCCTATTTTAGGGGAATTTTTTAATAACATTCTTCAACAAGTGCTAAGGGGTGAAGAAAAGGATAGTATTATAAATCAAATTAAAATATTTAAAAAACAAATATTAGATGGAGATATACCTTTAACTAAATTAGGCAACCCAACATCAGTTAAACAGTTAAGAAAGGTACATACAATTAAAGTTGATGGAGTTGAAAAATTACAGGGTTATCTTGTTAAAAAACCAAGAGCAGGGGAAGTGTTTAGTGAACTAAGAAAAGGAGCACCTGCCCCTGTTAGAGCAGCAGCTAGGTATAATGATTTATTAAGATTATGGGGTTTAGATAAAAATCATAATTTAATTACTTTTACTGATAAGGTTAAATGGATTTATTTAAAAGATAACCCATATAAAATTGAAGGTTTAGCTTTTTTAGATTATGATATGCCTGATAAAATTAAAGAATTCTTAGCACTATTTGCTGATAGGAAAAGAATATTTGATTCTATATTATTACTAAAATTAGAAGGATTTTTTAGTGATTTAGGTTGGAGTTTAGATTTAAATCCTTATGTTAATGCTTTTGAATCTTTTGAAATATAAAATATAAAATAATGGTAAATAAAAATTCACTACAATCTTTCATTTCTAAATATTACTTAAATGGGAGGTTTAATGCCGTAAAATGGAGAATAGATAATAATATACTAACAGTATATGCTGGGGAATCAGGAAGAGTATGTAAGGTAGAACTCAATGATTTTGATTTAGAAAATAAAGAAATTGGGATATTTGATACCCATAAATTATCTAAGCTATTGTCAATTACAACTGGGGAATTATTATTAACTTTAGACTCCCAAGGAGCATTATCAAATAAACTAAAAATAGCAGATGAAGGTTTTGATTTAAGTTATTCTCTATCAGACCCCCTAGTAATACCAAAAACAAAATGGTATAAAGATCCAGAATCATGGCAAATGGAAATAGATTTAACACCTACAGATATTGATAGTTTAATTAAAGCTAAAAACGCTTTATCTGATTATGATTTTTTGAATATAAAATCAACCAAAGATATAGATAAAAATTTAACGTGTGAATTTGTATTTGGGGATGGGAGTAATTATTCAAATAAAATTACATATAGAATTGGAGGAACTATTGATGAATCATTTCTAGATTCACCTATGCCTTTTGATTCAAATTTATTTAAGGAAATATTATCTGCTAATAAAGATATGGATACAGCATATTTTAAATTATCGTCTAAAGGTATGGCTAAATTTATATTCCAATCAGAAAGTATTAATAGTACTTATTATATAGGTAGACAAGAATAAAAAAAATATGGCTAAAAAACCTGATATGTACGCTGAAGAAAAAGCACTTATGCCTTATGGGGATAGTGTTGCTGCCCCTAAAATAGATATTCCAAATACTAACGCTTGGGTGGCTCAACAATCGGTAGATGTAAATCATTTTTTATCTACTAAATTTTTAGAATTAAAAAAAGAATATGCAGAATTAATAGCATTATATAAATGGAATGAATTAGTTAATAAATCTGAGTTTAGTTTTATTCCTGTAAAAGGGCATACTTACTATCTTTATCAAAGAGAAAATGAAAAATTGTTTTTATCTTTAATTGAACCCGAATATTGGAATCAATTATTTGTGGGGTCAGTAACTTTAGACTCAGATAATAAATGGATAAAAATATAACTAGGAATATTAATTTTCCATTTTTATATTATATGTATAATAGAACATAATATTGGAGTTTAGGACACGCTGTTATGTTTAAATTAAATTAATCGAGAGCTACGGCCTCACAAAACTAAATGATATGAGTACATTATTCAATGAACGTACACCGTTCGACTTACTATTCCGTAACCTATTTAAGGCAGACGGCGCTTTTCAACCAACTACGTTTGAAAACAAACAACCACACCCACTAGATATTTTTTATGACGAAGACGGACTTCATTTTGAAGTTGCCTGTACTGGTCTAACTAAGAAAGACATTCAATTAGAAATTGATGGAGATCTTTTAAAAATTATTTATGATAAACCTAATGACGACGAGTTTGATTATAGTGGCTACATCTATAAGGGATTAGCTAAGCGATCTTTTAACTTAGGTTATAAAGTAGCAGCAAAATTTGAACTTGAAAGTTTAACAGCAGAAATGAAGAATGGCTTACTTCATATTTTTATTCCAATTGCCGAATCTAAAAAGCCAAAATCAATTAAAATTAAGTAATAAGTTTTATTAAAAAGGCGTGTCCTAGCGCAATATTGTTCGTATATTATGGACAAATAAAAAAGTTATATATGGCAGAAACTAAATTACCCAAAAAGAGGAAATCGATTCAAACAATTCGAGATCCTAGATTAGATCCTTATTTTATTACTAAGGATGAGTATAGTTATACTATAAAACAAACAATTACCTCGGATGCAACCCATTTTAGAAGTAAAGGTAAAAGTAAAACTTATGAAAAATCTTTATATTACCATTCAAGCATGGGTGAAGCCCTAAATAAGATTTCCCAACTACAATGTGATAGACAGGATTATAATGATTTAGATAATTTTCTTACAGAGTACAAAAAGGTAGCTGAGAAAATTAAATCTTATACTGATGAATATAATAAAATCCACAAACAATTAATTTATAAAAAATAATAAAATGAAAATTAAAGCAATTTACAATGCTGTTGTAGTAAAGCCTATTGAAGCTGAAGAAACAGTTTATGGTAACATTATCGTTCCTGATATGGGGAAAGATACAAATACATTTGGAGAGGTTCTTTCGGTAGGAGAAGGTAATTTTTCTTTTTCGGGGGTTAGAATCCCTACTCAATTAAAAGTTGGTGATAAAGTAGTATTACCTACTCAAGGATTTACAAAATTACCATTTGAAGGTGAAGAATATTTTGTAGGTCCTGAAAATCAAGTATTAGCTGTAATTGAAGAATCAGTTGATTTAGAAGAAGTAGTAGCTAACACAGAAGTATCAGAAGAAGATTTAAAAAACATTATAAAACATTAATATGGAGAATCAAATAAATTTTGGCAAAGATGCTAGAACAAAATTAAAAGTTGGGATTGATAAATTAGCTGATGCTGTAGTATCAACTTTAGGTCCTAATGGGAGAAATGTTGTAATTTATAGAGGAGCAGGACAATCCCCTCAATCTACTAAAGATGGAGTAACAGTAGCAAGTTCTTTTGCATTAAGCGACCCAAGTGAGGAATTAGGTGTTTTACTTATCAAACAAGCAGCAGTTAAAACAGCTGAAAAAGCTGGAGATGGTACAACAACATCTACTCTCTTAGCTCGTGAGATGATCAACCAAGGACTTGCAGCATTAGATAATGGAGAAAATGCAGTTCAAATTAAAAGAGATATTGATACAGCTGTTAAACAAATAATTGAAACCCTCAGAGGTAATATATCTGAAGACATTTCAGGGGACCAACAATTAGAACAGGTAGCAAGTATATCTTCCAATAATGATATTGAAGTAGGTAAATTAATTGCTCAGGCAATAGACAAAGTAGGATTAGAAGGTGTAGTCCATATTGAAGAATCTAAAACAGGAGAAACGTTTTTAGAAACAGTAGAAGGAATGCAATTTGATAGGGGTTATAAATCTCCTTATTTTGTTACAGATAATAATACAATGTCTGCTAATTTAGAAAATCCTGCGATATTAATCCTAGATCAAAGACTTAATACGGTTAAAGAATTACTACCTATTTTAGAGGCAGTATCAGCTCAAGGTAAATCATTATTAATCATTGCCGAAGATATTGATAATGAAGCATTAGCAACTCTTATTGTAAATAAAATGAGAGGAACAGTTAATGTTTGTGCTGTTAAATCCCCAGATTTTGGAGAAAGGCGTAAATTAGTTCTTGAAGATATTGCTACCACTACAGGTGGAGTTGTATTTAGTAAAGATAAAGGTATGAAACTTGATAAGTTTAGTTGGGATTGGTTTGGTGAAGCTAGAAAAGTTACTATAACTAAAGATCAAACAACTATTGTAGATGGTAAAGGAGAAGTAGATGCTATTGAAAAAAGAATAGAGGAATTAACAACTCAAATAGATAAATCTACAACACCCTATGAAAAAGAACAGTTACAAAATAGACTAGCAAAATTTGTAGGTGGGGTAGCAATTGTCCATGTAGGTGGGAATACTGAAACTGAAATGTTAGAAAAGAAAGATAGAGTTGATGATGCATTACATGCAACTAAAGCTGCTATTGAAGAAGGAATTGTTCCTGGAGGAGGAGCTGCATTATTGTATGCTAGAGAATCTATTAACAATTGTAACATTGGGGCAAGCATTGTTTATAAAGCATGTGGTAAACCATTTGAACAAATATTAATAAACGCTGGTCATGATTCAGTTGAAGCCCAAATGTTAGGTAAATACCAACTAGTAGATTCAGGAAATGATACATGGGCAGGTTATGACCTTAAAAAGGAGAAAGTAGTTAACATGAAAGAATCAGGGATAATTGATCCCACTAAAGTAACTAGATTAGCATTAGAAAATGCAGCCTCAGTTGCAGGAACAGTATTATTAACTGAATGTACTTTGACCCAAGATAAATCATCAGATTCTAACAAAATGGATCAGGTAATGGGGCATGCACAACAGGGAATGATGTAATAATAATAAATAAATAAAAATAAAAAAAAATGACAAAACAAGAAATTTTTGAGATTATTGAAGAAAACTACAATATCTTAGCAGCAGAGAATAGTGGAACAACAAAAGCTAGTCAAGCGAGAGCTAGAAAAGCAGCCCAAGCTATTAAAAGGGTAATTACAGATTATAAAAAAGCATCTGTAGCAGAATCTAAATAATCTAAGTGGGGGAGCTTGTCTCCCCCATTTAATTTTCGTATATTATTATTATTATGGAAAAACAAACAACAATAGAAGAAACTAATATTACTATTGCAAGGAGGGTTCCTCCTGGTGATAAATGGAGATTAGTTGCTAATGAACCTGAAGGTCCTGTACATAAAACTTTAACAGATACGTTAGAAGCTTATATGGTTAAAACTGGATTTAGGGGTGAATATAGATTAGCACCATTAAAAGGAGAATTATATGCTATTTCAACTAAAGAATTAGAAATAGAAGAACCAGTAGAACAAAAATTTAGCATTTATGGTGAATACTAAAGAAAATAGTTTACTTAATGAGAAATACCGTCCTATAACACTTGATAAGTTTGTAGGAAACGAAAATTTAAAAAAATCATTATCCAAATATTTGGAACAAAATGATATTTTAAATCTTATCTTTTATGGTCCAAGTGGAACTGGAAAAACTACATTAGCTAAACTTATTGTCAATAACCTTGAATGCGATTATCTTTATATTAATGCTTCAGATGAAAGAGGTATTGAAACTATTAGAGATAAAGTTCAGGGGTTTGCAAGTACAATTTCATTTGAACCCATTAAAGTGGTTATTTTAGATGAAGCTGATTTTCTTACTATACAGGCGCAAGCTTCACTTCGTAATATCATCGAAACTTTTTCCCGTACAACAAGGTTTATTATGACTTGTAATTTTATAGAACGTATCATTGATCCTCTACAATCTAGATGTCAAGTACTTAAAATTGTACCTCCAACTAAGAAAGATGTTGCTAAACATTTACATTGGATTTGTAATGAAGAATCAATTACCCATGAAATAAATGATTTAGTACCTTTAGTTAATCAATATTACCCTGATTTACGTAAGTGTATTAACACTATACAATTATCAACTGTAGACGGTGGTGCAAATGATTTATATCTTAAACTAGACCAATCAATATTAGTATCATCTAATTATATAGATAAAGTAATTAAAGCATTATCAAATAAATCTAAATTTAATGATATTCGTCAAATTATAGCTGATGCTAATGTAAATGATTTCGATGAGTTATTTAAATTATTATATGAAAGAGCATCTGATTACTTACCAGGTAAAGAAGGAACAGCATCTATTTTAATAAATGAACACCAATATAAAGCAAACTTCCGTATTGACAAGGAAATAAATATAATGTCATTAATTCAACAAATATTAAATAATAAATAATTATGCAACAACAAGCACCACCACAACCACAAATTGATTTAAAAAGCACTACTGCTATTACTAATTCAGAAGGAAAAAGTTTATTCCAATCAGGAGTTATTTTAAGAAAAATTTCTAAATTCGTAGCAGGAACAGATAATGATGCTATTATGCCTATCCCTGTATTTTTTGATCCTACTAATGGTAAGATTGTAAAAGATGGTTTACCTCTAGAACTTAGAGAAGAACTTAAAGATGAAATTTGTTAAATGGAAAATATCTTTGATTGGTTAAAAGCAATTAATAATACTAAACCTCCTGTTGAATCTTTTACAAGTAAAGATTGGGAGGTTTGGAATAGTTATATGATTCATAGATTCATCTCAATGAACCCTGACTATATTGAAATTGTTAATTATGTTCAAGATTTACCACCACAAGAAAAAAGAATAATTTATAATGTATATAAAGAATTTATACCTAAAAATAATAAGTGGAATAAATATATCAAATCAAAAACTAAAGAACCAAACAAAGAATTAATTGACCATTTAAGGGATTACTTAAAATGTTCAAGTAAAGAAGCAAAAGAAGCAATTACTTTGTTGGATAACACAAAAATAAGTCGTATATTATCCAATAGAGGATTAGAAACTAAAGAAATTAAAAAAATATTAAAATGAGCAAATTAGTAAATATGTTACGTACATCTGCAGAAGCAGATAAAGCAAAAGCACTATTATCCCTTGAATTATTAAATAATAAACCAGTTGGTATTGGGGACCATTCAACCGGAGATTTTTATAAAAATGCCGAAGAAGCACTTATTATGTTAGTTGATGCTGATGATAGATTAGGGGCATTAGACAAATATTTTAATACCAAAGGATTGCTAAATGGGTAGTTCCGTAACAAAATATTTAGAGGAAAATGTAGGCCATTTTGGTAATAAAACTAAATCACTAAAAAAACTTATGAGCGACAGAGAAATTATGGATGGAAAATATCCAAGCAAAAAGATCAAAGAATTTATAGATGATGAAACAAATCAAATCATAACTCTTTTTGAAGAAGAATATCCAGCATTAGCAGAAGAATTTCAAAACATACAAGATGAAATGTACGAAATGTTTGCTCGTAAACACATGGATTATGGATTAAATAACATAGCATTAGGTGGAGATATCGTTAATAATAGCGATGATAAAAAATTCTCACTAACTGGGTTAGCTATTAGATTAACGGATAAAATATCGCGTTTAAGAAATTTAATGGTTAATGGTAAAAATTATGTTAAAGGTGAAGGTATGGAAGATACTTTCATAGACGTTGCTAATTATGGTATAATCGGTCTTTTAGTAGGTCGTGATAAATGGAAAAAATAGTTTGGCTAAAAAACTCCCAAAAATAGTAAAGGAAATTAGAAATAATCCTCCTCCACCTGTTAATTATGCATATCAAAAGAATATATCATTCTCACAGATGTCTATTTTTAGAGGGTGCTCCTACAGATGGAAACTTCAGTATAAAGATAAAATTAAAAGATTTACATCTTCTATACATACTGTTTTTGGAACAGCCATACATGAAGTAATTCAACATTATTTGGATTATGCTTATGATAAATCATTTGCTGCCGCTGATAGAGATATTGATATGGAAGACCACTTTCAAAATACTTTTATATCTGAATACCAATCCCAATATAGAAGAAATAATAATGAACATTTTTCTTCTGCGTCTGAAATGAGAGAATTTTTTGATGATGGTATGGGAATTTTAAATTGGTTTAAAAAGAAAAGAAGTGGATATTTTAGTAAAAAAGGATATTTTTTAGTTGGTTGTGAAATACCTATTACTCTTGCCCCAAATAAAATGTTAAACAACATATTATATACAGGGTATCTTGATATTGTTATGTATCATGAAGCAACAGATACCTTCAAAATTATAGACATAAAAACCAGCACACGAGGGTGGAGAGATCAAGATAAGAAAAATGAAGATAAACAATTTCAATTATTATTATACAAACAATACTTTTCAGAACAATATGGTATACCTTTAGATAAAATTGAAATTGAATTTTTTATTGTAAAAAGAAAAGTATTAGATTGGGATGATGAAAAATTAATGTCACCCCATCAAGCATATAGAGTACAAACATTTACACCACCTAGTGGGAAAATTAAATTAGGTAGAGCAAAGAAAGCAATTAATGATTTTATTAATGAATGTTTTAACTCTAGTGGAAAAATTAAAGACAAAGATTACCCAAAGTCACCCTCTAAATGGAATTGTAATTTTTGTCCTTATAAAGAAGATAAAGAGAATTGTGGTGAGGGTATAATTTACTAGAATCCTCATATATGTATATAAAATAATGTTATTAAAATAAAAATTATGGCTAATAAAGCAAAAATGACACTTACTAGTGTTAAAGTCCAAAGTGATCTATTTGAAAATTTTAAAATTGAATGTGTAAAACGAAAGTTTAGTTTCCAAAAACTTGCAGACCGAGCAATTTATCTATATCTTACAGATGAAGATTTTAGAAGAAAAATTACAAATCAAACTAACCTTGAACTATAAATTAAAAAAATGAATAAAAGTTTTAAAATAATTCCAAAAGACCAACGTAAAAAAATAATGTTAGTCTGTGATGATATTAGAGTACATTCTGGAGTTGCTACAATTGCTAAAGAAATTGTAATTTCAACATCACATCATTTTAACTGGATTAATGTTGCAGGAGCAATTAACCACCCAGAAAAGGGTAAAAGATTAGATATCTCCTCAGAAACAAATAAATTAGCAGGTATAGAAGATTCTTCCGTGTTTTTATATTGTGTTGATGGGTATGGTAATTCCCAAGATATAATGAATGTGATTAACATGGAAAAACCAGATGCTGTAATGTTATTTACAGACCCAAGATATTTTACTCATATTTTTGATATGGAAGATCAAATTAGAAAAGTATGTCCTATAGCATATTTAAATATTTGGGATGACTATCCTGCACCTAAGTATAACCAATCTTATTATGAATCATGTGATCTATTAATGGCTATTTCTAAACAAACCAAAAATATAAATGAATTAGTACTAAAAGATTGTAATAATAAAAATAGAATATTTAGATACATACCACATGGTTTAAATCATAATGATTATTTCCCTATCAGTAAGGGTCATGAATTATATGATGAAATGATGGATTTTAGAAAAAAACAAGTGGGGACAGAAGAAGAAGTTGATTTTATCTTATTCTTTAATTCTAGAAATATTCGTAGAAAACAAATCCCGGATGCAATGGTAGCTTTTAGAGCCCATTTAGATTCTCTCCCTTTAGAAAAAGCATTAAAGTGTAGATTTATATTACATACTGAAATAGTTTCTCAACATGGTACAGATTTAAATAAAATTGCTGAATACTTTTTTGGAGAAAAATATGAAGATTGTATTATATTTTCTACCAACAAACTTGATAGAAAAGGATTAAATTTCTTATATAATATAGCAGATGCCCAAGTATTATTAACTTCAAATGAAGGGTGGGGTTTAACCCTAACAGAAGCTATGTTAGCAGGTACACCAATTATAGCTAATGTAACAGGTGGAATGCAGGACCAAATGAGATTTGAAGATGAAAATGGTAAATGGTTTGAACCATCACCTGAAATCCCTTCCAATCATAGAGGTACATATAAAAAACATGGTGAATGGGCTTTTCCAGTATACCCAACCTCTAGATCAATCCAAGGTTCACCCCCAACTCCTTACATTTATGATGATAGATGTAGATGGGAAGATGCAGCTAAAAGGTATACTGAAATATATAATTTAAGTAGAGAAGAACGTAAAGCTAAAGGATTAAAAGGTAGAGAATGGGCTTTAAGTGATGAAGCTGGATTTACAGCTGAAAGGCAAGCTGAAAGAGTAATAGAAGCTTTTGATGCTTTATTTAAAGTATGGAAACCAAGAGAGGATTATGAAATAATTAATACTACTGAACAAAAAGGAAAATATTTAAACCATAAATTAGTATACTAATGAATAAACAAAGTTTTGTAATAAGTTGCCCGTTTGACACTTATAGTGGTTATGGGGCTAGATCAAGGGATTTAATAAAAGCTATTATTGAATTAGATAAATATGATATTAAACTCTTACCTCAAAGATGGGGAAATACACCTACTAACTTCTGTGAAAACCACCCAGAATGGCAATTCTTATGGGATTATTCAATCCAACAATTAACAGCAAAACCTGATATTTGGATGCAAATTACTATTCCTAGTGAATTTCAAGCTATAGGTATTTATAATATTGGGTGTACAGCAGGTATTGAAAGTACAGGATGTGATCCTGGGTGGATAGAGGGTTTAAACAAAATGAATATGAATTGGGTTTCATCAAACCATAGTAAAGGAGTGTTTGAAAATTTTTCACAAGAAGTAAAACACCCCCAAACAAAACAAATAATGGGTACATTAAAATTAGAAAAACCTATCCATGTTGTATTTGAAGGTGTAGATTTAGATGTGTATAAACATTTAAAACCTAATGAAGTAAAATTTGATTTAAAAGAGATAAAGGAATCTTTTTGTTATTTATTCGTAGGACATTGGATTGGTGGTAGTTTAGGTCAAGATAGAAAAAATGTTGGTCTTACAATAAAATACTTTTTTGATGCCTTCAAAAATACCAAAAACCCTCCAGCCTTAATACTTAAAGCTTCCACTGGGAGAAATAGTTATATAGGTAGAGAGGCAATTTTAGATAAAATTCAATCTATTAAAAAACAATTTTATAAAAAGGATAAATTACCTAATGTGTATTTATTAAATGGTAACCTTTCAGATACCCAAATGAATGAGTTATATAATCACCCTAAAGTTAAAGCTATGGTTAGTTTAACTAGAGGTGAAGGGTATGGAAGACCATTAGCTGAATTTTGTTTATCTAAAAAACCCTTAATAGTAACCAAATGGTCGGGTCATATGGATTTTATTGATCCTGAATTTTCTGTGATGGTAGATGGAGGGCTAGATAATGTTCATGAATCAGCTGCCAATAAATGGTTACTTAAAGAAACAAAATGGTTTCAAGCTAATACCAAACAAGCTATAGATGCATATAAAAATGTAAATAAAAATTATAAAAAATATATTGTTGGTGGGAAAAAACAAGGGTTTAAAATTAAATCTGAATTTAATTATGAATCAATGAAGGAATTAATAAGTAAAAAACTTGAATTAGTGCCTGAAGCACCTAAACAAATAAAATTAAATTTACCAAAAATGTCAATACCTAAATTATAAAATATGCAATACGACGAAATTATACAATGTCCTAAATCAGGTGGCGATCTATGTTATAAGATAGAAGTAAGTAAAGATATTACTAACTTTTACAGTTTATCTTGTGGGTTTTGGAGTAATACTTTAATGAAACCCGATAATGATTTTTATAAAGAACAATTCGAATTACTCCCAGAAATTTATAAAGATTTAGCTTGGACTGATGAAGAAACAGGTTTAATATGGCTCCCTAATAGTATAAATGTAGAAAACGGAATGGTTTTTGCTGAAGGGAATAGTAAAGAATCATGGCAGTGGGCTGCTGTTAAATCTATAGAATTAAGTGAGGAAGATCAAAAACAATATAAAACTAAAACTAAACCTGATATGACAACTATAAAACGTTTTAAAGAACGTGATTTTATGGAAGCACTTTCTTATATTGGGTTATTACCAGAATAAAATTATATGAAAATAAGTTACGGAATAACAGTTTGTAATGAGCACGAAGAGCTACAATATCTTATTGAGTTTCTCTTCCCTATTATAGACAAAGAAGATGAAATAGTAATTGTATATGATGAAAATAGGGTTACAGGTGAAGTATTAGATGTAATAGACCACCATCAGGATAAAGTAAGTGCTTTTCCATTTGACTTTCAACAGAATTTTTTAGAGAATAAAAACTATATGAACTCTGAATGTAAGGGTGATTATATATTCCAAATAGATGCTGATGAAATACCTTCTGAAGCTTTAGTAGTTAATTTGAAAGCTATTCTTACAGGTAATTCAGTTGATATACTTGTATGTCCTAGAGCCAATTCAGTAGAAGGTTTAACCCAAGAACATATTAATAAGTGGGGGTGGAGAGTTAATGAGAAAGGATATGTAAATTGGCCTGATCAACAAAAAAGAATTTATAAAAATGATCCATCTATTAAATGGGAAGGTCATCAAGTACATGGTATGATTGAGGGCTATAAAACATTTGCTGTTTTACCCTTAGAAGAAGATTATTGTATTTACCACAATAAACAAATTCAAAGACAAGAAGAACAGAATGCTAGATATTCTCAAATCCAACAACAATTAAATAAATAAATTATGATAAGTTTAATTATACCTTCATATAGAAACCCCCAATGTCTAGACTTATGCCTTAAATCTGTTTTAGAAAATCAAAAAAATAAAAATGAAATTATTGTAGCAGTAGATGGTTTTATTGAAGAAAGTCAAGAGGTATTAGATAAGTATAAAGAAAAGGTTAATATTATTGATTTAGGTCATAACCAAGGTATGCAACAAGCTCTTAATTTAGGAGTAATGAATGCTACTAATGAAAAGATTTGTATTATTAATGATGATAATGTATTATGTAAAGACTGGGATATAGCTATTGAAAATAATTTAAATAAAGATGAAATAATTACTATAAATCAGATAGAACCCTATGAAGGTATATTTAATTTCCCAGTAAAGAATTTTGGTACCCATCCTTCTGAATTTGATTATGAGAGTTTTGTTAAATATGAACCTACCATTCGAACAGATAAAATTAGTGAGGATGGTGGAATTTTTCCATTTGCTATGTGGAAAAAAGATTATATGATAGTAGGAGGTTTTGATACATTGTATCAATCCCCTTTTATATGTGATTGGGACTTTTTTCTTAAATTAGAACTTAATAATAAGACATTTAAAAGAATCCATAGTGCTCATTTTTATCATTTTGTAAGTATGGCTACTAAAAAAGGTAAAAGCAAAGAAGAAATGATAGCATCCGAAAACCCGGCAGCTCAAACATACAAATATAAATGGGGAATACCTCCTCAATTATTTAAAAATAATTCACATAATCCTAAAAATAATATAACTATAAAAGGTATTAAATTCAATTAATTATGATAATAGATTTAGAAAAACATATAAACAATATCCACCAACAACCTTCAGATATAAATGAACATATCCCTACGATTGTAGAATTAGCTCAAGAATGTGACCATATTACCGAAATGGGTTGTAGATGGGTAGTATCAACTTGGGCTTGGTTAGCGGGAATGCCAAAAGATGGTTTAGTTACTTATGATATATTAAACCCAATGCATTGGACAGGAGAACATGATGTTATTAAAGATGTAGAAGATACAGCAAAAGCCTATAATATCAACTTTAAATTTATAGAAGCGGATGTATGTGCTATTGAAATTGAAGAAACCGATTTGTTATTTATTGATACTTGGCACTGCTACGATCAATTAAAAGAAGAGTTAAGATTACATGCTAATAAATCTAGAAAATATATTTGTTTTCATGATACAACCACATTCGCCCATTCAGGAGAATCAAATAGTTCAGATCATAGGTGGGTTGGAAATTTAACTCCTAATAAAGGATTATGGGATGCTGTAACTGAATTTTTAGATGAAAATTCAGATGTATGGGAATTAAAGAAAAGATATACAAATAATAATGGGTTCACAATTATAGAACGTAAATGAGAATAATATACAGGATATCAGATTCAGGATATAATAAAGTTAAACCTAATTATATTAATAATGAAAATTGTTTAGCTAATGCTACTAAAGAATTTGATAATGCAATATGGAGTGTTATAGCAGATAATGTATCCGCGGATACTAATAATATGATTCAAAAATATGTAACACGTGATTGTATTTTATATACTGAAAAAGGTAATGGAGCAGCAACATTTAATATGGCATTAGATGAAGCTTTAATGTACGATGATGATGAAATTATTTATTTTATAGAAAATGATTACCTTCATAAACCTGGATCTCAAAAAATAATTCAAGAAGCATTTGAATTAGGAGCATCATTTGTCTCATTATATGACCACCCAGATAAATATATGATACCTGAAAAAGGTGGTAACCCATATTGTGAAGGAGGGGCTGAAGATACTAGGGTATATAAAACAGATTCCGTACATTGGAAAATAACAAATAGTACAACTATGACATTTGCATCTAAAGTTTCTACATTAAAAAAGGTAGAACCTATTTTAAGAAAGTGGACAGCAGGAGTTCATCCTGATGATTTTCAAATGTTTTTAGAATTAAGAAAAAACAATGAGTTATTATTAACACCAATACCTGGGTATTCAACCCATGGAGAAACAGCTTGGTTATCACCATTCACAGATTGGAAAAAAATACAAATTTGGAGCAAAGTATGAGTAAAAAAGTATTAATAACAGGAGTAGCAGGTTTATTAGGTAGTAGATTAGCAGATTGGATTATTAAAAACAAACCAGAATATAAGGTAGTAGGTATTGATGATTTAAGTGGTGGTTTTGAAGAAAACATTAACCCCAAAGTGGACTTTTGGCAAATGGATTTAGTAAACCACCCAATTGAAAATTGTTTTGAAGTAAATAAATTTGATTATGTTTTCCATTTTGCGGCATATGCTGCCGAAGGATTATCACCTTTTATACGTGGGTACAATTATGATAACAATCTAAAAGCAACAGCACGCATAGTCAATGAGTGTATAAAAACTGACGTTAAAAGATTGGTATTTACGTCTACATTAGCTGTATATGGTCATGGGGATGGTGGTATTTTTGATGAAAAACAACAACAAGCACCAATAGATCCTTATGGAGTAGCAAAATATGCTTGTGAAATGGATATCCAAATTGCTGGTGAACAACACGGACTAGATTGGTGCATAATTAGACCTCATAATGTTTATGGTATTAAACAAAATATTTGGGATAAATACAGAAATGTATTAGGTATTTGGATGTTTCAACATTTAAACAAACAACCCCTAACTATATTTGGTAACGGAGATCAAACCAGAGCATTCAGTTATATAGATGATTCATTAGAACCTCTATGGAATGCTGCTACCAAACCTGAAGCAAGTAGGGAGATAATTAACTTAGGAGGTACAGAAGAACATTCGATATTAAATGCTAGTGTTATCCTTAAAGAAATTATAGGTGAAGATACAGGTAAAAGACCTGAAACTATATTTTTAGAAGGTAGACATGAAGTAAAACACTCAATCCCAACTTACCAGAAGTCAGTTGATATATTAGATTTTAAACATACAACAAATTTAAAAGAAGGACTAACAGAAATGTGGGAATGGGCTAAACAACAACCTATGAGAGAACGTTTTGTATGGTCTAAATATGAATTAGATAAAGGAATTTACTCATTTTGGAAAAATAAATAATATGAAAATAGGAATTATAGGCCAAGGCTTTGTTGGTAATGCAATTTACCAAAAATTTAAAAATTATTATGATGTTAAAACCTTTGATATAAAGGGTATGATATATTGTAATAGCAGAAAAGAAGAAACAATGTTGTGTGATATTGTATTTGTTTGCTTACCAACTCCCATGGATCAAGATGGTAGTTGCCACACAGATATAGTTGAAGGAGCAGTTGCTGATATATCAAGCTTGAATAAAGGGAATATTGTAGTAATCAAATCAACAATTCCTCCGGGAACAGTAGCAAAATGGAACAAAAAATATGATAATCTAAATATAGCATTTAATCCGGAATTTTTAACTGAAGCTAATGCTGTATCTGATTTTGAAAATCAAACACGAGTTATCTTAGGTGGGCCTAGAAAAGCAACAACTAAATTAAAAACTATATACTCTAAAGTATTTCCAAAAGCGGCTATTGTTAAAACAGATTCAACCTATGCTGAAATGGTTAAATATGTTACTAATAGTTTTCTAGCAACTAAAGTATCATTTGCAAATGAAATGTACCAAATATGTAGTAAATTAGAAGTAGATTATGATAAAGTAATAGAGTATGCTACATATGATGAACGATTAGGTAAATCTCATTGGAATGTACCAGGACCAGATGGTGATTTTGGTTATGGTGGGCATTGTTTTCCAAAAGATGTTAAAGCATTAATTGATTTAGCCCATGATTTAAATGTATCTCCAAGAATACTAACAGCAGTTGATTGTAAAAACAATGATGTTAGAGAAAATAGAGATTGGGAAGGAATGAAAGGAAGAGCTGTGGTGTAAAGCTTGGTTTCCCTAATACTTATTCGTATATTCACCTAATAAATAAAAACTTACATGGAATATAAAATGATACCCTGCACCTCATGCGGTGAGGACATGCCTGAATTGAGATTAATTAAATATGGATATAATTTCTGTGTCAAATGTTCAGAATCTGGCAATATGATTAAACCCAAACATGGTGTACCTGTATTAATGGGGGAAGGCGACCATACTTGGGTAGAAACTGTAATTATGGATGATGACCAATACCAATCATATAAAAACCATAAAAAGGCAGAAAGAAATTTAAAGAAAAATAATAAGGCTGAGATGAGAAATATGGATAAAGAAGATAAAAATCTTTATGGTCCTGTTACTATAATTGACCCTAAAAAATAATAATGCCCAAAGCAAAACCATTAACTAAAGAACAAATAGTAGCAGCCCAAGCCAAAACATTATCTAATATGGCAGCAGCCAGATATTTGCATGTTTCTTACCAGCATTACAAAAAATGGGCTAAATTATATAAGTTATTTGAAAGTCATAAAAACCAGGCAGGTAAAGGTGTACCTAAATTTTTAAAAGGTACTAAAAAAATGCCTCATATGTTAGAAATAATTGAGGGTAGATTATCAGCTGCTTCATTTAACCCTAATAAACTTAAATATGCTCTTATAGAACAAGGATATTTATCTGAAGAATGCTCTATTTGTAAATTTAAGGAACGGAGAGTATTAGATTATAAAATCCCACTATTATTACATTTTAAAGATAAAAATAGTAATAACTATGGTTTAGATAACGTTCAACTATTGTGTTATAATCATTATTTCTTACAAGTAGGAGATATATTTAATAAACAGGATGAAAAACAAATAGAATCTCAAACTGAACATTTTGGCACTAGCGAGAAAATAGAATTTGAAGTAGATGATTACCATTTACAACGTTTAAAAGAATTAGGGTTGGATGGTATTGATGAAGACGATACTAACCAGTACATAAGTCGAATATAAATGAAAAATAAAAAACATAATAAAATAGTTAAGGATTATAATAAACAAAAATCTAAACATTTAGATCGATTAGCAACTAAAATTTTAAAAAATGATGAAAAAGCTACTCAATTAAAATCTAAAACAATAAAAGGTGATTTTTTAGATAATTTTTAGTATGGTAACTTATAAACATAAAAATAAAACCTACCAAATAGTAATTAAAGATGAAGAAGGTAGAGAAGAACAAATTTTAAGAGATTTTAAACATTGTGAACAAACAAATGATTACCTTACCATTAAAAATAGAATAACTAATGGTTTAAAATGGGGTTGGTTAGTTGAAATTAAAAACAAATAAAATATGAAATTATTAATTGCTTTACACATTGTAGTAGCTACTGTTTATAATGCAGTACCATCACAAACAGATTCTACACCCTTAATTACTGCTTCTAACAAACAAATTGATGCTAACAACCCCGGTAAACACAGATGGATTGCTGTATCAAGAGATTTAGAAAAACATGGCTTTACCTTTGGGGTAGAAGTATGTGTTGAAAATGCTGGTGATATGGATGGTATATGGATTGTTGAAGATAGGATGAATAAAAGATTTACTAATAAAATAGATTTTTTAGTTGATAACGAAATAGTATTAGGTAAATGGGAGGGAGTAATATTAACTCTTAATTCAGAAAGGGGAGGTAATTAACCTTTAAACTATAGTTTATATTTATAAGTAAAAAATAAATTATGGCTAAAATAGTTATAGGTAATTACAAACCTAATAAAAATAAAAAACGTCCTGGTATACACTCTAAAAGTAAATCAAGTAAGTTAAAACAAAGTAAAAACTACGTTAAAATGTATAGAGGACAAGGTAAATAAAATTTGGCTACCCAAAATACCTTTCGTATATTTAGATATATTAATAATTAAAAATAAAGGTTAAAATATGAGTAGAGGTAGACCAAGTGAAAATGTTGTTAAACTTACAAAATGGGAATTAGAAACAAATGAATCTGTATGGAAATATGATACAAATAAATTTCCAAACGGTCCGTATTTAGTAGAACAAAAATTTCAAGCAGGAAATAAACAACCTAAACCTAAAATTGATCAACGTACATATGCTAAAGATATGCCTACAGTAATAGTATTTAAAACATCAAACCGTTCAAATGCTAAAACTAAAATAAAGGTAATTAATAAAAATATTGATTATGTTCTATCAGCTAAAAAAATACCAGGTATACCTGATATTGCTGAATGGTTAGAAGTAGGTGTTGGTAATTCATTTATAAACAAATATAAACAAAAATATAATTTAGCTTAAACTTTATATATTTATAATAAAATCCAAAATAATGAGTAAATATAATTTAACAGATATTTTTGAACAATATCAAATTGGATCAGGTTTTACAACCGATTTTGATTATGAAGGAATGTTAAATACTGGTTTAGGTACTAGTATTGATACTCCTATTGAAGTATTAAAGAAAATATATGATGATTTTGAAGATGTTAATTATCGTAGAGAAAATAACCACTTATATTATGCTATTGAAGCAATAGAAATTGGAGATATGATGGAAGCTCAAGATAAACTAAATGACTTCCATGCTGAAATCAGAAAAACAATGGAAACATATGATATGGGAATACCAGATACTCTAGGTGGTTTTATGGCTTCTAAAATGGATGTTGATGAATCATTTGATTCACTAGCTAAAAAATTAGATAAGCAAAAGGGAATTGATAAAGACGAAGCAGCTAAAATCGCAGGTAAAATAGCTAATATTAAAAGAAAAGGTGGAGGTAAAGGTCCAACTGCTAAACAAAAGAAAAGAATGAACGAAGTAAGAATTGATAGAGAAGTAGCAAACCGTATTGAAGGTTTTCTTAATATACCTATGAAAGCTAAATTTTTGGATGCATGGGAAGATTTATTCTACGATTTAGTTGATGATGAACCATTTTTTGTTGATGATGTAATTGCTCATTTAAGTAATGAAATGTTCAAACGAATAAATGGTAATCAAATAGCAGGTGATAGATTAGCGGGTATAGATGATTTTGAACAAGAAGAATTTACAGCTATTGATGAAGAAGGTGCTATGCAACCAGGTGAAGCTGATTTAGAAGCAGGTGTTAAGGGTAATATGGATGCTTTTACTGAAGGTAAGGAAGTAGATTTTATCAGAGCACTTAAAGTTGATGCTAATGGAACTAGCTTAGAAATTAAATCATATTTAGAATCATTAAAAAGATCAGGTGATAAGTTTGATAGTGTAGATGATTATGTAGAAGATTTTAAAAATTACGTTGCTGATAAATCATTACAAGAACATTTTGGTCGTTTTTTAAAAGATTACCAATAAAATAAATTAAAATAAATTAAGGATAAGCGCAGTAACATTTGGTTATTGCGTTTTTTTTTCGTATATTCAAGTATAAATAAAGGTTATGCCAATAGTAGAATTTTCAAATTTAAACAAACACGGTAACATTAGAACCCGTAGATTCTGGAAGGAGAAATCTAATTTAAGTATTAATCCAAGTGGATTTGGTTCATTTGTATCATATAGATTATTTAAATATAATTATACTCATCCACTTACACCACCAGGTTTAGTTAATTTAGGAGGTAAAAGATACATTGTCCCTACTTGGCAAGAAGTATTACCTGAAACTAGGTTAGAAGATATTAATTGGGTTAAACCCAAAGTAAAAAAACAGGTTAAAAAAGAAACTGTTATAGTTATTAATAAAAGTAGTAGTAGTGATAAAGAATATACTACTAAATACTTTCCCAATTCAGGTAAATACCATTGTGATTGTCCTGGTACTTGGAGAACAGGTGGTAATTGTAAACACATTAAAGAATTAAGAATTAAAATAGAAAAATAATATTATGTTTGGATTTTTTAAAAAAAAGAGTAAATACGATAAACTTAATGAAGAGTATCAAAAGGTATTAAAAGAAGCATTTGAGCTATCTAAAATTGATCGTTCTAAAAGTGATGCAAAATATGCAGAAGCAGAAAAAATACTAACAAAAATGGGCCACTAATATGTGTAAAGTAACTTGGTGTAATAACGAGACAGAATATTACAATAAATCCCAAAAATATGTCTATTGTCCTATTCATATTCAATATAAGAAATATGCTTCAAATGCTCCTTCAAGACCTCATTTAATGTATAAGGTAGAAAAAGTGGTAAGTAATGAATTAAAATGCGAAGGTTGTGGTTATGATGCTAAAACATACTTTCCAGATAGACCTTTAAAACAGATAGCAGGTTTATATGATGTTGACCATATTGATTCTAATACTAAACATATATTAGAGGGTGAACAACCTTCTAATTATCAGTTATTATGTAAACAATGTCATATATTAAAATCATATGATGAAGGTGACTTTATTTCAAAAAATAACCGCGGATAGATTTGGCTACCCGGGATATCTTTCGTATATTTACCATGTTGTGATAATGAAGTTACAACACTAAATAAAGGTTATGAGCATACAAGACAAAATTGATGTATTAAAATCACAATTAACAGGTGATTTAGGAGCGAATGATAAGATATTGATTGAGATCAATGGCTTAATGATTGAACAACACAAACAAGAAACATTAAATAGAATATTAAAATAAAGGTTATGAGTAAATTTGTAAGTACACAGAATAAAGGATTTAATATGACATTTGAAAATGGTATTTCAATATCGGTTCAATGGGGTGTAGGTAACTACTGTAGTAGGAAGAATGATGGTGAGTTTGGTGAACCTATGAAAGGTGAATTTTGGGAAGCTACGTCTGCTGAAATTATGATTAGGGATACTAATAATAACCCCCAAAACATTGATTTAGGGAATGATGATATGGTTGCTGGTTGGCTAAGTGCTGGTCAAGTTGCAGACGTTATTAATGCATGTTCACAAGCTAGAAATGTACCCCATCTTAATCAAGTGTTAAAAAGAATTAATTTAAAATAAATAAAGGTTATGAACGGAGAAAATAAAAGATACGTAGTACAAATGGATATGTACGTTTATGCTGATAATGATTACATGGCTCGTAAGAGAGCCAATGATTTAAGATTATCAATAGATAATAGACTACATTCAGACCATGTTAAAGTTGCTGAAATTGGGGAGCAACCATTTGCCTCAACTTATTATCGTAAATTAGATGATCCTACATTTACACCTAAAGATACGTCTAACGAACCATTACCATTTTAATATGGTACTAGATTTAATATTTGGATTTGGGCTAGGAATGGTTATAGGTTTATTACTTTGGGTTATTAAAAAAAATAATTGGTACTAATATGAAAGCAGGAGATTGGATATTGTACAATGGTAAACGTAAAAGATGCTTTGGTATACATCATAATGGTAACATTTTAATAAAAATGAATAATACCTTAGTACAAGTAAATAAAAATAAATGTAAGACTTATGCATAAAAATGTGGCTACCGCAGTAAGGGTTCGTATATTTACACATAAGTGGGACACGAAGTTTCATTATTAATTAAAATAAAGGTTATGTCAAACGCAATTCAATTAGATTTATTTCAAGGAAAAGTATTAACAACTAAGCAGGAGCAAGAAATTGCTACTTGGATAGAAAATCAAGCTAAAAGAGCTGTTAAAGCTGAAAAAAGAATGAATGGAATCATATCATTGCTTGATGAAGCAGGTTTTGTTTATGGTCAAGATTATAGTAGTAATTTTGAAGTAGAAGAAGTTACTAAAGAAGTATCATTTGGTTATTCTTATAATAATACAAATTGGGAACATGAAGTTACTTACACACAATCTTCAGGTAATGTTTTTCTTTGGGTTAATACCATTAATAATGGTGAACTTAAAACATATAAGAGTAGTGTAGATAAAGAAGGTGATAAATTAATGTGTACTAGTATTACTTCACAATACAGACATTATAAGCCAAGTTCATTACTTGTTAAATATAAAGAACATAACCAACGTATAGTAGGTGAATTAGAACATAAAAATAAGCAAAGTATTGCTTTAGATAATGTAGTTTCTAAATACCAAACATTATACCCTGAAGCTAAAGTTACAATTGGTTCTGATTATTATAGATCAAGAAGAAATTATGATAGTTTCCCACTTGTTATAGTTACATTTAAATCAGGTAGTTCAGTTTCATTCCAATTAGGTTATAGTAATAATTTAGAGGAAGTAAGATTTTACAAAAAATACGATGCTCAAACTGAAAAAGTAGAAGATTTATTAAATAGATTTAATAATCAAAAAGCTAAATAATGAATAGAAATAAAAGTTATAAGGAAATAGTAAAAGATATTGAAAAATGGGAATCTGTAAGATCAGAAAACCAAGGTAGATCTAAAAAACAAATAGAAGGTAACTATAAAATGTTAGGATGGACAGCAATGGCTGCATCAGCAATAATAGTAATATCATTTATTTTAAACTTATTAGGATGGCTGTAAATTATAGAAATAGGTATGGTGATGTTTATACATTCACTAAACAAAAAGATGGTAGTGTATTAATGGAAGGTGATTTTAATTATGTTCGTACTGGGCATGATTTCATAGATCCATCAGGGGGACCATTTTTAAGAATAGGTCAAATGTTATCCCATGTTGCTTATGATGATGAGTTTAATGTTATTATAGAAGGATTTACCCATTCAGATAAAGGGGTTATTATAATGACTAAACCACATGAAGTAGACCCAAAAGATTTTAGACATTTGGAGGATAGAGATATAATTGGAGGAATAATTTAAATAAAATATATGAAAGTAGAAAGACAAGTTTTACACCATTGTTTGGATCAGGCAAAAAATTTCATTACCTTAGGGGAGCGAGATAAATCAAGAGACTATTGTGATATGGGGATTGGTTATTGTGCCGCTAAAAAAGAAGGAGGGATGAGTGGTGAGGATGAAGTAGAAGGTGTTAGAATTAATTTATGGTTAGAACGATTTTGGATGTTTTTAGAAAATAAAAATTTATTATTATGATAAGATTTGATAGTGAAAATAGTGGAAAATGGTGGGAATTTATAATGGCTTGGAAATGGCCTCACCAGGGGTTAACATTTGGTTATGATATTGTAGAACCCTATGAACAAGCATCTGCAGATGAGGTAACATTTTATAGTATTTTATTATACTTAGGACCGTTATCTTTAATTTACAATTTTGGCAACCACGATTGGGATGAGTAGAATAGAAAATATAGTATATGATGCTTATAATATGGGTAAGCGAGATGAATTATTTGCTTTAGTCAGTGAAATTAGAAAAACCTCACCCAAACAAGATATTAATGAAGTATATGATCAAGCGTGGAATCAAATACGTAATAAATAATGAAAAAGAGAATATATAAAGGGTGTGAATGGAATAGCCCCATTTTTAGACAAATAATGGCAGAAAAACGGGACAATTGTGGGTTACATTCCACAATAGGCATGCCAATTAATGAATATAAAACAAAACGAGGTAAACGATCAAAATGATGGTAATTAAAGATTTATTTATTGGTATTGGAGCATTTTTTATTGCTCATATACTTACATTTTATCAATTAAATGGTCAGTTTTTAAAAACAGATTGGTTTAGAAAAAACGAGTTTATAGTAGCAGCTTTTGGTATTATATTGTCGTTTTTTTATATTTGGGGTACTAAATATGCCGTCCAAGGAATGGGTGGTTTGTTATGGCCAGCTCGTTTTATTGGGTTTGGAGTTGGGATGATTATTTATGCTATAATGGTTAATTATCATTTTAGTGAAGGGATAAACAATAAAACATGGGTTAGCTTAGCATTAGCTTTAATATTAATATGCATTCAAGTATTATGGAAAACAAAATAATATATCAACAACCCACTACTATAGGGTTTTGGAGACCCGTAGAAGTAGAAATAGGGTTTGTACAAGATTATATAAACAGAAGTTTAATAGTAACAGATGATGTTATAATAGGATAAATCAAAATAAGGATGAGTAAATTAAATGAAGAAAAAATTTATACATTAATTAATATTATAATAGTAGTATCATTTTTATTAATAATGTTTAGATGAGAAAAACAATATTTAACATAGAGTGGAGACAAGCTTTATTAAAGGCAATGGTTCGAGAACGTAAGTTAACTCCAATTGAACGAATGTCTAGTAGAATTGGTTATATGGGAGCTGGTTTATTAGTAGCAGGTCAGTGGACATTAAATCCATTTTTATTTATATTTGGTTTTATATGCGTTATGGTTCAAACAGCAGTTCGTAGACAATGGAATTTAGTGTTATTACAACTAAATGGTTTAATAGCATGGATTATACACTTAATAAACGGTACAACAATATGATTAAAGGAGTAATTTGTGGTAATTTTGATGTATACCATCCAGGATATGTTCAAATGTTAAAAGAAGCAAAGGGACAATGTGATTGCCTAATAATAATGTTACATACAGATCCTTCTAAAGAACGACCTGAGAAACTTAAACCTATACTAACGGTTGATGAGCGTAAAGAAATGTTATTAAGCATTAGATATGTTGATGATGTTATTAGGTATACTTACGAAGGACAATTATTAGATTTATTAAAATATGGTGAATTTGATATTAGATTTTTAGGTGATGATTATATAGGAAAACCATTTACAGGAGATAATTTACCCATAAAAATACATTATTTAAATAGAGACCATGGTTGGTCAACAACAAAATATAAACAATTAATATCCAATTCAATAAATGAAACCAATTTGGAATAAAAAAGAAATTGAAACCCGACCCTGGGGTACTTATGAGGTATTACTTGATGATACTAATGTTAAAGTAAAAAGAATTACAGTAAACCCCAATAGTAGATTATCGTATCAATATCATCAAAAACGAAGAGAAGTATGGACTGTTGTTAGTGGGGAATTAACAATAATATTAGAAGATAATAAATTATTTAGAGGTAAAGGACAATCTGTTAGAATACCTTTAGGAGAGAAACATAGAGCTTGGAACGAAACTGATAAACCAGTAATATTTATAGAGGTACAAACGGGTACATATTTTGGAGAAGATGATATAATAAGAATAGAAGACGATTATGGGAGAAACTAAAACAAAAAAAGAATTACTTGATAAAATACGTCAATTAAAATCTAAAAAGAGGTTAACAATAAACGATAAGTTACAGATACAAAAGTTACAGCAAAAATTAGATGAATTATAATGTTATAGGTAATGGTGATAATTTATATCACATTATAAGAGAAATACCAATTCACAATTTTCTTAATAGTAATAAGACTGTAAATCAAAAAGTATTAGGTTTATATGTTAAAGAACTTGAATGCGATCACGTACTACAGAAAGATAATAAATTTCTAATTTGTAGAACAATAGAAGAGGCAATAATAGAGCATGAAGAACCATTTGGAATCTAGTAGAATTATGCGTATATTACATTCAAAATAAATTATTATATGGCTAAAGAATGTGCATGGTGTCATAAACGAACTAATTTGCCTAAAATATTTGCAGCCCAAAGTCCATTACTAGAATGGATGGAGGAAAGAATAAATAATTACTGTAAATCACAAGGTATAAGAAGGATAGACTTATGGAGTGAGAATAGTGACTGGGGTAGAATAGAATTAAGTGAGTCATTTGAATTAGAATTAATTACATATGATGATTTAACTGTTACAGTAGATAGAAGACATATTTGTAAACAATGTTTACTTGAAGATGATAGAATGTATAAAAAATATTATCTTGATGGTGTGTACAATAAAGAAGGATTAGATGATGATGATTTTGAAATTAATATAGAAGATTTAGAATGAAAGATAAATATGAAATAGAATACTCTTGGGGAAAATATGGTAACTTAGAGGAAACCCTTATAGTTGAAACAAATAACATATCCCATACTATTGACCAATTAGGAAGAAATAGAACAAATTTTAAAATAAATACAATTAAATTATGTTAATAGATTGCGCTTACGTAATAAACCTTAAAACATCCCACGATGTTTTATATAAAAAATTGGAACAAATACCCTTAACCCCCCCAGGTTTTAAAATATATTCACACCCTGCTATTAATGGTTGGGAACTAGAAAACAACCCAGATGTAACACCACCATTTGAGTATAAAAAAGCTGATTGGTGGAATACAAATGAATACGGTGATAACAGATTCTATAATAGAGAAGTAACACCAGGTGAAGCAGGTTGTATGTTATCTCATTATCAAGTAATTTTAAATGCTTATAAACAGGGATTCCAAAATATATTAATACTAGAAGAAGATTTTATATCATTAGGTAAATTTCCATCACAAGATATACTAGATGAAGTACCTGATGATTGTAGTATACTTTATTTAGATAGAAATGCATTATGGGATTCAGATAAAGAAACTAGAGTAAGTAAAAATGTAACTAAGGTTGGATACAGTTATAATAACCATGCTTATATTGTTACTAGAAAAGGTATGAATGAAGTAATTAATTCTTCAATATTAGATAATATTATAATTAGTGATGAATTCTTTCCAGCTATAAATGGTACAAGTAACAGATTAGATGCTGTTGAAAAGTTTCATGATCCTAAATTTAGAGCATATTCTTTAAATGGAGGTTATTTTAACCAATCATCAAATATTGATATAGACTCTACAACAGAATCCATACCTAAAAAACAACCTAAAAAACAACCTAAAATGAAAGAAATATTAGATTGCAATAATTGGGAAGAATGGAGTAAAAAATACATACACCCCTTAGTATTAAGTAAGGAATACGATTTAATTGCTGACGAACCTATACCTCATGTTTATAATTTTCCATTTTTCACTAAAAAGTTTTGTAAGCAAATAATAGAATTAAGTGAAACAGTGGGGTGGACAAATGACAGACATGAATTCTATCCTACAACAGATAATTTACTTAGTGCTTTAGGTATGGAAGAAATTTATACTAGGGTTATTAATGAATATCTTAGACCTATGGCTATACATTTCTACCAATTAGAAGGACATGCATGGGATGTTTTAAATGATGAATCATTTATAATTAGATACAAACCCGAAGAACAAGCACATTTATCAATTCACCATGATTATGGTTCGATAACAACATTAGTTAATCTAAACCCAGGTGAATTTAAAGGTGGTGGTACTTATTTTCCTAAATTTAAACATTTAGTTAACCCCCAAGAAATAGGTATGATGTCATTACACCCAAGTAATATAACTCATAAACACGGAGCTAGACCTGTAACTGAAGGAACAAGATATGTTATAGTAAGTTTCTGCAAAAACAAAAATTTGAGATGATAATAATAGACGATTTTATTCAAGACCAAAATTTACTAAAACGTATAGATGAAGATGAAACATTCTTTGGACCTAATGGTAATTTCATGTGGTGGAATGGTTGGTGGAATAGTCCATCCAATACAGTTAAAAAAGAATTAATTGAATATATTTGGAGGTGGAACGACCCAACAAATGGATACAAAATAGAGGGATTTGAATATTGGACAGGTGTTTATGGTCCATCAAAACCAAACAAAGACTTAGGAACACATTATGATAAGGATGAATTGTTATACAAAGAAACAGGTGAATTATTTACACCAGTTATTGGAACAGTTTTTTATCCTAAAAATGTTGAATTTGAAGGTGGTTATCTTGAAATAGAGAGTGGTGGTGAAATAGAACGTATTAAAGCAAAATACAATCGATTAATAATATTCCCAGCAGGTGAATACCCTCATAGAGTAACACACGTTACAAGTGGAACTAGATATGCTATTGCTATTAACTTATGGGACCAAGAATTATTAGCAGTTAAACGAGGTGAAATGACAATTGAATAATATGAAAATAATGATATGGGTTGGTTACCAAAAAAACCAATTTGATAAACAAACATGGTTAGATAATGGTATAGGAGGTAGTGAATATTGTGCCATTAAACTTTCCGATTATTTAGATAACAAAGGACATGATGTTACTATAGTAGGTGAGGTTAAAGAAGGTAACTTTTGGGGCGTACAATATATCCACTATAATAATCTTTTAAAATATAGGGGTCCAAGGGGATTAAATAAAGTAAATAACCTACAAGTTCATTCCCATTATGATGTTGTTATTGCAACTAACTATTTAAATTATTTTAAACATCTAGAAGAAGTTAAAATTACATTTGACAAAAATTATTTTTGGTTACACAATACGGGTTACTATGATTGGTATAGAGGTGATCAAATAGAAAACCAAGATGAATACTTAAGAAAAGTAGATAAAATTGTGGGTGTAAGTAAATATCATAGAGATAGACTTAAAGATAAATTCAAAGCTCTTTATGACACACCCCAACAACTTGATACGTATATACATTCAATTGATAATGCTATTGATTTAAATGACTATAAGGGAATTGAATCTAAATATAAGATAAAAAACAGAATAATATGGACATCAAGTCCGGATCGTGGATTAGAATTTATATTAGATAATTGGAATAATTGGAAACAAGCAATACCAGATCTATCATTGGAGATATGTTGTCCACCTTATGCTACAGGTTGGTTTAATAGGGATATAAGTGAATTAAAGGATGTTAATTGGCAAGGTAATAGATGTCCAAATGATTTGAAACAGGAGATTGCTAAAGCGGAATATTGGATTTATATGAGTGATTATGATGAAACATATTGTATTTCGGCTTTAGAGATGTTAATGGGTGAGGTGAAATGTCTTACAACAGGAACAGGTAACATAAAAAATATAATTACCCCGAATAGAGGAATAATAATTGACATGAATCCAGATTATATAAGGAATACGTTGGTGAAGGATAATACGGATGTTCAATTTAAAAATGAATGGAGTAATAAAACAATAGAGGGTAAAGCATGGGCTAGTACTCAAAATTGGGGTATGAGAGTAAACGAATGGGATAAATTAATAAGTAAATAAAATGAATAGAAAGGATAAAACGGAGAAATTTGCATTGAATGCATTAGGGACTGTTGTTATATTAATAATAGTGTTAGCAGTGTGGATACAATTTTTTAGAGTAATGTAAACGAGCAGTTCAAAACTTAGCTTTTATATTACACACCCCAATAATCTCCTACATATATAAATTAAATAATTAAAACGGTAAATTATGTCAAAAAACAGTGTAAAACAGAATGTGGACCAACTACGTGAATGGTTAAAAGTAATGAAAATTAAAACGCAACCTAAACGTAAAACGCGAAGTGTTCGACGCCTGGATTATTAATTAGGGTGAAACGCAAAAGTATGACCAATATATAGATAAGTATGTCACAATATAATGAGATGTGGATATAAATGTGGTTGTATGTGGAAAACAAATAGCGTGTTATGTGGGTTAAAATGGAGGGGGTATTAACCCATTCATTGCGCTCGCCACACCTATTCGACTTACCTTAAAGTATATACGAACAAACCATGAACAATTGTGTTATACGCAAGTTAAACGTAGGTAAACATAGGTATATTGTATTATTCACCTTGGCTACACGTGGACATTCTTTTTATTCACAATGAAACGCTGGGACAAATGGGGATACGTCAAGGCCCGCCTTGTTCATAACTACTCATGACAGTAAATGCGATTTTATTTGGCTACCGGGGACATCTTTCGTATATTTACCATGTTGAAGCACGTAAGCATCAGCATTAAAATAAAGGTTATATGTCAACATTACACTCTTACACATTATTAGAATCAATTGTTTATAAATTACAAGAAAAAGGCGCTATAGTTGATCCTTGTGTTATTGATGATTTAATCACTTGTATTAAAACAACAAAAAAAGTTGAATATAATAAAATAAAATTATAATATAAAATAAAGGTTATGAAAACATCAGATGCAATTTACATTACAGTATTAGGAGTGCTATTTTTAGTATGGGTAGTTGAGTTAGTTAAAATATTAATTAGAAATAAATAAAGGTTATGAAATTATATACATTAAAGGTTGACAACGGAGATGGAATTGAAAACATATGGTCGGGTAATGATATAAATGATGCTCACCGCTATGAGAACATTGCCATTAAACATTGGGGTAGAGACGCAGTGTGGATCTGTAATAACATGGATGAGATAGCCGTCGGATAAAATAATAATACCAGATATAATAATTACCACCGTGGATAGAAATATCGCGGTGGCACTTCTATACGTGGTACTTAATACCTTACCCGTACGCAAGTACTTAATACCATATACTTACATACTACATACTTATTATATTAGATATGCCGCCGGCGGTACGCATGTATATGTATATAATACCACGCGCGTTGGTATCCATATAGCGTGGCGTGCGCAAGAAAAGGGTGTAGCACCTTTAATGGAGCTCGTACGATCTTTTACCTCCGATTAGTATATACTTATATTTTATAGACCCCCAAAAAGGGGGTCTTTTTCCATTTAACGCCAAATTTGTAAAAACATGAAAATGGCAACCTTCTTTTTCTAAAAACCTTTTGACGTCGAGGAAATTATATTTTTACCTAATAGTTACTTGACATATTAGGATCTTGTGATAATGCTTTTATATTGCTCCTTAGTTGTTGGATTTGTGTAAACGCATCTGTAACATTTTTATTAAATACCTTTGCGTTTTCCCCTATCTTCCTATTATTTCTCTCCGCTAACAAAATACCTTCCTTTAACCTACCATTTATTTCAGACAAACTCTCGTACTGATCCTTCTCCATCGTATTCTGGATATCACCTATTAATACTTCTAGATCTTTTAGTTTAGTATTATTTTCAGCATCCCTAATTGAGGAGATATTTGAGATTGATTGAGTTTTGCTCAGTAATTCAACATATTTAGTGTTCAATTTAAAAGCAATGATTGCTATTACAGTACCTAATGCGGTTAATAAACCGCTAATGTATATTAATATTTCCATTTTAATTTATTATTTTATCTAATTTTTGTTCAAATTCTAATTTCTTTACAATATCCCCATATTTCCAAGCCATTTTTAATTCCATAGGGAAAACAGTATTACATGCTAACCCTAATGTATGCATTTTTTTATAATATTCCAAAGTATCTTGAGTAAAAGTTCCACTCATTTTTTTAGGTATAGAATTACTATTAACACTTACACTTTGATCACCCGTAATTGCCATACCTTTAATATAGTTAAATTTTATATTTTTAACTAATGTATTATAATAATAAATAACATCATCCCCATGCCATAATTTCATTTCATAAGGTAATGTTGGCCAATTTTCTTTATTTACTAACATTAATTGTCCACCACCTGCGGGCCTAGCATTTTTATTTTCTATTTCTATCAATTCCCATGTATCCAAATCCTTATCTATCCTATTCCATGATGTGAAACATATTGCTTTTGCATCCTTTTTTATTACAAATTCATGAAACCTTTTTACATCAAATATTATATCATCATTAACTATACACACCTTATTATTCAGAGAATACTCAACACCTATTTCCCATGAAGGATTTACATATTCATTTTCCTGCATCTTAAGAACAGTAATTCTTCTATCTTGGGGTTGATAATCATTCTTACCAACATCATTATTAATAATAATTAACTGGGCATCAGAATCAATAATGGATTCAAAACTCTTTATTAATTTAAATATATTGGGGGATTTCCACAACGTAGGTATAATATAACTTACCATAATTAAATATTATTCTATATTTTTATTTTTTATATTGGTTTGAGATAACTGTTTTATAAAATAACCATTATGAAAATAACCAATCGTTGGGTAAAATTGTACACCACCGGGAATAAATTTACTACTTCTAACTATTTTTTCTGCATCTAATATAATTACTTGATATTTCTCATCTAGTTCCCATAAATGAGGTCTAATTTTTTTACAAGCACCACACGTTTTAGAAGAAAATACAACTATAAGATCTTTATAGTGCATGTGTTCATCAAGATTATCTTTATCGAGTTCTAGAACTGCCATTTCTTAATTGTTTTATACCTCAATATACGAATAATTATTGGGTATACCACGAAATTCTTAGAAAATTCTATACGTTATGTAGTATATACGTATTTATTTATGATATTGTGCATAGAGCGAGAGTTTTTTGAAGAGAGGAAGTGTTATTATAGTGGGATTCCCATAATTGAAATGTATAGTTATGAGAAATTTTTTCATTATCATTTCTATTAAAATAACTTTTTTCTTTTAAATCTTCAATGAATAGAGGGTAAACATACATACCTGATATATATAATTTTTTATCCCCATCAAACATATAATCTGTAAATAAAATATCTTCTGGTAGGCAGGGGGAATAAGAACCTAATTTTCTTTCATTAATTGATAAATTAAAAATATTTTCATTATCTAAATTACAATTCCTTTTAATAATTCTTTGTGCATATCCTCTTTCTACTAAATACATATTAGCCCCCCAATGTGTATGGTTTCTTTTAATAAATCCTAAATCATAACTCAAATTATTTGATATTAAACACATTTGTAATACTTTTGTGTCTTTTGGTATTTTTTCTTTGAATTGTTCCCAATTAAAAGTCCAATATTTTAAGGTTTCAAAGCTAATATCACCTTCACAAAATAAACCCCATTTTTCCTTTGGGTTACTATTAGTTATCCAATCTCTAATCATTCTAATGTGGTTAGCAGTAACTGCGGAGGTAGTATTATCTTTATTGGGGTAGAAATATTTAAAGTGTGGTGTTATATTACCTTCTATAATTGTATCACAATCAGGGTATCTTTTAACCTCACATATTTTATAACTTAATTCTAAGTCTTTTACCTTTTTAATAAATCTATTCTTCCTTCCTTGACCTTCTTCACCTGCTAAAACTAATGCATGAATTTTAGGAAATCCTTTTAATTTTTCTTTTATTGTCATTTACATAATATACGAATCCCTTCTCGTATAACCAAATATTTTTTATGGGCAAGTATTTACTGCCGTAACAACTCCATTGTTTTGGACTTGAACATTCCAAAGTTGACCATCGGGTGTTTGTATAGCATGAAATAAACCACCCCCATTAACAGCACCTGCACCTATGGAAGAATTACTGCGTATAGTATCTCCAATTGCTATTATATTAGGTGTAGCTACATCTAAATATACAAAGAATCCCATATTCGATCCACAATCATTAACTGGGTCTCCTGCTGCAGAATAACTAGCTTGAGGATATGAGTCTGGTTCTATGGGTGATACATCCATATCATAATCCCCAGTTGCTCTAAACATTACCTCTCCTGTACCTATACCATTATCAGGAATAAATGTAAAAGATGAGGTTTGAGGGGTACTACCATTAGTATTTAATTCATAAGAGAATATATAAGAAGAAGAAACTAAAGTATTCGAACCATCTTGATTGCCATGGGTACCTTCTGCAAATTTAGTTGCATTTGATCGGTAATGTCTATTTGCATCTCCTATAGTCTCAAAAGTAAAATACCCTGAACCACTTAAATTTTCAGATATACCTGTTTGATTTTGAGGTCTATATAATGTAAATGTATAAGTATTCCCTGCTATTAGTGGGTTTTTTATAGGTGTCCCTGCTCCCTTTAATTCGTCCGCTGTATATTGCATTGTAAATGTATTTTATTATAAATATGTAAAAGAAAAAATAAAGTAATGCACGGGAAGCTTGGTTACCCGGGATAGATTTCGTATATTTACCATGTTGAGCATTTAGGCACAACAGTAAATAAAGGTTATATGAGTTATAAGAGAACAGAAGCACAACGATTAATTACAAAATATGGTATTCCTGAAGCATCTTCAATGTTATCGGATAAAGAAAATAATGATTGTGTTGTAAGAGCCGTATCACATGCTTTTGATGTTGATTATATTAAAGCACACCATTTTTGTGAGATGAAATTGCATCGTAAATCTGGTGATGGAGTTTATACTTCACGTTACCTGCCTTCTATTAAACAAGCGTTTGGTAAGAAAATTAAGCAACTTGGTAAAGCAAGTAAGTATAGTGATTATAGATGGGTTACTCGCCCTCAGAAATCTAAAGTTGAAAAATGGAGTAACGCCAAACAAAAATGGGTTATTAAACGCGAAATAGTTCAAGTGCCTTATAAAGTAAATGAATTTGTTAAAGCACATAGTGAAGGTAATTATATTATTACAGTAAAAGGGCATGCATTTGCTCTTATAGATGGTGTAATAAAAGGGAATTGGAGAGATGATAAGCGTTTAACTCGTAAAGTAAATAGTGCTTATAAAGTAAGTTAAAGTAATGCACGGGAAGCTTGGCTCCCCGGGATAGGGTTCGTATATTTAGGTGTTCGAATGGTTCGAGCGATTAAAATTAATTAAAAATAAAGGTTATGTTCAACAGACAAAATGTTAAAGAGTTTAGAAGTGATTTTCAATTAGCAGTTGCTAAATTAGAAGAGCAATATGGTTGTAATATCTCATTAGGTACTATCAGTTTTGATGGAAGTGAGTTAAGATCTAAAATGACAGCTCGAAAAGGAGAAAAGATTGTAAAAGCAACTAAAGATGATTTCCAAGTTGGAGATATAGTTGGGATTGATCATAAGAAAGTTAATCCTAATGATACATTTACTATTTACAAAATTAATTCTAAAAATATTGGAGTTAAAGGTGCGAATGGTGCCATGATGAGAGTTTCACCAAGTTTATTGTTTAAAAAATAATTAAAGGTAATGCACGGGAAGCTTGGCTTCCCAGGCTATCCTTCGTATATTCAAGTATATTAATAATTAAATAAATCAGAGTTATGTATAATTTAAATAAAGATGCTATTACAAATATTCCCACCTT
>Ga0206124_10000021_pt1 | contig 121676 bp, 113 predicted proteins | sample Helgoland_Spring_3_FD_148671 | JGI IMG/M metagenome (GOLD analysis project Ga0206124, IMG submission 148671) | Pelagic subsurface seawater microbial communities from Kabeltonne, Helgoland, North Sea - Helgoland_Spring_Bloom_20160321_2 | ecosystem: Environmental > Aquatic > Marine > Epipelagic... | reverse complement strand
GCTATCTTTTGCCTCGAATCAATAGGCAATTGGATACTACTATGTCAGCTGTTGGAACAGAGTCGAACCCATTACGCGTGGCTGTGATCGGATCCGGCCCATCTGGGTTTTATACGGTCAGTAATCTTCTCAAGCAAACCGATCTCGTCGTTGAAGTGGATATGTTTGATCGATTGCCGACGCCTTACGGCTTGGTACGAGCCGGGGTTGCGCCGGATCATCAAAAGGATAAGTCCGTAACCCGCGCCTATGAAAAGAGCGCGGTTGCACCCGGATTCCGGTTTTTCGGGAATGTGGAATACGGTACCCACCTGCATTTAGACGACTTAAAAGAACATTACCATCAAGTGATGTTCACAACAGGCAGCCCTTTTGATCGAAATTTGGGGGTGGCTGGCGAGGACCTTCTTGGGAGTCACTCTGCCACCGAGTTTGTTGCCTGGTATAACGGGCACCCCGATTTTGCCGACCGAGACTTTGATCTGTCCCAAGAGAACGTGGTTGTGGTGGGGATTGGTAATGTTGCGATGGATGTCGCGCGAATCCTGTGTAAAACCGTTGATGAACTCAAAGTCACGGATATTGCCGATCACGCCCTTGCGGCGTTGAGCAAAAGCAAGGTGAAGAACGTTTATATTCTAGGGAGAAGGGGGCCGGCTCAAGCCGCCTTCACACCACCTGAAATTAAAGAGATGGGCGAATTCGCGGAAGCCGATGTCAACATCTTAGCCAGCGAGGCAGTGGTCGACGCCAATTCTCAAAAGCTACTGGATGACAGTAACGATAAGAATGCGATTAAAAATGTTGAGACGATCACGGCCTATGCCGCGCGTGAGAATGCCGGCAAGCCGAGACAGCTGCATATTCGGTTCTGCGTCTCACCGACCGAACTGGTTGAAGCTGATGGCCGAGTGGGTGCGGTTAAGCTGATACAGAACGATTTGGTATTGGATGATCGTGGCCAATTAAAAGCTGTTGCAACGGAACGCGAAGAAGTCATTCCAGCAGGCCTTGTGTTTCGCTCAGTGGGATATCGCGGGCAGCCGTTGCCGGATGTACCCTTCAACGAAAGTTGGGGCACGATTTTAAATGAAGGCGGCCGAGCCGTTGATGCTGCAGGCGATCAAGTGGTTGGCCTCTACACTGCGGGTTGGATCAAGCGCGGTCCCAGCGGGGTGATCGGCACCAATAAAACCTGCGCGCAAGAAACCGTTGGGTTGATGATGCAAGATCTGCAAGTGAACCGGATGTTTGAGCCGAGCGCGCCGTCTGCCGAGGCCGCATTGAAATTGATCCAGAGCCGCCAGCCGGATTTTGTCAGCTTTGCGGACTGGAAAAAAATAGACGAAGCGGAAGTGGCAAAGGGCGTGGCAAGCGACCGGCCGAGGGTGAAGTTTACGCGGGTTGCGGACATGCTCGAGGTTGCTCGCGCCTAACCCACCGCCGCTCTGACCGCTGGCATCACCTCATTGAGATAGCAGGCTAGAGCATCCTCCCGCCAGGGTGCACGCAGCGCGATGTTGATTAGACTCGCCCCTTGCTGATGATAAGCCAAGATTTTGTCAATGGCTTGGCTTGGGGTGCAAACCAAAGAGCCCGCGCGAATGCGTGCTGCTTGCGGCCCCCAGTCCGAATCAATACGGGCGTGTTCGGCTTCAAGGTCGGCCGGCGTTAATCCCAAATGAAAACTCAAATTAACACTGCGCTCAATCTCCGTTGGGTCCCGGCCCAGGCGCTCGCACCACTGGTTTAGCGTTTGGTTGAGTTGCCCGAACTGCTCTGGGCTGACGTAGGCTGCATTCCAGCCGGATGCCCGCTGCGCGACAATGCGCAGGGTCTTCTTGGGGCCAAGGCCGCCGATCCAAATCGGCAGTTTGGGGTTTAATGGCCGAGGTAGATTGCTCGCATTCTCCACTGAAAAATGGGTGCCGTGAAAGGTTGTCCTAGGCTGGGTTAGGAGACTCGAGATAATTTCTGCGGCCTCATCGAGCATATCCAGTCGGGTGCCAATAGAGGGGAAATCAAAACCGTAGGCGGCAGCCTCTTGGGCATGCCAGCCGGCGCCCAATCCGAGTTCGAAGCGGCCATTGGCGATATGATCGATCGAGGAAGCGACTTTGGCGAGCAGGGCCGGGTTGCGATAACCCACATAAAACACCAGGCACCCGATGCGCGCGTTTTGGGTATCGGCCGCGAGTGCGCCCAGCAAACTGACGGCTTCGAAGTGATCTTGGGTGCCGCCGGCGGGCGGCGCCTCATAAAAATGATCCCACAGAGAGATCCAATCTGCGCCATTTTGATCAAGCCGCCGCCAAAGTGCGCGCAGGTCCGAAAGGGCAATATTTTGTTGGCCAATATGAAAGCCGAGTTGAATGGTCATGATCGGGCGCCTAGTTCGGTTTCTGTGATTTGCCAAGCGCCAATGAGGTCAAAAGGCTGCTCAGTTCAGGTTTCGTTGTCCAGTCTTTGTGGGCGCTGAGCTTTTGATAGACCGCCGCTGCGGCTTGATGAAAGCCAGGTTCTGCGCCGACCGCCGAGAAGGTTTCGGCAATCTCCTGCATCTCGCCTTCGAACCGCCAAGCTTTAGACGCAGTGCTGGCGAGTGCGCGATGCCATTGTGCAATCGTTTGTTGACCCAACGCCTGGCTCAAGGGCGCGCGGACACCATACTGTTCCGCGACATTTAAAATCTCTGCCGTTAAAGCCGCACTGCCTTTGCTGAACGCCGCAAACACCATTTTCAGGGCGCTGGCATCGCCTGGCTGATCCGACAGGACCGCGGTTTTTAGGGGTGAGCCGACTAACAAGGCGGCAATGGCGTTTGAGCCTGGACCAGACAGGTGCAGTGTGGTCTGGCTGCCAGCGGACTCGCTGGGCCAAACCGGTCCGCCGATGAGGCTGCCATCGATTAAGTGAATCTGGTGTTCGGACAAGAGCGCGTCAATCGCTGCCAGCTTCGTGGGCGCAATGGCGTTGGCTTCTAGGTATTGGCCTTGATAACCCGTCGCGGCGATGCCCCGGGCAACCTCGGTTGCGGCATGAGGCGGACACACACTAATGATCAACTCCGCGTCTTGGGTAAGCTGAGCAAGATCGGCGCAAGGCCGAAGTCCGGCTCGGACGGCTCTGGCTTGGGTTGCCGGGCTTCTATTGTGGTTCACCCAACTGACCGGATGCCCGCAGGCCGTTAAACACGCGCCGACAGACGCGCCCATTGCGCCCGGGTGGAGTAGTCCGATCCGCATGCTAGGGTTCAATCCCATAGCAGCGGGCTGCATTGAGGCCCATGATTTTGGCCAAGCTCGTGGGCGATAAGGCCTCGATTAAAGCGGTCATCAGATCAAGGGTGTCCTCAAAACTCGCGGTCATGAGCCCCATGGGCCAGTTTGAACCAAACAATATTCTATCCTCCCCAAAAATCGTCATTAGAGCGGCCAGCTTTGGCTTAAAGTGCGCCTCTGGCAGGTCCCAGTCGTCGAAATGGCCCGCGTCGCTGGGATTGATCAACCCGGATAATGTGATGACCGTTTGGGGCTGATCTTGCAGCCACTGCAGGGTGGGTGGCCAAGGATCCTGCGCGGCCTCAAATTGATCAGGCGCCCCTTCGGGTCTACCGGAATGATTTAAAATAACCTGCAGGGACGGTTTTGTCTCGATCAGATTGCGCAGGGGCGCAATGGGGGTGCGGGCAAGGTCTACCGCCAGCGGTAAACCAAGGTCACATAAGCGATCGAGCTGTTTCAATTGCTGCTTTGAGCCGGTAAAAGCCGGAAGGTGATAGCCCAGGACGCTCGGCTCCGGTGTTGATGCCAACCCATCCTGTTCTGGCAGTCTCGGCACGAGGCCTAAAATATGACGGGAAGCCATCAGGGTATCGCGTTCCATGGATGACAGGGCGGCAAGTTCGGTTTCCAGAATCGCAACACAACCCGTAAAGCCGTGCTCCATAAGATGCGGCGCCAGATGCTGTGGGAGATAGTCTTGGGTTAACAGCGGCGCGTTCTGAAATCGCGTTGGCGTATTCGAACGACGCCAGAATCGAACCTCGGCATCAATGCGCATCGCGTTCAATCTCCGGCATTGGGGTGACGATTGGGAAGCGGCGTTCAAACTGATCAAACAGGCTGCGAAAGGTAACGAGTGTTTGAGCATCTCCAATGAGTTGTACCTCGCCTTGTGAGATCATCTCAATCGGGTCCTTGAGTCCGAGTATCAATGCCTTGAAGGCGGCGTCGGTGCTTTCGATTGTGAGGGGCGCGGTTTCGTCGACTTGATCAAACTGGGCATGTAAAACGCCATTCTCAATCTCGATGAGGACGGGTCCAGCATCGGTGCGCTTTAAATTCATTCGCATTGGGTGCTGGGCGGCTTTTGGGCCGTTGAGCCTAACGGCCATCGCTTCAAAAATATTGGCCAGTGGCATGCCCTCGGCCATGCCTGCGCTCGGCCCGTACCGGCTGCCTTGGGGCAGCCCAAAACGTAATTCCTGGGCCCCGCAAAGATAAAAGTTTCGCCAGGGACCAGATTCAGCTTGGTAGCCCATTTGCTCATAAGCATCTGCGAGCATCGCTCTGGCGGGTAAGTGATCGACCTCGACGGTAATGACGTGATTGAGCACCTCGGCGACCCAGCGGTAATCGCCGGCCTCAAAATACGCTTGGCAGCGGGCGACAATGGCGTCACTACCGCCCATAAATTCAAGGGTGCGAAGGGCGCGCTGTCTCGGGGTATGCTGATTTAAATGGGCTGGATTGCCATCGAAGAAACCAAGGTACTTTACATAAACGGCTTTGGCGTTGTGCTTAACCGTGCCGTAATAGTCTCGGCAGTGAAACTCTTGGTCCAAACTTGCCGGCAGCTCAAGAGCCTCGGCAATGTCGTCTGGCCCATAGCCCATATTTGCCAGCCTGAGGGTTTGATCGTGAATGTATCGATACAGGTCTCGCTGTTGTTTAAGGTACTGCACGGCCTCTGATTGACCCCAGGTTGGCCAGTGATGGCTTGCGAATTCAACCTCTAAACGAGATCCAAAGCGGTCGATGGATTCTTGGATCTGATTGGACCAAGCCAGGGCATCTCGAACCTGCGCGCCCCTTGGTGTGTAGATGTTGTGTAAATGGTGGGACGTGATCTCGGACATGCATAACGCTTTGTAGTCCGGAAAATAAAACACCATCTCCGCTGGCGCCTCAGAGCCCATCGTTAATTGAAACTCGATGGTAATGCCGTCAATGATTCGAATTTCCGCATTGGTTTCAATGATGTCGGTGGGCACAATAAAGCCGGTGGTGCCGAGGGCAAGGGCTGCCCCCAAGCCGGTTGAAACAAAGCCAGTGGGCGATGGTTGTAACAGGTTGCCATACATATACGTGGCGCGCCGACCCATAACATTGCCGGCCAGGACGTTTTCATTGAGCGCCTCCTGTACGAAATCCTTGGGCGCGATGATCGGCACCTCGCCTGCGCTGACCGCGGCTTGGGTGGTCACACCGAGAATCCCAGCGAAATGATCGACATGGCTGTGGGTGTGAATCACCGCGACCACTTCCCGATGTCCTAAGTGCTCATTGGCAAGCGCGAGTGCCGCGCGGGCTGATTCCGTACAGGTGAGCGGGTCAATGATGATCCAGCCGGTTTCGCCTCGAACTAAGGTCATATTGGCAATATCAAATGAGCGGACCTGGTAGATCCCATCGACCACCTCGAACAAACCGTGGTGTTGCGCATTCAATTGCGCTTGCCGCCAAAGCGACGGATTGACGGTCTCCGGGCTTTCGTCCTTTAAAAATTCAAATTGGGTGAGGTCGAAAACCATTCGATCGGCATGTTGATGGGGGATTTGCATCGGCTCGAGGGTTTTGATGAAGCCTTTGCGCGCATTGTCGAAACTCTTCGTCTCGCTCAAAGGCAGCTGTTTTCGGATCGATGCCTGATGCGCTTGCGTATGCTTGCTAGCTGGTTTTTGCTGTTGCTCGGGGGTAGCTAGGGGCTGGTAGTGGGTCATGGTATCGCGCTCGCTGAAAAAGTTGTGTGTGTCGGATCGGGGCGATTAACATAACGGGTATCGTCCTTCAGGTCGACCCTGTGGGGTGCGTTCTGTGGGGTGTAAACTGACGGGCGGTTAATTTAATAACGGCATTAATGACGCGGCGTTTGATGGCCGGCAACGCACGATACGGGCTTCAGGGTGAAAAGGGTATGAGTGATCGATGGCAGTATGTCGTGGGCGGGATCATTTCTTTAGTGCTGGCAATGGGTTATCTGACGTTAACCGACGAGACGTCATCCGATAGAGCGCACAAGGCCCCCGCGTCAGTCGCCCCTGATCAAACCCAAAATGCGCCCAGTCCAGACGCCGTATCCGGCACCGAGTTGGACGCTTTATCAGCAGAAACGCCTTCATCAACCGTTACGCCGTCGGCTGCGGCCCCCATTGGATCAATCGATGCGGCGTTGACCCCAGCGGCGGTAAGCCTTCCCACTGAAGCCGGGTTGAATGACAACCTTGACCCATCCGCTGTCTCGGCGCTGCCGGCTAGCGCCCCGGAGGCGGTTGGGCAGGAGGCGGTTGGGCAGGAGGCGGTTGGGCAGGCCGCGGTAGCAGATGATCAGGCTAACTCTGAATGACCCGTTCCTGATTCAATAGCCGGCCCGTAATCCAGCACACCAGTAAGCTGGTTGCAAAGGTTGTGATGAAGGCGGCGGGGTAGGCGAGTCGCGGTATGGTTTCGGCCCCTAGAATTTCTTTGATCATGAGGGACTGGCCAAAGATCGGCACGAAGTACATCCAAAGGCTGCTGGCAATGGGCAAAAATTGCATTACCAGGGTCGGAACCACGGGAATAAAAATCAAGATGCCGACGTAGGATTGCGCATCTTTGAAGGATTTTGCGAACAAGCCAAGCAGTAGTTGAAGGCTGCTGGCAAACATCGGAACCGGTAAAATCGCGATTAAGAGCATCAAGACTTGACCTGCCGTTAACGTGAAATTCAAACCCAACTCGTCGATCGGTAGCGCCAGCATCGCCGCCAAGCACAAGGCGAGTGTGATGATCATGCCGGCACCGGCCAGTGCGCTGGCCGCAAGCCATTTCCCGAATATCAAAGCGGTTCGGGTCACCGGATTGATTAAGAGCGGCTCTAAGCTGCGACGCTCCCGCTCGCCCGCTGTGTTATCAATGGCGAGGCCGAGACCACAGACAAATGCGGCCATCAGGACATAAATCGGAATGAAATTGAGCAGGTTGGCCGCGCGCTGTTCATCACTGGCGACGTCTGAGCTTTTGGCGCGAACGCCTTGCATGATTTTTGGCGATACCCCGCGCGCAATCAGACGCAATGCCGCAAGTTCATTATTGTAGTTGCTAATGAGGTTGCGCACTTTGCGCACAATCGTTCGGGTATCGTTGCGTGAGCCGTCGTGAATCACCAGAACCCGAGTCAGCTCAAAATTGGCCATGGTTTCTTGATAATCTTCCGGCACTTGAACAACCAGCTCAACGGTTTTGTCGCGGACGGCCGCCTCGGGCGAACCGTCAAAGGCTTCAAGGGTGAATCCTGCCTCCTCAAATTGACGCATCAGCGCGGGGGCGTAGTCTTGGCCAATGACCGGTAGGACCAAGTCCTCAGATTCTGTGTTTTGTTTGATCACGAGCGTCATGAGACCGTAGATAAATACCGGTGCAAACAGGGGAAACAAAAATGCGGACAGCAGCGCGCGACGGTCGCGCAGGCCGTCTTTGAGTTCTTTGATGAGTACCGCGCGAACCACATTCATGCGCTTGCGGCCTGTTCCGAGAGCAGGACAAAGGCGTCTTCGAGGTTGTCGACGCCCGCTGCGGCGCGAATTTCTTCTGGCGACCCAACCGCGACAACACGACCTTCGGCAATGATCACAATGTCATCACAAAGTTTCGCGACCTCGTACATCAAATGGCTCGAAAAAAGAACGCAGAGACCGAGGGTTTTCAGTTCTGCGATGAGCTCCCGGACTTTACGGGTGGTCATGACATCCAAACCATTGGTTGGCTCATCTAAAACCACATGCCGGGGGTTATGAATCAGCGCGCGGGCCAAGCAAACCTTCATGCGCTCGCCCTGGGAAAACCCTTCGGTTCGGCGGTCTTTGATGCCCTGCATGTCGAGCATTCGTATCAGCTCTTCGCTGCGCGTTTCTATTTGATCATCTGACAAGCCGTGCAGGCGGCCAAAATATTGCAGGTGCTCACGGGTGGTTAACCGGGTATAGAGTCCATGCCCATCAGGCAGGACGCCAAGTTTTGATTGGGCTGTAATGCGATCCTGACTGACATCGATGCCGTCGATTTTGGCGTAGCCGGTTTCCGGCTTAATTAGCCCATACAAGACGCGCAGCGACGTTGATTTGCCGGCGCCGTTGTGGCCCAGCAGGCCGGTGACGCGCGCATCAGCTGCAGTGAAGGAAACATCTTCGATTGCAACAACATCCCCAAAGGTTTTTTTTAAGCCAGAAACTTCAATCATCGGCCTTGGCCTCCTGTTCCGTCTCAAAGGGGCCAGCGTAGTTTGAAAAAAATGGCTGGCCTTGAATCGCTTGAACGCATTCAGCGTCATCGGTATTGAAACTTAGCTCTTTGAGGAAACCCTCAATGAGCTTTGGTAGGCACCCGAGTTGGGAGACGCCGTGGGCGCCGCCAGTTACTGTGAGATGATGCCCGTTTGGTAAAAATGCCAATGCACGTTCGGCATAAACTGGCGGTGTGATCGGGTCTTCGGTGCCGGACATGAGGAGTGCTGGGACCGGACTGGCAACCGGCAGGAAGTAATCTTCACCAACCGGGTTATGAGGCCAAATCGGGCAGACGCCAGCTAAGAGTTCCTGCAGCGCATTATCAAAATAGACGCCATTTTGAGGCTCCGGGTTCATACGGCTCATATCTTCACTGCACAGAACCGAGGCCATCATGCCAAGGCTCAAGTCGTTGGCGCTGGCGTCGGGTGAAAGCACATCGGCAATGCCAGCAAGGACTTGCCAGCGCCCCTTCGAGGCCTCACTAATGGCGAGCGGAATAACCTGTCTCAGCGTTCTGCTGTACAGCGCGCTGCGTAAGAGCCGATTGATAACTCGGGGGTCTAGGGTCACGTTTTGCTGCTCGCCCGTGAGCGGGTTCGTGATCAGCTGATTGGGGGTTTGACGCAGACGTTGTTCTGCCTGCAAGAGCTGCGCGGGTAAGTCCGGAAAAGCGCTCTGGCAGGTTGGCGTCTGGTCACATTCGGCTGTGATTCGCTCGAAGGCAAGATCCGCATCCAAGCCAACCTGGGCTGGAATCAGCATATCAACCGGGGCCACAGCATCGAGCAAGAGGCTGCGAACGGCGTCTGGATACAGGCGGTTAAAGACCAGGGCGATCCGCGTGCCATAAGAGACGCCGAAGAGATTCATAGCGGGGTAGCCGAGGCGCAGGCGAACCGCTTCTAGGTCAGCGGCAGCATCGATCGTGGTATAAAACCGCGGATCGGCATCGAGTGTTGTTAAGCAGTCTTTCAGTGCTGTGATTTGTTGGCCCAGAACAAGATTCACATCACTGTTGAGATCAGCTTCATCAAAAATCGGCGCTAAGGCTTCTGCACAGGCCAAGGAATTTGAGTCGCCGGTGCCGCGTTGATCTATGAGTAAGAAGTCGCGGTCCTTGCGTAGGTTTTCAAACCGGCCGGCCCAGGCGGGGCCAACCGAAACCACCGATTGACCAGGCCCGCCCGCCAATAACACGAGGGGGTCTGCAACCTTTGCGCGGGTTGTCGCCGGGAGTACAACAACGTTAAGGGTGATTGAACGCGAGTTGATTTGATTTGCTTCGACCACAGCGACGCGGGCGCAGAGCGCTTTGTCTTCATAGTCTAAAATTTTACTATGGGTACTGGCCGGACAAGGTGTGAGTAAGGCCGCGTCAGCAAACCCGAGTGTTGGCAGCAGCAAGGCGGCGCTGATTAAGGCACTGATTAAGGTGATGGTGAGGTATCGAGGTGTCATAGCGCAAGTTTAAGGCATCTGGCGATAACAAACGAATGATCGCGATAAGGATGCGTCACTTTCGCGCAAAGTGTCCTCGTAATGCGTTTTTTCCTAGATCAACGAGGCCTCTGTGTTAGGGGGTCGCCTCAAGGCAGGGCTTGCGCTAGCATGATCAAAAACAAGAGCAGACGCCGATGAAACCATTTGAAAATATTACCGTACTCGAATTTTCAACCATGATTACAGCGAGTTTTGCCGCCATGATGATGGCGGATCAAGGTGCTCGGGTCATCAAAGTCGAGCCGATGGATATGGGGGATCCCATGCGGTATATCGGCGCGACAAAGGGGGGTATCAGCGCGCTGTTTGCCAACTGCAACCGGGGCAAACAATCAATTAAGGTGGACTTGAAGCAGGCTGCAGGCCAGCAGTTGATTCTGGATTTAATCCCGCAAGTCGATGTGGTTATTCACAATTTTCGACCCGGTGTTATGGATTCCCTTGGATTAGGGAGTGCTAGTTTGCGCGGCATCAATCCGCGCTTGGTGTACTTGGCGGTTTCAGGATTTGGCACGACCGGACCGCTGGCTAAGGCGCCAGCCTATGACCCGATTATCCAAGCGCATGTGGGGATGACGGCGTCTCAGGGCGGGGAAGGCCACACATTTATTCGTAACTTGATGTGCGACAAGATTACGGCCTATACCGCAATGCAGGCGGTTACCGGGGCGCTGCTGGTGCGGGCCAACACAGGTGAAGGCCAGCATGTTGATCTGGCAATGATCGATGCGGGGCTGTTTTTTATCTATCCGGATTCGTTTATGAACGATACCTTGTTGGATCCGGATATCGCGGCGCAGCCCCTTTTGTCTGATCTTATTTATGAGTTAACCGAGACCCAAGATGGCGCCATTACCATGTCCGCGGCCACGGATCGACAACGAGCGGGTGTCCTTAAGGCGCTGGGTAAAGAATCAATGATGTCCGACCCGCGGTTCAATTCTATGGAGAGTTTGTTGCAGAACATTGATGCCTATCGTGAGTCCTTGGCAGATGCCTTTAAGCAGTTGCCAACAGATGTTATTTTGGCGCGCCTGATTGAAAACGAAGTGCCCGCTGCGCGTTGCCTGTCGCGCGCTGAAGTGTTGAACCAGCGGCAGCTTGAAAGTAATGGAACTCTGGTTGAGCGGGATCATCCGCTGATGGGATCCATGCGCCTGGTTCGATCGCCCGCGAAATTCAACGGCGAATCATTGCCGGTTGCGGGTCACGCGCCGGCGCACGGCCAAGATACGGACCAAGTCTTAGCGGATTTTGGTCTTTCGAGTGACGCGCTCGAGGCCTTAAAGGCCGCTGGCGCGGTCGCTTAGCCTTTCATTGGGTGCGGGAGTCAGCATCAACTGCTGGGAGCAATAAGGTGAAAGTGCTGCCCTGTCCTGGCGCAGATTGCACCGTGAGGTAGGTGTTCGTGGCTTGAATAAAGCCAACCACCACGCTGAGCCCCATACCACCGCCTTGTTCAAGGGCTTTGGTCGAGAAAAACGGGTCGAATATTTGGGCGAGGTCCGCTTGCGCAATGCCCAAACCCTGATCCGTGATAACGAGACTGGCGTAGCGGCCTGCTGGGATGGTTTCCTGAACGCCAGCGATGGGGTTTGAAAGGGTGCAGTCCTTGAGGGTTAGCGAAATCAGGCCTTGTCCTGATGGGGTTGCGTCGCTTGCATTGTTGAGGAGTTGCACCAAGCTTGCGATCAGTCTGGTTTCATTGGTTTCAGCGGTCAGTGTTTCATTCTGAAGATCAAGGTTCAGTTGGCAGGGCGCGGCGGCTTGAGCTAAGGCGGCGCTATGCCGCATTAGGCACGGTGTGAGCGATAAGGGTGCGGTCGCTATGTCTTTCTGCTCTGAGTATCTAAGCAGTTGATCGATGGGTTTTGCGCTTTCTAGGATGGCCTGGCGCGCCTTTAGTAAAGACGTCTTGTCGGTCTGGGAGAGCGATTCCGGATCGATTAGGTCAAGATGGCCCGCGGCAATTTGAATGCGGTTGTTCAAGTCATGGGCAAGACCGCCTGCGAGGGTGCGAATGGCATCGGCTTTTTGATTGTCGGCAACACGTCTTAACAGCGCGCCCCGTTCGCTGATGTCTCGCGCAAAAACAAGCCCCCTTTGTTGCTCGTCTAGGTTGAAGGTCGTCATGTGGACTTCGATGGGGACGCTTGATCCATCGGGCCGCTCTGTCTCCAGAATGAATTTCAAGAATTGTCCTAACATCTGCTGCGCCGTTTTCGCATCGCTTTCAAAGTTGTGTCGATCTTGACGCCAAAGTTCCCAGATGGGTCGAGCGCGGAGGTCCGCGTTGGTGCGGCCAAAGAGCGCTTCGGCGGCCGCGTTACAAAACAGTAAATTGCCAGACTCAAGATCAACGATTAGGCAGCAATCGGGTGACGCCCTGAGTGCGGCAACCAGGCTTTGATTTTCAAATTGCAGTCTGAAAATACGCTCAACGCGTTCGTTAAAAGCGCGTGAGAGCTGCTTGATTTCAATCGCATCCGCTGGGTTGCCCTCGGGCAGGAGGCTGAGCTCTGAGTCGCCACCTTTGACGCGTTGCCCCAGCGCACGCAATGGCCGGATTGCGACAAATTCAAAGATTAGGATCACAATTAAAATAATGATCAGGGTTCGCAAGAGGCCAATTCGAGCAAACTGCCAATGCCGATTAACAAATCCGTCAAAGGCTTGATGGGCGTTAAGGGTTGCCGATAGGCGCATCGGGGTCTGATCCTTAGTCGGCGAGGCCTCAGAAACCGAAAGCGTGATAAATTTTGGCGTTAGCAAGTCGAGTACGGGCCTGGCAAGGTTTTGTTGCGGTTGCTCTGCGACGTAGTAGGCCGCTGCGCCGCGCTGCAGCACCACTTTTTGGAAGCTGGAGTGTTCCAGTAAGCGGGTTAAGGTTGCGTTCAAGTGCTCGGTCTGATGGTTGGCGTCAAGGTCGATGAACGTGGGTAAGAGTATTTGAAGGGTCTGTATGTTTTGCGCACGTACTTGCTCAGAAACGCGGGCCCAATCACTGACAAGGCTCCACGAAAATAACACGACACCGGCAAGCAATCCGAGCAGTAGGCTGATCAACGCACTTTTTCGAATAAAAGTGTTCAAGAGGATCTCATTTAATCATTAGGGTTGCCGCGTGCTGCGATGTTAACTGACGTTGAGCGCCACAATATCTTGACCACGAAAAAAATGAATTGGAAGCGCTTGGCGTTTTTAAGATCATTAAGCGACCAGCATTTGAATGCGCGCGGCTTCCTCTCTCAGCCCTTCCGGCGACCCTAACAGCTGCCGATTGGCGCCGATTCGCTTGAACCAGTAGTGCAGGCCAACTAAATCGGTAAAGCCCATGCCGCCATGGACCTCTGTGCTGGTTCGAGCCACAAATTGTGCGACCTCAGACAAATGCGCTTTGGCATGACAAACGGTTAAACGCGCCGAGCCGTCGCCCTCCGATAAAGCGTGCCCGCCATACCAAATGAGCGCCCGGCAGGGTTCTAACTGGGATGCCATTTCGGCGCACAGGTGTTTGACCGCTTGAAAAGAGGCGATCACTCGGTTGAATTGCTCCCGTTGACCGGCGTACGCCACCGCCTGATCCAGCATGCATTGAGCCGCCCCGAGGGAATCACTCGCTTGAACAATTCGGCCAGCATCCAGGCCTGCTTGCAGCACCGCCGGGTCATCGGTTAGTAAGGTTGCATCAACTTGATCGAGTTTTAGCTCACAAAGGGTGCGGGTTTTGTCGATGGTGGTGAGTAAGGCTCGGGTGAAGCCGGGATCTTTGGCATCAACCCAGTAGAGCTGTCGATTAGGACCGTTCACGATGTAGGCATCGGCCGAGGCATCCAGCGCAAACAGTGCTTTGCCGGTAAGGCGGCCATCAGAGACGGTCATGCCCGCATCGAGCCGCGCGCCCACGGCTTCAGATAGCGCAACCCCGACGCGATAGCGACCGGCTGCGATATCCGCCAGTCGGTCTGTTTGACCCGCCGCGATCAACAGACTTGGTGCGATCACTGCGGTGCTGAGGAAGGGGCCTGGCGTTACATGATAGCCCAGTGTTTCACCCACCACGACCGCCTCGAGCAGGCCTAAACCGACGCCGCCATGGGCCTCCGGGATGATGAGGCCAGCTAGGCCAAGCTCTGTTAGGCCATGCCAAACCGATCGATCTAGTCCAGGGTCTTCGGCCACCGCGCGGACCTTATCCAGGGGCACTTGGTCTTTTAAGTAGCGCGTGATGCTGTCTTGAAGGAGTACTTGTTCCTGAGAGAGTCCGAATTCCATTATGCCCCCGATGCTGCGAGTTTGGGTTCTTTGGGCATGCCAAGGCCGCGTTCGCTGATGATGTTTTTTTGAATCTGGGACGTGCCGCCGCCAATGATCAAGCCTAAGAAGTACATATATTGATATTGCCAAGAGCCATTGCCCCGAAGATAGGGATTGTCGCCATAGCTCAGGCCGATTTCGCCTAAGACGTCAATGCCGAGGCATTCGATCTCGTGTCTCAGTTCCGTCCCGATCAGTTTGACAACCATGCCTGCCAGTTTGGTGTCTTGGTTTTTATTGATGCGCGCCGATAACAACCGCATATCGTTGTACTGCATGGCCATCACCCGGCCCTGTAGTCGCATCAGGCGGTCTCTGAAAACAGGGTTGTCGATGGCGCGCTCGCCACCAATGGTTTCTTGTTGCATCAAACGAATGACGCCGTTGAGTCGGGACATGGCGGCGTCCGGTGGTGCTAAAGAGCCCCGCTCGTGACCTAAGATCGCGTTGGCAACCTGCCAGCCTTGCCCCCGTTGCCCGACGATCTGATCTTTTGGAACCCGGACGTCCGTAAAAAAAACTTCGTTGAAATTGGCGGCGCCCGTCATATCGACCAGCGGTCTGACCTCGATCCCCGGCGTGTTCATTTCAAACAATAAAAAGGAGATGCCTAAGTGTTTAGGTGCTTCGGGCTCGGTTCGGACCAGGCAAAATATCCAATCGCTGATCTGTGCCGTGCTCGTCCAGATTTTCTGACCGTTGATCACCCACTCGTCGCCATCGAGCTCAGCTTTGGTTGTGAGGCTCGCAAGGTCACTGCCCGCGCCGGGCTCGGAATAACCCTGGCACCAGATGAGTTCGCCATGAATGGTTTTGCGAATAAATTGTTGTTTTTGCGCCTCGGTGCCCAGTTCCAAGAGCACGGGCGTCAGCATGCTGATGCCTTGACCGCTGAATCCGGTGTTCATTTGGGCCGCGCTGAATTCTTCGGCAATGATCCTGGAGCGGATGATGTCGGGTTCGGCGCCATAGCCGCCGTAAGCCTCAGGGATGGTGCGAGAGTGGTAGCCATTGGCGATCAGTTTGGCTTGCCAGGCTCGCACGGCCGGACTACGAGGGCCATCGCCGGGCTTGGGCTGCTCGTCAATATTGGCGGCGACAAAGGCTTTGACCTCTGCGCGAAAGGCGTTGTACTCGGGACCATACGTGAGATCCATTTTTGACTCCGGCGAACGGTGAAGGTAGGGCAGAGGCTAGCATAATCTCAGATTTTGCGACAACGACAGCCCGGGTAAACCCCCTCGTTATTCGGCGGGTTTAAGGCGCTCGTCAGCCGGCGGGTTATAGCTGTTGGATCAAGTCCCAGAAGGCCTGTTGATTGGCGTGTTTGGGCGGGCGCGTAGCGGCAGGGTCCATGGTCTGGGCAACCACCAGATCAAGGCTTGGCGAAATGGAGAGGTGATGTCCGCCGGCGCCGCGTGCGCTGATGAGATCCTGAGGGGCGTGCGGTAATAAGGGCTTTGGATAGACCTGATCAGACCCCGGGCGCATGTGGATCGGCGCTTGATTGTTCCACCAGAGCAGGTGCCAGGCGGGGTTGGTACTCTCGCTGGGCGTGCCGAGCGCTGCGCGATAATAGGGGTCAACCAGTTGGTCTTTGAGCAATGCCTCGCCGATTTTGCGCAGAGACTGGGCCGTCGTCTGCAACGCCGAGAAGGCGTGCCCATCTGCGTCTTTGGCCCGCGTGACCCAGTTGGCGTCTGTGATGCCTAATGGCTCGAAGAGCCACGCTTGCGTTAAAGCGTTGAGTTCAAGTCCCGTTTGAATCGTGAGTGCGGTTTTGAGCTTCTGGTACGCGACGTTGTTATAAAACCAGTCTTTTCCGATCTGGCCTTGCTTTTGCAGCTGATCATTCATGCCGGTTGTCATGTTCATTAAAATTTCAACGGTCAGACTTGCTTCATCGGGTTTTGTGAGTTGGGTCCATTCGGGATCCAAGATGTGATTCATTGCATCGACCCGCTCTAGAAAGTAGCGCGCCTCGGCGATACCGATCAGGATCGAAACAATGCCTTTTTGAACCGCATAGACATCGACCGGCGTACTCATAGGGCGTTGATCAAACATCAAGATGCCCGCTTTGCTCACGGAAATTTGAGCCGTGCCTTGGGCTTGGCATAATTGCTGCAAATCTTGACTGACACTCATTGGGAAGCTCGTCCGGAACCTGTTTGGGTGATTAATGGTCGAAGCACTTGCAGTGGCACTTTGGGGTTTCGATGAAAGTCCAACAGGCCATTGATCTCTTGTTGGACATCGGTGAGCTGGGTCCAAACAAAGCCTCGTAACCTTGGGGTGTCGTTAATGGCGCTTAATAACGCCGCCGTGCGCGCAAGGAACGCGTCAGCGTCTTGGGGCATATCCCCATAGAAAAACGCGTCGGCCTCACCAATATCGGACGTCGTAACGAGACCGATCCCACCACATTCGGTTAATAAAAGCGGCAGGTGGCTGGGGTCTGCCCCGGCGAGCGCGCCAAGGCGAGGGTTCGGACCATCATGGATGGATTGGGCCGGATTCTGGGTCAGGCTCGCCAGCCTGCTTTGAAGTGTTGCAGCGGTCGAATCGTAAAGATGCAAAGTCCAATAGTCGCCCGTTGAGTACTCCCACCCGTCGTTGGTAATGACGGGGCGGGTTGGGTCCAGCGCTTTGGTGAGATGGTAGATGGCATCAGCGAAGTGCCTTTGCTCACGGCGCGTGCTTTGATGCCATAGCCCCCAGGATTCATTAAAGGGCACCCAACCCACAATACAAGGATGGGCCTGGTCACGCTGAACCAGCGCCGTCCATTCTTGGGTAAGGTCGGTCATGAGGGCCTCAGAAAATATTCGCCCAGAAGGCATTTCACTCCAGACCATGAGGCCAAGGCGGTCCGCCCAATACAGGTAACGAGGATCCTCAAATTTTTGGTGTTTGCGCGCAAGGTTAAAGCCCAGCGCGAGGGTCAGCTCAACATCTTGTTTTAAGGCGTTATCGGTTGTTGCCGTGTACCAACCCTCTGGGAAATAGCCTTGATCCAGGACGCCGCGCAGATAAATGGGCTCACCGTTGAGCAGAATCTGATCGTCCGAGACTGAAAGGCTCCGAAGACCGGTATAACTTTCAACGCAGTCGGTTTCGATTTCATCGGTCAGCAGGCGAATGGAAACCGGATAGAGGTGCGGGTCTTGGGGGTGCCAAAGACGCGGCGTTGGAATCTGTAAGGTTTGGCTTAACGTCGACCGACCCTTTGCCGATCCGCGAACGCGAAGACGTTGCCCATTGGGCTGCTGGATCTCGATTTCAACAGCGGTTTCTGAGTGCTTTGAGAGTTGGGTGATTACAGTTAGGCGCTGCTCGGCAAGATCAAAGCGATAGTGGACTTGGCTGATCCGGACGGCGGGCACGGGTTCTAACCAAACGGTCTGCCAGATGCCGATGATGGGGTCATAGTCAATGGGCCATCGGGTATCGCCAGCCTGCTTGCCGCGGGGCTGTTGCCAGGAGGTTGTATCGCTCACGCGAATGACAATGCGGTTCTGCGTTGCCCCTAGGAACGGCTGAATGTCGGCCGTAATCGGTGAGTAGCCGCCCCGGTGATGGGCAACCTGATGGCCATTGATCCAGATGGTTGTAGTGTGGTCTGCCGCGCCAATATGCAGGAGCGTTTCCGCGCCGCGCCAGGGTAATTCAGGCATGACGCGCTCATACCAAACCGTCAGGCAATCTTCCGGACAAGGCGCGCCACTGGCCTGGGTGCCGGGCGCGAAGGGCACTATGATCGTATCGGGCGCCGGCAGGGCGCTTGACCAACCTTGGGCTTGACCAATCTGGTCCGGGTCTGCCTTGAATGACCAAGCACCGTTGAGGTTGAGCCATTCGGGTCGGGTTAGGATGGGTCTGGGGTGCTCGGGTCTGGGCGCGCTGTCCAGTTGCGTCGGATTCGATTGGGTCATGGGTTGATTCTAACAGGATTCAACCCGAGTGGATTGAGTTGCTGACTTGATTCTGGTTTGATTGAGGGGTTGAGGAGGCACGTGATGGCTTGGACAGAAGGAAACGGAAGGCTAGCAGTACGGCTGCGATTTATTGATTTCAAAGCGGCATTTTATTTTATGCAGCAAGTAGCCGAGATTGCTGAAGCCCAAGGACACCACCCAGAGTGGTCGAATGTTTATAACTTGGTCGAGATATCCTTGACCACCCATGATTCAGGGAATCAACTGACATCAAAGGACTATGCCCTGGCTGATGCGATCAGTGCGCTTCCGATGTTCAAGACCGCCAAGGTGGAAGCACTGTGAAACGAGATGAGAGAAGCCAAGGCTTCGAGTGGCCGCAAACGACCCCGCCCTACCATTGCATTACGGATGAACAGGCCGAGCAATGGCATCGTGACGGCTACTTCTTACTTAAAAACGCCATTCCTCAAGCGGCGATTGCCGCGTTGCTTGCCGATGCCGATGCATTAGAAGCCGCTCGTGAAGCAAAGCTCAGAGCGCAGCACGAAGGCCATTTCTTGATCAACCGTGCAGGCGAGATCACGTTTACCATTCACATTGTGAAACAATCCCGCGCGGCGAGGCAGTTCGTCTTTGAACCCGCTTTAATTGATCTTTGTCGGGATTTGATCGGACCCGATGCTCGATTGTATTGGGATCAGTTGGTTTACAAGAAGCCAGAAAATCCTCAAGAGTTCCCGTGGCATCAAGACAATGGTTACACGTTTGTAAAGCCTGAGAATTACCTGACCTGCTGGATTCCGCTTACGCCGGCGACCATCGATAACGGCTGCCCCTGGGTGGCCGCAGGGGTGCACCAGTCCGGAACCTTGCAGCACTGGGTAACGGACCTAGGGTATCAATGTTTGACCGAGGCGGATGAGGCAAGTCTTGCGATCCAACCCGTTGAAGCAGAAGTCGGCGACGTGGTGGTGTTTTCATCGTTAACGCCCCATCGAACCGGGCCAAATGTCACCAGTGAGGTTCGTAAGGCCTACATTGTCCAGTACGCGCCTGATGGCGCTGTGATGTATCCACGGCAGTCAGATGAGGTGTTGTTCCAAGTCGACCCAGCACGCCATTTCCTGGTTTGCCAAGGGGGGGAACCCCAGCCCTGCCCTGATTAAGGCATTGGCCGAGGCCTGATCGCATTTTACTTGCACTCACGGAAGGTTCGTTAGAGACTGGGCGCTGTCCAATAATTTATCAATGGAGTTCAAAATGGCAGTATCGGTTGGTGATCAGATTCCGAATGTTACGATTAAAACAATGGGTGAAAAGGGGCCGGAGGACTTCAATACCGGCGATTTTTTTGCGGGTAAGAAGGTTGTTCTGTTTGCGGTTCCCGGTGCTTTTACGCCGACCTGTAGTGCGGCGCATGTCCCTGGATTTGTGGTCAATGCGGATAAGATTTTGGCCAAGGGCGTTGATGCCATCGTGTGTTTGAGCGTGAATGATGCGTTCGTGATGAGTGCTTGGGGTCAGAGCCAGAATGCTGAGGCGTTGGTCATGGCGGCAGATGGTAACGGCGAATTTACCCAAGCGATGGGTCTGACCTTGGATGGCTCCGGCTTCGGTTTAGGACATCGCTCATCTCGATATGCGCTCATTGCAGAAGATGGCAAAATAACCACACTGAATGCTGAGCAAGGTGGCGCGTTTGAAGTCAGCTCTGCTGAGAAAATTCTAGAGGCGCTGTAACCGAGCGATCGAGCTTTTGATTGCCCGGGTTGTTTAACTCGGGCAATGGAAGGCTTGGCCTTGGAATGGAAGGCTTTGCCTTGGAATGGAAGGCCGAGGCGAGCCACGTGTCGGGCAGGCCCACGTTCTGAGACGCACCCTTTGGTCCTCGAAGATGAAAGTCGAATTGTTTCGGGTTAAAGAATAATCCGTTCACACAGATCGATGCATCTGGAGGAGGGCCTTAATTGTTAGAATCGTGGATCTTCTGGACGATACTCGCCGCGACCATGCAATCGGTTCGAACGGCAGGCCAGAAACAACTCAATCAATCTGTCTCTGCTGAAAGTGCGACGCTCGCGCGGTATTTATTCGCCCTGCCGGTCATCTTGGGTTATGGCGCTTGGCTGTTTGAAGCCCGAGCGTTGCCGCCGGTAACCATCGCTTTTGGGCTCAAGGTGGTTGCTGCCGGCATCCTGCAAATTTTTGCGACCATCCTCCTCGTTCGATTGTTTGCCCGCCGCAACTTTGCAATTGGCAGTACCTATATCCGCCTTGAAATCGTCATTACGGCGCTGCTGGGTCTGACGTTGTTTGGGGATTTGGTGAATGCTTTAACCCTGTTCGGCATGATGGTCTGCACCGCCGGACTTATTTTGGTCAATACTAGCGGGGCGAGCGTGTCAGGCAGCTTTTGGGGGCGCGAGGCCGTCATGGGGCTCGCGGCGGCACTGGCCTTTTCTTTGACCTCGCTATTGGTTCGTGACGCCAGTTTGTCGCTAGGGCTTGCCTCGCCCATTGCGGCGGCAGCACTGACGCTTTGCGTTATGGTGTTGGTGCAAACAGGACTGTGTTTAGCGTTAGTAGCCCGGCGCGGTCCGCGGGAGTTCAGTCAGCTTTTTAAGTACTGGCGGCTCGCTTCGTTCATTGGTTGCACCAGCGCGCTGGGCTCTATCGGCTGGTTTACCGCCTTTACCTTGGAGCAGGCGGCTGTGGTGAAAACGCTAGGCCAGGTTGAGTTGATTTTTGTGATGCTCATTTCGTATTTCTTTTTTAAGGAGCGCCCGACCCCGCGAGAGTGGCAAGGCATCTTGTTGGTTCTGCTTGGGGTGAGCGTTGTGCTTGGCGCGGACTGGTGATTGCTGAGCAAGAACGCTTCGTTGGTCGCAGGCGCGGTGAATTCAGGCGAAAATGCGTCGCCAATCGAGCGTGATACTGGCAGAATAGCGGCATGCGGGTGTAGCTCAGTTGGTAGAGCTCCAGCTTCCCAAGCTGGTTGTCGCGAGTTCGAATCTCGTCGCCCGCTCCAGAAATAATAGATAAAAGCGTCGCGCAGCGATTGGCTTTAGGACAAGACTATGACACTTGGCGTCTGGAAACCGGCTTCGGAGCAATCGCTCAGTATCACGAGTTTGACGGGGTTGCTCGAGCAGTTGCCCGTTGACGCGCTGCAAAGCCTTGAGGAGCTGACGGCGGATGCGTTTGCGGTGCAGCAGCGCTGGATCAAGCTGCCAGCACAAAGCTGGGCGCTGGCTGAGGCCTTATCCTTGGATCAAATCAGCCAGTTGATTCGATTTTTCACGCTGGCCGAATATCATTGGGCTGGTTGGGAAGCGGGCAAACTAAGTCCAGTCATTCCCTTGGTGGCTCAGCTTAAGCAGCGGGACGCGTTTGACCCCGCGTTTCGGCGCTGGATAAAAACCAACACCGATAACCGGTATTTACCCAATGGCGCGATCTTATAAGTGCCGTTAACTTTGGAGTCAGTCCTATGAGGACCGCCGAGATCCAACGGGATACGTTGGAAACGCAGATTTTTGCAAAGATCAATTTAGATGGCACGGGTGCGCGCAGTTTTTCAACTGGGCTGCCTTTCCTTGAGCATATGCTGGATCAGGTGGCTCGCCACGGACTGATCGATTTGCATGTGGTTGCCAATGGCGATCTCGAAATTGACGCGCACCATACCGTTGAGGATATTGGCATTGCGCTGGGACAAGCGTTTTCAAAAGCCCTTGGCGATAAAACCGGGATCAAACGCTATGGCCATGCTTATGTGCCCTTGGATGAAGCCTTGTCTCGAGTTGTGGTGGATTTGTCGGGCCGGCCCGGGCTGAGCTTTAGAGTGCCCTTTAAACGCTCGCATGTTGGCGAGTTTGATGTTGACTTGTTTCATGAGTTTTTTCAGGGTTTCGTGAATCATGCTTTGATCACGTTGCATGTCGATAATTTGTATGGCGACAATGCGCACCATCAAATCGAAACCGTATTCAAAGCCTTTGGCCGGGCGCTTAGGATGGCGCTTGAAACCGATGTTCGAATGCAGGACCAGTTGCCATCGACCAAAGGAGCCTTGTAAATGCTGGAGGTGATTCCCGCCATCGACTTAAAAGATGGTCTGGTGGTCAATTTAAAGCAGGGCAAGTTTGATCAGTCTACCGTTTATAGTGAGGACCCGGTTGAAACTGCCGGACGCTGGGTCGAGCAGGGCGCGACGCGTCTCCATATCGTAGACCTGGACGGGGCGCTCGAAGGCAAGAATGTCAGCCAATCGGTGGTGGTTGAGATTGCTCAGCGTTTCCCTCGGCTGACGCTGCAGGTGGGGGGTGGCATTCGGTCCCAGGAGACAATCGAGGCCTATTTGGCGGCTGGCGTGGATTACTTAGTCTTGGGCACTAAGGCGGTTGAGATGCCGGAGTTTGTCGGTGAAATGTGTCAGGCCTTTCCCGGAAAAATGATTGTCGGCCTGGATGGGCTGAACGGTAAAGTCGCTATACAAGGCTGGAAAGTCGTAACGGATCACAAGGTCACCGATCTTGCGCGTCAATTTGAGCAGGTCGGGATCGCGGCGATTATCTATACCGACATCAATCGCGACGGCATGATGGGGGGCATTAATCTGCCGGCAACCCTTGCGCTTGCCGAGACGGTCAAGGTGCCCATTATTGCCTCCGGCGGCATCAACACCTTGTCGGATATTGAAGCCTTGGTCAAACTGCCGTCAAGATCAGTCGGCGGGATTACAGGTGTGATCACGGGGCGGGCAATCTACGAAGGCACGATGGACCTCCGCGCGGCGATTACCCTGAGTCAGGCGCCTTAAGGCTTCTCCGCTAAAATGTGCAGGCCCTTCAAAAGCGTGAGGGCTTGGTTTAACTGATAATCATTACCGACCACCTCTGCTGGGTCCTGCGCGCTGCCGGGTTCCGCTGCGTCATTACTTGGGGCATTTAAATGACCCGGCAAATCCCGTTCTTGCAGTCGGAACGGATTTGATTTCAGCTTCGTGACGGTTGATCGGTCTACCCAGAGGTCCGGAATGATGCCTTCTGCTTGGATCGAACGGCCGTTGGGCGTGAAGTAGAGGGCCGTTGTCAGCTTGATCGCCTTATCACTCGTTAATTGGAGAATGGTCTGGACCGAGCCTTTGCCAAAGGTTCGGGTGCCCATGACCAGCGCGCGTTGATGATCTTGTAAGGCACCCGCCACAATCTCGGATGCGGACGCAGAGCCTTCGTTGACGAGGACGATGATCGGCACACCATCGATTACCACCGATTCGGTTGCACGAAAGGTTGCTGCGGCATTCTCTAATCGGCCCTCGGTATAAACAATGATGCCCTCTTTGATGAATAAATCGGATAACGCAACCGCTGCCTGCAGAACGCCGCCTGGATTATTCCGAAGATCAATCACAAGGCCGTGTAAGGGCGTGCTGCTACTGAGCGCATCAATGGCATCCCGCACTTCAGTGCCCGTATCGGCCTGAAACTGGGCAACCCGGACATAGCCGAAATGGGGCTCGAGCAATCTCTGGCGAACGCTTGCGATGTTGATCACCTCGCGCGTTAAGGTTACTTCAATGGGATTGGGTTCACCCTCTCGAACCACGCTCAAAGTCACGGTGCTGCCGGGCTCGCCGCGCATAATCGCAACCGCTTCGTTCACGCCAATACTGCGGATGGATTGCCCGCCAATCTCGATAATTAAGTCGCCGGAGAGGATGCCTGCTTTGGCGGCGGGGGTGTCATCGATGGGAGACACGACTTTGATCACGCCCGCCTCGGTACCGATCTCAATGCCAAGGCCACCATAATTCCCGGTGGTTGACTCTTGTAAGTCTTCGAAGGCATCCGCATCGAGAAACGCGGAGTGCGGATCGAGTTGGTCTAAGAGTCCTTGGATAGCGTTTTCCAACAGGGTCTTGTCATCGACTTCTTCGACATAGGCTTTCGAGATGCGATCAAACGCTTCGGCAAAAATCCGGAGTTCTTCAAGGGGCAGTCGGGCTTTTGGGGCCGCTTGATCAACGGCGGTGGCCTCTTCCCCCTGCGCGGTCAACGCAAAGCTCAGAGCGAGTCCCAAACAAATCGTTTTTAATATCATGTGATGGTCCTTGAATGGCACTGTCGCCGTGCGCGTTTAGCTTGTACGGTCTAATTCTACGTTGGTTCTACACCAGAGCAATGGATCAACCGGCGCGCCTTGATCTCGGATTTCGAAATAACTGCCGCTTTGTGCTTGACCACCGCTCTGGCCAACCTCTGAGATCGTTTGACCTGCCACAACCCAGTCACCAACCTCGGGATAGAGCACTTGATTGTGACCATACAGACTCATGAAGCCGTCACTATGTCTGAGAATAATCAGTAATCCGAAACCCCGTAACCAATCTGCGAAAACCACCCGACCATAATGGATGGCTTTGACCTTAGTGCCACTCGGGGCCTCAATCATCAGGCCATCCCAGCGCACACGGCCATTGAGCTTGCGTTCACCAAATCGGTGACGAATGTCGCCAGAAATCGGTAGGTCTAATTGTCCTCGACGGCTCACCATGGATTCGAAATCAACTGTGTTTGGGAGTTCAAGCGTGTTGCGTCTGATTTGTTCAAGCAGGGCAATGAGGTTGGATTCATTGAGCTTGAGCGCTTTTCGTTGGTCCTCGGCGGTGGCGAAAGCCGCGCGCAGCGCAGCCTCTGAGTTTGCGAGTTCGGCGCGGCCGACCTTGAGGGCGTCTGATTCTAAAATAATGGTGCTGGACGCCGCCTGTAGGGTCTGCAGTTCTTGGGCCAGCAAGGCCTCATTATCATTAAGAGCGGTTAAGACCGCTTCAAATTCAGCGACTTGTTCAAGCCTTGCTGAAGCAAGGTAGCGATAGTATTGCGCCATTCTCGATACTTGGTTGGGGTCTTCTTGATTTAATAAAACCCGCAGCATGCCATTTTTGCCAAGCCTGCTTGCCGCTAGCACGTGTTCTTTGATCAGTGCCTTTTTCTGATCGCGTTGAATTTCAAGACTGGCCTTGTGCTGCTGGAGCATCTCGGTTTGGGTCTGAGCGGCCAGCGCCGCTTTTTCAGCTTGTCTGAGTCGTTTTACAATCCGAGCAATTTTTTCATCCAGCGCCCGAATGGCGCGATTTTGCACTTGTTGATCGGCCCGAATGCTCGATTGATCTGACTCAACCTGTTGCAAGTTTTTTTTAAGATCAATGAGCTCCGCCTCGAGGGCTTGCTCATTATCGACCGCCTCGCCCCTGGCCAGTTGGCTGAGGGTGGCGATGAACACAAGCACCCAAAGGGTTCGAATGGCTTTGGGCATCATTAAGGCTTAATTGCCGGACTGGATCGATCGATCTCAGCAAGAGATTGCCCGGTCATTTCTTGCGGCGCCGGCAGATCCATCAGATCAAGCAGGGTTGGCGCAAGATCGCTCAGCACACCGCTAGAACGCAGGGCCAAGTCGCGAGGCCCGACATAAATCAGCGGAACCTGCTCGCAGGTATGAGCGGTGTGCGGTTGGCCCGAGGCGTTGTCCATCATTTGCTCACAGTTCCCATGATCGGCTGTGATCAGTAGTTGGCCGCCTGCTGACTGCGCGGCCGCAACGACCTCACTAAGACATTGATCGAGGGTTTCGACCGCCATGATGGCCGCGGCGAGATTGCCGGTATGCCCCACCATATCGCCATTGGCAAAGTTGCAAACGATCAGTTTGTAATCCCCTTGTCGAATGGCATCACACAGGCGCCGGGTAACTTCTGGCGCGCTCATGCTGGGCGCTAAATCATAGGTTGCAACATCTGGCGACGGCACCAAGATACGATCCTCTAAAGGAAAGGGCTGCTCACGACCGCAGGAGAAGAAAAATGTGACATGGGCGAACTTTTCAGTTTCAGCAATGCGCAATTGTTTGAAGCCAAGATCGGAAATGTATTCTCCGAGACTATTGGTCAGGGTTGCCGGTGGAAAGGCGCAGGGCACTCGAAGGTTTTCGGCGTATTGCGTAAGGGTTGTAAACTGAGCAAGTTTTGGTCGGCGCTTTCGATCAAATCCGCCAAACTGCTCAGAGACGAAGGCTTCAGTAAGCTGACGAGCCCGATCCGCTCTAAAATTCATAAATAAGACTTGATCGCCATCAATCAGGGGTCGGGGACGCGACCCTGCGTTAATCACCGTCGGTTCGACGAACTCGTCGGTTTCACCGCGGGCGTAAGCCGCCTCAAGCGCCGCCAGCGGTGTTTCAAAGATCCATGGGCCATCGCCCGAGCAAATCACGTTGTAAGCCTGTTGTATCCGATCCCATCGATTGTCTCGATCCATGGCGTAGTAGCGGCCCGAAATCGAAGCAATTTGGCCAATTCCCAAGTCATTCAGGCGGTCCGTTAATGTTTCGAGGCTGGATTGCGCAGATTTTGGTGCGACATCCCGGCCATCTAAAAAGGCATGAACTTGGATGTCTTGAACGCCTTGTTGCTGAGCCGAACGGATTGCGGCGTAAATTTGATCTTCATGGCTATGAACACCGCCCGGTGAGAGTAGGCCGAAAACGTGTAGGGTGCGCCCAGACTGGGCAAGGCCTGCAAAGCTCTCGTTCAAAACGCGGTTGTTGAAAAAGCTTTGGTCGCGAATGGCTTCGTTGATTCGTGTGAACTCTTGATGAACCACTCGACCCGCGCCTAAATTCATGTGCCCGACTTCGGAATTGCCCATTTGGCCTTCGGGTAAGCCGACGTCGAGGCCAGAGCCAGAAACCAGGCTATGGGGCGCGCTTTGATACAGGCTATCGAGAAACGGCGTGTTGGCGAGCGCAATCGCGTTGGCGTCGGAGGCATCTCGATGGCCAAAGCCATCGAGGATGATCAAAGTGGTTGCGGCTTGCATGGGCGTGCCTTCGTTGACGGAGCAAGAATGTTTCGAGACAGTTTAACGGGTATTGCGTGGCCGATAAATATACGCAGAGGTTAGTGCCTCTCGAGTGCAGGGTGTATAATCTCGCCGTCAAAAGAAAGGGGCTCGGTTGTTTTGCAGCAAGTCATTGAATTTATTAGTCAACATCCTGTGCTCGTGGGGCTGTTTTTCACCCTGGTGGTTGCGCTCATTATTACAGAACGTAAAAAAGGGGGCGAGTCGATCACCGCTCAAACCCTCGTGCGCTTGGTGAATAAAGATAATGCGGTGGTCATTGATCTTCGGGATAAGAATGAGTTCACGGTAGGTCACATTGCGGGCGCCGTCAGTCTGCCGTACACCAGTTACGCAACCCGCGGGGATGAGTTGAGTTCGTATAAGGATCGGCCAGTGGTCTTGGTTTGTAAAATAGGTCAACACTCGAGCGCAATCGGCAGCAAGCTGATCAAGGCGGGTTTCACGGATATCAAGCGTCTTTCTGGGGGCATGACCGAATGGGTCGGCGCGGGCCTTCCAGTTGTTAAATAACGCTGATTGCTAGCGGCGGAGATCAATGATGGCCCAAGTATCGCTTTATACCACTCGATTTTGCCCCTTCTGCATCCGGGCAAAAATGTTGCTGGAGGCTAAGAACGTGACCTATACCGAAGTTCCGGTGGACGCTGATCCAGCCGAGCGCCGTCTTATGGCAACGCGTGCTGGTGCGAACACCGTGCCTCAGATATGGATCGGGGAACAACACATTGGGGGCTGTGATGAGCTCTATCAACTCGAGCGAGCAGGCCTGCTTGATGGCCTATTAGGAGAGCATTATGAGTGAGTCAACTGCGGCAGCGGATCAGCAGCCGAAATTTGCCATCCAGCGTATTTATCTGAAAGACGTGTCCTTTGAGTCGCCGAGTTCGCCCGGTAGCTTTCGGTCTGCACCGAAGCCCTCGGTGAATCTTGATCTCAATGCGCGTCATGTCGCAATCGAGGCGGGGCTTTGGGAGGTCATTCTTTCTTTAACGCTGACGGCAAAAGATGAATCGGACACGACGCTGTATTTGGCGGAGGTTCAGCAGGCTGGGATATTCGTGATCGACGGCCTGGACGAGGCGGCCAAAGATCATATGTTGGCGAGCTTTTGCCCGAATATTTTATTCCCCTATGCCCGGGAGAATATCGACTCGCTCATTATCAAAGGCAGTTTCCCGCCGCTGATGTTGGCGCCGGTTAACTTCGATGCCCTGTACGAGCAGGCGAAGTTAGCACGCGAACGAGAGGCCGCATCCGTTCAATAAAAACTATTGAAATCCTGCTGTCGAAACGCCTCAAACAAAACGATGGCCGCCGCATTGGAGAGATTGATCGAACGGCTGCCCGCGCGCATTGGGATGGTGATGACGCCTGAGAACGCGTCAGAAAACATTAGGGCCTCGGGTATGCCCCGGGTTTCGGGTCCAAACGTTAAATAGTCATTATCCTCATACTGAAATTGGTCATACCGGGTTGCGCCCTTCGTACTGACGGCGATGAAGCGTGCTCGGCCGGCGCTTGCCTTGAGCGCATCAAAGGATGGATGAACGGTCACGCTGGCAAAGTCCCGGTAATCCAGCGCGGCCCGTCGCAATAGTTTTTCTTCTAGGGTAAAGCCCAAGGGTTCAACAAGATGGAGTCGCGCGCCGGTATTCGCGCACAGCCGCATAATATTGCCGGTGTTCGGTGGGATTTCAGGCTCATAGAGCACGACGTTCAGCATGACTTTGGCCCTTGTTACTCAAGCAGTGTATCAGTCTTCTGAGCCTGCGCTATCCATATCGAGTTCCTGCATTTTTCGAGTGAGCGTATTTCGTCCCCAGCCTAGCAATATCGCAGCATCGCGCTTTCGGCCGGAGGTATGGGCAAGGGTCGCCTCAATCAGGACGCGTTCAAACACGGGCAAAGCGCCGCCAAGCAGACCGTCGTCGCCCAAATCATTTGCGAGCAATCGGTTTTCAGCCCATCGGCCGAGCAGCTGATGCCATTGATCCGTCCCACTGTTTACGGTCTCTGGTTCGGTGTGCCGGAGTTCCGGCGGCAGATCGCTTAAGTGAACGTCTCGGCCGGTTGCCATAACCGTAATCCATCGGCAAAAATTCTCGAGCTGACGGACGTTGCCTGGCCAGGGCAAGCTGCAGAGATACCGAAGCGTTTCCGGTAGCATGATCTTGGTTTCTTCACCGAGTTCCTGAGCGGCTGTCTTTAGAAAGTGCGCCAGTAGCGGCGGAATGTCTTCACGACGATCCTCTAAATTGGGCAGATGAAGCCGGATCACATTGAGGCGATGAAATAAATCTTCCCTAAACCGGTTTTCAGCGACCAGTGATTGCAGGTTTTGATGGGTTGCTGCAATGATGCGGACGTTCGCTGTTCTGGGCTCATGTCCCCCCACTCGATAAAACTTACCATCGGATAAGACGCGCAATAATCGAGTTTGGGTTTCAGCCGGCATATCCCCGATTTCATCCAGGAACAAGGTGCCGCCGTTGGCCTGCTCAAACCGGCCGATGCGAACTTGATTGGCGCCAGTAAAGGCGCCTTTTTCATGACCGAAGAGCTCGGATTCAATGAGGTCCCGGGGAATGGCGGCCATATTTAAGGCGACAAACGGGAACTCTCGTCTTGGACTGTGCCGATGCAAGGCATTCGCCACAAGTTCCTTGCCGGTACCCGATTGGCCGTTAATTAAAACCGTGACATGTGACCTGGATAAACGCCCGATGGCTCTGAAAACCTCCTGCATTGCGGGTGCTTTGCCGATCATCTCGTTGGATGGATCCTCTTCCTGCTCGGTCAGGCCGCCCTGTCGATCTTGAATATTGGCCAAAGCTCTTTTCACAACTGATACGGCTTCGTCTACTTCAAATGGCTTCGGGATATACTCGAACGCGCCACCTTGAATTGAAGACACCGCGCTGTCTAAATCCGAATGTGCCGTCATGATGATCACGGGTAAGTCAGGACAGGTTTGTTTGATTTCGGCAAGCAATGCCAAACCATCCATGCCGTGCATGCGGATATCGCTGATAATGACTTCGGGTTTTTCGGTCTTGAAGGTTTCAAGCAGATCTTCTGCTGAGTTGAAGCACGTGACGTCCAAACCTTCTTTGCTCAGCGCTTTATCGAGGACCCAACGGATTGATTTTTCGTCATCGGCAACCCAGACCCGGTTCATTGCAATCATGATTGGGCAACCTCCAAAGGAATGATCAAGCTGAATTGGGTCCGGCCGCGGTCTGAGCTGAACTCAAGAACGCCCTTGTGCCGATGCACAATGGCGTGGGCAACGCTGAGACCGAGCCCGGTGCCGTCCGGGCGTCCGGTAATCATTGGCATAAACAGGTTGTCCCGAAGTGCTTCAGGGATGCCCGGCCCGTTGTCGATGATATCCACCTTTAAAACATTGCGATGTCGCACCGATGCGATGGTGAACTGACGCTCTGTGCGGGTAACCAGTTTAATTGTGGCGTTCGTTGTTTTCTCAAGCGACTGCATCGCATTACGGATGATATTGAGGATCGCTTGAAAGATTAGGTCGGGGTCCATCAGCGTTTCGGGAATCGATGGGTCATAATCTCGATTGATCGTGAGCGTCGTTGCGGTCTCAAGTTCAATGAGTTTTCGCGCGCGTTCAAGAATTTCGTGGATGTTGCCGGGTATAAATTCGGAGGGCTTGTTCGGGCCCAGTAATCGATCCACGAGGGTCTTCAGGCGATCGGTCTCCTCGATAATAATCGCGGTATATTCTTTAAGCTCGTTTGAGTCGAGTTCTTCGTGTAGCAGTTGAGCCGAGCCGCGAATACCGCCTAGCGGATTTTTAATTTCGTGCGCGAGTCCGCGGATCATCTGCTGGGTGCCCTCTTGATGTTCCCGGTTAAGATTGTCGCGATCGATTCGTAGATATCGATCGAGTGCAATGACCTCGATCAGTAGTCCAGCTTCACTGGGTTCGGGTAGCGGCGTGACCGTGAGATCAACGGTAATGTACGCGCCGCCAAGCAGTTCTATCTGAGCTTGTCTTTGGGTGTAAAGTTGATTGTTCTTGAGCGCTTCCCTTAGCAATGGTTCAAAGGAGAGCCAGCCAGGCACCTGAAAAGACAGGGGCTTGTCGAGCGCACGCTTTTCCGATAACTCGAAAAGGCTTTCAGCAGATTGGTTGATCCGAACCAGGTTCAAGTTTCGATCGAGCAGCAGGACGGCCGTGGTCAAGTTATCAATGGCGGTTTGGTCCATAAGCTGTCGGTAATGTTGTGATGATTGTTGGAATGTTTGATTCATGCCAGTTTAAAAGCAAGATCCGCACCAATTAAAATAGGCGCTGGATGCCTGATTCAGGGTGGCAGGGCCAGGGAATTCGCGAGTTTACCGCACCAATTTGGTGCGCTCAAGGTTATTGGCGTGAAATATAGCGCCGAACATCAAGGTCAAGGGGGGCTGATCGACTGATCTCTCGACCGGTTTTGACCTCTTTAATGATCAAATAAAAAGTGTGCAGCCCGCGGGGGACGGCTTGCACGATGGTTTCACCGGGGGCTGCGGCGGCTCTGATTTGGCCATCCTCAGTTTCGATGTAGAGGGCATGGTGCTTTGCGAGTCTCGGTTTAACCTGCACATTAAAAGGCAGTTGTCCGGCAATGGCCTGAACTTTTGGCTCACCCAAGCTCGACACCAGGCGCAAACGATAGCTCGGGTCATCCTGCTGAGCCGCGGTAAACGATCCTGTGGTGAGCAGAAGGGCTGCGAAAATAAGGTTGAGGATCAGACGGGCCATGGCATTATCCGATTGATGACGGTTTAAACAGTATAAAACAAAGTGGCGGAAAGCCAGCTTAGAAAAAATTGGTAGGCGCAAAGGATGCTGGATTGGCAGTGGTAACCGGAATTGCCAGCATTTGCCTTGTCGAAGAAGTGCTCGAGCACGCCCTTAAGGGGTGCTCGAGCGGTTGGATCAGGCCAGTGCTTCTTTGCTGGTCTTGATGATGGCGGCGGCGACCTTATAAGGGTCGGCATTAGAGGCGGTTCTTCGGTCCTCTAAGCGGCCTTTCCAGCCATCCACCACGGTGCTGACGGGGATGCGAATGCTCGCGCCACGATCAGAGACACCATAGCTGAACTGATCGATCGACTGTGTTTCATGCTTGCCCGTTAAGCGCTGGTCATTGTAGGCACCATAAACGCTCATGTGACGCTCGATGTGACGCCCAAAGTTTTCACAAATTTTTGTAAAAACGGCTTCGTCACCGAGATCCCGCATGGCGGCGTTGGAGAAGTTCGCGTGCATGCCAGAGCCATTCCAGTCCGTATCGCCAAGGGGTTTGGGATGATAATTAATGGCGTAGCCGTATTTCTCGCCCGTACGCTCGAGCAGGTAGCGCGCTAGCCAAATTTGGTCCCCCGCTTCATGCGCGCCTTTGGCGAAAATTTGGAATTCCCACTGCCCGGTTGCAACTTCAGCGTTGATCCCTTCGACGTTGAGGCCGGCCTCGAGGCAGATGTCCAAGTGCTCTTCGACGAAATCTCGGCCGAAGGTGTTGCTCGCGCCAACACTGCAGTAGTAGGGGCCTTGAGGTCCAGGGAAGCCGCCACGAGGAAAGCCAGGTGGTAAATCGGTGTCGGTATCCCACAAGAAGTACTCTTGCTCAAAACCGAACCAAAAATCAGCATCATCGTCATCGATCGTTGCCCGTCCGTTGGAAACATGGGGGCTACCATCGGGATTTAAGACTTCTGTCATGACAAGATAGCCATTGTTGCGATCGGGATCGGGGATGATGGCAACAGGTTTGAGTAGGCAGTCTGAGCTGCCGCCCTCGGCTTGTTCGGTCGAGCTGCCATCGAAGACCCACATTGGACAGTCTTCAAGCTTGCCCGAGAAGTCAGATCGAACCATTGTTTTGCTGCGTAGGCTTTGGGTGGGCTCATAGCCGTCGAGCCAGATATATTCTAATTTTGCCTTCATCATTGAGTTAACTCCTTGGTTTGTAACGAAGGTCCTGTGCTCGCAACGTCGCCAGCCAGACCCTTCGCGGGTTGAAAACGGTAAAGCCCCAACACTTGGCTTTGCTTGGGTAAGAAAAAGCAAAGACTATGCCATGAGCTAAAAGGGTTTAAGTAACTGATACCTATCGTATTTATCGGAAGTAAAGATTCAGCGGCGGCCATTTTGCACCAAAATAGCGCTCTGAATAACAGGCTCGCACCAAAATAGAGCAATAACGGCCATTAGCGTCTTAGACGATTTGGCCCAAGGGTTCTTGTCCTTCAGGCGGCATAAAATTGATGATCGTTGATGCCAAACCGCTATCGCCTGAAATCCTTGATGACCTTGTTGCCCAGAATCCTCGCACCGGAGGCGGATTTCAGTATAATCCCGCTCCTTCGGCCCTTAAGCCTTTTCGGATTGCTCGTTATGTCTCAAAATCTACGCAATGTCGCTATCATAGCGCACGTTGACCATGGAAAAACAACCTTGATCGACAAGTTGCTATCGCAGGCCGGCGCCCTGCAGCGAGGAGATGAAAGCGGCGAGCGTTTGATGGATTCCAATGACCTCGAAAAAGAACGCGGCATTACCATCCTTGCGAAAAATACTGCGTTAGATTGGCGCGGCGTTCGCATCAATATTGTTGATACGCCCGGTCACGCTGATTTTGGCGGTGAGGTCGAGCGGATCTTGAGTATGGTCGACTCGGTTCTGTTACTCGTCGATGCGGTCGAAGGGCCCATGCCGCAAACCCGGTTTGTGACCCGAAAGGCGTTCGAAAATAACCTCAACCCTATTTTAATGGTTAACAAGATTGATCGTGACGGCGCCCGGCCAGACTGGGTGATTGATGAAGTCTTTGAGTTGTTCGATCAATTGGGGGCAACCGAAGAGCAGCTCGACTTTCCCGTCGTTGTCGGCTCTGCAATGCAGGGGATTGCAGGTCCGAGTCGCGATGATTTAGGGTCAGACTTAAGTTATTTGTTGGACCTGATTGTTGATCAGGTGCCACCACCGCAGGTTGAAGAAAGTGGCCCACTCCAAATGCAAATCAGTGCGTTGGACTACAACAGCTATGTCGGGCTCATCGGTCTTGGCCGCATCACCCGAGGTGAGATTCGAAAGGGTCAGAGTGTGGCGGTGGTGAATGCCGAAGGCCAAGTTAAGAAGGGCAGAATTCTGCAGGTAATGGGCTTTTCTGGATTAAGCCGCGTTGAAATTGAATCCGCCAGTGCCGGTGATATCGTTTGTGTATGCGGTATCGATGGTTTGAAGATTTCAGACACCTTGTGTCAGGTCGATCAGCCTGAGGCGTTACCAGCCTTGGTGGTTGATGAGCCAACCATCTCGATGACGTTTCAGGTCAACACGTCGCCTTTCTCCGGTCAGGATGGGAAGTTCGTAACCAGCCGAAATTTAAAGGATCGTTTAGAGCTTGAGTTGCAATACAACGTGGCGTTGCGAGTTGCCCCGGGCGATACGGCCGATAAGTTTGTGGTGTCGGGTCGAGGTGAGCTGCATTTGGGGGTTCTCATCGAGACCATGCGCCGGGAAGGGTATGAACTTGGTGTGTCGCGTCCAGAAGTGATTCTCAAGGAGGTCGATGGCGAGATTCATGAGCCCTTCGAAAATCTGAGTATCGATTGCGAGCAGATACACCAAGGCGCCATCATGGAAGTGATTGGCACCCGCAAAGGCTCACTCAGTAACATGGTCCCGGATTCAAAGGGACGGGTTCGACTAGACTTTGTCATTCCAACTCGCGGTTTAATTGGCTTTCGATCGGAATTCATGACCTTGACCTCCGGTGGCGGGATCATCAGTAGCGTGTTCTCCCACTACGACTTGCGTTCAGGCGAAGACATCAACTCAAGACGCAACGGTGTTTTGGTCTCCATGGTGAGTGGCAAGAGTTTAGGCTTTAGCTTGTTTAACCTGCAGCCCAGAGGAAGACTCTTTATCAATCCGAACGAAGCGATCTATGAAGGCATGATTGTTGGAATTCATTCCCGAGGGAATGACTTGCCCGTCAACCCGATTAAAGGCAAGCAGTTGACCAATGTGCGGGCATCGGGCACCGATGAAAATATTGTGCTGACGCCGCCGGTGAAGTACACCCTGGAGCAGGCAATTGAATTTATCGATGATGACGAACTGGTTGAAATCACGCCGAACCATATCCGGCTTCGAAAGAAGCTGCTCACTGAAAATGAGCGAAAACGCGCGTCACGAGCCAAAGTCGAATAATTCATGCAGCCACTGTTCCCGGAGATAAAACCGCACGCGCGGCACCGATTACAGGTTGATGCGTTGCACAATCTTTATATTGATGAGAGCGGAAATACCGCTGGGCTGCCGGTTGTTTTTCTCCACGGCGGCCCTGGCAGTGGCTGTGAGTTTGATAGCCGCAGGTTCTTTGATCCCGCAGTGTATCGAATTATTTTGGTTGATCAGCGTGGATCGGGTCGCGCAACGCCTCAGGGCGAGACCGAACACAATACGCTTCACAACCTGATACAAGACCTAGAGCAGATCCGTGAACTGCTTGCGGTGCCCGCTTGGGTGGTCTTTGGTGGTGGCTGGGGCAGCACCCTCGCGCTGGCTTACGCAGAGCATTATCCTGCGCAAGTCCTTGGCCTAATCTTGAGAGGCGTTTTCCTTGGGCGCCAGGCTGACATTGACTGGATCTATAAAGACGGCGCGAATGCTTTTTTCCCAGAGCATTGGGCGGACTTTATGGCGCCGATATTGAGCGTTGAGCCAAAGGCGCCGTGTGAAAGCTACCGCGAGCTTATGGCCTCAGGTAATGATTTGATTCGTATGACAGCCGCCAAAGCCTGGTCTGTTTGGGAGGCGCATTGCGCCAACCTGCACCCCAATGCGCGCCTACTGAATCACTATGCCGCGCCTCAAAGGGCCCTGACGCGGTGTCGTATCGGCACCCACTATATGGTGAACGGGTGCTTCCTCGAGCCAAATCAAATCTTGGCGCAAGCCGGTCAGCTAAAAGACATTCCCGGTATTATTGTGCAAGGTCGATTTGACGTGCTGACGCCGATGGCGGCGGCCCATGCGTTGCAAGCACATTGGCCAAGCAGTGAGATCCTGGTTGTTAGAGAAGCAGGACATTCCGCAACCGAGCCTGCGATGATCGATGCGCTGCTGCGGGCAACTAAAATGCTTGCCCAGCGCCTTGATTCGCCTGGTAAAGGCCGTCTGTGAAAGCGCTGATTCAGCGGGTCAGCACCGCCTCGGTCACGGTTGCAGGCGAAACAGTGGGTAAAATTGAACGCGGGCTACTGGTGTTTCTCGGCGTGGAAAAACCAGACACACAAATCATCGCGCAAAAGCTATTGAGCAAGGTCCTACGCTACCGGGTCTTTAATGACGCGGCGGGGCATATGAATTTGGACGTCGCCCAAGTTGACGGCAGTCTTTTAATTGTTTCGCAATTCACGTTGGCAGCCGATACCCAAAAAGGACTGCGCCCCTCATTCTCCTCGGCGATGCCGCCGTCGGATGCCGAAGTGCTTTATGAATTCTTTGTGGCTGAAGCCGCTTTGGCGCTGCCGGTTGCAACCGGTCGATTTGGTGCGGACATGCAAGTACGTTTGGTGAATGACGGGCCGGTGACCTTCTTACTGTCGGCAGATTAGCGGACGCTGATTTCGCGCGTTGCTAGACCTCTGTTTCTGATTTCGATTCTGGGTCTTTCGGCACCAAAAGATTCCCAAAAATGATGCCGGCTTCAAACAAGAGCCACATGGGGATTGCCAGTAATACTTGCGAGACAACGTCCGGCGGCGTCAGCAACATGCCCACAATAAAGCAGCCCACTATGACAAAGGCCCGTTTCTCTTTGAGTTTTTCGGTTGTGGTTGCCCCGGACCATATCAGTAACAGGGTTGCGATTGGAATTTCAAACGCGATACCAAATGCAAAAAATAGCTTGAGAACGAAATCAAGATATTGATTGATGTCCGTCATAATCGTGACGCCTGTTGGCGCGATACTGGTGAAGAAAGCAAAGATCAGCGGGAATACGACAAAGTAGGCAAAGGCCATGCCGGCGTAAAACAGAACAATACTCGATGCAAGTAGCGGGCCTGCCAACCGTTTTTCATTGGCGTAGAGGCCCGGCGCAACGAAAGCCCAGATCTGATGCAGGATGAACGGAATCGCGATAAAGATGGCGAGGACCAAGGCAAGCTTAAAGGGCGTTAAAAAGGGAGACGCCACTTCGGTGGCAATCATGGTCGCGCCCTCTGGTAGGAAAGCGCGCAAGGGGGATGACACGAGGCTGTAAAGGTCGTTGGCGAAAAAAAACAATGGTATAAAAATTACCAAAATAAAGCCCGCAATTTTGAGTAAGCGGCTTCGAAGTTCGATGAGGTGTTCGATTAAGGGCTGGCCCTTAGTGCTGTCTGCGGGGTCACTCTGCTCGGTCATTGGGCGTCCGCTTGCTCTGGGTGACAGAGTTGGTTGGGCGAAGTGCTGACGCTTGTTGGGTTGCGAAGGCGGCGGCATCTTGCGTGGTCTGAGCGATCGCGGCTTTTGATTTTTCTATTTCCTTAAGAATGGCTTCGTTGTGAAGCTGCTGTTTAATTTCATCAGCACCGATACCGCGTTCGATTTCTGATCGGAGATCGCTGAAGCCTTTCTTGAATCGGCCAACCCAAAGAGCGATTGAGCGAATGGTCTGAGGCAGTTGCTCTGGGCCGATAACGATGAGGCTCACGACGCCGATAATCAGTAATTCGGGGAAGCCAATATCAAACATGGGTTAAGACTTTTCTTTATCCGCCGCGTCAGGGGTTAAATCGCTTGGCGCACTGGCATCAGGCGCTGCATTTTTGGCTTCATCGGATTCGGGTTTATCCTCGTCTGAGACGGCGTTCTTGAAGCCTTTGATGGCCGACCCGAGGTCAGTGCCCATGTTTTTCAGCTTCTTTGTCCCGAAAACAACGAGCAAAATAATGAGGATAATAATGAGTTCTGTTGGTCCAGGCATAGGTTACTCCGCACTCGTTAAGGGTCGAGATTTCTTTTCCTCGATGCCAGAGGTGCCTTCTCGGCGTCGTAGTTCAGTCAATACGGCCTCTGGTGTAAGGTCATTATGCGCCAGTAAAACCAGCGTGTGAAACCAAAGATCCGCCATCTCTGAGATTAAGCGGTCGCGAGCGTCATCGGGTCCTTGATTCTTTGCCGCGAGAATCAATTCAATACTCTCCTCGCCGACCTTCTCTAGGATCTTATCAAGCCCAGCTTGATGCAAGCTGGCAACGTAGGAGTGCTCAGGGTCCGCAAGGCGTCTTGAATCAATAACCTTAAATAGTTCTGAAAGCGTGTCAGGCATCCGAGTAGATCTCCGCGGGATCTTTGATCATGGGAGCGGTTTCTATCCACTCGCCATCTTGATATTGCCGATAAAAACAATGGGCGCGCCCAGTATGACAGGCGATACCGCCGACTTGCTCGACTTTTAATAATAGCACATCGCCATCGCAGTCTAGGTGCAGGCTCTTGATTTCCTGGAAATGGCCTGATTGTTCTCCTTTGTGCCAAAGGGCTTGTCGGGATCGAGAGTAGTAATGGGCGTGGCCTGTTTCGAGGCTCCGCTCAACCGCGAGCGCGTTCATCCACGCCATCATCAAGACCGATTCGGTTTGGTGGTCAACTGCTATGGCGGCAATGAGACCCGCCTCGTTAAAGCGTAATGCGGATAAGACAGTGCTTTCGGTCATGGAATTAGCCTTTTCCTTTGAGGATTTGTTGGAGGCCGACGCCGCCAATGATGATACTTGTGACAGACAGTCCTGAGGTGACATCACCGCCCAAGCTCGGATTGATTAAAAGACCGATCGCGGCAAGGCTCAGAAGTAAAATACCGAACTGCCGGGTTTGGCGCTGGCTCTGTTGTTCAAGCGCGCGTTGAACGCTCGTGAGCTTTTGGCTCTGCCGTTTTTGAGAGGCCGTGATCAGATCGATTCGGCCCGGGGCAAGTAAGAGGTTTCTCGGCAAGTTGGGTAGCGCTTGGACCAAGTCCGGGGCGAGGTCTTTGAGTTCTGCTAAAAGGTCCGGCAAGCTCGTTTTTTGGGCGCGCCAGCGCTGCATGAAGGGCGCCGCGGTCGCCCAAAGATCTAAATCGCCGTAAAGGTGACGGCCAATGCCTTCAATGTTGAGTAGCGTCTTTTGCAATAACACGAGCTGAGGCTGAATCTCCATTTCAAAGTCCCTTGCTGCGCTAAATAGGGCGATTAGGAGCTTGCCGAATTCGATTTCAGACATGGTTTTACCAAAAAGCGGCGCGCAAACGGCTTTGATAACCGCCTCGAACGCATCCGCATCAATATGATCGGGGACCCAGCCGCTGTCGATATGGGCCTCGGCAATATCGCGGTAATCTTCATTGAAGAACGCAATCAAATTACGGCCGAGATAGTTTCGGTCGTCCCGAGTCAGCGCGCCAATGATGGCGCAGTCCAGGGCAATGTATGTTGGGTTCTCAGGGTCGGTGACATTCACCAAAATGTTGCCTGGATGCATGTCAGCGTGGAAGAAATTGTCGATGAAAACCTGGGTGAAGAAGATCTCAACGCCTAAATTAGCGAGGCGTTCTAGGTTCACATTGGCCTGAACCAATTGTTCTCGATCGCTGATCACAATGCCGTGAACGCGATCCATGACAATCAGATTGTCACGGGTGAAGGTTGTATGGATTTTGGGTACCGACAGTTTGCCCCGAGGCAGCCAAAGCGCGCGCAATTTGATGGCGTTAGCGGCTTCTTGCGCAAAGTCTAGTTCCGCGAGGATGACGTGGCGATAGTCTCGAACAATCTGAAACAAATGCAGGCGGCTCGCGTCCGGTAAGGCTTTGTTCAGAAGTGCCGCGAGGCTCTCAAGGAGCGTAAGGTCTTTGAGGATCAGGGCTTTAATACCCGGGCGTCTGAATTTGATGACAATTTGCGTGCCGTCAAGGAGCGTGCCCTCATGGACTTGAGCGATCGACGCCGCGGCGAGGGGAATTGGATTGATCGTTTGAAAGTGCGACTCAAAGTAATCGCCGAGCCCAGCCTTGATGGTGTTTAGAGCCAGTGTTGAATCGATGCCGGGCACCTGATCTTGAAGACTTGCGAGTTCATCACTAACGGAATCCGGCAGCACATCTCGCCGGGTCGACAGGAGTTGGCCGAGTTTGATAAAGGCAGGCCCCAATTCGATAAGGGCTAGTTTTAAATCCGTGCCGACGTTCGGGTTTGGCGCGGGTTTTAGGCGCAGCGGAAGCAGTAATACGGTAAGCCAATACGGTAGCCGCAAGCCCAGGGTCGATAATCGATCAAGACGATATTTGCTCGCAACGCGGGCAAGTCTGGCAAGACCGCTTATCGAGATGCTAAGGGGCTTCATTCACAGCTCAGACGCAAAAGCGGGGTTTGTCGCCGTCTTCTCATCTTGAAAAGGGGCCTCGCCATAATGAATCGCGGCAACGCCGCCCAATAAATTATCGTATCCAACGCCAGCAAAGCCCGCTGTTTGGAGCATAGACTTCAGGGTCTCTTGGTCTGGGTGCATTGCGATGGATTCCACCAAATATTGGTAGGGGCTCGCATCCCCGGTAATCCATTGCCCGACTTTGGGCCATAAACCTGAAAATTTTTGATACAGGGGCGCAAGACCAGGATGGGTTAACTTAGAAAACTCCAAGATGACCAGGCGTCCGCCAGGTTTAAGGGCCAAGCGCATCGCCCGTAACGCCTTTTCCTTGTCCGTTACATTACGAAGGCCAAAGCCGATGATTGCGGCATCCAAACTTTGATTTGGCAGTGGCAGAAGTTCTGCATCGCCTTGGATGAACATTAAGCTTGCGTGACCCGCATCGATCAGGCGGTCTCGGCCGACGCGCAACATGTCTGCATTAATATCACACAACAAGACTTGGCCTGTTGGCCCGACGCGCTTGGAAAGTAGGATCGATAGGTCGCCGGTTCCCCCGGCAAGGTCAAGCACGGTATCGCCAGGTCTTGCTCGGGCCATCTCAACCGCCATCCGTTTCATTAAACGATGACTGCCAAGGGACATCACATCATTCATGATGTCGTATTGGCCAGCAACTTTTCTGAAAACCTCGGCAACTCGGTCGGCTTTTTCGGATTTCGGAACCTTTTGAAACCCGAAGTGTGTTTGTTCTTCTGACATGGCGTTAAGATTTAAGGTGACGTGACAATATTGTACACCCTAGAAAACGGCCAGGGTTAATTGAGCGCAATAAACAAAGGCTCTCGAGACGCGTTGGCGGCGCGCAATCGGTCAAGGTATGCCTGCCAGTAGTCGGCCTCGTGCGCGGCGAGGTCAAAAAGATATTCCCAGCTGAATATGCCCGAGTCGTGGCCGTCCGAGAATTCGATGCGAATCGCGTAGTGCCCTTGGGGGATGATATCTTTGAAGGAAACCAGTTTCTTGCCTGTCTGTAAAACAGATTGCCCGGGTCCATGACCTTGGACCTCCGCCGAAGGAGAATGCACCCTTAAGTACTCGGCGGATAATTGAAAGGTGTCAGCCGCGTAACGAAGTTCTAATAGGGCGGACTTACGATGAACTTTTATCTCAAGCGGCTGCAAGGGAAATCCTTTAAGTTAAAGTATGTAGCGACTGAGGTCATCGTCTTCAGCAAGGTCCGATAACTGCATCCGGACAAACTCGGCATCAATGGAGATTTGCTGCTGGTCGTTATCAAAGGCGAATTCTGGGCCATCAAACGACACATCTTCGAGCAATTTTTCAATGACGGTATGCAGCCTTCGGGCGCCGATGTTTTCAATGCGCTCGTTTACCTGCCACGCGATGGTTGCAATCTCTCGAATACCCTCTGCGGTGAAGACGAGCTTCACGTTTTCAGTTTGCAGTAGGTGCTGATATTGCTCGGTAATGGAATGATCGGGCTCCTCGAGGATTCGTTGAAAGTCGTCAATGCTCAAGGGCGAGAGCTCAACACGAATGGGCAATCGGCCCTGCATCTCTGGAATCAAATCAGATGGCTGGCTGAGGTGAAACGCGCCAGAGGCAATAAAAAGGATGTGGTCGGTTTTGATGATGCCGTATTTGGTTGTAACGTTTGATCCTTCGATTAGGGGTAGTAAATCGCGCTGAACGCCTTCTCTGGACACATCGCCCCCAGAGTGGGCCGCGCTTTTCGCAATTTTATCGATTTCGTCAATAAAAACGATGCCGGTTTGCTCCACCGCCTCAACGGTTGCTTGCCGAAGTTGATCGTCGTCAATGAGGCGAGCGCCCTCTTCTTCTTGCAGTTGTTTTAAGGCGGCCTTGACCGACATCCTTTGCGGTTTCGAGGTGTTGGGCGAAAGATTGGAGAACATGCTTTGCAGCTGGCTGGTCATCTCCTCCATGCCGGGTGGCGCCATAATCTCGACACCCGCTTTGGGCGCCTGCAATGTGAGTTCGATTTCTTTATCGTCTAATTCGCCTTCTCGGAGTTTCTTACGCAGTAACTGTCGGGTCGATGAGTCTTTGGTGTTGGTATCCCCATCTGTTCTTGCTGGCGGTAATAAAACATCTAATATTCGCTCTTCTGCGGCATCTTCGGCCCGGGGTTTTGCCTCTTTAATGAGTCGCTCCCGTAGCATCTTAAACGCTGACTCGGTTAGATCCCGGATAATTGACTCGACGTCTCGGCCAACGTATCCGACCTCTGTGAATTTGGTTGCTTCGACTTTAATAAAGGGTGCTTCCGCCAAGCGCGCGAGCCGTCTTGCGATTTCGGTCTTGCCCACCCCGGTTGGGCCGATCATGAGAATATTCTTGGGCGAAATTTCTTGCATTAGCTCTGGGGACAGCTGCTGCCGACGCCATCGGTTGCGCAGGGCAATTGCAACAGCCCGTTTTGCGCTGTCTTGACCAATGATGTGCTTGCCTAATTCATGCACAATTTCCCGTGGTGTCATGCTGGTCATAGCGTTCCTTTAGGTTGATGACGCGCCGTCAATTCGTTCAATAGTTAGATTGGTGTTGGTGTAAATGCAGATTTCGGCGGCAATTTCTAGGCTTGATCGAACAATCTCTTCGGCGGTCAGCGACGAATGCTTTACCAAGCTGAGCGCGGCGGCCTTGGCATACTGCCCGCCGGAGCCAATGGCCATAATATGATCACTGGGCTCGATCACATCACCGGTCCCTGTGATGGTCAATGAGTGCTGTTTATCGGCAACAATGAGTAGGGCTTCGAGTCGACGTAGGGCTCGGTCGCTTCGCCAGTCTTTAGCTAACTCGACGGCAGCTCGAACAAGATGGCCCTGATGCTTTTGAAGTTGCGCCTCAAAACGTTCAAATAAAGTAAAGGCATCAGCGGTTCCACCGGCAAAACCTGCGATGACTTGGTTATGGTGCAGACGCCGGACCTTGCGAGCATCCCCTTTCATGATCGTGTCGCCCTGGGTGACCTGGCCATCGCCGCCGATGACCACGCTTTGTCCTCGGCGAACGCACAAAATCGTTGTGCCTTTGATGGGTTCCATGGACGCGCTCCTAATCGTTGGGTGTGAGATGGTGGTGAACGGGGTAGAAATCAAGGCTTATTTGAAATGGGGATCGACTCAAAGTTATTTGCAGCCAATAACGATTGCGCACGGCTGAGGTTCGTATCGGAGTCAAAGGGGCCAATCATAACGCGGTGCCAGGTTACGCCATTGATCGGCTTGGTTTCGATAAAGGCCGTCAAGCCAAGCAGTAACAGTTCTGCGCGGCGTTCATCAGCATCCCTCGGAAGATTAAAAGAACCGGCTTGAAGGTGATAGGTCGGTTTTGGATCGTCTTCGCGTTTAGCGCGTTGATATCCGCCGACATTTGCAACCTCTGCCTTTGGAAAGAGATCATAAAAGGACCAATCGATGCGTTCGGTTTTGAGTTCAATGTTTTGAGCAGGAACCGGTTCAGGATCGGTCGCCGGTGCGTCAGGCGGCGGCTGACTGGTCACGAGCGCATATAAAAAAGCAAGGAAGAGCCCCGAGGCTAGGCCGGCAAGGTAGCTGAACAGACGGCTAACGGGCTGTTTGGGGTTAGGTGGTTTTCGTTTCATGGGAAGAGTTTAAAAGAAGGCTCAGACTATTGCACAATGTTCTTGGCCAATTCTGAGTTGCCAGGTTAGAACAGATCGACCGGGTCGACATCGATTGACCACCGCACGGCTGACTGTCGTTGCTGGGTAAGGTGCTTGCTTAATTGTTGCAGCGCACGGTGTCGCGACTGCCGAGTTTTTGAATTCACCAACAGTTGTGATCGGTACCAGCCTGCCCGCTGTTCCATGACAGGGCTCGTCGGGCCCAGCACCTCGCAATCGACGTCTAGGGCTTGATATTGACGCACGAGTCGGCGAAGGAACTGATCAGCCTGCTGCGGTTCTCGCGCGTCGGCGCGCAACAATCCTTGGTAGGTAAAAGGGGGGAGTTGATACGTTTCACGCTGCGCCATGAGGCTTTTGGAGAAGGCAAGGTAGTCGTTCTTGATAAGCGCTCGCAGTTCGGGTAGCGCTTGTAGTCTGCTGCTGAGATAAACCTTTCCAGGTAGGTTTTCCCGGCCGCTGCGGCCGCCGGTCTGTAAAATGAGCTGTGCGGTGCGTTCGATGGCTCTGAAGTCAGCGCTTAAAAAGCCTTGGTCGACCTCTAAAATAATGGCGAGGGTTACATTCGGGAAATGATGCCCCTTGGCAATCAATTGGGTGCCGAGCAGGATGCTGGGATTGCCTTGCTGGATGGTGTCGATCATTTGGGTGAGCGCGGCGCGCTGCTGGGTGCTGTCGCTATCGATTCGAATCACTGGGTAGCTTGGAAACCGGCTCTGGAAAGTTTCCTGAAGTCGCTGGGTGCCATCCCCGACCGGTAGGAGACTGCTTTGTTGGCAGGCTGGACAACGGCTTGGGATGGGGTGCTGCTGCCCGCAATGATGGCATTTGAGACCTTTGGTCTGTTTATGAACGGTTAAGCGCGCATCGCAAGCATTGCATTGAGCGATCCATCGACAATTCGAGCAGAATAAAACCGGGGCATAGCCTCGTCGGTTTCGCATCACCAGAACCTGCTCCCCGCGATCTAAAGTTTCAGCCATTGCGTCAAACAAACGGTTATCAGGCAGGGCCTCTTTTTGGTTGTCGGGTATTGGAAACACCTCGTAGCGCTCGCGAGCAGCACCGTTGGCCCGGGACTCGAGTAAAAGTTGCGTGTATTTTCCCGTTGCGACATTGTGCAGAGATTCTAAAGAAGGGGTTGCTGAGCCCAGGATGACCGGAATGTTTTCTGCAACGCCACGAACCGAGGCAAGATCACGAGCCGAGTAATGAAAGCCATCTTGCTGCTTGTAAGAGCTGTCGTGCTCTTCATCTACAATGATGATGCCGGGCCGTGCAAGCGGGGTAAATATGGCGGATCGAGTGCCGATAATAATGGGCGCCTGGCCGCTGCGGGCCTGTCGCCAATGCGCGCTCCGCTTTTGATCGGGAAGATTTGAATGCAAGGCGACCACGGGCCTGCCGAAACGATGTTCAAAGCGGGTTAAGGTTTGCGGGGTTAAGGCGATTTCTGGTACCAAAATAAGGGCTTGGCGCCCGGCCCTGAGCACTTGATCGATCAGCCTTAAATAAACCTCAGTTTTACCGCTGCCGGTGACGCCATAGAGTAAATACGTTTTATGGCTATTGAGCGCAACTGAGTCGATTGCCAACTGCTGCTCAAGCGTTGGTTGAACCATGGCGTCGGGTGGGTCGTGGGGCGGCTGATCCGAGTTCACCTCAATAGTGTCCTGCCAGCGGGCCAACCCTTTGTCGATCAAAGCTTTGATAACAGCAGAAGAGAATTGACCTTGATTGAGCTCGGAGCGAGAGAGGGCCCTTCGTTCAACGAGGGCGCGCAGCAAGGCGAGTTGTTTTGGAGATCGTTTAACGTCGTCTTCGGCAATGCGGCCCGGCGCAGTTGATGCAAGGGTAAGTATCCTGATCGTTGGGGTTAGGGCTGCGCCTTGTTTTATTTTACCGGGTAGCGCGGCGGCAAAGACTTCGCCAATAGGGTGTAAATAATATTGGGCAGACCAAAGGCACAGATCGAAAATGGCTTGCGGGAGCACAGGCTCTGAGTCGATGATCGAAAGGATTGATTTGATTTTTTGAGGGGCCGTTGCCGGTTCTTTGCAGTGGCTGACAACGATGCCGATGAGTTCTCGGCCGGAGAAGGGCACTTTGACCCTTAGCCCGACCTGAAGGCCCGTCGGATGGCGATATTCAAACGTCCCTGGTAGCGGAACGGGCAGCGCAATGTTGTAGAACTTTGGGGCGGGGCTTTTTGTGGGTGTCATGGTCATTCTAGATCGCTTGCTTCTGTGGTTTTCTCTGGTATCATTTGCGCCTTTTCGCGAACACAAAGCCAGGTAAACCCGATGAAGGCCGAAACGCATCCTAAATACGATCCGATAAAAGCAACCTGCAGTTGCGGTAACGTGATCGAAACAAAATCGACTATTTGTAACGATATTTCAATCGAAGTTTGTTCTCAGTGTCACCCATTCTACACGGGTAAACAGAAAACGATCGATTCAGCTGGTCGAATTGATCGCTTTAATAAGCGGTTCCGTCGAGGCGGCAGCAGCAGCTAAAGCGCGCTGGGCTTTTCCGCTCACAGTCCGCTGTAAAGGCGTACTGCAGGCTCACCGCTTGTCACAGTTGCACCTAATCCTGTCTGAGGCGCGTTCGCGTCGTGGCAAAGGGTTGTGGAGACAGGTTTGCTGCGAACAAATCGTCTTTGAAAAGACACTTTTAGGCTTGGATGGTTTGCAGGCTTTGCGAGACGGCTCGCAGCCTCTAGAATATATCCTGATACTGCGTCGCCTGGTCAGTTGAGTCGGCACTGTCAACGGGCTCCGGCGCGAACTCCACTCGAAAATACTCAAAAATGCCATTCGGGTCAGCGGGTCCAACCCGCTTGCCGGTCTCTGGATCAATTTTAATGGAAACAATTCCGTCAGGAACTGTAATGGCGTCGGTTGTGGCGGCTGGCAGCGCTTCTTTGGCAAATTCAATCCAGGTTTCGATGGGCGTTGTTGACCCCCATTCTCGATTGCCAACCGGTGCGTTACTCGAAAAGCCCGCCCAAGCGGTTGCGGCAATGTCTGCGTTGTAACCCGAGAACCAAAGATCGGCGTCATTGGTCGTGCCGGTTTTACCCATCAAATCTTCACGGTCGAGCGCTTTGAAGGCTTTTCGACCGGTGCCCTTTTGGATCGTGTCTTTGAGAATACTGTTCATGATAAACGCGATTCTGGGATCCATGACCTGTTCGGGCGCATCTGGCGCGCAGTCTGTTGTACAGGTTTGGGGGTTCAGTGCCGGATGGTCATCGGTATTAATTGAGCTGATGGACGCAATCAAATAGCTTGATACTTTTTTGCCGCCATTTGCGAACATAGCATAGCCAGCGGCAACCTCGAGCGGCGTCAAGGCGATGGTTCCGCCCCCAAAAGCAAGTTGGACGTTGCGCGGGAAGCCGTCAGTGTTGAAGCCAAACCGTTTGACATAGTCAATGGCGTTATCGGGACCATAATCCAGCAGGACCCGGAGCGACACGAGATTGATACTGCGGTAAAGCGCCTCTCGCATGCGAATGTTGCCTCGAAACTGGCTGCCGGAATTCTTTGGGCGATATTGTTCTTCAAGCTCGCCGCCTGGGAGTACGACGGGGGCATCATTATAAATTGAGGCGGCGGTTACCCCGCCTTCCATGGCGCCGGCATAGAAAAAAGGCTTGAAGTTAGAGCCGGGTTGCCGCTTTGCCTGAGTGGCGTGATTGAATTGGTTTAAATTGAAATCATAGCCGCCGACGAGGGCTTTGATACCACCATCGACCGGGTCGACTGCGACAAAAGCCCCTTGGATTGAGGGGACTTGGCCGAGCCGCCAAGTCGTCCCGTCTCTCAATTCGATTCGAATCAGGTCGCCCAGGCTGAGAAAACTGCTCGGGGATTTGGGTTGGGGTCCGCGTTGGTTGACATTAAGGTAAGGGCGCGCCCAGCGAAGCTGCTCCCAGTCGATGCGAATAGCCTCGCCAGACTGGGTGAGCACCGTGATTTCTCGATCACCGATGTCCGTAACAATAGCGGGGTGTTGATCGCCAATAATGGGGGTGTCTTTTAAGGTTTTAAGCCAGTAGGGGGGGTAGCTTGTCTTGTTGTTGGCCAAAAATGTTCTGGTGCCGGCAAGGGCCGCAGCTTCTGGGCCGCGGTAGCCATGTCGACGATCATATTCGTTCAGCTTTTTAATGAGCGCGTTCTCCGCGGCATGTTGCATCTGGCTATCAATGGTTGCTGTCACTTCCAGGCCAAGGGTGTACGCCTTGCGACCAAAGGTTTCGATAATTTCACTTCGAATGAGTTCGGCGGCATACAAAGCGGGGAGCTCAATCTGACGCTCAAAGACTTTTGCCGTGATCGGTTCGCTTTGGGCTTTTTGTAACTGCGTCTGTGTGATCGATCCTTGCTCGAACATACGGTCTAAAATAAGGTTGCGACGCGCGAGCGCCCGTTTGGGGCCATTAATAGGATTGCCCGCCTCCGGTGCTTTTGGAATACCCGCGAGCATCGCCATTTGCGCAAGCGAAAGCCCTGACACCGGTTTGCCATAATAAGTTTGGGCTGCCGCTTGGATGCCGTAAGCGTGTTTTCCAAAAGGAACAATATTGAGGTAGAGCGTGAGAATCTGTTGCTTGGTCAGTGCCTGCTCGAGTTTGATGGCGAGTAACATTTCTTTAAATTTGCGAATAAACCGTACTTCTGACGCCCCTGAGACATTTTTAACCACCTGCATGGTAATTGTCGATGCGCCGGTTTTGATGTCCCCAGCGTTAGCCAGAAGTTGCCAGGTCGCATTCGCAACCGTTATGAGATCAATGCCGCTATGCTCAAAAAACCGTTTATCTTCGGTGTCCAAAAGGGCATTAATAAAGTCCCTTGGGATTTGCTCAAAGGTGATCGGGATCAGGCGCTCGCCATATTCCTGTATCAGCTTGCGGTCTCGACTCAGAATTTTAAGGGGGGCTTTCAGGTTCACTTCGGTGAAGGTTGAAATATCAGGAACTTGGGGATTCAGGTAGAGGTAGGCAGCAGAAAGACCCATGCCCAGTCCGCTGAGGGTCATGCCGATACCAAAGCTAACAAAAATTAAAAGGCGTTTCATGGCGTTGCTATGATGAAAGTTTGAGATCTAAGCTCTTGTGATCGTTCAATTAGCGGTCTAAAGCCACTAAAATCCGCTTAATTATGACTGCCTAGCGCGAGTGAGTATAGTTTATTCGGGCCTTTTGAGTGATACTGGCAGAGGGTTTACGGTTCATAGGGATGCCGCTGGGGTGTTTGTCGATCAGGAAAAACAATGTTGAAACTTTTTGGCGGTCGAAAGCCAGGGTTAGTGGGGCTCGATATCAGCGCGTCAGCGATCAAGCTGCTTGAGCTCAGCCGTGATGATGGCGGCTATGTTGTTGAGAGCTATGGCGTCGAACCACTGCCTGAAAACACGGTCGTTGAACAAAATATCGTCGATGTGGAGGCTGTGGCCGAGGCGATTAAGCGCCTGCAAGCGTCGACTCAATTTAAATCAAAAACGGCAGCGGTTGCCGTGGCCGGATCCGCGGTCATCACAAAAACCATTGAGGTGCCCGCATCCCTTAAAGAAAATCAAATCGAGGAACAATTGCTCATGGATGCGGATCAATATATTCCGTATCCACTGGATGAGGTTGCTTTAGACTTCCAAGTTTTGGCGGCAACGGCTCGATCAGAAGACATGGTCGATGTTTTGATTGCAGCGTGTCGGCAAGAGCATATTGAGTCTCGACAAGCGGCGCTGGAGTTATCGGGGCTGAATCCTGAGGTGATTGACATCGAAGCGCACTGCGTGCAGCGGGCAATTGCCTTGGATTTAGAGTTGTTTACCCTGGACCCAGCCCTTGGGGTGCCGGATGTTTTGGCAATCCTGGATATTGGTGCCGAAATGACCACGCTTTCGGTCGTGTCCGGCAGTCAAGTCCTGTATACCCGGGAACAAAGTTTTGGTGGGAAACAGTTAACCGATGACATTCAGCGAAAATATGACCTGACCGCTGCCGAGGCCGGAAAAGCCAAGAAGTTTGGTGGACTGCCGGATGACTATGAAGAAACAGTCCTCAACCCATTCAAAGAAGCTTTGTTGCAACAGATCATGCGCTCGTTGCAGTTTTTTTACTCCGGCACGACCTACAATGATGTTGATCGAATTGTTTTAGCGGGCGGAACAGCGAATTTAGCCGGTCTAGACACGCTTATCGAAACGCGATTAGGCACACCCTGTAGTGTCGCAAATCCGTTTGACAATATGAGGATTAGTGATCGTGTGGATGCAGGTAGGCTGATGAAAGATGCCCCATCAATGATGATTGCTTGCGGCTTAGCAATGCGAAGCTTTGATTGAAACAGAGTTAAACGACCGGGTGATCCCCGGTCTTGGACGAATTCATGGTGAATTTGAAAATTAATTTGTTGCCTTGGCGCCAAAAGCGGCGCGATCGATTGCAGCGAGAATTCCTAAATGGTTTAGCCGCCGTTGGACTGGTTGCGGTGTTATTGCTGGTGGGGGCATGGCGCGTTTACGAGTCTGCAATTGATACTCAGAAAGCTCGGGTTGCGGTGATTGCCTCGGAAATTGAAGGCCTGGATGCGCGGATTGCAGAAATCAGAGTCTTGCAGAAAAAACGCAAAGAGCTGTTGGATCGCATGCGCGTGATCCAGGAGCTTCAGGGCAATCGGCCGGTTAGCGTGCGATTGTTTGATGAATTAGCGCGCCAGTTGTCCGGTAACGTGTTTTTCGAGCGCTTAACGCTGCGAGGTACTGACATCGCTGTGACTGGTGTTGCGGAAGACAATAGCCGGATCTCGGATCAGCTTCGAGCTTTCGATCAATCCTTATGGTTCACGGGCGGTAATGTCACCAGTATTAATGCCTTCCCGCAGGCGGGTCCTGAAGCGAGCCGGTTTGCGCTCTCAGTTAAAGTCAGCGCGCCCAGCGCCGGTGCGGAGGGCAACTGATGGCACTAAAAGATACCATCGATAAGCTCAATAACATCAATTTGAGCGAAATTGACCTAAGTGATTTGGATATTAATAGCGCCGGGCTTTGGCCTACCCCCATTAAAGTGATCACGGCGCTGGGGGTCTTCGTTCTCATCCTTGCGTTAGGCTACTTCTTCCTTGTCACGGATCTGCAGCAGGACCTTGCGAAAGCGGGTGAAGAAGAAAAAAGCCTGAAAACAAGTTACCGTGAAAAATATGCTCAGGCTTCGAACTTGGAAGGGTATCGGCTGCAGGCAAAGGAAATGGAAGCCAACTTCCAGAAAATTCTAAGCCAATTGCCATTGGACACCGAGATCCCTGGGTTAATAGAAGATATCTCAACGGTTGGCTCCAATAATGGATTGGTCTTTAATAAGATTGATCTGCAGCCTGAACAAGTCCTTGAGTATTACGTTGAAAAACCCATCCGGATGGAAGTGGTTGGGGGCTATCATGATTTAGGGGCTTTTGTGAGTGACGTTGCCGATTTGTCTAGAATTGTGACCCTCCATGACTTTGAAATCACCCCGCAGGGTGGTGGTGTGGAGCAGGGCAAGCTACTGAGAATGGGCATTACGGCCAAGACCTACCGGTATAAAGACGGCGTCTCGAAATGAAAATCCAAGCCCCGTTTTTGACGCAGTGTGTGTTTTTTGGCCTGATGCTAGCCTTACTCGCTGGGTGTTCTGGCGGCAATGAGTTCTCCGATTTACGTCAATTTTTCGATGAGGTGGCGGCCGAGCCGGTTCGGCCGGTTCAACCGCTCCCTGAATTCAAGCCCTACGAGTCGTTTAAATACGGTGCTGCAAATCTTAGAAGCCCTTTTCAAGCGCCACTGGTTATCGCAAGCCGAGCAGACACGCCGCCGCCAGGATCGATTCGTCCACCCGCAAATCATGTGAGAAGTTATTTAGAAGAGATGAATCTCGCAACCCTCCAATTGGTCGGTTCCCTTGAGCTCCGTGGGCAGTATTACGGGCTCATTAAAGATGGCGAAGGGGTGGTGCATCAGGTCGGAGTGGGGGCTTATTTGGGTACCCAATGGGGCCGGGTTGAGAAGATTGAAGAGACTCGATTAGAGCTTGTGGAAATTGTCAGCAATGGCGGTGGTGGATGGTTGTTAAGGCCCAGAACCATCGAACTCCTTGGGACTTCAGAAGGCTAACGCGGTAAGGATTGTTATGAACAGCAAAATGATGCCACAACAACGAATGCTCATCGCGAGTGTTGTGTTGACGATGCTCCATTTTATATCGGTCAGCGCGCTTGCAGTTGAGCTTCGGGATGTTGCGTTCTCGATGGCTGGTGGTGATCGGACGGATATCACCTTGACCTTTGATGGGGTGCCTCCAGAGCCTACTGGTTATACAATTGCGGAACCTGCGCGGATTTCGCTGGACTTAATGGGGGTGAGTAGCGGTCTTGCCAGTAAGTATCACAGCCTTGGCTCGGGCAATGCTCAAAACCTGACCATCTTAGAGACCCAAGACCGTACTAGAATCATTATAGCCCTGTCTGAACTGGTGGGTTACAGCACCCAAGTGCGGGGCAGAACACTGCAATTGTCGGTCGGTCGGGATTTAGACGCGAGCGCTCGATCGGTCAGCAGCGCGGCGCCCATGCCCGTCAATCAGGCGCGTTCCAATGTCGATAATGTCGATTTTAGGCGGGGCTCAGAGGGTGAAGGACGGGTCTTGATCGCCTTGAGCGAGCCGAATATTGCGGTTGACCTGGACCAGGTCGGTGGGCGCATCGTTCTGACGATGCCCGATACGACGGTTGCGCCGGCCCTGATTCAGCAATTGGATGTGACCGATTTTGCGACCCCAGTCGAGGTCATTGAGGTTTATCAGCAAGGCGATCAGACTGTCATTGAAGTCGTGCCGAGTGGTGAGTTTGACTACCTAGCGTATCAGTCAGATCAGGGCTTTGTCCTCGAAGTGAAGCCGGTTATCGAGGAGGCCGATACAGGTGGACCTCGCAGCAAAGACTTTTTGTACGAGGGCGATAAGTTGTCCTTAAACTTTCAGAACATCGAGATTCGAGCCATTCTGCAAATCGTTGCTGATTTTGCCAATCTAAACCTCGTTGCGAGTGATGCGGTCGCGGGGGCAATTACGCTGCGATTAAAGGACGTTCCTTGGGATCAAGCGTTGGATATTGTTTTGAAAACGAAGGGTCTCGATAAGCGCGTTCAAGGCAACGTTTTGTTGGTGGCCCCTGCAGCCGAATTGGCTGATCAGGAGCGCGCCCAACTCGAGAACCTGCAAGAGATCGCGGAACTTGCGCCCCTGCGGACAGAGTTAATCAAAGTGAAATACGCCAATGCATCCGACATTGTTGCTTTATTTTCCTCTCAGGGAAACGGTGATCAAAATAACGCCGGCGAAACCGCTGCTGGGGTTGTATCGGATCGGGGATCAATTCTGGTTGATGATCGCACCAATGCCATTATTGTGACCGAAACACCCAGTCGGATTGCGCAGCTCAGAACACTTTTGAATCAGCTCGATATCCCCGTCAGGCAAGTCATGATCGAAGCGCGTATCGTAAAGGCGAGCGATAGTTTTAAGCGAGAGGCTGGCATCCGTTGGGGAACCGCTGGCAATATTTCCTGGGGTGATAGCCCAAACGGTATTCAGTACGGTAGCTCTATGGAGACCCTAGGCGGGGCGCCCTCTGAGAATCTGATTGTAGATCTGGGTACCGGCTCGGGCAAAACCGGCGGGATTGCTTTTGGTCTGGTGAATAATGATTTGTTGTTGGATTTGGAACTGCAGCTTTTTGAAAGTGAAGGGATGGGTGAGACGGTTTCAAGACCGACCATTATTACCTCGGACAAGAGCTCAGCGACGGTTAACTCAGGGAGTCAGATCCCTTATCAGTCTGATACGGGTGGCGGCGCGACCGCGACGGCCTTCGTGAATGCAACCGTTGGACTGACCGTTACGCCGCAAATAACAGCCGATGATCGGATTATTTTAGAACTCGATGTGACCAACAATTCCCGTGGAGATCCCACCCCAGGCGGCCCACCGGCGATCGATATCGAGAGCATTCAAACCAAAGTCATTGTCAGCGATGGAGAAACCGTTGTACTGGGCGGGTTGTATCAAACGAGAACGGATCTGATTCAGTTGAAGACGCCGGTTTTAGGGAACTTACCGCTGGTTGGCCGATTGTTTCGCAATTCAGCGCGCACGAAAGATAAAGACGAACTCTTGATTTTCATTACGCCTAAGATCATTCGTGAATCTGGCGATCGCGTTCGATAATCAGTCTGCGCCTAATGAAATTGCGTCAATACGCTAGTATCTTCTTGGTAGGACCGATGGCTTCTGGCAAGACAACGCTTGGGAAGTTGCTGGCAAAGCGGCTGGGTCTACAATTCTTAGACACAGATCACGAAATTGAAAAAACAACCGGGGTGAGTGTTCGACTTATTTTTGAAGTCGAAGGCGAGCCTGCTTTCCGGGATCGCGAATCAAAAACCCTTGAGAGCCTTTCTCATCAACCGGGCCTCGTGTTGGCAACGGGTGGGGGCGCGGTATTGCGGCCAGAGAATAGGCAAGTTTTAGCAACCCGAGGTCTTGTGATTTACCTTAAACCGGATATCGAAACCCAACTTAAACGAACCGCGGATGATCGCAAAAGGCCGTTGCTGCAAAATGTTGATCGCCGAGCCTTTTTTGAAGAACTGCAGCGCACCCGCGATCCGCTCTATCAAGAAGTCGCTGATGTGACGATGCCCGTTGATAATCGGCCCGGAAAGAAAATGATTGAGGCGATGCTTGCGAGGCTCCAGCGCCAAGCGTGGATTACAGCAGAATGAAATCGATTACAGTTGAACTGGCTGATCGCAGTTACCCCATCTTTTTTTGCCCGGGTCTGGTGACCGGAGCTGATCGCTCGGAGCAGGCTTTGTTGGCGGCAGCGATGGGCGATTCGGTCTTTATTGTCAGTAATGAAACGGTTGCGGGTTTGTATCTAGAGTCGCTGCAAAAGCTGCTCGGCGACCGAAAGGTGGACGTCTACATCATGCCCGATGGCGAGGTTTATAAGACGCTCGATCAGATCGATGCCATTATCGGTAAACTGCTGGCGGGCGGACATACTCGAGAAACAACGCTCATAGCGCTTGGTGGCGGGGTCGTTGGCGATGTTACCGGGTTTGCAGCGGCTGTGTATCAGCGCGGTGTTGCGGTCATCCAGGTGCCCACCACGCTGTTGTCTCAGGTTGACTCATCAGTCGGCGGTAAAACTGCGGTGAATCATCCGCTGGGTAAAAACATGATCGGGGCCTTTCATCAACCCAAGATGGTTTTGATGGATGTTGAAACGTTAAAGACGTTAAGCCCGCGAGAATTTTCCGCCGGGCTTGCAGAGATCGTGAAACACGCAGCGCTCGCCGATTGGGATTATTTCCAATGGCTGCAGGCCAATCAAGACAGCATCATGGCGCGCGACAGCGCGAGCTTAATGACGATGATTGAGTGGAGTTGTCGGATTAAAGCCGAGGTCGTTGCCTCTGATGAAAGGGAGCAGGGCCGAAGAGCGCTCTTAAATTTGGGACATACCTTTGGGCATGCTATTGAGACGTTGTCGGGCTATGGCGTTGTGCTGCATGGCGAGGCGGTTGCCATGGGCTTAATGATGGCCGCGGATTATTCTGTGCGGTCAAAGACGTTGTCTGAATCTGCGCCGGTGCAGCTGGCACAATTGTTAACGGGTTTTTCGCTCCCGACGACTTTGCCGAAGGGGTTGATAAAGGCAGATTTCCTGCAAGCCATGCAGCGCGACAAAAAGGCAACGTCCGAGGGTTTGCGTTTGGTGATCCTGCGGGACTTAGGTCACGCAGACGTGACGAGTCGAATAGACGATGAGGCGCTTGAGGCGACCCTCGCATGGTTCCTTGAAGGCGGGGCGCGCAGACCCTAGAGATCCTACTGGCACCGGTTAGGGCAGTTCAGTTGTGCCCATCAAGTCCCGATCAATTTCCCTTGCGGCTTCTCGACCTTCATTAATGGCCCGCACTACGAGGTCCTGTCCCCGTCGACAGTCGGCTGCGGCATAGACCTTGGCAACGCTGGTTCTAAAGTTTGTCTTGTCTGCAATGAAATTGCCTCGTGGGTCGATGTCCATCGAGAGCGATTCGTTGAGGTAATGTTCTGGCTGTAAAAAACCCATTGATAACAAAACAAGGTCAGCTTCCCAGGTTCTTTCTGAGCCAGGGATCTCTTGCAGCTGCTCATCAACGTCAACGGTTATGACGCCTTTGAGGGTCCCGTCTGGCCCGCGCAGAAATGATTTGCTCAGGACAGAAAATTGGCGCGGGTCGGCGCCAAACCGAACCTCGCTTTCGGCATGACCGTAATCGACGCGAAAAATTTTCGGCCAAAGCGGCCATGGGTTGTCCGCCGATCGAGTCTGTGGCGGCTGGGGTAGCAGCTCGAAGTTAACGAGGCTTTTGCAGCCATGCCGGAGTGAGGTCCCAATGCAATCGGTACCGGTGTCACCACCGCCGATGACAATGACGTGTTTATCCTTGGCTGAAATATATTGACCATCAGCGAGGTTTGAATCGAGCAAACTCTTGGTATTGGCGGTCAAAAACGCCATGGCAAGGTGTACACCATCGCCCTCGCGTCCTGGAATATTCAGGTCCCGGGCTACCGTTGCACCGGTTGCGAGTAAAACGGCATCGAAACCCGAAACCAGATCAGCCGGGCTCACGGTTTTCCCGACATCTTGATTGACCCGGAATTCGATGCCTTCTTCTCTCATGATTTGTATTCGGCGCTCGATCAGATTTTTTTCGAGTTTCATATTGGGAATGCCGTACATCAATAAGCCGCCCAATCGATCGGCGCGCTCAAAAACAGTGACCTGATGCCCGGCTTTGTTCAATTGTGCTGCAGCGGAAAGCCCGCAGGGTCCGGAGCCGACGATCGCAACAGTCTTTCCGGTTCGTTGCTCAGGCGGTTCAGGCTTAACCCAACCTTCTTCAAAGCCGCGATCGATGATGGCAGCTTCAATGTTTTTGATGGTGACGGCGGGATCATTAATGCCAAGAACGCAGGCGCCTTCGCAGGGCGCCGGACAAACGCGGCCGGTAAATTCTGGGAAATTGTTCGTCTCGTGCAACCGATCTAAGGCTTCTTTCCACTGACTTTTATAAACGAGGTCATTCCATTCTGGAATCAGATTTGAAATGGGACAACCGTTGTTGCTTTGACAAAACGGCACCCCGCAATCCATACAGCGGGCGCCCTGGGTGCTGAGTTGCTGGTCATCGGGTTCCGTATAGATTTCCTTGAAGTCTAAAACGCGCGCGGCAGCATCGCGATAAGGCACCGTCTCGCGTTGGAATTCTTTAAAGCCGGTTGCTTTACCCATGGTGGTTTATCCTATGTTGCTTGTCTTTAATAAGGCCCTTTGTGCTTCAAGCACCCGCTTGTAGTCGCGCGGCATGACCTTGATCAATGATTGTTTCTCGCTTCCCCAATCCTTGAGAAGGCGCGCAGCAACCGTTGAGCCGGTAAGCCGCTGATGCTTTTCAATTAAGATCCTAACATCGTCTTCATCGGCTGGGCTGAGGCGCTCAAGCTCGAAGGTCTCAAGGTTGCATTGGCGATGGAAGTCCCCTTGGGTGTCCAGAACATAGGCCACTCCGCCGCTCATGCCCGCGCCGAAATTACGCCCGGTCTTACCTAAAATAACGACGGTGCCGCCTGTCATATATTCGCAGCCATGATCACCAACGCCTTCAACAACGGCGGTTGCACCACTATTTCTCACGCAGAAACGCTCCGCCGCAATCCCTCTGAAGTAGGCCTCTCCAGAGGTCGCGCCATAAAGCACAACATTACCCAGCAGAATATTGTCTTCGGCCGCAAAGGTCGCCTCTTTTGGCGGGTAGATCACCAGCTTGCCGCCTGATAAACCTTTGCCGACAAAATCGTTTGCATCGCCTTCGATTTCGATCGTAATCCCTTTTGCGAGAAAAGCGCCGACGCTTTGCCCGGCTGAGCCGTGCAAGCGGATTGAGATTGTATCATCGGGCAACATGTCGCCAAGGGTTGCTTTGGCAACCTCATGCGACAGCATGGTGCCAACCACTCGGTTGATGTTTAAGATTTCATGCTCGATTTGGACCTTAGCGCCGGTCTCGAGTGCCGGTTGCGCGAGCGCAATTAAGGTGTTGTCGAGGGCTGCATCCAGGCCGTGATCTTGTGATTGCGTGCAATAAATTTCTGTGCCCTCGTAGATGATGGGGGCTTTTTGCAAAATGCCCGACAGATCGAGTCCCTTTGATTTCCAGTGCGCAACCGCTTGCTCGCTATCTAAGTACTGGGTTTGGCCGATCATGTCTTGAAGGCGGGTGAACCCCAGTTGGCTCATAATCTGTCGAACCTCTTCTGCGAGCATGAAAAAATAATTTACGACGCTCTCTGGTTTGCCTGCGAACTTCGCACGGAGCTCTGGGTCTTGCGTTGCAATCCCGACGGGGCAGGTATTGAGGTGGCACTTTCGCATCATAATGCACCCAAGGGTGACCAGCGGCGCGGTCGCAAATCCAAATTCCTCGGCGCCGAGCAGGGCTGCAATCACGACATCTCGACCGGTTTTGATTTGGCCATCGGTTTGTAGAACAACCCTTGAACGAAGATTGTTCATCACGAGGGTTTGATGGGTCTCGGCGAGGCCCAGTTCCCAGGGGAGTCCTGCGTGCTTAATTGACGTGAGCGGTGAGGCGCCGGTGCCGCCATCATGGCCTGCGATGACCAGATGATCGGCCTTGGCTTTCGTGACGCCTGCCGCAATGGTGCCGACACCAATCTCGGAGCCCAGTTTGACACTGATGCGAGCGTCTCGATTCGCGTTCTTAAGATCGTGAATGAGCTGCGCCATATCTTCGATCGAATAGATGTCGTGGTGGGGTGGCGGGCTGATTAAACCGACCCCTGGTGTGGAATGTCGGATCTTAGCAATGTAGTCATCGACCTTGTCGCCAGGGAGTTCGCCGCCTTCACCCGGTTTTGCCCCTTGTACAATCTTAATCTGAATCTCGTCAGCATTAGCCAAATACCAGATGGTGACCCCAAAACGGCCTGAGGCGACCTGCTTAATGGCTGAGCGCTTTGAGTCGCCATCTGCCATCGGGGTAAATCGAGTGGGGTCTTCGCCGCCCTCACCTGTATTGGACTTGCCGCCCAAGCGGTTCATCGCGATGGCCAAGGTTTCATGACTTTCCGTCGAAATTGACCCGAGGCTCATTGCGCCCGTACAAAAGCGCTTGACGATGTCGGCCGCAGGCTCGACCTCCTCGATCGCGACCGCAGATGTCAGGCGCTCATTGAACGTCAAAAGACCCCGGAGCGTGGCTTTCTTAGTGGCTACTTCGTTGGCATGCTTGGCGAAAGTCCAATAGGCATCCTGGCTGTTGGTTTGCGCGGCGACCTGGAGGTTCGTTATGCTGATGGGATCCCACATATGGGTATCGCCGCCGCTACGCCAATGAATATCACCCGGGTTTGGTAGCTCGCTTGAAGATTCTGTAGATCGCTCTGGGAAGCCCAACTGATGTCGTTGCAGGGACTCGGCGAACAATGTGTCGAAGTTAATACCGCCGACTCGGCTGGTCGTGCCGCGAAAACAGCGCTCGATGATGTCATCGGCAAGTCCAACGGCTTCAAAAATTTGCGCGCCCTTATAAGATTGCAACGTTGAAATACCCATTTTGCCCATGACCTTCAGCATGCCTTTGCCGACCGCTTTGCGGTATTTCTCGGTTAAGACATCAAGGCTGGGGATATCCGTTTGGCTCAACAAGCCCTCTTGTCGGGCTTGCCATAACGCGTCGATGGCAAGGTACGGGTTCACAGCATCGGCGCCATAGCTGGTGAGTAAACAAAAATGGTGTACCTCACGGGCCTCAGCCGTTTCGATCATCAAACCGATTTGAGTGCGTTGGTGGGCCGAAATGAGGTGGTGATGGACCGTCCCGCAGGCAACCAATGCACTCAGTGCGATCTGATCTTTCGTGACCGCCCGGTCGCTTAAGAGCACCAACGCATAGCCCGCCTCGATCGCGGCACTGGCCTCAGTGCAGATCCGATCTAGGGCGGCCTGCATACCGGCCGCACCATCATGACGGTTGTAAGTAATATCGATAGTCTGGGTCCGCCAATCGTGCTCGTGCGCGGCCTTCAATTTCGCCAGATCGTCGTTTGACAGAATGGGATGGGGAATAACCAAACGCCTGGCTTGCGACTCGGTGGTTTCGACCAGATTGCCTTCAGGGCCGATAAAGCAGGCGAGGGACATCACCACTTCTTCTCGAATGGAGTCAATGGCGGGATTGGTGACTTGCGCAAACAGTTGTTTGAAGTAGTCGTAAATAATTCGAGACTTATCGGACAAGCAGGCCAGCGCAGAGTCGTTCCCCATGGAGCCTAGAGGGTCTCGTAAATCTGTAATCATGGGTTTGAGCATGAACTGCATCGTTTCGGTCGTGTAACCGAAAGCGCGCATTCTTTGTTGTAACGCGGCGCCAGCATAGGGGCTTTGGGCGGGTGCAGATTCGAAATGATCCAGGGTCAGTTTCTGCCGCGCCAACCAGTCGCCATAAGGCCTTTGCGCGGAATAGATCGATTTTAATTCTTCATCTGGGACCAAACGGCCGGCGTCGAAGTCCAGCAGAAACATTTTCCCTGGCTGCAAGCGGCCTTTTTGAACAACCTTCTTAGGGTCGATGGGTAGAACACCCACCTCGGACGCCATGATGACGCGATCATCTGTTGTTACGTAATAACGCGAGGGCCTAAGGCCATTGCGATCGAGTACGGCGCCAATCGCGTGCCCATCGGTAAAGACAATGGAAGCTGGGCCATCCCAGGGCTCCATGAGCGCTGAATGATACTCATAAAACGCGCGTTTCTCAGGGCTCATGTTTGCGTCAGCCTGCCAGGCTTCTGGAATCATCATCATGATGGATTCTTGAAGACTGCGGCCAGACAGCAGCAAAAACTCTAAAACATTGTCAAAGGTGCCGGAGTCCGAGCAGTCCGGTTCAACCAACGGAAAGATTTTCTCAATGTTATCGCCAAAGAGGGGCGACGAAACGGTGCCTTGCCGCGCCGTCATCCAGTTTTGATTGCCGCGCAGCGTATTGATTTCACCGTTGTGACTCATGTAGCGATTGGGTTGAGCACGATCCCAAGATGGGAAAGTGTTTGTGCTAAACCTTGAGTGCACCATGGCCAGATGGGTCTCATAGTCGGTATTTGTCAAATCTGGATAAAACGGAAACAACTGAGATGGTGTCAGCATGCCTTTATAAACAATCACCCGGGGCGACAAGCTGCAGGCATAAACCAGTTCGTCATCGGGGATTAAGGCTTGCAAGCGACCTGAAAACTGTTTTCGAGCAATGTATAATTTTCGAGCGAATTCAGCTTCTGAATCACCCGTTGGGCTCGCAAGGAAGAGTTGCGCGATAAATGGCATTGCGGCTTGTGCTGCGGGACCAATGTTCGCCGTGTCCGGCGCGATCGGGACGGCGCGCCAACCCAGAAAGGTCAGGCCTTCGTCGCGGACAATCTGCTCGACCGTTTCTTGGCAGCTGACTCGGAGTGACTCAAGTCTCGGCAGGAAAAGGTTGCCAACACTATACAACCCTGCCTCGGGTAGCTCGAACCCTAGCTGGCCGGCGATCGTTCGAAAGAAAGCGTCGGGCATTGCGGTAAGGATGCCCGCACCATCGCCGGTGTTCTCCTCGAAACCACACCCACCTCGGTGGTCCATGCGGCTATTAACGTGATAGGCATCCGCGAGGATACCGTGACTGGCAACGCCTTTAATATTGGCGACGAATCCAACCCCGCAGGCATCGCGTTCTTGGGTCGGGTCATACAAACCCACCGCGTCTGGGAAGCCAATTTTACCGTCGAGTCTGTTTACCATCTTCTTTATCACCAATTTGATTGCCGGATCATCTAACAAAAACCATCAACGCCGCAGGCATTGCGATCTTGAGTGCTTTATATCGATTTGCTCTGGTCGCGCGATGCGGCTTTGGGCTCGGGCGCCGAGTCCAAGGGTTGCAATATCGCTCGAGCCTGTAGCCGCGAGTCTCAGCATCACATCGTTTTGCATTGGGTCTTATGAACTTATGGCAAACGAGAACCAGGATAATGGTTGCTGTTGGTCTAAATACGTCTAATCACTTAACAGGTATCGTCTGACGGATTGCGAGGCATTGTCGTGTTTCTGCGCCCACCAACCGGTCGTCTTGTTTTTCACTCTCTTTCGTCTTATTTATGTCTTACTTGTGTCTTAATTCTGTCTTATTTACGTCTTACATACGTCGCGATGTTTCTCGCGGCGCTCTTTTTAATTCAAGCTTTTATTAGTCCATTCAAGCGTCTAACTGAAAGCATCTCGGCGCCATTGGGCTTAAAACGGTTGCTTAAGCCGATTGCCCAAACGTTGAGCGCGCCAGCTAAAGCTCCAAGGCTGAGTCCACGCCGCTTGATGCTCGAAACAGCCATTTTTACGGCAATTTTTTGCTCGCAAACAGGTTACCGCCCAAGGATCGATGACGATGATCCAAATGGGCCGCAAACGATAGCATTGGGGTGATTAAAGTCAACCCTGTGCGGATTTTCTCAAAGAAAGTATCGTTATAACATCCTGTTTTTAATCACCTATTCCGGTTTTTCGATAACAATGGAGATATCCTGAATCCTCACCGCGATCGCTCAAGGCATTTAGGCTAGTCAGGCCATAGCATGTGGGCGCATTTGATCGCGGTAATGTTTGCAAGGACCCTGGAAACGGGCGGGATAAACGGTGCTATACTGCGGCGCGCGCGGTTGCGCGCTCATTAACAAGTGAATAGGAGTATATGACGCATGAAACCCGCCGTTAAAGTCGCAGTCACTGGCGCTGCCGGACAAATCAGTTATTCCCTGTTGTTTCGCATTGCATCGGGCCAAATGCTTGGGGCAGATCAGCCGATTATTCTGCAATTACTCGAGATTCCGCCTGCGATGGGTGCGCTCAAGGGTGTGGTCATGGAGCTTGAGGATTGTGCGTTCCCTTTGGTTGAGCGCATTGTGCCGACGGACGATCCCAATGTTGCCTTTGATGGGGTCTCCTATGCGTTATTAGTGGGTTCCAGGCCTCGGGGACCGGGTATGGAGCGCAAAGATCTCTTGGAAGCCAATGCGCAGATCTTTTCGGTTCAAGGTAAAGCGTTGGATGCGCATGCTGATCGCACAGTAAAAGTGTTGGTTGTTGGTAATCCTGCGAATACGAACTGCCTGATTGCTCAGAGAAACGCGCCGAGCCTTGATCCGCGACAATTCACCGCGATGACCCGCCTGGATCACAATCGCGCGAAGACGCAATTGGCTCAGAAAGCTGGAGCCCATGTTACCGATATTGCAGGGCTTGCGATCTGGGGCAATCATTCAGCAACCCAATACCCGGATCTGTTTCACGCAACGGTTGCGGGTCGCGCGGCCCCTGAACTGGTCGATGAGGCTTGGATATCAGAAACCTTTATTCCAACGGTGCAGCAACGTGGGGCGGCTATTATTGAGGCGCGCGGCTTATCAAGTGCTGCCAGCGCTGCCAATGCGGCGACCGAGCACATGCGGGATTGGGCGTTGGGGTCTCAGGACGCGATTGTTTCAATGGGTATTTATTCAGATGGCAGCTACAACATAGAGCCTGGCCTGATTTATAGTTTCCCGTGCCGCTGTACAGCGGGTGATTGGGCGATTGTTCAAGGCCTTGAAATCAACGAGTTCTCCCGTGCCAGAATGACCACAACTGAGCAAGAGCTTATTGAAGAGCGGGATGCGGTGGCACATTTGCTGCCATAGAGCCACCGTCAAATGCGGCGCTCAGACCCCGAAGGGGCTGAGCGTTGCGGCAATCGGGTCGCCGCTCAGCGCTCGCAAACGGATTCGAAGATCTTGAAGTAGTCTGGGACGGTTTTGGAGGTCACCTCTGGATTTTTGATCAAAACGGGTGTGCCGCCCAAGGCCACGAGCGAGAAACACATCGCCATTCTATGATCGCCATAGGTTTCAATGCTGGCGGGCAGAAGGGTCGCCGGGGGTGTGATGGTAATGCTGTCCGAGGTGGTCGTAACCCCCGCGCCAACGCGCTGCAGTTCTGTGGCCATTGCCGTCATTCGATCGGTTTCCTTGATGCGCCAATTATAGATATTGCGAATGCTTGTCGGCCCGTCGGCAAACAGGGCGAGGATGGCAACGGTCATGGCGGCATCCGGTATGTGATTCAAATCCACGTCAACGCCTCGAAGCGAGCCTGTGGATTGCACCCGAATGAAGTCGTCCTGGCAGTCAACTTTCGCGCCCATGGCGCGCACAACTTCCGCGAAAGCAACGTCTCCTTGCAGTGACCGTCGGCCGACACCGTGAACCGTCACATCGCCCCGGATCGCGGCCGCGGCAAGAAAGTAGCTTGCGGTGCTGGCGTCGCCCTCAACCAGAAAGTGGCCAGGGCTTTGGTACCGCTGATTTCCAGGCACGGTAAAACGCTGATAATCGGTATGTTGGGCTTGAACGCCGAAGCTCGCCATCATCGCAAGCGTCATATCGATATAAGGTTTGGACACCAGCTCGCCTTCAATCTCAATGGTGCTCCGCACCGCGCCCATCGGAAGACTGAGCAGCAAGGCGGTAAGGTATTGGCTCGAGAGCCGACCGTTGAGGGTGAGTGCGCCGCCTTTCAGCGTGCCGCCGCGAAGCTGTAAAGGCGGATAACCGGCAGCGCCAAGATAGGTGGTTGCAACCTTCATCGCATTTAAGGCGTCTGTGAGCGGGCCGATTGGACGCTCGCGCATATAGTCATCGCCATCGATGATAAAGTCGCCGGGGGTGAGCGCAAGCATTGCGGTCAAAGGTCTTAGGACGGTGCCCGCATTGCCAAGCTGTAGCGTCTGGGTTTGGGTCTGTGCTGGAAACGGGCCGCCTTTGCCGAGCACCCGGCACTGCCGGAGGCCCTGGTCAATATCAACGTGGACGCCCAATTGGGCTAAAGCATCCAGCATTCTTTGCGTATCGTCGCTGAGCAAAATATTCGTCACTAGGGTTTCGCCTTCGGCGACGGCCGCCAGTAGTAATGCGCGGTTGGTCATACTCTTTGACCCCGGTAAGGTCACGGACCCGCTCACACGTTCAATGGGCGTTAGCGTCAAGGCATCAGTCATGGCGAGGCTTCTCAATGGGGTTCAATTGTGCAGGCTGGAGGGTAAGCAGGGGGAGGAATTGTGTCAATGAAGGCGCGATAACCGCCCGCTCTGGCGTGCCCGGGGTTTCTAAAAGAACCTCGCCCGTGCGGTTGTCAAGGCTGATAATGTTGTCACCGCCGTCTTCAACCGTTGCAAAAAATAAGGTTAGGTCTTGGCGCGCATTTTTTTGCGCTAAAAAGTGTCCAATGAGATTGCCAATCAACCGCTCGAAATCATCTGGATTCCAGATTTGGATTAAAGAGATGGGCAAGCTGTCGAACAGGCAGGGCAAGGCGCCAGACCAAAGGCTCAAATAGAAGGCTTTCAGATCTGCGTGAACGGGTTGCTCGATCGCGGTTTCGAATCCATTAAAGCTCATTTGAGGGGTTTGCAGACTCGGGTACCAGTAGCTGTGTTGCGCGTCTCGATGCACTTCGCAAGGCGACAGCCAGTCATCCAAGTCGGTTTTAAAGACGGGGCTTTCAAGGCCGGTTAAAGGTGCGCGAATCAGTTCGATAAGGTGTTGTTTAATCAATTGCGGTCACATCAAGTCGGTTTAAGCGTCTTATGATAGCAGGGCCGCGTCGCTTTTTTAGGCCTGCCGCCGGTGACGGGGACTTCTTGCCGTTTAAAAGGGCTTCACAATAACGAGGATGAGGATGGGGGTTAGCAAAAACAGCGCCGCTTCGTTGTATAGGCGAAAGAATAAAGCGCGCCGGATAACCTGTCCGCGCTTGAGTTGCGCCGCGTAGCGGAAGGATTGCCATTGATACCCGCCGAGCCCTACAACGAACGCTAATTTCCAATAGAGCCATTGCCCTGAAAAGCCATAGTGCAACCAAAGGATTAATCCGGGTATCAGCGCGAGGACCATCATAACGGTTGAAAATCGAACGAGTTTTTCGGCCATGATGACCAGTCTGCGGATGTCTTCACCGGCCGCTTCCCCTTCGACCGCATGCACTAAAATTCGGGGTAGATAAAAAACGCCGGCCATCCAGGCGATGACGAATAAGACATGTATAACTTTGATCCAGAGCATACCCGGCGCCTCTTAAACGATTCCGACAGCGCCGCCATCGACGCGAATATTTTGGCCATTCACAAAGCTGGCACGGGCTGACGCTAAAAATACAACGATATCCGCCACTTCGGCGCGGGTTGCAATTCGGCCTAAAGGGTTTTCAAAAAAAGCCTCTGTGATCTTCTCCTCGGCCGCCTCGAAAGTCTGCCCCCAGCCGCGTTTTTGCGCCGTTGAAAGGTAGGCAGCTTCGACCTCAGGGGTTCGGATCAGCCCTGGTGAAACGAGGTTAACCGTTAGCTGTTTGCTTTCAACGGCTTTGGCCAGTCCCGCCGTAAGGGTCGCCAAGGCGCCTTTCGCCGCATAGTAGTGGGGCATGGTTTTGTTGGGGCGCGTCGAGCCGATTGTCCCAAGATTGATGATACGGCCCTGGGGGGATGCGTTAAGCATCGGTAATAAGCCTTGGGTAATTCGACTAACAGACAAAACATTATGCTCATACAGGTCTCGCCAGTCATCCGCGCTCGTCGAGGTCCAAGTGCCTTGGCCCGCAGTGCCATAGTTGTTCACTAAAACATCTAATGTTTGGGTGTGTTGCTGAATTTGTGCGATCACCGCTTGGCAGCCTTCATCGGTCCAGAGCGCGCCCGTCACGCCGAGGGGAAAATCTGCCTGGAGCGGTAATAGCGAAGCCTTGTCTGGGCCGTGTACAATCACGCGCGCACCCTCAGCCTTGAAATGGTTGGCAATCGTGCGCCCGGTACCGCGATGACTGCCGCTCACGAAAACGGTTCGAGCAGTGAGTTCTAGTTCCATATTGATTTTGAGTTGAAGTTTGAAGCCAGTGTAACGGAAAACGGATATGGATTTACCCACCTTAGGCGTCTTTCTTTTGATTGTAGCCTTCGCTGCTGTTACGCAAACCATTACGGGTTTTGCGATGGGGCTGATTATCGTTGCGGCGACGGCGGCGCTGGATCTTTTGTCGATCCTGGAAGTCACGGCCATCATTTCAATTATTTCGATGACGAATACGTGGCTGGTGCTGCGCCAATCTCGGCGCGGGATCAATACCCGTCTGCTGCTGTTCATCTCAATTGGGTTATTGCCAAGCCTTGGGGCCGGGTTTATTTTTTTAGATCAGTTCGGTCAGCGGTTAGACCACTTCTTGAAAACGGGGTTGGGGTTGATGGTCATGACCGCGGGCCTTTTTATGATGTTAAAACCGGCGCAATGGCCGACGCCATCTTCAAATCCGGCTGCGATTTGTGTCGGTTTCCTTGGCGGCTTCTTTGGCGGGCTCTACAGCGCGGCTGGGGCGCCGATTGCTTACTTTCTATATCGTCAGCCGGAGACGGTTGCCACCATCCGGTTGACGCTGCTTGCGGTATTTTTTCTTTCGACGTTCAGTCGCGCAATGATGGGTGGCTTCTATGGCCATTTCACGGAAGCGGTACTTCTTAAAACGGCCTTGGCCTTGCCATTGGTGATTCTGATTACGATGGGCCTGCAGCGACAGCTTGCGCGAATCCCCGATCAGTGGGTTCGCCGTTTGGTGTTTATCATTCTGCAAGGCGTCGGGGCTTGGTTGGTTATTCAGCCTTTGTTCTTTGCATAATATAAACGCTTTGCGGCACACCGAACTTCTCACCGACGTCTGTGAGTTCACCAACGGTCTGAAATCCAAGCTGTTCATGGAGCTTGACGCTTGCGGGGTTCGGCCGGGTCACGATGGCGATCGCTTGCTTCACGGGGGTTGCATCCAAGGCTAAAAATAAGTGTCGATACAGCTTGGTTCCATGGCCTTGGCCAACGGCATCTGGGGCGACATAAATGCTGGTCTCCACCGTATTGCGGTAGCCCGCTTTCGGTCTGAACGGCTGGCTAGTGGCGAAGCCCACAAGATTGGTGTTTTCAAAGGCCACCCACAGTTGTGACCGCCCGCCCTCGTTGAATTGATCAAACCATCGGGTTTTATCTGGCAAAGAAATGGGCTCGAGGTCGAATGTGGCGGCAGAATTTAGAATATAATCATTGTAGAGGGCATTAATTGCGCCCAGGTCCTTTAACATCGCAGGTCGAAAAACGGTCATGAGCTGGTACAGTCAGAAGTGGGCCTGAGAACTTAACTGAGTCGACAACCATGATGCAAGGTGCATCCTCATCAAATCTCCCCTACAGCGATCCTGAAGTGTCAGCGGTTCTGGCGCGCTTGATGGCCGATAAAACCTTGATAGAGCTGATCGGTGCTTGGACGCACCCGACCATGATGGCCTTAGTGCCGCCTTTGGTTCGCGCGCTTGTCCGTCGAGGGTTACGCAAGCGGATAGCGGCGGTGGACTCAATTGCAGGATTCCAAGGCGTTGTTCGGGATTACGTTGAGCGCTTAGTGATCTCAACCCTTGATGAATTGACGATATCCGGGTTGGATGATTTGGATCCGAGTCAAGGATATTTATTTCTCAGCAATCATCGAGATATCGCGTGTGATTCGATGTTTTTGAATTTATTGCGCCATCGCGCTCAGTTGAAAACGGTCTTCATCGCCGTGGGCGATAACCTCATTCAGCAACCGTTTGCGACGGATTTAATGCGCTTGAATAAGAGTTTTTTTATTAATCGCACGGGGACCAATCCGCGATCGGTGTACAAGGATCTTGTGATGAGCTCTGCCTTCATTCAAGCTCGAATCGAGGCAGGTGACTCGGTATGGCTCGCGCAGAGTGAGGGGCGTGCGAAGAATGCGATTGATGAAACCGATGCCTCAGTGCTTAAGATGTTGCAATTAAGTGATCGGAAACGGCCCCTTTCTGAGAAAATCCGAGCCCTCAATATTGTCCCATTGTGCTTGTCTTATGAATTCGATCCACTCGACGTTGAGAAGGCTCGGGAGCTCAAGGCGATCGATGCGACCGGGTCTTACCAAAAGTCTCCGGGTGAAGATTTGAAAAATATGGCGCTGGGTTTGAGTGGGTATAAAGGGCGGGTTCATCTCAATGTGGGGAAACCACTTGATGGTGACTATGAGGATCTGAGTGCCGTTGCAGCAGCGGTTGATCGACAAATTCTTGCGGGGACCCAGTTGTTCCCGATCAATCATTGGGCGGTCTCGGCCCTAAAACCAGACTTTTCTCATCCGGCGCATGAGCCTGTTGCCGATGCCCATAAGATTGCGCAATTCGAACAAAGGCTGAATCGCTGTGAGGTTGCGGATCGCCCAGTTTGGCTGTCGATCTATGCCAATCCCGCCCTGCGCGTCTTCAATAGGAGTAGCCCGTAAGGTTCAAGGGCTCTTCAACCAAGGCGCCACATTGCTCACGGAGTTCGAGGATGTGGTTGGACCAGTAGCGCTCGGTATCAAAAAACGGAAAGGCCCGTTGAAAGGCTGGCTCCTCCCAGCGGCGCGCGATCCAGGCTGATTGGTGCATGAGGCGAAGGGTCCTCAGCGGCTCAACAAGTCGTAGCTCCCTAAAGTCAAAGTCTCTAAAGTCCTGATAACCCTTCAAGATGGCTTTGAGCTGACCCAGCTGGCTTTGCCGATCACCCGATAGCAGCATCCAAAGATCTTGAATTGCGGGTCCACCACGGGCGTCGTCGAAGTCAACGAAGTGCGGTGTGTCCTCTCGCCAAAGCACGTTCCCCATGTGACAGTCACCGTGTAGCCTGAGCCGTTTATAGGTACCCTCAATAAATTGGAGATCCACGAGTCTGAGGACCTCGGTACTGACCGATTCATAGGCCGGTCTTAGTCCATCGGGTAAAAAGTTAAGATCCAGGAGGGTCGCGCGGGCGTCATGACCAAACTCTTGGGTCGAGAGGTTTGGCCGAAACTGGAAATCCGCGGCGCCGCCGACATTGTGGATCATGGCAATGTGCCGCCCAAGGGATTCCAGACAATCGAGATTGTCGACCGCGGGCGCACGGCCACCGCGCTTTTTGAATAAGGCAAAGCGGTATTCCTTGAACTCGAACAGTGATTGCCCCGCTTGATTAATAGGGGGTACGACCGATAAATCGTTGTCTGCGAGGGCGGCGGCGAATTGATGTTCCTCGATGATCATATCGGTGGTCCAACGGTTGGACCGATAAAACTTCGCAATTACCGGCTCAGCCGACTCAATGCCAATTTGAAACACACGGTTTTCGTAACTGTTGAGTTCAAGAATCCGAGCATCTGTTTGATACCCCAGATCGTCAATCGCATCGAGAATTAAGTCCGGCGATAGTCGTTTAAAATCATCCATCCTGGGGTCCTGGGCTGTTCAGCGCCGTGGCTTTAATTTGAGCAAATATGGGTTGCCCCACTTCGAGTTCGAGTAATCGTTTGGATCGAGCGGTTATGCGCGCATTGAAAAACTGCCCCTCGCAAGCAAGCAAGATCAAAGCGGCGCCTTCATGATCTTTAATATGGGCAACCCGACAAGCTAAGGTGTTTAGAATACTGGAGCGGGCAACCGGTTCTGCGACCAAACTAACATCCAGCATTCTGATTAATAGGCGAACATCGGTGCCCAGCTTCGCGGTGATCATCGGGACTAAAATGGTTTGATCGCCAAGGGCCAATTCAGTCAGTCGTTCATCCGGTAGATGCCCGGACACTTGCGTCATCAGGATGGCACTGGCCAGACGTTGCTCTTGGGTGATGAAATCGATGTCGGTGGTTAAGGCCGCAAGCGAGTCTGATCGGGTGATTGTGCCCTTCTCCATCATTTGAACGTGATCAGCCAATTGAATCACCTCGTCCCATTGATGGCTGACATAGACCATGGGGAGCTGAAGTTCTGTTTTAATACGACTCAAGGCGCTCAGGATGTCGGTGCGCGCGGTCCAGTCCAGCGCGGCGAGGGGTTCATCCAGGAGCAGCAGTCGAGGTGCATTGATTAACGCGCGGGCAAGCGCCGCACGTTGAGACTCGCCGCCAGAGAGGGCTTGAGGATGACGCTTTAATAATGGCCCGAGTCCAAAAATAGCGACAATCTCATCGAAGGTTAGTTTTGGCCCATCATGCTGACGTTTCTGTGCATAGCTTAGATTCTCGCCCACGGTGAGATGAGGAAAAAGTTGTTGGTGCTGAAAGACGAGGCCAATGCCGCGTTTTTCTGGCGCCAAGTGAAACTGCTCAGTCTCCCAAGGGCCGTATTTCGAATGGATAACGCTGCCCCGAGTGTGCTGGTTTGGAATGAGGCCTGCCAGGGCTCTCAATAGCGTGGTCTTGCCCGCGCCGGACGGGCCGAAGAGTGCCGTCACGCCGTGGGCTTTGAGCTCGAAGGGGGTCTCTAATAAGGTTTTGGCGCCCTGTTGTACCGATAAAACGGCCGTTAGAAAGCTCATCTCAGATCTTCGGCAGGTCTGGCTACGCGGTCTTTTGTGAGCCATTGGATGAGAACCATGGCCAACAAACTAAAGCCTACGAGGCCTGCGGCCAGCAGGTGTGCTTTGTCGTAATTAAGGGTTTCGACATAGTCAAAGAGAGCGATGGACAAGACCCGGGTTTCGCCTGGTAGATTACCGCCGATCATTAAAACGATCCCAAATTCACCCAAAGTATGGGTAAAGGTCAAGGTTGCCGCGATTAAGAGGCCGTTTTTAGATAATGGTAAAATCACCGTGAAGAATCGATCAAGCCAGCCAGCGCCTAAGGTTTTCGCAGCGTCAAGCAGGGTGCCCGGGATTGCTTTGAATGCGACGACCATCGGCTGAATGTAAAAGGGTAATGAATATACCAGTGAGCCAAGTAGAAGACCCTCGAAACTAAAAGCCAAACTGCTGCCAAACCAATCGAGCCATGCAGCACCGAAAAAGTGTTGTGGTGAAAACGCGAGCAACAGGTAGAAGCCAATGACCGTCGGCGGTAAAACCAGCGGCAATGCCAAAAGCGGAATACAGATAGCGGTCAGCGGAGACTGGCTTCTGGCGAGCCACCATGCCAGGGGCGTGCCGAAAATCGCTAATATGATCGTGGTGAAGCCAGCGAGCCGTATAGAGGTGCCTAGTGTGATCAGGTCTTGTTCCATAACCTATTCTTGCACCAACGCCGCGTGATAGCCCGCCTGTTGGATAATTTTGGCGGCACTGGGTGTTGCGAGGAACTGATCCAGGGCTAGGGCTGCAGGGTGGTCCGACAGTAAAATTCGTTTCTGCGTAATGGCAGGATATTGGGTTTGGGGCGGCAGATAGTATTGATCTGGTGGCACCTTCGCCTGAATCAATTGCGCAAGAGAAATAAGAGCGCCCTGCGCATTACCGGTTTCAACGAACTGATAGGCTTGGTGGACATTATTGCCTTGGATGCGCCGAGGCGCTTGCTGAAATAGAGGTGCTGAGAGCAAGACGCTGGCTGCCGCGCCGTAAGGCGCAAGGGCTGGATTGGCAATGGCCAAATCGCCCTCAAAATTGGTGAAGATCGCCTCCCAAGGTCCATCTCGGTTGGGTATCCAGAGCGCGAGGCGGCCCCTGGCATAAACCTTGGGGTGATGGCGCGAAAAGCGACTCTGCGCGTGTAGCTGCTCAGGCCGCGCAGAATCGGCGGCTAAAAACAAATCAAAGGGCGCGCCCGCGCTGATTTGGGCGAAGAGCATGCCGGTTGAACCGCTCACCAATTGATAGTTTGACTGCGAGGCTGGATCTGATTGGGCTAAGGCGTCAATAAGGGCCTCGAGCGTCGCTTTAAAATTCGCGGCAACGGCAATTCTTGCGGGTCCCTCGGCGCAAGTCTGGGACGCGCAAATCAAAGACCAGAGCAAAACACCAGTCCGAAAGAGCGTCATGGCTATACGGTTCCGGCTCTGGCTCGCTCGATGAAATCATTGATCAGCCAACCCGAAATGGAAATCATCGCAGGCGGGTTTGGGAGCGCATCAAAATGAAACCACTGTGCGTCGCTGAGCTCCTCCTCTTGAATGTCAATTTCGCCGCTATCGTATTCAGCATGAAATCCGAGCATTAAAGAATTCGGGAAAGGCCAAGATTGGCTGCCAAAATATTTCAGATTTTTGACCTTAAGACCAACCTCTTCAAAGACTTCCCGATGAACGGTGTCCTCGATTGACTCGCCAGGCTCAACGAAGCCCGCCAAGACACTATAAAAATTAGCGCGTGCATTGGCATTTTTGGCAAGCAAAATGTCCTCGCCTTTGTTAATACAAACGATAATTGACGGCGACAGGCGTGGGTAGAACATCTGACCACAGTCTAAGCATTTTCGAGAGCGGTCCTGACTTTCAGAGGATGTCTCGCCCCCGCATTGCCCACAATGACGGTGGGTCTGAAACCACTCAACGATTTGTTTCGCTCGGCCGATGAGATAGAACAGATCGATTTCAACGGTGTTGAGAAAAGACCATAGGGATTCAAATTGGTAGCCAACGGGCTCATCGCTATCGGCATCAGCCTCAAGGGCGAAGATCGGGGCATTGTCCACCCAGCCCAGGAAATGCCTTGACTCTGAAGCTATACCACTCCAATGCAGCTCATCTTCGTTTAAGGGCTGCCAACGATCGTGCGTATCACAGCCCAAGATCTCGCCATCGGATACGACGATGTAGTGCGCGTTTTGAACCGTGTCGGGTGCCAACAGATCGGACCGAAAGGCCGTTTTGATGTCAATGTTCTGCCAGTCCATGAACGCTCCTTTTATAAACCTTGCGCGACTCTACCACAGGCTCGGCTTAGGAATCATTAGTCGTTGATTGTGTTGGTGCCCTTGTTGGTGCCCGGTGGTAGGGATCTTGCGAGTGCCCAAAGTGAAATGTTGTGAAAACCAACTTGCTGAAGCCTTTCGGCTACGTGATTTGCTGTGGTCATTGAGGTCACAACGTCATCGATGATTGCGACGTGGCAGACTGCTTGGGCGCGTGCGATATAAAAAGGGTTGGTCACGTCATTGAGTCGTTGCTGCCTTGACTGCTGTTTGCGGTCCTGCTCGGTTGGGTGCGTCTTAATAAACTTTGGCGTCCAAGGGCGGTTGAGTGCCTGTGCAAGGTCTTTGGCGATGAGCGCGGCAGGGTTGTATCCGCGCGTTCGCCGCTTTCGCCAGGTGCTCGGCACCGGTATTAGCAGATCTGGCATGACGCCCGGGGTCTCATCACGTTTGATTCGCTGAGCAAGGCACAGGGCCAGGGCATGGCCCGCAGCGAGATTGCCTTGGTCCTTGAATTCAAGGATCAGTTGTTTGATCGGGAAGTCGTAAGCAAATGCGGCTTGGCACCGGTTGAATCGTGTGGGCTGATTAAAGCAATTGTAGGGGCCTTTATGATGAGGCCAAGGCATTGCGCAGCGCGGGCAACCGCGGGCGAGCCAGGGCAGGTCTTTTTGGCAGGGGCTGCAAAGGCCGCAAGCTTGGGTTTGGCGTTGACTACAGAGGAGGCAGGGCCGTGTGACGGCCCCCAGCAAACGGCGAAGCAAGTGCTAATCCCCTCAAACAAAGTAACATCCCATCATTACAGGCCGTGCGCGTTTGATGCGTGGGTTAGGCGCTGACTCAGTCGTCAGCGCTTACGGTAAGGCACGCAGGCGTTACGCTATTTTCCGAGCAAACAATGAATTGTTTGAGCAGGTCAGTCCAAAATACGACGGTCTCGTGAAGGCTTTCGGCTTCCGCTGGATTGAAATGCGGCACCTGTTGTTCGATCTCTACAAAATATAATGCATCTGCCAAAATGGCCTTGGTAAACCGCAGATAGCCGGTCGCAAGGCTTGGGCGCTTAGGACAGACCGTTAACATAACCAAAGTCTGATAGCCCTGCTCAAGGCCGGAGAAAATCGTCGTCAGATCTGGGGCCTGGCATCGCGCCATGTTGGCCGATTCATAGTGTTTCAGCGTGTCAGCCAAATCAAGAGGCAAGGATCCTCGATGTTGCTCCAAGCGAATTCGGGTGTTTTTAACGGATTCTTGGCGCTCGCTTGCGGTGTACTCATCGATTTTAAAGTGTTCGAAGTGAAGCTGCTGGGTTCGTTCAAAACCGCTGGGAACCGCGCCGATCAATCTTACGCGTTCTGCGCCCGCAGCCTGGCCGGGCAGTGAACTCAAAAAGCTGCAGAGCAGCAGAATGCGAATGATTCGCCCTCGGCCGATGATTTTGTTCGCGCCTTTTGCGGGTAGTTGATCGCGTAGGACAAGATCCGTAGGATCGATTGAATGGTCGTTGCCGAGACGGCGCGGCTTAGATCTGAAAAGGGCGCGGCAATGCCCGCTCAGGCGCGCGGCGCGCTCACTCTGAAAGCGGTGCAGCAAGATCAAGCTGATAGGTGTGAATGGTCTCATCTCGCAGGGTTGTCAGCTCGATACGGTCTCCTGGACTGTGCTGCTCTAAAAGTGACAGCATCGTATCTTCATTGGTGACGGGCTCGCCATCGATGGCAATGATGACATCGCCGAGATGAATGTTACCGCGCCGGTCTTCTCGAATACCGATGAGGCCCGCTTTGGCGGCAGGCAATCCCGGTTTAACCGAAAAAATAGCAACGCCGTTGATTTTCAAACGTTTGGTCCAAGAATCGGACAGGGACTCAATACCGAGCACGGGACGATAGAGCTTGCCGTATTTTTTTAGCTGCGGGACCAGATTTTTGACGGTGGATACAGGGATTGCAAAGCCAATCCCGGCACTGGCCCCGGTAGGGCTAAAAATAGCGGTATTCACGCCGATGAGTTCTCCGCTTGAATTCAGCAACGGACCGCCTGAATTGCCTGGGTTAATCGCCGCATCGGTTTGGATGACGTTCGAGATCGTGCGATTGTTCATGGATTTAATTTCCCGGCCCAAAGCGCTCACCACGCCAACGGTTAGGGTCGTGTCGAGCGCAAAAGGGTTACCGATGGCGAGGACTTTGCGGCCAACGGCCAGATTATCCGAATCACCCAGGGGTAGGGGTTGTAAGGTTTCTTCTGGTGCTTCGATCTTGAGCAGCGCGATATCTTTTTCGGGTGAGGTGCCGACGACGGTTGCCTCATATTGACGCCCAGATTGCATGGCAATATTGATTTTATTGGCGCCATAGATGACGTGGTAGTTCGTCACAATCAACCCGCTCTTATCCCAAACGAAGCCCGTTCCTGAACCCTTCGGGATCTCGAGAACGTTGAGCGAAAAGCGTTGTCTGCGAAGCTGGGTATTGGTCACAAAAACCACTGATGGGCTGGCGGCCTGAAACACCTCAATGTTGTTGGTTTCATCATTTGTGAGGGATGGGCCACGGGTGGGTGCAGGCGCGGCAGCTGTTGCTGCCTCCCTGACCGTCATCAGGCCGATTCCGCTGGCGAGGATGACCGCGGCGCATACGATCCAAAAACGGTTCATAACGTTTTGAGAAGCCTCTTATCGAGTGGTGGGATTAACTTGGGTTACCAGGCGTTCGACATCAATAAATTGATTGAGTTCATAAAGGTCTTCAGCGGTCAAATGACCAATGACCTGCTTCAAGCGAAGCGTATTGTTGATATAACGATACCGAGCACTGGCGAACTGAAAGTCAGATAAATAAAGCCGTTGTTGCGCGAGCAAAACATCGACAATGTTGCGCGTGCCGACCTCATAGCCTGTTTCCGTCGCGGACAAGGCCGAGCGCGCAGACTCAATGCCCCGAAGACTTGCTTTGACCCGGGCAACATCCGTATTGATGGCGGTAAAAAGGCCTCGTACGTTCTCGCTGACCTGGCGTTCGGCGAGGTCTAGATTCTCTCGGGCCTCAACCAACCGGTATTCCGACTGGCGAACGCCCGAGCGCGTACCGCCACCAGAATAGATCGGGACGGTCAGTTGTAATCCGTAAACTTCGGTATCCGACCGATTGGTCTGAAAGGCACTGGGGTTTTCACTGGTTTGCGACGAGTAGGTCACCTGGGCATCCAGGGTTGGAAGATGTCTTGATTTATTAATCGCGGCTTGCTTTTGCGCCACAGCGAGCGCTGCTTTGCCCGCCAGAATGGTCGTGTTTTTCTTGAGCGCCGCGGCAACCCAGGCCGCTTCATTTTGAGGCTCTGGATGTCGGACCGGAAATTCCGCCATGAGGCCCTGCACGGAAGTAAACGCGCGGCCCGTTAGGCGCATCAAAGGCTCGAAGCTTTGCGCTTGCGCGCCCTCGGCCTCGATCACGTTGACGGTTGTACGGTCAAAACTGGCGGTGGACTCCAGGACATCGGTAATGGCGACGAGGCCGACATCGAAGCGTTGCTGTACCTGCTCAAGCTGCCTTTGGACTGCGCTGCGTTCGGCGTTGGTTGAATCCAAGGCGTCTTGGGCTTCTAAAATTGCCAGATAGGTCTCAGCGACGCGAACAATCAGCGACAACGCCTCGCTGGAGTAACCGGCTTGGGCCTGATCTCTAATACTTTTAGATTGCTGGTACTGATGCCATCGGTCCATACGGAATAGGGGTTGGACTAAGCCCGCCCGCCAGGATCGACTGGTCGTGGTGGTGTCTTCAAAGAGGGTTGTACCCGTCAGCGGGTTGAATTCTCTCAACGACGGGCTGGTGGTGTCAGAATAACTGCTGGACAGGTTTAGGCTAGGAAGTAGACCCGCTCGAGCCTGCGGCACCACCTCACTTTGAGCCAGAAAGGATGCTTCCGCTGCCCCTAATTGCGGATCATTCTCAATGGCGAGTTGGTACACCCCGGATAAATCAATCGACTCAGCTCGGCCGCAAAGTGCCGCAAAGCTCAGGCTGAGCGCTAACATAAATCGTGCTGTCGTCATATTCGAATCTCTACGTTGGCAGTCCGGCGGGGTCAGGGAGAGCAAGGATACGCTCGAAATGCCAAATCTGCCAGTTTTCTGCGTCAATCTGACAGCCCCACGAGGTGAACGCCGCGGCGGTTTTAAGTGTTTTTTGGCGCGCTTTCTAGAGCTGAGTTCATAGAATTTACGAGTGGCACTGGGAAAAAGTCCAATTCTGATTGGATAAATTCTGCAAGTGCCAAGCACTGGTCCTCCCGAAACGGGGCGGCGATGAGTTGCAGACCAATGGGTAAGCCCGCTTCATCCAAGCCGCAGGGAATGACGACGCTGGGCCAGCCGGTCAGGTTATAGGTCATGGTGTAGGTGTAATCTAACATATCCTCTGCTTGACCATGTGGAATCGCAGTGTGGGCATTAACCGGGCAAATCAGTACGTCAAGCGTTGCAAAGGACTTCAGCATCGCGCTTTTGAAGCCGTCCCAAATCGCAAGAATATTGCACAGTTCCGCCGCCGAAAAACCGGGTTTCGGCTGAGATAAGTTGCTGGCGATGGCCAACGACGGCGTCTCGGTATTGGATCGCTCCAGCAAATCCAAAACGGTCTCATGGTCATCTGCTGCAAGCAGGCGTGAAAAAATCAAAGGGGTCATCTCGATACCATCCGGCCGGTGCTCCCGCAGATCCATGCCTTGATTCGCCAGCTTGTCGATAACGCTTTGAAGGGCTGCTTGGATGGCAAGCGTGGGTGCGGAAAGCCCATTGCTGAGATGAAAGCCAATTCTGAGAGACTTGGGATCGATGTCTTGGGCTTGCAGTTTCGGCGCAATGCGGACATTGGGATCAAATAAATCAGGGCCCTCAATAATATCGAGCAGTAGCGATAAGTCTTGGGCAAACCGGGTCATTGGACCGGGTTGGCTGAGGGGCGCCCAAAGCCCCTCACTGGGGAGGGCGTTGCCCGAGCAAGGCACTCGCCCGGAGGTGGGTTTTAGGCCCGCGATGCCGCAAAAATGTGCTGGTAGGCGAATACTGCCGCCGGTGTCGGTGCCGATATCGAAAGGGATTGCTCTGCTGGCAATCAGGGCGGCGGCGCCGCCGGAGCTGCCGCCGCTCGTTCGGGTTAAATCATAGGGATTATTGGTTCGCCCGAATAAATTGTTGTCGGTCTGAAACGCAAGGGTAAATTCAGGGGTGTTGGTTTTGCCCACCAGAATGGCGCCGGCCGATCGAAGTCGCGCAACCACCGAGGCATCGCGACCGGGTCTAAAGGCGGCCCGGCCTTGGGTGCCCCAGGTTGTTATAAAATCGAAGGTATCCAAGCTGTCCTTGATGGTCATGGGCACCCCATGAAGCGGGCCGACAGATTTGCCTTCAGCCAGGTCTGCGTCGGCTTGGGCTGCATATTTCAAGGTGAGTTCAGGGTTGGTTGAAACAACGGCGTTGAGATCTGCGTTGACCGCATCAATGCGTGCCAAAGTCTGCTCAGCGAGCGCGACCGCTGTAATCCGTTTTTCTCGGATGCCTTGGGCGATATCCTTTATGGATTGATCCAGTATCTCGGTCATGTGGCATTCTCATTGCGTATTCTTGATCGCCGATATCGGCTTTAAGCCTCATGCAGTCAAATGATCATCGCATCAGGTCAACGAGGGCGGGTTTAATCCTCGAATTTAGACAGAAGTAGTCCAAAAGCCAAGTCATCAACGGGCAGATCAAAGCCTGCTTCAATCGGCCCTTCGGCAACCGACAAGCTCTGACACAGCGTTTCGCGCAGGATGTAGTCCTGATGATTGGCAATGGCTAACAGAATCGCATCATTGCCCCAGACCTGAAGGTTGATTCGATCGGCCACATTCAGTCCGTCATCTTTGCGGCTTTTCTGAATTCGGCTGACGACTTCCCGAGCAAGACCTTCTTCGATGAGTTCAGGGTCAAGGTGGGTATCCAAGTCAATCGAGATGTACCGGTTTGAGACAGCGTTGGTGCCGTCTTTGGCTTCTCGAAAGACGAGGATGTCGTCGAGCCCAAAGCTTTCACCATCGAGTTCAAGACGATTGGTTTCTTGAAGCTTTAAGATGCTTTGGCTGTCGAGTTGATCGATGAGTTGTTTAAAGTGCTTAAACCGATTACCCAGCCGCTTACCCAAAACCGGTGAGTTGGGTCGCGCGAACAACTCAATATAGTCGGCTTCATTGGTATCGTATGAGATCGCTTTTACGTTCAGCTCTGCCAAAATGTAGGACTCCAGGCGCGCGATCTCATTTAAAAGAGATTCATCCTGATGGAGAATCCGCAGCAGTCGGGTGGGGTATTTGGTTTTGACTCGATCCTGGTTGCGTTTTTGACGACCCAGGAGAATCACATGCTGCATTCTGCCGACGGCTTCTTCCAGTGTTGGTTTGACCCGCTCAGTTTGAGGCACGGGATAGGGGCATAAGTGAACGGATTCGGGCGCGCTGTCAATGCTCGGCAACCCCTGGTAGAGGGTCTCAGACAAAAAGGGTGCAAAGGGCGCCATGCAAACGGTGAACTCATAAACGGCCGTGTATAAGGTGTTGAAGGCATGCGCTTTGTCGGCGGTCATGGCGTCATCCCAAAATCGAGCTCGGTTGAGCCGAATATACCAGTTTGTCAGTTCTTCAATAAAATCGAATAACGCGGGCACGACGTTATACAGGCGATAGGCTTCCATTTCTTCGGCGATATTGGCTTTGAGCGTTTGCAGACGGGACAGTAACCATTGATCCATGATGTTGGGACTGGGTTCCGTCACCGCTCCCGGCGTCCAGTGATCGATCTCGGTATAGGTTTTTAAAAAGCGATAGGCATTCAGCCAGGGCAACAAGGCCCGACGGGTCATTTCCTTAACACCCGCATCTTTAAAGCGCTGCTCTTCGGCTTTAACGAGGCCCGAATTGATCAGATAGAGCCGGAGCGCATCCGCGCCGTAGTCCTCCATGAGCGCATCAGGCGGGGTGTAGTTACGCAGCCGTTTCGACATTTTCTTGCCGTCTTCCGCCATTACGATGCCGTTGACGATGACGTTTTTAAACGGATTGGTTTCGAATAAAGCGTAGCCTAAAACAATCAAGGTGTAGAACCAGCCGCGGGTTTGATCCAAACCTTCGGCGATGAATTCCGCGGGAAAGCCCTTTTCAAACAATTCTTTGTTTTCGAAGGGATAATGCAGTTGGGCATAGGGCATTGCGCCAGATTCAAACCAGCAATCTAAAACTTCTGAAATTCTGCGATAGGTACCCGCTTCGCCAGGTAGCGTGAAGGTTAAATCGTCGACAAACTCGCGATGTAGGTCGGTCACTTCGACGCCCGTTAACACTTTGAGTTCTTCGATCGATCCAATGCACTTTGCCGCGCCAGACGCATCATTGATCCAGATGGGGAGGGGCGTGCCCCAATAACGGTTTCTTGAGATCGCCCAATCCATCGCGCCCGCGAGCCAGTTGCCCATTCGGCCATTTTGAATATGCTCAGGAACCCATCGAATATTTTGGTTGGCTGCAACCAATTGTTCTTTGATTTGTGCGACTTTGACGTACCAAGAATCGATGGTGCGATAGATAATGGGGGTGTCAGAGCGGGGGCAAAATGGGTAGCTGTGTTGAATCACCTCTTGCAGGTACAGCTGGCCCGAGGCCTTTAAGTGCCGCATGATCGGTTTGTCAGCTTCTTTGACATGAAGGCCGGCAAAATCAGAAACGGCCTCGGTAAAGCAGCCGGCCATATCAATTGGGCAAACGAGGGCGGTAATCCCGGCGGCTTTTAAAACTCGAAAATCGTCTTCGCCAAAGGCAGGTGCTTGATGGACAATCCCGGTGCCACTGTCTGTGGTGACATAATCATCGGCTAAAACCTGGAAAGCGCCCTCTGAGGCAAGATCTTCAAAGTACGGAAATAAGGGGTCATAGCGCAGCCCCACGAGTTCTGACCCCATAAGGGTTGAACCTGCTTGAAGTTGTTTTTTGCCTTCGTAGGCCGCAAGACGCTCTGAGGCAATAATAAGGGTTGCTTGCAATGCTTCGTCATAAACCTTGGTGTATTCGATATTGCTGCCGACGCACAGCGCAAGATTTGACGGCAATGTCCAGGGCGTCGTGGTCCAGGCGGCGATGTAAACGTCTTGATCGGTTAGCTTAAACAGCACTGTGACTGCAGGGTCTTGGGCCTCTTGATAATTGCTGCCGGCCTCAAAATTCGACAAAACGGTTCCAAGCGCGGTTGAGAAGGGCACAACTTTTTCGCCCCGGTAGATCAACTCTTTTTCCCAGAGCTGTTTAACAACCCACCAAACCGACTCCATGTACCAGGGTTCCATGGTTTTATAATCGTTATCAAAGTCCACCCAGCGGCCAATACGCGTGATCGTTTTGCGCCACTCGTCTGTATAGCGTTGAATGATGCCGCGGCAGGCATCGTTATAGCCTTTGATGCCCATCTTCTCGACCGCTTCGGCGGATGATAGGCCAAGCGATTTGTCGATTTCATGTTCTATTGGCAGGCCATGACAATCCCAGCCAAAGCGCCGCTGCACATAGCGGCCTTTCATCGTGAAGTATCGGGGTACTGCGTCCTTTAAGATCGAGCCCACTAAATGCCCGTGGTGCGGCAGGCCCGTCGCAAAGGGTGGGCCATCGTAAAAAATGTAAGGGTCTTGGTCACGAGTTTGAGCCAGGCTCTTTTGAAAGACATCTTGCTTCGCCCAAAAATCGAGCACGGCGTGTTCTGCTGCCACAAAGGAGAAGGTGTCCGCATCCGGATTAATAGAACGGTCACGACTCATGGATTGCTCCCCCTGGTTGGGCTTGGATCGCCGCGACGCTTTCCGATCCTAGCAATCATTCGGTTGGCGGCAATCGGGTTAAATTGGACGGGCAATAATAGCCTGTCACTCTGAGAGGTCAACAGCTTGTCAGTCGCGATGATCTTGCACCCCAGTCACGCTACCGCGAAGGTTGATTTTTTCCAGCACGGCGGAGACCAGTTTCTCGATTTGAAACTCGAAGTACCAATCGGGCGTCTTGGTGTGATGAATTGCTGTGGTCCCAACGACGCGGAAGCCCCAGTCCTCTTTAACTGAACGGTCCTTGAGGCTCTGTAGTCGCGCCCAGGCGGGTTTAGACAACACAGGGTGAACGCAGGCGACTGTTATGTCTCTTGCGCCCTCATCTTTGAGTGTCTCAACAGCAGCAACCACGGATCCGGCTGTATCAATAATGTCATCGACCAATAGGACATTCTTGCCCTCGACACGACCGATCAACGTGGATCGAAAGACCGTATTGGGCTTTGAGTAGTCTCGTTCTTTCGACAAGGCCGCAAGATCCGCCGACAGTTCTTCAGCATAAATACGCGCATTTTCGAGGTATCCAACATCCGGTGAGACCACGACGTCACCCGTTAAGCCATTGGCCTTGAGCCAAGGCACAAACTGTTTGGTCAGGAAAATATTCTCAAGATGGGTTTGGCTTGGGTTGAACATACCGGCAATGGCATCGTTATGGATCTCAACGGTTACAACTCGGTCAGCCCCAGCGCTTTGCAACATGCGCGCAAACAGGCTCGCGCTGATGCCCTCTCTGGTTCGACCCTTACGTTTGTCCTGACGGGCGCCGGGATAATAGGGCGTGACAGCCGTGACGTATTGCGCATCGGCTAAGGCCGCAGCTTCGACAGCATGCAACAACATGATGAATCGGTCATAGATGGATTTATCGTCCTGGTCGCCCACCATGTTTTGAAAAATGTAGAGGTCATGACCGCGAACATTGGCTTGAATCTCGATTTTACCCTCGCCACAAGCGAACCAGATTTCTTTGCTCGGGAGTAAGGGTGTTTCCAGGTATTGCGCAACGCGTTCGGCAAACGATCGCCCTGATTCGCAGGTCATTAAAGCGATGGGCGCTCGAGGATTTCGAATGATAGCAACGTTCTGATCAGTCATGGTGCGTCAGTAGTCCTTGTAAAGCGTGAACGAGCAAAGGGTGTTCAATCTTTAAGATCGCCTCTGCCAGGCTGTCCGGGGTCATACCCGGCGTTATAGTAACGTGATTCTGAGCAATGATCGCGCCCTCATCGTAGTGCGCTGTGACGTAATGAACCGTCGCACCAGATTGACGCTCATTGGCCGCAAGCACTGCGCGATGGACATTTTGACCATACATTCCAGCGCCACCATAGTTTGGTAGCAGGGCCGGGTGGATGTTAATGATTTTGTTTGGAAAGGCCGCGAGGGTGCTGGGCCCGATTTTTTTTAAGTAGCCTGCCGTGATCACCCAATCAATGCGATGTTCAAGCAAGCAATCTGCTAGGGCTTTATCGACCGCCGAGCGCTTTACATCGGCGCTGGTGTTACAAAACCAATGGGGTAAGTCCTCGCTTGACGCGAAGTGCCAAGCACCGCTGCGAACATTGTTGCTCACCACCAGACAAATCTCTGCGTCAAGAATGCCTTGTGCACAGGCCTTATAAAGGTTCCGCAGATGGCTCCCGCGACCGGAGGCGAGTACCGCGAGACGGGCCGCTGGCCTTTTTAACGCGGTGCTCAACGGTTGTGCGCGGCATCAGAAAATTGCGCCCTGAGCTGATTCTTTTGAACTTTACCCATTGTGTTTCGAGGCAGATTCCGCAAGAAGAAAATTTTCTTTGGGGTCTTGAAGTTAGCGAGGCGAGGTTTGATCTGATCAAAAATAAACTCAGCGGTTAGATCGACTTCCGCAAGGGGAACGATCACAGCGCAGACAGACTCCCCGAAATCGGGATGGGGTAGACCGATCACGGCACTCTCCATCACGCCATCGATTGCGTCCAATACCAATTCAATTTCTTTTGGATAGACGTTGAGCCCGCCAGTAATAATGAGATCCTTACTGCGGCCAACAATGCTGATGTAGCCTTCATCATCAATGACCGCGAGATCACCCGTTTTAAAATAGCCATCGGGCGTAAAAGATTCAGCCGTTTTCTCCTCATTTTGCCAATAGCCTTGAAAAACGTTCGGGCCGCGAACCCAGAGGTGACCGGTTTCGCCTGCCGGTAATACGTCGCCTGCGTCATTGACCACCAAACATTCAACCCCGGGCAAAGGTGGGCCAACGGTGCCGGGCTTTCTTTCGCCATCGAGTGGGTTGGCGGTGTTCATGCCGGTTTCGCTCATGCCGTATCGTTCCAGGATGACCGTGCCGGTCGTTTCCTCCCAATCCTTGAAGGTCTGCGCAAGCAAGGGCGCTGACCCTGAGATAAATAGGCGCATCCCTTCACAATCCTTTTGATGAATGCCTTGGCGCAACAGCCTGGTGTAGTAGGTCGGCACGCCCATAAAAACCGTCGCATGCGCCAAAGCCGTCCGGACAGTGGCCGCATCAAATGACGGTTGAAAGATCATCGAGCACCCGGCTAGAAGCGGTAGGTGGAGCCCGACAAATAAACCGTGCACATGAAAGATCGGCAAGGTGTGGAGCATCACATCCGCCTGGGTCCAGCCCCAGGCGGATGTAAGGGTTTGTGCATTGCTGATCAGGTTGTCATGACTGATCATCGCGCCCTTCGGTAGTCCGGTGGTGCCTGAGGTATACACGATTACGGCGATATCATCTGGCCCTGTTGGTTCAATCGAATGCGATGTTGAGCAGTCTTGGGCAAGGTTGGTCAGGCTGCCTTGCCCAAAACGATCCATAGTGTGGGTTAAGACAGATCGTTCGGCGTGATCGTCTGCGCAAGCCGGGTCTACCATCAGCAAGCTGGGTGTGGCGTCTTGCAGGAAGTGGTTCAATTCATGAGATCCGTAAGCCGTATTGAGCGGCAGGTAAATCAAACCCGCGCGCAAGCAGCCACAGTACAAGTACAGGGCCTCAATTGATTTTTCAGTTTGGACCGCAACCCGGTCACCAGGTTTTAGACCCAACTGGATCAGCGCCGTGGCGAATTGGGCGCTGCGCTGTTCAAGATCAAGGTAGGTTGCAATCGTCTCGCCGGCGGCATCAATCAATAACGGGCGCGAAAGGTCAAAATGGTCACGGAAAACTTGATAGAGATTGCTCATAATAATCCAGATTGATGGTTTGAGTCCGCCGCACCCTTAGCCCAGTACGCGAGTCAAGAGGATTTCCGACAGAGCGCAAGGTGATCTGGTAAATTATAACGCGCGCGTTGGCTTTTTTCGCCTGTTTACCATTAGAGGTCGTTATCATGTCGTTTAAAACTGGGTTAGTCGGATTCTTATTATTCGGGGTGATCTCGCTGAATGCGGTCGCGGAAGTTCGACTCCTTGAGGGCTGGACCCGTAGTCCGCCGCCAGGGGTCGACCGGCTCGCCATTTATGGCAGGCTGGTCAACGACGGTGACACCCCGGTGGTTTTGTCGCGCTTAGAACTCGCTGGCGCCGGGCAGGTTATGTTGCATGAGACGGTGATGGATGCGGGTCAAATGCGCATGCGGCACATTGATCCGATTGAGCTGAGCCCATCAAAGGCCTTAGTGATGGCGCCGCAAGGCCTACACCTTATGGTGATGGGGTTAGCGCGTTCGCCCCAGGCGGGTGAGACCTTAACGATCAAAGCCACAACGCGACTCGATGAGGTCCACACTTTTTTAGTTCGAGTTCAGCCGATAACCGCGCTTGGGCCTGTGCCCAACTAGGCTTTTGGGGGCCGCTTGATGACAGAGTCAATCGCTGAAAAACGGTCTATAAAAGATCGATTGGAACAGGCGTTGATACAGCATCGGGCCGGACAATTGCGTAATGCCGAGGCGCTCTATCAAGGCATCTTGAATGAAGCGCCTGAGCATCCTGATGCGCTGCATTTGTTGGGCTTGATCCGAGGTGAGCAAGGCCAAGAACAGATCGGGATCGAGTTGATCGAGCGCGCTCTGCGCAAGCGACCATTGGCTGCAGCCTATCATCATAATATTGCGGGGCTTTATCGCCGGGTAGGTGACATGGCGCTCGCAAGTGCGCGCTTTCAAGATGCTTTTACGCTGAAGCCGGATTATGGGGAAGCCTACCAAGGTTATGCCGAGATGGTCACCTTTGCGCCTCAGGACCCGTTTCTCAATGCGGTTGAACAGCAGCTAACGAATCCCAAGCTGAATGATCAGACGCGGTGTTACTTACATTTCGCGGCGGGCAAATATTTAGATGATACGGCCGAATATGATCAGGCTTTTAAGCACTATGAATTGGCGAATGACTTGGCTGCGAGGTCCTTCTCCACGACGAAAAACAGACAGTTTTTTCAGGACATCGTCTATTTCCAGCCGGATCTGCAATCGATTGAAGCCCAGGCTCAACCGGTGGGCGATGAACCCATGCCGATTTTTGTGGTGGGCATGCCGAGGAGCGGCACCAGCTTGGTTGAGCAGATACTCGCCAGCCACTCCCGAGTATTTGGCGCGGGCGAATTGAATGATTTAGCAACCGTTAGCCTGCAATTGATCCAAACCTTAAAGGCGCAGTCTGCGCCCGCTGGCATGCGCCGCGACGAGTCTAGCCACCGAGTTCAGGTGGCAGTTGATCGGGCCCAGGCGCGCTACCTGCGGGCATTGCGCGATCGAGACTATGGTCAAGGGATCCAGTGGATCGTTGATAAACACCCGCTGAATTTTCGGTTCCTTGGGCTCCTGCGGGCAATGATCCCGGGTGCGAAGGTTGTGCATGTCCGCCGCCATCCGCTGGACACGTGTTTGAGCTGTTTCTTTCAAAATTTCACGAAGGGCCAGGATTACAGTTTTAATTTATCGAATCTTGGACAATTTTATATCGATTATCAGCGCCTTATGAATCACTGGTCGGCCATACCCGGGCTCGATATTCACACGGTGACGTATGAATCAATGCTGGCCGCCCCACAAGCTGTGATTGAGTCGTTGTTAGCCTTTTGCGAATTACCCTTCGAGCCAGCTTGTTTAACGTTTTATGACACGGTTCGACCGGTGAGTACGGCCAGTTTCAATCAAGTACGACAACCGATCTATCAAACCTCAAAAGCGCGCTGGCGCCATTACGCCCAACACCTCGGCCCGCTCGCGAGGGTGCTCGATCTTGACGCTGAAAGCCCTGCTATGATCACGGAATCAAGGCTTTAAACAGGGCCTGAAAGATCGATTGATCAATGATAAAGTTAAATCGTCTCTGAAGGATTTCTAACCATGTACAGTTGGCGCGAACTTGAAGCAGCTGCTCCAGAAATTGCCGCATTTGGGTCTCAGCGTCTGGATGGCAAACTCGCCTATTTAGCGACGGTACGAGAGGATGCAAAGCCGAGGCTGCATCCAGTAACCCCCATTATTGGCGCCGGCCATTGTTTCTTATTCGTTGAACCGAGCACGCCGAAGGCACAAGATTTGCTGAGCAGTGGTTGGTATAGCTTGCATTGTGCGATGAACGACAGTTCTGGCAGTAGCGGTGAGTTTATCCTAAATGGTCAGGTGCAAGCGGTGACCGATGGCGCCTTGCGCGTCTTAGCGGAGTCTGTTTCAAACTATCGGCCCGCCGCCAGAACGGTTCTGTTTGAATTATCGATCCACGAAGCACATGCCATTGATTACCGGTTTGGCCGAGCGCATCGAAGACGGTGGCCCGCACGAACTGGATCATAAGGTTGTTGGGTTTAGACCGACCGGTCGGGTCCGATCGACGGCCGAGCGCTTATTCTGAGGCGCTGTCCACCGCATCCAAGGGCCAAGCCAGCCTATTGAGATGACGCAAAAGGCCATTGCGTTGCGCTTTTGTGAGCGTTGCCTCGTGGGTTTGTGCCGCACTGATGGATAGGTCTGTCTTTGTGCTCAAAGATCTGAGCGCGTGGCCTTGCAGGATGAGTGCGCGAGGCAAAGCCGCAGCGCTGCTAAAGGCTCGCTGCAATCTGTCTGGCGCATAGTGGCTCGGTCCAATCGATGCCTTGAACTGCGCAAAGGTTTGTGCCGGACGCATCGCTTTCTGGTAGCGAGCAAGGCTCAGGGTCAAAAAATCGATTCGTGCAATCTGGGAGTAGGGGGTTTGATAAAACGCAACGTGCCCCATTGCTGCCAGCAGTAAGATCGCCATGGCGTTTTGATTCTCAGTTTGCGCGTCAGAGAATAACGGTGTGCCGATTTGTTGTCTTAGAAAGTGACTGCCAGGTAGACCGTGAATGAGCGCGATTACTTCGGCTTCGGGAAAACTCAGATCGTTAAAGCTCGCGGCCGTAATGCGAATGCTTGCGTCATCGGGTTGATAAAAAAAAGCGGACTGGGCGTCGAGCAAAGACGGCTTTACAAGCAGGGGCGGTAGGTCAGAAAACCGTAAGCCAAGCGGGTTCAGTACGCGATGTGTTTCGATACTTGCTTCGATGAGACCCAAAAACTGTTGTCGCGCTGCACGGGTTGGGCCCACCGTCTGAAAAAGCCCAGGGTCCGTGGTGCCAAGGGACGCCCGGATGCGTCTTAATGCCGCGAGTTCTTGCGCAACCCACGCGGCCAAGCCGGGCGCTGGTTCCTCTGGTGGATGCGGCTGGGCAGATTTGCGCAAGGCGTTCAGCGTTTGTTGCTGCAGGCTTGAGATCTCGGTTAAAGCAACGGTTTGTTCCAGTTCAGTGAGCAGATTTTGATAATCTTTGGGTTCAAGAGGGCCCGGATGAGCCGCTGAAAAACGCACAACAATCTCATTGAAGAGCGCCTGCTCTAACTGGGTTCGAAGGAATCCTTGATTACCGCTTACTGGACTGGTGGTCCGAGGCTCGCCAGGTTGTAAGCTGCTGCAGCCGGCAAGGGCAACCGCCGCGAGTAGGCCGGTGGTCACCGCTCTGATGACACTCATCTTGGCTCAGGTTCAGCGGGCGCGAGGGTTTGGAGGGTTTGCCGGGTTTGCCGATGCGCTTGTATTCTCGCTTCAATCGCGTTCGTTAGAGCTGGGTTTTGGCAGTACTTTAGATTGATTCGAATATTAAGTAAGGCTGACGCAAAGGTTGCCTCAAGCAGAAGCACCGCCATTTGGGTATCAGAAGCCAGATTGGGATTGGTGTTTGGATAAACGGCGATGAGCTGTCTGGCGACCAGCGCCGTGAGTTCATAGATTCTCATTGGCGCATCGGCAGCGGCAATATAACCCGCATCCAGATCCGCTTGATTGATCGTTTGGGTTTTGGCCTGTTTAAGGGTTTTTTTGAGCTGCTGATAACCCGCTGCATCATCTGCCCCGAGCGCCAAAAAGCGTGCTGTGTGCTGGTCCAGTGCGTCAGCAAACGTCGGACCAAAGGGCGGGTTACGACTAAATCGAGTGACCATCGCAAATAACGCTGTGGCATTCGCGCCGATGTGCGCCGCAACGCTACCGCCCCCGGGTGTGGGTTGTCTGCTCGAAACGGCTTTAAGCCAGTCTTCAACGGTTTGATTCTGAGTCAAGGCTGAGATCCATGATGGAAGTTTTGATAAAGCCTGAGTGCATTGCGCATGCACATGGCAACCGTCATGGGGCCAATTCGGGGCACAAAAATGGGCGTATGCTCGATAATGCTTTCATGAATGTTGTTGTAGCTTGAAAAATTAACACAAACCGTCCCAGGCTGGACCTCTGCGGGCATGATCTGGGGAAAGTGCGGGCTCGGCACACCGGTAATGACGATATCAGACGCGCTTAAAGCTTGTGCGCGAGCGATGTCGATTTCTTGGGCCCGGGCATCTTCGAAGCAAAGTGGACCGAACTCATCAAAGGAGAGTACCCGCGCGCCGTCATTCGACATCATGATTGCCAAAGGTCGCCCGATCACCTCGCTGCGATTAAAAATCGTAACGGTTTTGCCTGCGAGTGGGCGTGCTACTGTCGATCGATTTTGAGGATAGACCTCGAGTTCAACCAACAATTTTATAATCGCAAGGGGCGTGCAAGGCAGTACGGCCTTTTTAAGCACACCATTGAATTCGATGGTGCGTTCATTGGCGTAAAGCTTGCGCGTCCAATACTGGCTGCCCGCTTCGACATCCTTTGTGAAATCAACCAAATTCCGGAGGTAGTCGTCCTGTTGGTTGCCAAAAATCGGGAAGTAAATGAAGATGCCGTGGATTGACGGGTCGAGATTCGCCGCGTCGATGGCGGCTTCAAGATCTAAGCGGTTGACGCGCTTGAGTTCATAATCCATGCCAGTTTCGATGAAGCGTTGCTGCGTGGCGCGCGCATAGGCCAGTGACGGTTCATCTTTGCTCGCGATCAAGCCGAGCACTTTAGGCCGCGCGCTTAAGGTCTCAACGATCGTGCGCGTGGTCTTGACATAGTGCTTCGCGAGAATTTTTGGGTCCAGAGAGGGCATAACGGCTCTTTAAAGCGGCTTAATCGGAAGGTCGCGTGATGCTGCCTAAGTAGCCGCTGTGATGTCGACGGCCGTAGTCTTCTTTGGTGAAGGCTTTAAGCTCCATAAGAGTCAAGGCAACCGCATCACTAATGGCGAGCATCACCGCAATTGAGGCGCTCGGGGTGAGGTTGAGCGGGCAAGGCTCTACCAAATCGGAACCCATGTCTAAGATCACTTCGCAAAAGCTGCGCATGGGCGAGTCTGGATGGGATGTGACGCCAACGATTCGGGACACCCCGAGGGTGCGGGCGATTTGGAGGGTCTGGATGACTTCAGTCGACTTGCCGCTGGTTGAAAACGCGACAATGGCATCGTGCTCGGTGACCATCCCTAAATCACCGTGACCGGCTTCTGCTGGATGAATAAAAAAAGCAGGGGTACCGGTAGAGGCAAGCGTTGCTGCGAATTTTCTGGCGATAAAACCTGCTTTACCAATCCCGGTTGTAATAACGCGGCCGGGTGTCGCCATGAGCAATTGCACGCCGTCTTCGAAGGCATCGGTAATTGCAATATCACGGATTGCCGCGGCCTCTGCATCCATGATGCGTTTCATGTTTTGACGGATGTCCAAGGGCTTTGTCCTCTGGCGGCCTCGTAATGAGGCCCGATGCTGATCGGGGTGTTGATAAAGGAATGATAACGCAAAACCGTCGAGACGCGCGGCCTCGGTGTCAAAAAATCATGCTCAGTAAGGCCTTAAACACGGGTTAAGACAAGGCAGCCATCGGTGCCGCGGCTTATAGGCTACTTTGATGTGCGGGCGCGGCCGAAAAAAGCCTTATTTAACCCGTCAAGGCGCTTCAGCAAAATGGCAGGCTGCAATGTGCTCTGGTGCAACCGACTCGAGGATTGGCGCCTCGTGTTGGCACGACGGCTGGGCTTTGGGGCATCTTGTATGAAACGCGCAGCCAGAAGGCGGCGAGATGGGCGACGGCACATCGCCCTTTAGTAATATCCGCGTTGTTTTGTGATGCGGATCGGGGATCGGAATGGCGGAAATTAAGGACTGAGTATAGGGATGAAACGGCCGGTGATAAATTTCATTGCTGCTGGCTTGCTCGACAATTTTACCTAAATACATAATCGCAACGCGGTCTGAGATATGCTTCACGACCGCGAGGTCATGCGCGATGAAAAGGTAAGCAAGATTGAATTCTTTCTGTAGATCCATCAATAGATTCAAAATCTGACTTTGAATCGAGACATCCAGTGCTGAAACAGGCTCATCGCAAATAATGAGCTCGGGCTTGAGTGCAATTGCGCGTGCTATGCCGATGCGTTGGCGCTGTCCGCCTGAAAACTCAAACGGGTAGCGAGATGCCGAACGCGCTGGCAGGCCCACCGTGTCGAGCAGTTTTGACACAGACTGACGTCGGGTTTGCGCGTTTCCAATGCCGTGAATGAGGAACGGTTCCTCTAGAATTTCGCCGACCGTATGGCGGGCGTTTAAGGATTCCATCGGATCTTGAAAAATCATCTGAATATTTTGTCGATAGGGCAGGAGTTGACGGTGACTCATCCGTGCCAGATTGGTCTGTTTAAACAAAATCTCACCCGCGGTGGGTTGATACAACCGGCTAATGCATCGGCCGAGGGTTGATTTTCCGCACCCGGACTCCCCGACGAGTCCTAGGGTTTCGCCTGAGTTGATGGTCAAGTTCACACCATCGACGGCAAAGTTCCGGGCCTTGGTCCGGCTGAAAAACCCGGATTTCACAGGGAAATGCATTTTAAGGCCCTGTACCTCGAGCAAAGGCGCGGTCATAGTTGCCGCCATTTTAAACACCGCACGCTGTGAGCCTCTGTGACCGCGTCAACGGTTAGTCCGGCGTCGTCACACTCAGCGGCTCTGTGTTGGCAGCGGTTTGCAAACCGGCAGCCAACGGGTAAGTCGTGCAGGCTCGGCACCATGCCCGGGATGATGTCCAGGGGTTGCTTCGGTTTGTCGGTGAGTTTCGGAATCGATCGAAGCAGGCCCTGGGTATAGGGATGTTTTGGGCGATCAAAAATATCAAAAACGGATCCTTGTTCGACAACCTGGCCCGCGTACATGACAACCACCTGCTCGCAGGTCTCCGCGATCACGCCCAAATCGTGGGTAATCATGATCATGGCCATACCGAAATCTTTCTGCAGAGAAGAAATGAGGTCCAAAATTTGGGCTTGGATAGTGACGTCCAATGCGGTCGTGGGTTCATCCGCAATCAACAAAAGTGGCTCGCAGATTAATGCAATCGCAATCACCACGCGTTGTCGCATGCCGCCGGATAGTTGATGTGGGTATTCGGTCATTCTGAGTTCGGGCGCGGGTATCCCGACGCGCTGCAGCATCAAAACGGCGGTTCTGATTTGCTCAGCAGGGGATTGGTCTGTGTGAATTGCCACCACTTCTGTGAGCTGTCGGCCAATGGTGTGCACTGGGTTGAGCGCGGTCATCGGTTCTTGAAAGACCATGGAGATTTCATTGCCGCGGATACGTTGCAGTCGGGTGTTGTCTGCTGCGGCGAGATCCTCACCTTGGTAGTTGATCTTGCCGGATCGGATATTGCCGTTTGGCCGGGGCAACAAGCCCATGATGGATAGGGCGGTGACGCTCTTTCCGCACCCAGATTCGCCAACGATGCCCAGCGTGCCGCCGGGGGGCAAGTCAAAACTCACGCCATCGACTGCGCGAACCAAGCCCTCGTCGGTTTGAAACTCCGTCGTGAGACCGGTGACTGAGAGCAATGGTTTGGTCACTAGGGCGCTGCCCGATACTGATCAAAGATTTGAAGTTGCACGGGGAAGGTCTTGCCTGAGTCTTTAGCCGCGAGGGTTTGCGTCTTAATCGCTTCATCGACCCAGTGCACGAAGTATTCTTGAGACCCCGACGCATGTTTGTAACTGAAGTGCTCTGGATACCGAATCCACCGCCAGTGACCGAGTCGGAAAAATCCAGAATAAAACCCTGGCACAAATGAAGCGTAGTCATGGTGCAGTTCGCTCATTTTATGGGCCAATGTCACCATCGCATCCGCTCTCGATTCGCCTCGATATTGATTGATCCAATCATCCATCTGCGGAATCGCGAGGGTCTCGAGGTTATTGGTCTGGGGTTTTGGTTTTCGATCCGGATTAATTGCACCGGAGTCTAAAAAGGCTTTGTCATAGGCATTGTCCGAATGGAAGGTCTCCCAAAACCGCGGGTAAAGCTCCAAGGCATAACCAAAAGCGGAAAAATGGATGTCGTGCTGTTTTTCCTGAACTTTTTTCCAGCCTGCGGTGGCATCCAAGACCTCGACGCGAAACTCAAGCCCGGCTTTTGCGGCTTCTTCTTTCAAAATGGTCAGCACGTCCTTTAGCGCTTCGTAACCGGATGACACGGTAAAGGCCAGTCGGGTGCCATCGGCGCGCTCAAGAATGCCGTCCGGTCCGCGTTGATTAAAACCGGCGGCTTCAAAATAGGCCACCGCGCGCTCAATATCGAAGTCTCTCGCCTTAATATCCGGATGGCTGTAAGGGCCATAACCGTCGTTCGCCGTTTTTAAGCGGCCGTAGTCACCTCTAAAAAATTGATCGATGACCAATTGCCAGTGGGTTGCATGCTGAATGCCGAGGCGGATATTTTGATCGCCCAGAAGGGGTTGATGGGTGTTGATCCATAATCCGTAAGGGGGCCTCGGTCGCGCGTTGAAAAACCATTTTCTTTCAATATAGCCGGCCGCGACATCTGGATCGGTCTCGGGAAGCTTCTCATACCAAAATTCGGCGAGATTCAGCCCGAATTGATCAATATCGCCGCGCTTGAACGCTTCAAAGACTTTTGCAGTGTCTCGAATCACCATGAGATGAATGTTGTCGACGTTAAAACGATAACGCCAATGCTTCTTATCACCCGCCCACCAATTTGGATCTCGGGTTAACCGGACCGATCGACCTTTCTTTAAATCTTCATCTTTTAAAACATAGGCGGCGGTTGTAGGGGCAAAACGCCATTGATAGCGCTCAAGAAAATCTTCTCCGACTTCTTTGTAAAAGTGTTGCGGCAGGGGCCTTAATTCTAAGACTTTTGAGTCGGTATCCGGCTTGAGTTCCGGGATTGAAATTGAGATGAGGTGGTCGCTATATTTCGTAATGCCCGTGTACTGGCTCTCATACCAGTTGTTGTACCAGGGCGCCGTGATGTAGCGGGTTCTAAAAAACCAAAAGGTAAAGCGATAATCGTCTGCGGTAATCGGCACGCCGTCGGACCAGGTGGCTTTGGGGTCGAGTTCAACAAAGACCGACTTTGAATCCGTATCGACCGCCCACCGCAGCGCAAGGCCCGGAAAGTAATCGAGCGTCTCAGGATGGCGGTGCGCGAGCGCCATGCTGGTGTCGTCTAAAATCCAAGGCCTGAAACTGCCGTTTGAGTCGGGCCCAACGGTTCTTAAGGTGCGTGGGAAGTCCGCCAGTCGAACATATTCTGTGCCACCTTTTTTGGCTTTGGGGCTGCCGACTTCCGGTAGATCCGCGCCATCCTCCCAGACTAAGTCCTCCGGCAGGTCATCGATTGATCCTGCTCGAAAAAAATCGGCATGGGTCTCATAAAATGCCAAGACCTCTGCGGTGTTGTCGACGCTGGGGAGGGCTTGGGTTGCGTCCTTATCAGATCCGCAGCCCATGAGGAGCAGGGTGGTTAGGGTTAATGCAAAGCGGTTCATGGTCATAGTGGTTTACCGATATAAAGTGAATTGTTTCGGATCAAAAGATTCCCGAATAGCCTCGCCAATAAACGTAACGAGACTCAAGATCAGTACCAGCGTGCCGAAGGCGGCGGTCACGATCCAAGGCGCGGTTCGAAGGTTGGCGGTGCCTTGCTTTAAGAGCTCGCCAAGGCTCGGGGTCGGAACTGGCAGGCCAAAGCCCAAGAAATCGAGCGCCGTAATGGCGGCGATGGCTGAAACAATGGTAAACGGCATGAAGGTCACCAACGTTGACAATACATTGGGTAGGATGTGGGTGAAGATAATACGCTGGGTCGATGCGCCGATAATCCGAGCGGCGGCAACATAGTCCCGGGACTTCTCTTTGTAGGTTTCGGTCCGCATATAATAGGTCATGCTGGTCCAACTAAAGAGGACCATGACCAGTAACAAAAGGGTGATGCGCGCTGGGATCGAGGCTTCTGCGGGAATGACAGAGAACACAATAATGACCATGTACAGGAAAGGAATATTGGACCAGATCTCAATGATGCGCTGAAAACCCAGATCAAATAGCCCGCCAAAGTAACCCATAGCGCAGCCAATCATGATGCCTATCAAGTAGACGCTCACCATGAACGCAAAGGCAAACAGCAGCGCGGTCCGCGTGCCATAAACCAAGCGCGCCAAGATATCCCGACTGGTTGTGTCGGTCCCTAAGTAGTGTTGGCGCGCCGCGTTGGGCGCCTCCGGCCGCATAATGGAATCGGTTGCGTCATTTTCATAGGGGTTGTAAGGCACCAGGGGCATGAGTACCCAATTAGATGAATCCGTATCGTTAAAATGCTTGGCGAGATCGCGATAATTGGTCTCGTACGTGTAGTTAAGGCCGAAATCGGTGCCGGGATGAAAGTCAGTATAGGTCGGAAAGTACAGGGCGCCTTCATACTGCACGGCCAGGGCTCGGCTGTTAACGAGCAGTTCCGCAACCGATAGTAATGACAGCATCAGGCCGAGCACAATAAAACTGTAATAACCCAGCTTGATTTTTCTGAAGCGGGCCAGCTTTTTCTGGGTTTGGGGATTAAAGTTGAACATCGTTATTGAAACCGAATCCTTGGGTCCACCAGTGCGACTAGGATGTCCGATAAAATATTACCAATCAGAAGCAGAAAGCTGCTTAAGAGCACGACGCCCATAACGACCGGATAGTCTCGATCGAGAATTGAGGTTAATCCCAGCAGGCCAAAACCATCAATATCGAAGATGGACTCAATCAGGAAAGAGCCGCCGACCAATAGGGTGATATTTTGACCAAACGTGGTTGCAATCGGAATGAGCGAGTTTCGAAGCGCATGCTTTAATACCGACTGCCGAAAAGAGACCCCTTTCGCAATGGCGGTGCGAACATAGTCCGCCGCTAAATTGTCCATTAGGTGGTTCTTTAAAAGCAGTGTGACCAGGGCAAAGCTGCCCACCATGTAACAAATCAGAGGCAGTGCAGAATGCTCGAGTAAGTCGATGATCTGGCCTGTTAAGGTTTTATCTTGAAAGGTAAAGCTGACAAAGCCGCCCATGGGGAGCCATTCCAAGCGAACCGAAAAATACAGCAGGAGCAAAGAGCCGAGGGCATATCCGGGAATGGCATAACCGATAAAAATGAGGATCGATGAGATAGTGTCCACTGCCGTTCGGTGACGGACGGCCTTTAAAACCCCGAGGGGTATACACACCAAATAGGTTAGAACCAGCGTGATGAGTCCGTAATAAATCGAGACAGGAAATCGGGCTTTGATCACATCCCAAACCGGTTCGTTATAGCGATAGGACGAGCCTAAATCGCCGGTAAGCACTTTGCCGGTCCAAATGAGGTAACTCTCAATCACCGGTTTATCGAATCCATAATAGGCTTTGAGTTGCTCGAGCTGCGCCTCGGAGATCGCCATGCCTTGGCCTGCACTTTGCGAAAAGCCGCTGCCGGAGGCGTCCATCATCTGGGACTCCATAATGGCGCGCTCGAGTGGGCCGCCCGGGACCAGTCGCGTAATGGCAAAGACAATAATCGTGACGCCCAAGAGGGTCGGCGGGATTAATAAGAGGCGCTTGAAGAAATATTCTTTCATTTGGAACTTATCGGATGAATAAGATTGCGACGGGCGCTATGTTGACCGGCGACGCCCGCTTCTGCAAGTGGATTGGCTGGATAGTAGTCTACTGGTGATCCTTCATTAACCGGCGCATAAACACGGTGGCCAGTAGCGCGCCGAGCAATTGCATCACAATAAACATCCCCGCGTGATCGGGTTGAATGCCGCTAAAGGTGTTGGTCAGGCTCCGCGCTAAGGTCACCGCCGGGTTTGCAAAGGAGGTTGAGGCGGTAAACCAATAGGCCGCCGTGATGTAAAGCCCCACTGCGGTGGCAACAAAGTCGGGTCTGAATCGACCGGTTGCGATAATGGTCATGACGAGGCCAAAGGTCGCAAGGCCCTCAGAGAACCATTGCGGTGGCCCGGTTCTAGATCGTTCTGAGAATTGGAGTAAATCCAGGTCAAACATAAAGTGCGCCGCGAATACCCCTAGCATCCCGGCAATAATTTGAACGCAGATATAACAGAATGCCTCAAGCTGGGTGATTCTCTTGAGCAGGAGCATTGAGAGGGTTACCGCAGGATTAAAATGGGCGCCGGAGATCGGACCAAGGGCGGTGATCAGAACAACCAAAATGGCGCCGGTTGCCAGCGTGTTGCCGAGCAGGGCAATCGCATCGTTTCCGCCTGCTAAGGATTCCGCCATGACGCCCGAGCCAACCACCGTTGCCAGTAGGAAAAAAGTCCCGATTGCTTCTGCAATTAATGGGTTGCGCACAAATCACTCCTCGGCTCTGAGATGAAATGGTGTTTTGCACGACGACAGCGCCGCGTTGTTGCTAAGTCGCATTGACTTGACGGCTTATTATAAACAACTGAAGAACACCTCGGCGAGCTTTGGTGCCCGGGGTTGGGTTCCTTCAGGCTGCATCTGATTCATAACATAGGCAAAGGCAACCTGAGCTTCTGGGTCTGCAAAAGCTGAGGAGCCCCCCGCGCCATTGTGCCCAAAAGCCAATTGATTCGGCCCGAATCCCGCGTCTGGGTTCAGAATGAAGCCGCCCTGACTGCGCTCAATGAACTGGTTCAAGATGAGATCGGGTTGATTGGACACCGTCCGAAGGCAAGCTTGCTGTCGGGTCTCCTCTGCTATGAGCGTTTTGTTCAGGGCGCCTTGGTAGAGCTTGGCGAGACCTTCTGCCGTGGCATGGCCATTTGAGGCCGGGATTTCGGCTTGGCGCCAGGCGCTGGAACAGGCATCTTGATACGGCCGAATGATGGGGTTTTCCTGGGTTCTAATGGCGAGGTCTGAATGGGGGACGGCGCGAGCGGGTTGTCTGACTGGCGCGAGATCAGCGCGCTGGTTGCGCGCACGATTGGGCCCAATTAGATCCGCGCAGCGGCGATGCGCCTTGGGGTCGAGCCCTAAATGAAAATCAGCCCCAGTAAGCGTGCAGAGATGGGTTTGAATATACTCGCCAAGCGTTTGGCCGGTTAGGTTGCGGCAGAGGGCGCCCGCTAAAAAACCCCATGAGATCGAATGATAGCCGGCACCATGGCCTGGCGCCCACGCGGGTTTGGCGCGGGCCAAGCTGGCAACGATGGCGTTCCAGTCATACAGGTCCGCAACCAATAGATCCTGCTCAAAGGCGCATAGTCCGGCTTGATGAGACAACAGTTCGTTAATGGTGATGGCCCCTTTATCATGGGCTGCAAACGCTGGCCAATATTGGCTGACCGGGTCTTGGTAATTGAACGCGCCGGTGCCTGCAAGGTGCGCCAGGGCTAACGCCACGATCCCTTTGGTGGTTGAGTAAACGTTCACCAGGGTGTCGGGGGTCCAGGGCCGGGTTTGGGCAAGGTCTGCAAAGCCGCCCCACAGATGGACCACTTTTTGATCTTGCACATAAATGCATAGGCTTGCGCCAACCTCGGGCCCATCCCAGAGTGCGGCGAAGGCATCTCGAACGGGCGTGAATTGTGGGTCAGTGTAACCTGTGATCGGGGCAGTCAAATGGGTTCGTTTACCGTTATGATCTAGGTCAAGTTTAAGGTAATCCAATCTAAAAAGGAGGCTTTATGCCACGGCTCGCACAAGTAGGACGGGAAACCCCCGAGCAGGATATCCAGCAGGTCTTTGACGCAGTGTTTGGTGAAGGGGTTGACCCGATCACGCAACCGGGCACGGCGACTGGGACACCTGGGAACTGGTGGACTGTGTTCGCCTTGGTGCCAGCGTGTTTTCGGCATGCGGTGGCAGGCTTTCAATTTTATCGAGGTAAGTCACGTAAGATTAGTGCAAAGCTGCGTGAGTTGGGTCAAGCCCGAGCCGGTTATGCCCGGGGCAGCTTGTTTGTGTTCTCTCAGCATTGTAAAGCCTTACGTGGTGCGGGCTTTTCCGAGACCCAAATTGCGGCCATTCCAGGCTGGGCATCGAGTGACTGTTTCTCGCCCTTGGAGCGGGCCGTGTTGGCTTATACTGATGATTTAGTGCTGTCCGGTGGTCGGGTGCCGGACACAACCTTTGCCGCACTAAAAGCCGAATTGAGTGACGAGGCAATTCTTGAGCTGACCTACATCACGTGTACCTACGAGATGCATGCCACGATGTGTCGTGCGCTACGACTCGAATATGATGACGTCGATGAGCGCTTGGTTGAAGTGCCCTTGCCGGATGGGCCCTCACGTAACATTGACTTCATGCAGGCGGTGGATCGCGGAACGTCTGACTAGGGAGTTCGATCGCCCTGAAATCTTGTGGGTGGGCCAGCTTGATCTCGTAAACGGCCTTTAAACGCGCTAAGAAACTGTCAGGTAAGGGCGCAAGCGCCGCCGACTCAATTAAATGGACAAGGTAAGCAAGCTGGTCCGCGCCCAAACGGTGAAAGTGTCTGGGCTCACCGGGTTTGGCAAGATGCTGTGCAACTTCCGCGTCGCTGAGCGCGATCAATTGCGGCGCGTCAGGCAATTGGAGCTGGCCTGTTAAGACGGCGTTTAGCCATTGGCTCTGAATCAAAAACAACGGGAAGGGGATCACCAAGTAGGGCAGGCCGATGAAGGCCAGTGTTGGCCGTTTGGCCAGCAGGATGTGCTGATGAAGACCGTGAACGAGATTGTCGTCGATCGTGATTAACGCCTCGTCCAGAAAGGGGAACTGGTATTGATACCCCGTGCAGAGCAGCACCTGATCGACGCCGGTCAGGCGTTCTCCGTCGGCGAGTTCAATAGCGTCTCGGTTGAGTTTGGTTGGATCGGCATGAATTGAAACATTGCTTTTATCCTGCACCAAGGCATCCATTCCTAGGTCATGACCACACCAATAAACCTGCTTGGCCGTTGTGCTAATTTCTCGAACGAGATCCATGCCAGAGGCCTTGCTGCCCCACACTAAAACCTGTTGATCTCGGAATGGATCGGGATTGATGTAGTCCTTTGCATGTAAGACGCTCAATCCAGATTCTGTCGAGCCCTCGATAAGGGGTCGGTTGGGCTGGGTATAGTGACCATTGCAGACGACCACGGCATCGAAAATTTGTGCGGGCCTGTCTGCGAGTTCGATGAGCCATTGGGTGTCGTTGATTGGCGAAACCCGCGTGACTTCGGCATTGAACTGAATTTTGGGTATGAGCTGATGATGGCCTGCGTAGGCCTGAAGATAAGCCGCGACGGCGGCGGGTCCAGGATAGTCGCCCTCATGCTCGGGAATGAGCTGGCGCTGAAATGGAAAATCCAAAAAGGCCATTAAGCCTGCCGGTAGGTTGCTGCGCAGGCTGGGATACAGTGCTGTGTGCTTGAAGTTGTCATTGGTGCGCCATAGGCCGCCGACAACTGAGTGCTGTTCAAAGAGGGTAACGGACTGGGTGCGCTGCAAAACCGAAGCCGCGGCAAGACCCGCGGCGCCGGCGCCAATGATGGCAATGTTCCTATTCGTGCGCGTTTGATGTGTCATTCCGTGAAGCTTAACAAGGAGATGCGCCCACTGACATGGCATAATGGAGCGCTGAAAAAGGAATTGTTTTGGAAACGAGCCATACCGCATCCCTCATCGCTGTCGAATCCTTGTCGGCCTCAACCCGTCTGTTTCGATTTGAAACCGGCGGCGAGCACCTGCCGTTTATTGCGGGTCAGTTTTACCGATTCACCTTTACCGATGCCACGGGTCCATTCGAGCGCAGTTACAGCTTCAGTCAGTTCGATCCAAAGTTGCCAATGAGTCAATTCGAATTGGTCATTTCGGCAGTTGCCGGGGGCCGAGCAACCGATCTGTTGTTCAACGCAGCGTTAGGTCTCACGGTTCAGCTGAAGGGCCCGTTTGGCCGTTTGATTCTGCCGGCGGACGACAAGCGCTGCTTGGTGTTGGTTGCAACGAGCGTAGGGGTTGCTCCTTTTTTACCGATGTTGCAAAGCCTTGAGGCGGGTGAACATCAGCGATTTGATTCGGTGCATCTTTTGTTTGGTGTCCGAGACCCAACGGAAGTGCTTTTTCAAGAAGCCTTATTGCGGCTTCGCTCGGATGCGTCTTGGTTCAAATTAACGGTCCACTGCTCTCGCTCGCAAGACGCTTCCATGGATTGGCAGCATCCGGGCTATGTGACAAGTGGGCTCGCTCAGCTTGCGCTTGATCCGAAATCAGATCATGTCTTGGTTTGCGGTAATCCCAAAATGGTCGATGATGTTTATGCGTTGCTTCGAGCGCAGCACTTTGGTCCGCGGTCTGTCATTCGGGAAAAGTATGTTTTTGCCGTACAAGAAAAAGCCGTTCAAGGCCCGGCGCGCTCGAGTGCGGATGAGGCGTTGCTGCAGCAGAAGATGAAAGCCTATGGTGCAACGCCTGCGACTGACCCCAAACCGCTTAAGCCGGTTTGAAACACCAGTGCCATGGCTCATAGATAAAGCCCCAAGGGTTATCTCGGGGATAGCTCAGGGAAAAGCCGAATTGGTGCGCTGAGTGCGATAGCCAGGCAAACCCATCGCTGAGCTCAAAGTCCTCAGTCAATTCAGGGTAGTCTGTGGTCACAATGTCCAGGGCGCGGCCCGTGTGGTGTTCACTGTAGCCCGGCAGCGCCACAACTTGGAGAATTTGATTTGGCGGGTCACCGCGATCGAGTTTTCGCGCGATCAGCTGGCGCTGATAGTCTATGGATCGGAAGGCCGATAACACCTCGAGATGAATGCCGTCTTGCTGGGCGGCGCGGCGCATGTCCGCCCAATGCTTAACGGTGGCCGATGTCGCGTGCAGAACGCGACCCGCTTTTGTCTCGCCAAGCACCGCGAGTTGATGGGGCGGCGCCTCGACTTGTTTCGGCGCTGGATACCGAGCCAGATCCCCAGGCGTTATAAACAGGCGCTCTAACAAATCCTCTTGGACCCGGGCATTGCCCATGATGCCCCCTTAATGAAGAGCTCTATTGGACAAAGGCATCTAAATGAATGTCCGTGTGCCCAAAGGTCGCATCGATCATCATCAGGCGTTTGAAATAGTGGGCAATGGCCAGATCTTCTGTCATCCCCATACCACCGTGGAGCTGAACGGCATTTTGACCGACAAAGCGTGAGGTTTTGCCGATCAGAAACTTCAGAGCATGGATGTGGCGTTGTGCGTCGCCGGAGTTCTGATTCAGGAGCATGGTCGCTTTCATGCACAGCGACTTTGCCAGGTTGTATTCTATGAACATCTCGGTGAGCCGGTGTTTTACGACTTGAAACTCGGATAGGGGATGATCGAACTGCACCCGTTGTTTGGTGTAATCGATGGTGCTTTGATACAAAACGGCCATGGCGCCAACGGCTTCGGCTGAAATTGCCAGAATGCCGCGATTGATAACCGTGTTTAAAGTTTGCGAGGCCGCGCCCTCTGCGCCCACAAGGGCGGATGCCGGGACTCGGACGTTTTCGAGTAGCACCTCGGAGGCCCTCAGCCCATCGACAGTTGGATAGTCTTTTCGCAAGAGACCTTCGCTATCGCCGGGCACTAAAAACAACGAGATGCCGCGTGGGTCTGTTGCTTGACCCTCGGTTCTCGCAGAGACGAGAATGACGTCTGCGGAGGCTGCATTCAGCACGACCGATTTTGTGCCATTGAGTTGATAGTGATCCCCAGTTTTGAGGGCGGTTGTTGCGACAAAGTTGAAATTGGTGGGCTCATCGGCCTCGATATAGGCGAGGCAGCCGGTTAAATCCCCAGCGCCCAACGCGGGCAAATAGTGATGCTTGTGTTCGTCGCTACCCGCAAGTTCTAAGGCCCCTGCAAACAGTACGAGGCTCGAAAGCGTTGGCTCGAGAACCAGGCCTTTGCCAAATTCTTCAAACATAATCATGGTGTCGACCAAATCACCCCCGAGCCCGCCATAGGCTTCGGGGATGGACATTCCGAGCCAGCCTAACTCAGCAAATGTTTGCCAGTGCTGCGTGCTGTAGCCCAAGTCTGAGGCAACCAAGTTTTTGCGTGTCGTTAGATCGTACTCGGTGGCAATAAAGCGTTGGATGCTCTCAGCGAGCATGTCTTGTTCGGTGGTGTAGGCAAGATCCATGATTAATCCTTAACTCAATCCCAATACATTTTTTGCAATGACGTCTTTTTGGACTTCGCTGGCGCCACCGTAGATCGTGGTCGCGCGGCCGCCGAGGTAAGATTGGGTGGCGCCATGAGCGAATTCGGGTCCGAAGGCCTCTGCGCCCCAGGGCGCTGCAAAGACCCCTGCCGCTTCCAGGTTTAACTCGGTGATGCGTTGCTGAATTTCTGTGCCTTTGAGTTTCAAGATGGCGGACTCAGGTCCTGGGTCGCCGCCAGCGGCAACCCGCGCAAGGGTCCGCATCTCGGTAAACTCCAGCGCCAGCAGCTCTGCTTCTAAAACACCGACTTTATTTTTAAAGCTGGAAAGGTCGAGCAATGTGCCCGCGCCAACGCGGACTTTTTGCGCATTTCGCTTCGCCTTTTCGAGGCCCATCACGGAGTTTTGAATGCCCGCGAGCCCTGAGCGTTCATGTGCCAACAAGCCCTTGGCATAGGTCCAGCCTTTGCCTTCTTCGCCAACTCGGTTTTCGACCGGAACTTTGACGTCGGTAAAATAGACTTCGTTGACCGAATGGCTGCCGCCCAAGGTGATAATCGGCCGAACTTCAACGCCAGGATCATCCATGGGAATCAATAAGAACGTGATGCCCTCTTGCTTGGCGCCATCACTGCTGGTGCGGGTCAGGCAAAATATCCAATGCGCGATTTGGGCAAGGGTGGTCCAAATTTTTTGGCCGTTAACCAGATAATGACTGCCATCGGCACTCAGTTCAGCTTTGGTCTTAAGGTTTGCAAGATCAGACCCAGCCCCGGGTTCTGAATAGCCCTGACACCAATTGACGCTGCCATCCCGGATGCCCGGCAAAAACCGGTCCTGTTGGGCTTTGGTGCCATAGTTCATGAGAATCGGCGCGAGCATGCCCACACCGAAAGGCAGTTGCGGTGGCGTCGGCTGCTTGCCCATTTCCAAGTCGAAAATATAACGTTGGGTCGGCGTAAAATTGGGGCCGCCAAAATCCTTGGGCCACTTCGGGATATCCCAACCGCCTTGATCCGCCAAGGCCTTGAACCAGTCGCCACGTTGGGTCCACATCGCCATGCCTTGCGGTACATGTTGATCAATAAAAACTCTTACTTTTTTTTGGAAGGCTAGATCTTCTGGGCTAAACGAAATGTCGATGGGAGGCTCCTTCTGAACGGGATGTCTAAGGGTTCGATAATCTCGAATGTCTATTGTGAAGGATCGTTTATCACCCAACAAGGTCGTCGACTGACCTTTTTGACTTGCCGGCAGAAAAATTGACCGTCATCGGTGGATTGGAATTCGCCAACGCGCAACCGAAAAATCGATTGTTGACCGGGCTCCGCGTAGTGGCTCACGGTAAACGGCACATTAAGGGTTAAATTGGGGAGCTCATCTTGAATGAGTGCCCAAAGATCAATGGCCGCATCTTTGGTCTTCATGGCGCCGAGTTGAACGCGTACAACGGGCAGCTGATGGTTTTTTCGAAGGGGGACTTCGGTCGTTTTAAAGGTGGGGGGTAATTGGAAGTTCCAAACTCGGCTGATGGTTTTGACGCGGTCTGTGAGCGCGTCATCGACCGGGACTGCAATCACCGCCTCGGGAGATTGCTGGGTGAGCAGATCGATTGCCTTGGCATAGCCTTGTTCCGCAGATTGATTAAACCAATACTGGGCGCGTTGTGCATCGGCTGCAACGCCCTCGCCGAGGTTGAGCATCCGCGCAACCTGAAATTGCGCCGGCGGATGGCCTGCTTGCGCGGCCGCGAGATACCAATTAAAAGCGTCGGTTAAGTCAACTGGGACGCCTTCTCCAAATCGAGACATCATGCCCAAGATGGCCATGGATCGTTGGTCGCCTGCATTCGCGCGTTGTAAAAATGCGGCGCGGGCGGTCACAAAATCATTTGCTCGATAGGCATCTGCTGCGGCGTCGAAGTCGGGCGCTGCCGCGCTAAGGGCCCCGACCAGCCAAAACATCCCAAGGATGAGCACGGACGAGGCGCCTAGGCTTCGTCCCATGATGTTAGAGATACTGACGCTGTAGTGATTCAAGGATTCGGAAAAATTCATCTCGCGTTTCGTGAAGGATATCGGCTACCGGTTTAATGCTTTCAATTCGGCCCGCGACCTGGCCCGAAAGTGGGATTGCCGCCTCCATGTCGCCGCCAAAATAGAGCGCTTGCGCATCGCCGAATTCGGGCATGATGTTGTCAGCCGCATTGGCTTCAAGGCGCGATGTTCGCTCGGTTCTAAGGGCTCTAAGGGCTGGTGAGTGGAATTTGTTGAGGAAGACTGTGCCAGTTTCGGGTGCATCGACAATCGCTTGCTTCCAGTTTTGATGTACGGGGGACTCTAGCGCTGAAACCATACGGGTACCCATTTGGATGCCTTCCGCGCCCAAGGCAAACGCCGCCGCCATGGTGCCGCCATCGACCATGCCTCCGGCTGCAATGATGGGCACGTCAACCTTTGACCGCACAAGCGGTAACAGCACCATTGAGGCAACTTCATTAGGGCTTTTGAAGCCGCCGCCCTCACCGCCTTCAACGATCAAGCCATCAACCCCTGCCGCCACAGCTTTCAGCGCCGCAGTGAGGGTTGGCACGACGTGAAAGACCGTCAATCCCGCACGCTTGAGCTGATCGGTATAACGCGTTGGACTGCCCGCCGAGGTCGTTACAAACGTGACGCCTTGGTCAATCACGAACTGCGCGATATCGGGGTCTTTAACAAAGGCCTGAGCGATATTCACCCCAAATGGTTTCTGGGTCAGCAACTTCATTTTTTTAATTTCTGCTTTAACGGCGTCCAATTCGCCTGAACTCGTTTCAATGATGCCAAGGCCGCCGGCATTGGAGACGGCGGAAGCGAGCGCGGAGCGCGCAATCCAGCCCATGGGCGCTTGTACGATCGGGTATTCAACGCCCAGCATTTGGGTGACGCGGTTATCAAATTTCATAGTGTCTCCAAGGCCGGTTGTTCATAGATTTCATACGTGTAGTGATGGTTGCTTTCGAAATGCTCGCGATGGGTGAGCTTAAAAGCGGGGGTTGGAAAGTCTGGGAAAAAGACATTGCCAGCAACCTCAAGATCGATGGTTGTGAGGTGTACTTGGCGGGCATTGGCGAGCGTTGCGGCATAAAGCTCGCCACCCCCGATCACGAAAATGGGCCGCTCGGTTTCCTGTGCGTCTTGTAAGGCCGACTCAATACTGTGAAAAACGCGGCAACCGGGCTGGGCGTACTGCGTCTGCCGCGTCACGATGAGGGTTAACCGACCCGGTAAGGGGCGGCCAATCGATTCGAAGGTGCGGCGTCCCATGATCAGACACCCATTCATTGTAATTTTCTTGAAGAGTGCTTGTTCACCCTTTACCGTCCAAGGGATATCGGCATCGCGTCCAATAACCTGGTTGCGACTCTGGGCGGCAACAATGGCGTAACGAGGGGTCACATTCGCTCCACAGTATCGATACCAAGCAAGTCCAGTCCGGTCTTGAGGGTGCGGGCTGTGATATCACACAATCTTAACCGGCTCATTTGATGCGTCTTAGTCTCGGTTAAAATGGGGCAGTGCTCGTAAAAGCTCATAAATAGACCCGCAAGTTCATACAGGTAATTGCACAAAATATTGGCTTGATAATCCTCTAGATAGTTTGCAATCGCTTCGTTGAACTGCAGGGTTTTTATCGCCAGCGCCAGTTCTTGTGGTGCGGTCAGCAGAATCGGGGTTGCTGGATCTAAGCGCTCAATGCCGGCCCGCCGAAAGAGGCTTCGAATCCTGGTGTAGGCATACTGAAGATAAGGCGCTGTATTGCCCTCAAAAGAGAGCATCGTGGCCCAATCAAACATGTAATCGGTGGTTCTATTTTTTTGCAGCTCAGCATATTTGATCGCACCGATACCGATCACTTTTGCGATCGCCTCGTGTTCGCTGGGCGTAAGATCCTGGCTTCTTTGTTGCAATAGATCTCGCGCTCGATCGATGGCCTCGTTCAGGACATCGATTAATTTAACATCCGCGCCATCGCGGGTCTTAAAGGGCGTGCCGTCGGCTTTTAAAACCAGGCCAAAGGCTAGGTGTTTGGTGGTGAGTGTCTCAGGGATAAATGACGCGGCACGTGCGACCGCAATCACTTGTCTAAGATGCAACTGTTGAGATGCGCCAACCACGTATAGCACCTCGTCGGCTTTGAGTTCGTGATGTCGATACCGCAGCGCTGCTAAATCCGTTGCAAGATACGGAAAGCCGCCGTCAGACTTCTGGACCATCGCCGGTAACGGACGATCCTGCTTGCCCTTAAATTCGTCAAGAAAAACGCAGAGCGCGCCTTCAGATTTCTCGAGCAAGCCTTTTTCAGTTAGGTCGGAGACCAAGGGAAGAAGGTCACTGTTATAACGGCTCTCCGGCATGGCATCTTGCTGGGTCAAGGTGATGTTGAGCTTGTCGTAAACGTTTTGACCATGGTCCATCGAGGTTTGGATGAAGACTTCCCAAAGCTTTTTCAGCGCGGGATCGCCAGATTGCAGTCGGACCACGTAGCCCCGTGCTTTCTCTGCAAAACCGGTATCGTTTTTAAATTTTTGACTGGCCCTTTGATAAAATTTTTCAAGGTCAGCAAGTTCAGCAGTTTGGGCGGTTTCGTTGTTGGAAGACTCATCGAGGTAGGCCAGTAGACTGCCAAATTGAGCGCCCCAATCACCGACATGATTCGCCCGTATTGCTGTTTGTCCTATGTGTTCCAAGACGCGAACAACGGTGTCACCAATCACGGTCGACCGGAGGTGCCCGATGTGCATCTCTTTCGCGAGATTGGGTGAACTGTAATCGACCACGACCCGCCTTGGGGCCGTGTTATCGGGTTTTTCTGCCGGATCACCATTTGAAATGAGTTGGGAGACGAAGGCGGGGGTGAGGGTGATGTTGATGAACCCGGGACCCGCAATCTCTAGGGTGTAGTGGTCCTGCGCTGGCAGGTGTTTGACGATAAGATCCGCGAGCGCCCGAGGATTGGTTTGCATTCGCTTAGCAGCGCCCATGACCCCATTGGCCTGGTAGTGACCAAACTCTGGTCGCTGAGACTGCCGGATTACGGGGTTTGGATCTTCAACGCCGGCGGCCAACATTGCTTGATGAAACGTTTGGGTAAGAAGGTGCTTAATATCCATGGTGCGCCTGAATTGAGGATCAAGGCATTATAGCACCAGCGGTGAGAAAACCGTCTGGTTGGTCTTAATCATGACTGAGCCCACGGCTCCGACGGCTCGTTCACCCTTTTGGTTAAGGGTATTGATGCTGAAACCGATTGTTGAATTGCGGTTTTGACCTGCGCAAGCGAAAAAGGCTTGGTTAAGGTTGTCCAGGGCTTGTCTGAAAGGAACTGCCGATGCGGTTCACTTGCGGTGAACGCAGAGAGGATTAAAACGGCCTGACGCGGGTTGGTTTGATAGAGTCGTTGTAGAAATCGGTGCCCTGACAGAACGGGCAACACGAGTTCCGAGAGGATCAGGTCAAGATAGACCGCTTGCTTGAGGTAAAGGTCGAGTCCGGCTTGGCCGTCGGCGGCTGAGAACACTTTGAAGTTCAGTGATGTCAGCGTCAGGGTTAAAAATGCCCGGATTTGCTCATCCGCCTCGACCACCAGCGCGGTGCGCTGTTTAACGGGCAGGCTCGCGCTCGCGGTTGATAATCGCGTCTGGAAATTGATTTTCTCAGTCTTGGGCAACCAAAGACGTGCGCGCGTGCCGCGTCCCGGGCCTGGTCCGAGCTGTAAATATCCGCCCTGCCGCATGATCATCTGGCGAATGCTGCTGAGTCCAATCCCATGACCGCCTCGACGACCTTTGGTGGTAAAGCCCGGCTTAAAAAGATGTGCTTGCAGTTCGCTGGGAATGCCGGCGCCGTTGTCGGTTAGTTCGATGAGATGACCGACTTGAAGGGAATCGGTTGCAGGGTCTGTCCAGGGGTTATCCGGCAGAACGCGTAACGTGAGTTGGCCATCGGTGGGCATGGCATCGCGGGCATTGATGACCAAGTTGAGTAAAATATTTTTCAAAGTTGTTGGGTCGATCAAGACGCTTAAGGGTGCTTGGGTGGGGCCCATATCAAGAACGAGTGTCATTTCAGGACCCAGCACAACCTCAATGGACGGTTTCAGTTCTTGGATTAATGTGCTGAGTTCGCTTTGCTTATTATGGGTCTCACTGGGAATGTCTGATTGAAGGAGCGTTTTGGTGAGTGCGCCCGCATCATTGACGGCTGTTTGCAGCTGTTGGAACGGGGCGGGCAGTGGGCGCACTGAGCTTTTGATAATTTGTTCTGACGCAAGCTGGATGAGGGTTAATAAATTACCGAGGTCATGGGCAATGCCCCGCGTCATCTCACCGATTAATGCCGGTGTGCGCAGAAGCTTCAGTTGCTGGTGGGCTTGATCGATAACGCGTTGGCGCGCCCGAACCGCGCTTTGGTCATCAAAGATAAAAACCTTTTGAGTGCTGATCTCACCGGCAACACTCACTGCGGAGACCTGGATGGGTATTTTTTCACCATCAATGGATAAAAACCAGGCGGCCACACCGGTCATTGGGTGAGCGCCTTGTTGATCTTGATAAAACATGCGGAGTTGATTGTCGCTGAGAGCGCTCGGAACGAACTCGGCAAGGTCGGCGCCTAAACAATTCGGCTGTTGAGTGCCGGTTAAGTGCAGAAAAGCGCGATTGTGCCACTTAATAATCCCGCGAGCGTCGGTTAGGCAGGCGGCTTCAGTGGAGAGCGTTTGGAGCACCTCGCTGAGCGCGGTGGTCGGTATCAACGCTGAGGGTTTTGGAATGTCTCGGGCTTGGACCAAAGCGGCCTGAACGCGATTGTGCGGTCCGCGTGCAAGCAAGAGGTGTTTCTTGTGTCCAAGGGCTTGATTCAACGGCCTAAGCGTTATGAAGGTCTGGTCTAGGGCGCCGGCTCTGATCTTCTGCAATGCGGTTTCACAATCAGATCGGCTTGAGTCAGTCAGGCGCGCCGTGAATTGATCAAAATAGGTGATGCCGAGGCTAGATCGGATTGACGCGAGGGTTTTGACATCTTTGGCGTGCAATTGATTGTCCGCATCAATTTCGAATTGATCGGATTCAATGGTGGTGAGCAATTGCTCGAGACTCATTTGGGTCTGTTTGAGGGTTGTTTGAAGTGCGCGCTGGGTCTGAGCTGAATCGGCCACTTTCTTGCGGAGCAAGGATTCAGCGCGGCGCTGGCGTTGCAAGGCGACGCGCAGGGCTGTTAAGGGTCTTGCATTCAGGCGCTTGAGCCAGCGATTGAAGCTTGCCCCCAGGCGGGCTTCGACGCGACAGTTCAGCTCGAAGCCATTCGATAGGAGCCTGCTACTAAGGCGGAACCTGTCCAGTGCAACGCCCTGAGCGAAGCCGGTCAGTTCGGCCATGAGTAATTCGGAAAATGCAGTGTTGGGTGCGGAGTCTGAATCAGCCTCAACTCGGACAATCAAGGCGTCGCGAGTCCGATAATGAGTGGTAACCTTTACTGGCATGTCTTGGAATAAGTGGCCCGCGTCGCCGATGAGTTCGATCAAAAGATCGAATGGGGTCGCCATTGAACGGCCCAGAACAAGCCAATGATGGTTTTCGGGTCGCTGCCAATATTGGGCAGCGGCGTCCTGGAATTCGGTTTCAGGCAGGATCTGCAGACAATTGACGACCACGCGCTGAAAGTCGGTCCAAGGTAAGGTCGCAAGCGGTTCGGCTAAGGCCTCGTCATTGGCTAGGCCGCGTGTGAGCAGGTTTGGCGCAATGCGCTTTGCTTGGCAGTAGTCCAGCAAGTAGCGAAGTCGATGAACGGGGGGGCCATCTAGATAAAATTCGGTCATGTGGGTCTTGTTTGGTTTTTATTATTATTTTTATACCACCACCCGATAATACCTAGGAATTACTCGGCTGCAAGGGAGGCGGATTGGACGATCAAACGGCAGTCGCTCAGAACCTCGGGAAAGCTGGTTGTGACCGACTCTGAGGCGTGGGCGCTGAGTGTGTAGTGGCCCCGTTTGACGCGTTCAAACCAGCCATAGTGATTGTCTCTTAAGATTTGCCCTGCTCGAGTGGCGCAGCCTTTTGCCACGAGTTCTTTTGGTTGGGCTATCTCAAGATGTTCTAAAAAGGCGACGATGAGCAAGGCATCCTCTCGATAAACCGTTAGAATTTTTTTTGAAGCAGTCCCGCCCAAATTATCGCTTTGGCCGCGTCCGGAAAATTCTTTAGTGAGCGCAAGCGCCTTTCGGCGTGATCGACGGTGTGGGGTTTTAGTCGGTGGCTGCGCCTGAATGATGCGTGGGCCAATGCTTGAGGTCTGAACAAGCAATAACCCGATGCCGAGGTTTTGGAGCAGTTTTTGGAAGGCTTTGAGGGCCTTCCTTTTTTTGGTTGGCGCGGGCAATGCGATATAAACCTCGTCCGTGAGTTGCAAACGATCGGTTGCTTGATACAGTAACTTTAAAGACGGCTTAAGTTTGAGCTCGACCACCACTAAGTCATCGCCTTTTTGCGCAACTAAATCACAATGCAGGACCTCCCCTCGGACCAGGAATCCCTGATCCTCAAACCAGGTTTTTAACGGGCCGTATAGGTCCGTTTCAAGCATGACTGATTTGATCGAGCAAGGCGTTTTTCAAAACATCAATGCCACCATTGCTCATGATCACAATATGCGCGTTGCTGCGCTCAAGCCCCAGTTGCTGACCAACCGCATGGGCAAGCACGAAGGGGTCGTCAAAAACACTATGCCCCTGTGGGCTGACGGCTTTGTCGAGATCGAAGGCCAAGCGTTCTGGTTTCAACCAAAAGACCCGGTCAGCGTGGACGCAAGCCGGCGCCAATTGATCTTGATGGATGCCGAGGCGCATGGTGTGCGACCGGGGCTCAAGTATTGCGTAAAGCGGCGCTTGCCCAATTTTTTGCCGGAGTCCCGCCAACGTGCTTTTGATCGCGGTTGGGTGATGGGCGAAATCGTCATAGAGGATGGCTTTGGGGGAGACATGCACAATCTCCATGCGCCGTTTCACACCGGTGAAATCGGCCAGAGACTCGATACCTTGCTCCGGTGGAACGCCCACATGTCGAGCGGCTGCAAGGGCTGCTAAGGCGTTCGACAAGTTGTGAACGCCAGTAAGGCCCCAATTCAGCGTGCCCAAGCGTGCGCCCGCTAAGGAAATTAGTTGCGAGGGTTGATGCATCGAAAGGCCGCCTGGTGGCTGCGGGTCCTGATCACTGATCACACCAAAGCGCAACTGCTCGGACCAGACACCCCGCTTGAGCAGCGTTTCGATATTGTTATCTTGGCTGTTGCTAATAATGAGTCCGCTGGCCGGCACCCGTCTAATCAGTTGATGGAACTGATCTTCAATGGCCGTAAGGTCTGCAAAGATGTCGGCGTGATCAAATTCAAGGTTGTTGAGGACCAGGGTTCTTGGATGGTAGTGCAAAAATTTTGATTGGCGATCAAAAAAAGACGTGTCGTACTCATCGGCTTCGATCACAAAGAATGGGCTTTCGGTGAGGCGTGCGGACCGCTCGAAATTAGTCGGGATACCTCCGATAAGATAGCCTGGGTTGAGTCCAGCACACTCGAGAATCCAGGTAATCATGCTGGCGGTGGTGGTTTTACCATGGGTCCCGGACACCGCGATGACCCACTTGTCTTTGAGAATGAAACGGCCAAGGAATTCGGCGCCTGAGCAAAATTCCGTGCCGCTTGATAGCAGTGCCTCTACCGCGGGGTTCCCTCGGCCTAAGCCCGCATTGCCTAATACCACTAAATCGGCAGCCCCTGGAATGCTGTCGCGACGATAAGGGGATTGCAAGGCAATCCCCTCCTGGTGCAGTTGATCGCTCATAGGCGGATAAACGCCATCGTCGCTGCCGGTGATCGTGTGACCTTGCGCTTTTGCTAACAGGGCGATACTGCCCATTAACGTGCCACAAATTCCGAGGATATGAATGTGCATACTTAGGCGCCTGGAAATAAAGAATAGCTGGACAGAACACCAAGTAGTTCAATCATGAAGGCAATCAGGGCGCCTTGCACGATGCTGATTTGAGCTGACTTGGATAACACATAACCGCAGACGGTGAGCCACCAACCTAGCCAAACCCAAGTCAAGCTATCGGCCAAGGTCCGCATAATGCCGGGCTCGGCAGAGAGTAATGTGAGATTAATAGGTAACAAAATACAGGTGAGCAGGGCGCTGACGCCCAAGAGATTACCAATGACACTGGGCAGTCGGGCGGCAACACCTTTAAACCACATCAGCATGAAAATAAAAACCACTTGGATTGTCAGTCCAACCATGATCATTGCAAAGGTTGTGAGCAGGCCCCGGTTTGGATAGCTCAACAAGCCAGCAACCGTGATGACGCTAAGATAGACACCGGTTACCACCAGAAGGACCGAGTGCTGATTCGGGAGTTCAGAGGGATGCCGTTTGAAAAGGCAAAGTTGCCAGAAATAATTGAAGATCGGCTGCAAGTTGGCTCAATCCATGATGAAGCTTTAAAAGACGAGTGTGCCAGTAAATTTAAAAAAATGATAATCAGGTACGGTTTGGCATCAGCGCTCGATTCCCCGGTAGCCTGTGTCGATCGCCCAAACCGCTTTTAATTTCAGGGCGACCATGAGCGTTGTCAGCGCAAGGATACAGCCGCTGGTTATGAGGCCTGTTTGAACACCATAATGCTCTGCGATGTAGCCAATGGGTAGAATGCCGATCGGCATTAAGCCGTGTGACATAAGATCGATACTCATGATCCTGCCGCGCATGTGCTGATCGACTTGAAGTTGAACAAGGCTTCGGTTCATTGACATGTTGATCGCAGAGACGAAACCCATGCAACAAATGATGAGGAATGCCGTGGTGAAGGTGCTTGAGGCGCCGAAGCAGGCAACCGAGACCCCCCAAAGGACGTTCGTTAAGATGAGCCAATAGCCCTTGTGCCGGAGCCCGCTGAGTTTGGCCAGTAGCAAGGAGCCAACAATCGCGCCAAGACCCATGCCCGTCATGAGCAGGCCTAGCGTGTCTGGGCCTGCCAATAAAACGTCGGTATTAAAAGCGGGTAGGAGGGTGTTAATACTGAGGCCAAACAGAAAGGGCAAAATGGACAACAGGATTAAGCCGCCAACGATGGGGGACCGCACCACATAACGCAGACCCTCAAGGGTGTCTTGAAAGGGACTTTTACGTGGGGCATCGGTCGGATTGCCAGCATGTTTGATGAGCAAAACCGACGCGCCAGAAAAGAAATACAGTATCGAAATGACGACATAGACCCAGCCAACGCCGTACGTTGAGGTGGTGTCGCCATCGGCCAGTTGGGCAATCATGAACCCGGCCAGTGCAGGGCCTAAAATTCTCGAAAGATTCCAGGCAGCGGTATTAAAGGCCATGGCGTTGAAGATCCGTTGTTCACCGACAATTTCAGGAATCAAAGCGGTGCGAGCTGGAATAGAGAGGGCCATGATGGTGCCGTTTAGGAAGCCGATTGCAACAAAATGCCAAAAGGTGACCTCGCCTGAGAAAATAACGATGGTTAAGTAAAGCGTTGCAACCCCGTTGATGATCGGGGACCAGCCAATGAGCGGTTTTTTTCGAACGCGATCTGCGAGCACGCCGCCGACGAGCGCAAAAAAAACTTGCGGCAACATAAAGGCCAGCGTGACCCAGGTTAATTGGATGGCAGAGGAGGTCATCTCATAGACCAGCCAGCCTTGGGCGACCTGCTGCATGTTCATTGCAAATGCGGAGCCCAACATCCCGAGCCAAAGATAGAGGTAGTCGCGCACGCCCAGGGCCGCAAATAGACGTTTGTCAGGCTCGGTTTGCGGCAGGGTGGTTGCGTCGTTCAAGGGTTGGCGCAGTGCGCAATCACCGCTTTTGCTGCGGGCGGTGTTGCCTGCTTGGGCGGAGGACAGGGCTCAATAAGCTCGAGTCCCGCCTCGGAACAGTGAATGCGCTTAAAACTTGCAGGATCACGCCGCTTAATCGGGTAATCCTAGTACGCGTTTGCCGATGATGTTCATTTGAACCTCATTGGTCCCGCCGTAAATGGTGACAGCGCGCGCGTTGAGCCAGCCTCGCGTTGTCTCGATTTCCTTGTCTTCAAAGCCTTCGCCTTCCCAGCCCAACCCTTGTGCGCCCATAAGTTCTGATTTCAAAGCGGCGCCATCGCGCGCAAGGGTTGATCCAACCAGTTTAAAGATCGAGGTCGTCGCGCCTGGGGTTTGACCGCTCTGATTTTCTTGAACGACCCGTGAGGTGGTGAGTTGGAAAGCCCGTTCGGTCATGCTGTGTTTGAGGATTTTTTCGCGGTAATCAGCGTCGCCAATCTTGCCGTCATGATCACCGATGTAGCGCTTTGCAATGTCTGCAAGGGGATTGGTTTTGACCGCTTTTTTCTTATTCGCGGCCCCGGATAAGCCGCCAATCCCGGATCGCTCAAATTGCAGCAGACGCTTGCCGATGGTCCAGCCCTTGTTGAGCTCGCCGACGAGATCAGCGCGATGCGCCATGGCATTATCCAAAAAAGTTTCACAAAACGGCGACGAGCCAGAGATTAATCCAATCGGCTTCACGGTAACGCCGGCCTGATGCATATCTAGCAGGACGAAGCTGATGCCTTCGTGCTTGGCCGCGCTCGGATCTGTCCGAACCAGCGCAAACATCCAGTCTGCATACTGAGCGCCTGAGGTCCAAATCTTTTGGCCATTGATTATGAATTGATCGCCCTCTATCACGGCTCGCGCCTGCAGAGCGGCCAAGTCCGAGCCCGCGCCGGGCTCGCTGTAACCTTGGCACCAGCGAATAGTGCCGTCGGTGATACTGGGGAGGTGTCTGAGCTTTTGTTCTTCAGTGCCGTACTCTAAAAGGGTGGGGCCGATCATGGTGAGGCCCATGCCGCTGGAGGCGGCGGTTGCCTTAATGCGGCCCATTTCTTGGGACAAGACAATGGCTTCCTCTCGGCTGAGACCACCACCGCCATAGGCAGTCGGCCACATTGGGGCAATCCAACCCTTGCCGGCCATCCGCTCGCGCCAGATTTCAGCGGCCTCGGTACTATAAATGAGGTGCGCATCTTCCCAATGGAACGACAGGTTCCGCATTGCCTGAGGGCAATTTTCTTCTAGCCATGTTCTGGTTTCGGTTCGGAAAGTGGTTAGGTCCGTCATGGTTGCGCTCCTTCTTCTGAGGCCGAGGGGATGAAGGGTTTGATTCTCCTCCGTCGCGTTAAATTGTCCAGTCATTCTGGGCATTATAGACCAGTGCTATAATCTTATATTCGTTGGCTCGCTTTAATGAATTCAAAGGCCCGTTTCGTGCCCGTTTGACGTATGACTGCCATAGATGCCGCGCTGGCGGCAAACAAGCAGCGCCATGCCCTAGAAGGGTGTGGGGGTCGAGGGGCAGCAAGGTAATGAAGCGCTAGGAGAACAGGATGTCGGTGCTCAAAGGACTTAATAGTGTTCAAATTTGGTTGTTGCTGGTATGCGTCAGCATCGTCTTAATGGTTGGTGTCGGCGGCGCGACCCGCCTGACGCACAGCGGATTGTCGATGGTCGATTGGAAGCCGATTGCCGGTATTTTGCCACCACTGAACGCGCAGGCTTGGGAGGCGGAATTCGCGCAATACAAGCAATTTCCGGAATATCAAAAATTAAATAAAGGCATGAGCCTTGAGGCGTTCAAGGCCATTTTTTATTGGGAATATGGACATCGCGTTCTAGGGCGCGCCATCGGTCTCATCTTCGTGGTGCCGTTTTTATATTTTTGGTTTGCCGGGCGGATTGAGCGGCCGCGTAGATCGAGATTTTTGATTGCGCTGGCTCTGGGAGGCTCCCAAGGGCTGCTCGGCTGGTTCATGGTAAAGAGCGGTCTGGTCGATCGGCCGAGCGTAAGCCACTTCCGGCTGGCGGCGCACTTGTGTTTGGCCCTGTTTATTCTGGCGTATGTTTTCGATTTGGTGCTGTCAATGTCGACCCAGCAGAGCGCCGCAGTGCCCAGTGGATTTCGACGGATTGTGCAGATTTTCACGCTGCTCTTGGTCGCGCAATTGATTTATGGCGGATTCACCGCCGGGCTCAAAGCCGGCTTAGGGTTCAACACCTATCCTAAGATGGGGGAAGCATGGATTGCAGAGGCGGCGCTGACGCTTGCACCTTTTTGGCTGAACTGGTTTGAAAACGGCGCGATGATCCAGTTCATACACCGCTGGTTGGGCCTGGCAGTGTTGGTGGCGGCAGCGGTGACGCTGGGTGCGGCTCTGAGCCAAGATGCAGGGGTGCGCGTGCGCCGGGCTGCGGGCCTGTGCGTGGGGCTCGTCTTTGTTCAATTTTTACTGGGCATCATAACCTTGATTACCGTTGTGCCATTATCTTGGGCCTTAACGCACCAGGTTTTTGCCTGTTTTGTGGTGTTAGGATTGACCTATCTGAACTTTCTCGTGCGCCCCCGCGCAGCAACTTAAAGCCGCGGCGCTCAGAGCATGGAGCTGAAAATCTGATGCGCGTTTGCCTTGCCCAAATTAACACGACGCCGGGCGATTTTGCCGGCAACTTCGATCGGATCGAGGCAGGGATTCGGGCGGCTCAATCAGGGGGGTGCGATGTCGTTGTCTTTCCTGAACTCGCGATTCCAGGTTATCTGAGTCAGGATTTGATGTATCACGCGCGGTATCTCCAGGAGAATCAGCGGATCCTGGCGGATGTGATGCGACTGTCTGGGCTATCAGGGTTTGAAGATCTGTGCATCGTGGTGGGTTATATCGAACGCAATGAGGGTCCAGGCAAGCCCTTTTACAATGCGGCGGCGGTCATTCAGGCTGGGCGCCAAACCTTTAACCACCGTAAGAACTTGTTACCGTTTTATGATGTTTTCGATGAACAACGCTACTTTGAAGCAGGTACGGCGCTAACAATATTCCCCTTAAAAGGCCAGACCGTCGGCATTGCGATCTGCGAAGATCTCTGGAATGACAAGGGCGAAGCGGGTTATCCGGTGCGGAATAACCCGCTAGCACAGTATCGGGCAGCGGGCGTTGAGGTCCTGTTGTCGTTGAACAGTTCACCTTTCATGCACGATAAGCTTGCCCAAAGACACGCGGCCATTGCTGAAAACCTAGGCGATATGACCCTTGTTTATGTTAACCAATGGGGCGGGCAAGATGAGTTGGTTTTCGACGGACAAAGCTTTGTCGTTCAGCGCCAATCGGTTCTCTATCAGTCTCAGGAAGTCAAGGTTGATGAGTTTGCGGTCGTTGATTGCGCCGCGTTGTCGACCGCGGCTAAGCCGTCACCGCCTCAGCCGGCAGTCAAGGGACAGCGAGCACAAGTCGATCTGTATGATTTGCTGGTTTTAAGTGTTCGGGATTATGTGCACAAGTCCGGTTTTGAGCAGTTGGTTTTGGCCAGCAGTGGTGGCATTGATAGCGCTCTGGTTGCGCAAATTGCGTGCGATGCGGTAGGGCCAAAGCAGGTTCATGCCGTGCGGATGCCGTCGGTTTGGAGCTCCTCTGGGGCAGGTCGGGATGCGATCGCTTTGCATGCCGCATTGGGATGCTGGGATTACGAGGTGCCGATCGCACACCTTGAGTTGGTTGCCAGTCTCAATCAGCAGTTTAGTACCCAAACGGATCCAGAGAACTTGGTGACCCAAGTATTGGCGGCGGATCGTTACAGCACCGTTGCGGATCAGAATATCCAGGCCAGACTGCGCGACGTGTATGTGATGCATTTTTCCAACGCGTTTGGTGCAATGCCGCTGTCAACGGGCAATAAAACCGAATCGGCCTGCGGTTATTACACGCATTTTGATATGAACTTCAGTTTTGCGCCGCTTAAGGATCTTTATAAGTGGCAGGTATTTGCGTTGGCGACAGCAGGCGGGCGGATTCCGGCTGAGATTATCGTGAAGCCGCCCAGCGCAGAACTTGCACCGGATCAAACCGATGAGGCGAGCTTGCTGCCTTACGCGATATTGGATCCGTTGGTTCAGGCGTATATCGAAGACTATGTTAATGAATTCGATGCTTTTAAGACCTGGGTTGAACACGCGGCGGTTGATGATCGCCAGATCTCTATGGATTTGACTCGATTGCGGGGTTGGCTGCAGGCGCGTGGGTCATCAGCGCGTTATCAGTCGTTAATAAAATTGATCGCCGGCATGGAGTATAAGCGTCGTCAAACCTGCCCAGGCCCCAAGGTCTCCAAGGTCGCCTTCGGTATGGGTCGACGGATACCGATTGTTAAGAAGGCACATTAGTTTGGGCCACGCCGCGGGCTCATTCGAGTCCCAGCGGCCGCCCGGTCCCTAGTTGGCCGCCCAAAGCGCCTTGAAACAGCTCGTTATAACGACGTTGCATCATCGAAAGGCCGCCATATGTGTAAAGCCGTTTTAAAAGCGCGTTGGGTTGCACCGCCCGTGTTAATGTTCCACCGTAATGCGGCGGGGTAGTTGATCGGTTTTCCTCGGAATCAAAATGGTCACCAAGCCAAATTTGATCGAGGCCCGGATCGCCTCAGGATCGGCATCTTCTGTTAGATCGAAGACCTGCTCGAAGTGCCCCTCGCCGAGACCTTCATGAAGCAGTTGGCTTGCCGGATCTGGGACATCCTGCTTGGATTGACCGGAAATCGTGAGTCTTCGCCGTTCAATGCTCACGTCTAATGTCTCTGGCGAAACACCGGGCA
>Ga0206124_10000020_pt1 | contig 121821 bp, 118 predicted proteins | sample Helgoland_Spring_3_FD_148671 | JGI IMG/M metagenome (GOLD analysis project Ga0206124, IMG submission 148671) | Pelagic subsurface seawater microbial communities from Kabeltonne, Helgoland, North Sea - Helgoland_Spring_Bloom_20160321_2 | ecosystem: Environmental > Aquatic > Marine > Epipelagic... | reverse complement strand
CTATTATCGTTTATGGACACAGTAAATTGGCGCAGTTAAGCGATAAATAGGAAGCGAGAGATAACGGGCCTCGATGTTACAAAGTGGAAATCGGGCCCTTGAATAAAGTGCGATGTTTAGACATCGTCGAACTTCTTAGGGATATTTTTTTACAAAAAACAGATTTCCAAAACGTGTTTTTTATAGAAAAAATCTTGAGTAAATATTATTGGAATTTTCGACTTGTACTCGATGATCATCTAACGGTGGCGATAACAAGAGTGACGATTGGGGATTGGACTTGGAACAAAAAAATCCCCGGTTGCGTTTGCAATCGGGGATTTTTGATTTTGCTTTAGGATGCTACCCTCAGGTAGCGCCTGAACTTACTCTTCAGACGCTGGCTCTGCAGGGGCTTCCGCAGCAGGGGCTGGTGCTGTTTCTGGAGCAGTGCCTTCGTCCGCTTGAGCCTCTTTGATGGACAGTTTTACGCGGCCGCGGTTGTCGATTTCGAGAACTTTAACGCGAACATCCTGACCTTCGCTGAGGTAGTCGGTTACTTTGGCAACACGTTCCTGAGCGATCTGGGAGATGTGTACCAGGCCGTCTGTGCCGGGCATAAAGTTAACGAAGGCGCCAAACTCAACGATGCGCACGACTTTACCGTCGTAGATTGTGCCTGGCTCTGGGTCGGCAACGATTGCTGCAATCGCGTCCATGGCAGAGTTGAGGCCGTCGGTGTCTTCGGAGTAGATCTTAACTACGCCATCGTCGGTAATGTCGATGGTGGAGTTGTGCTCTTCACAGAGTCCTCGGATGGTTGCGCCACCCTTGCCGATCACGTCGCGAATCTTGTCTGAATCGATCTGCATAACACCCATGCGTGGAGCAGTCTCAGCGACTTCTGCACGGCCTGTAGCGAGAACTTTGTTCATTTCGCCGAGGATATGCAGACGTGCGTGCATGGCTTGCTCGAGGGCAATTTCCATAATTTCTTCGGTGATGCCTTCGATTTTGATGTCCATCTGCAGTGCAGTCACACCAGCGGCTGTACCAGCTACTTTAAAGTCCATGTCGCCGAGGTGATCTTCGTCGCCGAGGATGTCGGTGAGTACGGCAAAGCCAGCATCTTCTTTAACCAGACCCATGGCGATGCCTGCAACAGGCGCCTTGAGCGGAACACCCGCGTCCATCAGTGCAAGGCTTGAACCACAGACTGAGGCCATGGAGCTTGAACCGTTGGATTCGGTGATCTCGGAAACAACACGCATGGCGTATGGGAATTCTTCTGGTGAGGGCAACACGGCATTGATACCGCGACGTGCCAGACGGCCATGCCCAACTTCACGACGGCTGGTAAAGCCAATGCGACCTGCCTCGCCCACTGAGTAGGGAGGGAAGTTGTAGTGCAGCATAAAGGGGTCGTCGCGCTTGCCTTCGAGGGCGTCGATCATCTGTGCATCACGGGTTGAACCCAGTGTTGCGGCGACGATGGCTTGGGTTTCGCCACGGGTGAACAGTGCTGAACCGTGAACCTTGGGCAAAATACCTACTTCTACGTCGATGGCGCGAACTGTCTTGGTGTCACGTCCGTCAATGCGTGGCTCACCACGAATGATGCGGCCGCGAACAATGTGCTTTTCAAGCTTTTTGAAGGCGTCTTTGATGTCTTCAGCTGATGGGCCAGTGTCTGTTGCGAGTTGCTCGGTGGCGCGATCGCGCAGGGCGTTGACCTTGACGACACGCTCTTGCTTGTCGACAACTTGATAGGCGGCGTCGAGTTCGGCACCAACCAGATCATTGAGCGCTGTTTTCAGCTCGACATTTTCTTCTTCTGCCTGCCAATCCCAACGTGGCTTGCCGGCTTCTGCCGTCAGCTGTTCGATAACGGTGATGACGGTTTGCATTTCCTGGTGAGCAAACAGTACGGCGCCAAGCATGGTGTCTTCCGGCAGTTCGCTGGCTTCAGATTCAACCATCAGCACGGCGTCTTTGGTGCCGGCTACAACCATGTCCAGTGATGACTCGGCGAGTTCACTGTAAGTTGGGTTGAGCAGGTAGCCTTGCTCTTCGGTGTAACCGACGCGGGCGCCACCAATTGGGCCGTTAAATGGAATGCCTGAAATAGACAGTGCAGCAGAGGTGCCAATCATGGCGGCGATATCAGGATCGATATTTTTCTCAGCTGACATAACAGTACAGACAACCTGTACTTCGTTTTTAAAGCCGTTGGGGAACAACGGACGGATCGGACGGTCGATCAGGCGCGAGGTAAGGGTCTCTTTTTCATTTGGACGACCTTCGCGCTTGAAGAATCCACCGGGGATTTTACCCGCTGCGTAGGCTTTTTCGATGTAGTGAACGCCGAGTGGGAAGAAGTCCATTCCCGCTTTTGCTTCGCGTGCACCAACCACTGTACAAAGTACTGAGGTGTTGTCGATTGAACAGAGTACTGCACCAGTCGCCTGACGAGCAATGCGGCCAGTTTCGAGCGTGACGGTGTGATTACCGTATTGAAACTTTTTAATTAAAGGAGTCATTTTATTACCTTGGTATGTTTACCATTTTGCGCCTTCATATTTTTCCAATGTGTGCTGCTCGGGTTACTCATAAATACCGGCTGGGTATGCATGAGTAACTCGATCAGCGAGATTATGGAAGAATAGTCAGGCAATTAATTGACGTGTTCGTTAACAGCAGTGCGGCTCCACCTTTTGGGGGGAGCCGCATCGTGAACACTTATCGACGTAAACCAAGCTTCTTGATTAGCGTGGTATAACGCTGCATGTCTTTGCTCTTTAAGTAATCGAGCAACTTGCGACGTTGGTTTACCATGCGAATCAGGCCGCGACGTGAATGATGATCTTTTTTGTGATCGCCAAAGTGGCCCTGGAGCTTGTTGATGTTTACGGTTAACAGTGCAACCTGTACTTCAGGGGAACCAGTGTCATTTTCACCAGTTCCGTGTTCAGCAACGATTACAGCTTTTTCTTCAGCACTTAATGCCATTTTCTTACTCTCCAATATGCGATTAAAGGAATTCAGGTCTGTCCGCGCATATTTACAGACAACCTAGTGAGCAAACCTGAGACACTTTGGTTTCAGAACCGCTCGAAATTTGGGTCTTGCGGTGATTATTGATTTTCAACAACCAGTCTTTTCGGGGCAACTTTGCCTTCTTCAGTGACCGTGGCCACACCTAGAAATGCGCCGCCTTCGCGAAAGACGCGCACTATATCGCCTTCTTGCCCGTTGCGAAAGGCCTGTGTGGACATTACTGGCTGTCCGAGTTGGAAATATTCGGCTGTTTGGGGTGACAAGGTTACGGCCATCCGGTCAGCTACGGCGATATCCATGGGCTTTAAAAGCGTGTCCAGCTGTTCCATTCCACCCTCTTCGAGCAATACTTCGAGCGCGTCCAAGCTGAGCATATCCTTTTCGTGAAAGGGCCCTGCCAGTGTGCGGTGCAGCGCGCTGACATGGGCACCGCAGCCAAGCAGTTGACCGAGATCGTCAGCCAGAGAGCGAATATAGGTGCCTTTGCTACAGTGCACTTGCACATCCAGCTCAGCGACGGTGCCGGGGCGGAAATCGAGAATCTGGTAGTCAAAAATGGTTATGGCACGCGCTTCGCGCTCGACTTCGATGCCTTGGCGAGCAAGTTTGTAGAGCGGCTGTCCATTGTGTTTGAGGGCCGAATACATCGATGGGATCTGTTTGATCTCGCCTTTAAAGCATTCTACTGCCTGTTCAATTTTCTGCAGGGTGATAGCCGATGCGTCGATGCGCGAAACTTCGTCGCCGTCGACATCTCCGCTCTCGGTGCGCACACCAAGACTGAAGGTGCTGCGGTAACCTTTTTCTGCGTCGAGCAAAAATTGGCTGAATTTGGTGGCTTCGCCGAGACAGATGGGCAACAGCCCGGTGGCTAATGGATCGAGACTGCCAGTGTGGCCGGCTTTGTTGGCATCGAATAGTCGTCGCACGCGCTGCAGAGCATGGTTGGAGGAGAGTCCCAGCGGTTTATCGAGCAGGAAAATTCCATTGACCGGGCGGCCCCGGTTGCGACGTCGAGCCAAACTTACTGTTCCTCGCCACCTGCCTGCGGGGCATCGTCGTCAGCTGCGGCCTGCGATGCTTTGTCGGCTGACATGGCGCGATCAATGAGTGCCGAGAGGTGCTGACCGCGACGGCCGCTCTCGTCAAAGATAAAGCTGATCTTGGGAACAATTCGCAACGTGATGCTGGACGCGAGTAGTTTGCGCAGGTAGCCGGAGGCACCATTGAGTGCGTTGATGGCTTCGTCTATCTGAGACTGGTCGCGCTCATCGACAAACGAGACAAACACTTTGCCATAGGCGAGGTCGCGACTGATCTGCACTTCATTGACATTGACCATGCCGACGCGCGGGTCGCGGACTTCGCTGCGTATCAGTGCCGCCAACTCCTGTTGTATGGCATCTGATACGCGTTCTGCGCGAGTAAATTCTCTTGGCATAGTGGTCTGCGCTTATCGTGGTCTGTGCTTACAGCGTGCGCTGCACCTGAGTGACGTCGTAGACCTCAATCAGATCGCCGGGTTTGACATCGTTGTAGTCTTTCACGCCGATACCACATTCCATGCCGTTGCGAACTTCCTGTGCATCGTCTTTGAAGCGACGCAGCGACTCAAGTTCACCCTGATAGATCACCACATTGTCACGCAACACACGGATAGGCTTGTTACGGAAAACGGTGCCTTCTGTCACCATACAGCCAGCAATTGCGCCGAACTTCGGCGAACGGAAAACATCGCGAACTTCTGCGATACCAACGATTTCTTCGCGAGTTTCCGGTGCCAACATACCAGACAGGGCTTGTTTGACTTCGTCGAGGAGGTTGTAGATTACGCTGTAATAGCGCACTTCAACCTGTTCTTTTTCAGCCAGCTCGCGCGCGGCACTGCCGGCACGAACGTTAAAGCCGAGAATAATCGCACCGGTTGTCAGTGCCAGGTTTATATCAGATTCGGTGATACCACCCACACCTGAGGCAACAATATCCACCCCAACTTCAGAGGTGGCAAAGTCATGCAGCGCGGAATTGATGGCTTCTAATGAACCACGCACATCGGTTTTGACAATCAGGTTAAGTTTGCTGACCTGCTCGGCGCCCATGTCGGTGAACATATTTTCCAACTTGGCGGCCTGCTGGCGTGACATGCGCTCTTGACGAGCTTTGGCATGACGCTGCTCAGCAATTTCTTTAGCTTTGCGCTCATCGGCAACAACAAAGAATTCATCGCCGGCGTTGGGGGCTTCGTCGAGGCCGAGTATTTCTACTGGTATCGATGGGCCCGCTTCTGTCGTTGGCTTTTTGGCTTCGTCGGTCATGGCGCGGATTTTGCCGACACTCTCTCCGGCAAGCATAAAGTCGCCTTTGCGGAGTGTGCCTTGCTGAACCAGCGCCGTGGCAACTACACCACGGCCTTTGTCGACGCGTGACTCAACAATGACACCGCGAGCGGGAACATTGATCGGCGCAGTCAGTTCAAGCAATTCTGACTGCAGCAACACGGCTTCGAGCAGTTCATCGATACCATCACCGGTGTGGGCGGAGACTTTGACAAACTGGGTGTCGCCGCCCCACTCTTCAGGGATCACGTCTTTGGCGGCCAGTTCATTGGTGACGCGCTCTGGATCGGCACCCTCTTTGTCCATTTTGTTGATCGCGATAACAATCGGAACACCTGCCGCGCGGGCGTGCTGGATCGCTTCTTCCGTCTGCGGCATTACGCCGTCGTCGGCAGCAACAACCAAAATTACCACGTCGGTACTCTTTGCTCCGCGTGCGCGCATGGCGGTAAATGCTGCGTGACCAGGGGTATCGAGGAATGTGACCATGCCCTTGGGGGTGTCGACGTGGTAGGCACCGATATGCTGGGTAATACCACCGGCTTCGCCTGAGGCAACACGGGATTTGCGGATATAGTCCAGCAGCGAGGTTTTGCCGTGGTCAACGTGACCCATTACAGTGACAATCGGAGCGCGTGGCTCTTCTGTGCCCTCGCTCTTAATTTCTTCGAACTGCTTGGCCAGCTGATCTTCGATGCTTTCAATCTGCTCTTCGACGGGCTTGTGACCGAGCTCTTCAACAACCAGGAAGGCAGTTTCTTGATCAATCACTTCGTTGATAGATGCCATCACGCCCATTTTCATTAGCTGCTTAACCACAGCACCTGACTTGGTGAACATTCTCTGGGCCAGCTCGCCAACGCTGATTTCTTCAGGAACGGGCACTTCCAGTACTTTCTTTGCAGTCGGCTTCTGAAAAGTATGCTTGTTATCAATTTTTAGTGGCGCAGGTATGCCTGATCGCAAGCGTGGAACCTTGCTCGCGGCTTCATCTTCTTCAAGCTCAAGACGGGTCTTCTTTTTGCCGCCCTTGTTGAGTACTTTTTTGCCTTTTTTGCCGGGCTTGTCATCGTCATCATCAAGCGACTTGCCGTGGCGTCGGCCTTTTTCATGTACCGGGTCAGCAGCCACTGCAGGCTTGGGCGCTGGGGCCGCCTTGCCAGTACTTTTCGCTTCTTCTGCCTGGACTGCTACGATGGCTTCAGCCGCTTTGCGGGCTTCTTCATCCGCCTTGGCTTTGGCTTCGTGCTCGCTCTTGGTCTCTTCTTCGGCCTTGCGACGCGCTTCAATAGCCGCCTGACGCTTTAACTCGACGTCATCAGTTGAGTAGGAAGAGGTTGCGGCGGCGTCTGTGCGGCGCGCCAGTTCTTCGGCCTTGCGACGCGCTTCAATAGCCGCCTGACGCTTTAACTCGACGTCATCAGTTGAGTAGGAAGAGGTTGCGGCGGCGTCTGTGCGGCGCGCCAGTTCTTCGGCCTCGGCATCAGCCTGAGCTTTAATCTCTTCATCGCTGCGCTTGATGTATGTGCGCTTTTTACGAACCTCAATATTGACGGTTTTGCGATTGCCCGATTTCAACGTGCTCAGCGTTTTGCGCTGCAAGGTGATTTTTTTCGGTTCACGCGCACTGTCGCCGTGCAGGCCCTTTAAATAGGCCAGCAGCGTTTGCTTCTCTTCATCAGATACGGGCGCGTCCTCAGACGCATGCGGCAGACCTGCCTCTTTCATTTGCATAAGCAAACGATCGACAGATGCGCCTACGGTTTTTGCCAGTTCACTTACTGTAACTTGAGCCATCGGTTGTCCTCTATTACCACCCGATTAATTATTCACCTTGTTCTGCAAACCAAGGTGCCCGCGCAGTCATAATCAATGCCGCTGCGGTCTCTTCATCCATATCGTTTATATCCATCAGATCATCAACAGCCTGCTCGGCCAGATCTTCCATGGTGATAATGCCTTTTCCTGCCAGCACAACTGCCAGCGCATCATTCATGCCATCCATTGTCAGCAGGTCTTCTGCCGGCGCAGCGTTGGCCAGTTGCTCTTCGCTCGCCAATGCCATGGTCAGCAGGGCATCTTTGGCTCGAGCGCGCAGCTCTTCGGCAATGTCTTCATCAAAACCTTCGATATCGCTCATCTCTTCGAGGGGCACGTAGGCCACTTCTTCAATGCTGGTGAAACCTTCTTCTACCAGCACGATGGCGACGTCTTCATCGATATCCAGCGCATTCATGAGACTTTCAACAAAGCTTGAAGACTCTTCCTGCTGTTTTTCCTGAGCCTGATCAAGGGTCATAACATTAATGGTCCAACCTGTCAGTTCAGAGGCGAGGCGAACATTCTGACCGCCTTTGCCGATGGCCTGGGCCAGGTTGTCTTCATTGACCGCAACATCCATTGAGTGGCTGTCCTCGTCAACAACGATCGACTCTACTTCCGCCGGGGCCATGGCATTGATGACCAGCTGTGCCGGGTTGTCATCCCACAGGATAATATCAATGCGCTCGTCGTCAAGATCTCCTGACACCGCCTGAACACGGGCTCCACGCATACCAACACAGGCACCAACCGGGTCGATGCGGGCATCTTTACTCTTGACTGCTATCTTGGCGCGTTGGCCTGGGTCGCGAGCGGCGCCTTTAATTTCGATGATGCCCTCTGAAATTTCGGGAACTTCGATTTGGAACAGCTGAATCAACATTTCCGGTGCGGCGCGCGAAACCAGCAATTGTGGTCCTCTGGTATCGTCGCGAATGCTGGTCAAGATCACGCGAGTGCGATCATTGATGCGGAAAATTTCACGGCCAACAAGCTCTTCACGGGGCAGCAGACCTTCAGCATTGTCACCAAAATCGACGATAATATGGTCGCGGGTTACTTTCTTGACGGTGCCGTTGAGCAACTCACCAATGCGGTGACGGAAACGGTTTACAATCAACTCTCGCTCAGCGTCGCGCACTTTTTGCACAATAACTTGCTTGGCAGTCTGGGCGGCGATGCGGCCGAAGGCGATATTTTCCACTTGCTCTTCAAAGGTATCACCTACGGTGAGAGTAGGGTCTTGTTCGTGAGCTTCTTCGGTGGTGAACTCAGTACCCAGCTCGGCCAGCTCATCGTCGGCAACCACTTGCCACCAACGGAAAGATTGGTAATCACCGGTTTTGCGGTCGATCACAACGCGGATATTGGCACCTTCTTCGTAGCGCTTTTTGGTCGCTGTGGCCAATGCCTGCTCAATTGCCTGGAAGATAATTTCCCGGTCCACACCCTTTTCGTTGGATACGGCTTCAGCAACCATTAAAATTTCTTTACTCATTGTTCAAACCTCACATGCCTCAGAATCGCGGCACCACATTTGCCTTGTCAATTCCTTCAATCGGAAACAGATACTCGGTATCTGCCACCACCAAAACGATCTCATCTCCATCAATACCGACGAGACGACCTTTAAAATTACGTCTTCCATCATAGGGAAAGCGCAGCTTTAGCGAGATGTCTTCACCGACAAACCGCTGATATTGGTCAAGCTCGTAAAGCGGCCTGTCCATACCGGGAGAGGATACTTCTAAAACATACTCTCCACTTATTACATCTTCAACATCAAGCATACTGCTGGACTGTCGGCTGACGCGCTCACAGTCTTCAACACCGATACCCTCTTCGCGGTCAATATAGATGCGCAACACTTTGCGCTTGCCGCCGGTCTGCAATTCGATGCCCCACAATTCACAACCGAGTGCTTCAATAACGGGCTGCAGCAAGGCTTTTAATGTACTGTCGGCGACAGCCATAACTTCTCCTGACAAACAAAAAATGGGCCGCTGGCCCATTTTTTTACTGCTAAAGAAAAGCCCCAAAATGGGGCTCCTCGATGTGCGCCGGACCCGACGCGAATTTTCCGGTAAAGCCTGTTGTGCAATGTTCCGCGCAACATCTGCTGCTACTCTGCTGATCTTAGCACAGCCAAACAATTTTGGCCCAATCAGCTAACTTCGTATCGGTATCTTTTTCTGCCAATTTCGCTACTCTAATGAGTAGGGAAAATTGGTAGCGGGAGCTGGATTTGAACCAACGACCTTCGGGTTATGAGCCCGACGAGCTACCAGACTGCTCCATCCCGCACCGACACAACGGCTTACTTTAAAACCGCCCTCCCTGGAGAGGACGCGCATTATAGGTAGAGGGCAGTACAAGGTCAATAAACTATTGGAAAACAAACAACTTTTTATTTGCGGCTAGCTACGATCAGTTCGTAGGCGGTCTGAATTTCCTGAGTACGCTCGGTGGCAAGCTTAATCATGTCTTCTGGCATGCCCTGGCCGATCAGTTTATCGGGGTGGTTTTCACTGATTAATTTTCGATAGGCACGCTTGATTTGCGTGTCTGTCTGACTCGGCTTAACGCCCAACGCCATATAGGCGGCCTGCAACCTGTCTGCCGTGGGTGCTCGCTTGAAAGCGCCGCTGCCACCGCCGGTCTGGCGAAATTGAGACTGCGCCATAATCATGGCTATCAACTGGTCGAACAGCGCGCCAGAGAAGCCGAGGCGACTGGCAACTTTTCGCAATACGGCCTGCTCTGCTTGATCGAGCTCGCCGTCGGCGACTGCCAGCGAGATCAGGTAGTTCAGTAGTGTGCGCTTGAGATTATTCTGACGCCCGCAGGTGGCCATAAATTTGTCCATCGTCGGATCAATGGAGAAACCACTCTGTGAACCCGCCTTGAACAGGGCGATCGCTTTTTTGCGGTGTTCTGCGGTGAGCCCCATTTTGCTCATTAGCGCTTCAGCATGGGAGATCTCAATTTCAGACACCCTGCCGTCTGCCTTAGCCAGATGGCCCAACAGACTGAACACCGTGTCAAAGAAGACGCCTCTGACCTCGGCCTGTTGCTGAGCTGACATGGGCCGAAGTCCGCCCAGCCCCTTGTCAAATTGATGACCGATATAGACACCGATCAGGACGCCTATCGGACCAGCAACCGCCAGACCTATTAAGCCCGCAATGAGTTTTCCTGCCACCATCTTTTCTGCCTTCTATTTAATCGACTAATGATAGGCGCGCATTGTACGGGTTTCCGAGCCGTCGAGTTAGCCTGAGCGAACGGGCAAGTAAACAGATGGCTTTTGTTTGGGGGAGGTTTTTCGTTTGCACAACCGCAGTAGCCCGAACAACGCTAACAGCGCCAAGGAGCTATCCGGAGATTTGCCATCACCTATTGTGCAACCGCCACCTGAGGAGGGCTTGTCGGCGGGGGGAACAGCAGCTGGCGATGTAGTTTGGCCTCTGGTGGCCATTGTTGGCGGCTCGGAGGTTGTCTCGGAGAGCATCACCGCTATGCCGCTGGGGTCTGTCACAGTGCCGTCAGCGCGCCCATCAAGATCATCGGGGCCGCCGTCTTCTATATGGATCTCAAGACAGTTATCACCTGGTGTGAGGCCCCTGCTATAAAGCGCACTGCCGGGTTCGGGACAGGCGCCTTTGACCGCTTTGGCCGAGGCAACCCAGTTGTAGGCGTTGACAATGAAATTCTGCCAGCCAATATTGGTGTCTACGCAGGTCCGATAAACTGCCTGTTGCGGGATCGCCTCTGCTAAGGGAATTATGACGTCATAGGATGAACCCGACTGCTTGCCCGTGACAGAAAAATCAAATAGACCGCTAGAGTATTGATAAGTCTGGTCCGGATCACAGACCAGGTTTTCAGTTTGCTCTTCCGTTAACGCAACGCTGTTGTTACCCATTTCAAACGTCGCTTCTCCAAGCTGAATTTCGGTGCCGACCTCTGTCTGCAAGAAAACATTGCCAGTTGGGGTAACCTCCGACAGGTAACGATCCTCACGATTATTCAGGTTGTCTAAGTAGTCAGGTATGCCGTCATCATCGGCATCGCCAAAGCCCTCTTCGACATCAACAATACCGTCGCCGTCCGAGTCATCGTTAACAGCTAAGACCGGAGCTGACGGTAGCACTTCAAGTACAATTTTTTGCATTGTCGAAAGCATGGGGCTGCCGTTATCGCGGACACTCGCGCTGATGATTATTCCTTTAGCAGTGATCTGGGCGGGATCAAGGGCAAAGGTATTTTTGGTTATTTTCACAATCGGCAAGTCATGGATCTCTGGCGATTGGTATTTTACCGCCGTCGTCAATGGAGCACCGACAGGTAGTAGCTGCGCGCCTACTGGCCAAATTGTTGACCCAAGAACGGGTTCCGGGCATGTAATGACGTGTGATGTCGCACTTGAGGTTTCTGTTGCTGAAGGCTCGACTATTTCAATTCAGTCATACTGGAATGCTTCCAGGCATCGTAAAGACGACGTTCAAGGCGATATTGACTGGGCAATAAACTACTCTCTGGGTCTGCCGCTTAACTGAGATGGTGCCCACAAATTCGTCGGGAACGAATTTTGACAACTGCTTGTCAGTTGCCCGAAGGGTCCATACCAGGAAGGCATTGATCAACCCGGACTCTGCGCTAAAGCACACCGGGTTTTACTCGAATAACTCTGTGAAGAACTGAGATGGTGCCCAAGGCCGGACTCGAACCGGCACGGCTTTCGCCACTACCCCCTCAAGATAGCGTGTCTACCAATTCCACCACTTGGGCATTTCTCAAACGATTCTTACTTTTACTACTGAGGGATTTCCAACTCTTCTACAGTGTTCTCCACTGCAGGAAGATCTGTCTCCAGCGCTGGCTCAACAGGAATGACCTCCAGCTCTGGTAACAACACGCTGTCAACGACGGTTTTGTTTTTTGCAATAACAGCAAGGCTGATACTGGTAACAAAAAAGATGGTCGACAAAATCGCTGTCATGCGACTAAAAAAGTTCCAGCTTCCGGAGCTGCCAAAAACGGTTTGCGATGCACCGGAACCAAACGATGCGCCGGCTTCTGCGCCTTTGCCTTGCTGTATCAAAATCAAACCGATCAATACTACTGCGATCAGAAAGTGAAAGATTAAAATAAAATTTTCCATGATTATGCTTCTATCGATTTTGCAATATTCAAAAATTCATCCGCCTTCAAAGAGGCCCCTCCAACCAGTCCACCATTGATGTCTGGTTTTGCAAACAATTCTGCTGCGTTGTTCCGGGTTACGCTGCCCCCATAGAGCAAGGTCGTCGACCGGCCCGCTTCGCCAAGCTGTGTGCGGATGGCATGATGCACGTCCTGAGCTTGCTGTGGACTTGCAGTCTCACCCGTTCCTATCGCCCAAACTGGCTCATAGGCAACGACCCCGCGACAAACACTCGACAAACCAACCTCGGCAATGACCGCAGCAATTTGTGCCGCGACCACTTCCAGCGTCTCACCTTGCTGACGCTGCTGAAGTGTTTCCCCTACGCACAGAATCGGTATTAATCCACCGGTCTGCGCGGCCTTAAATTTTTCAGCCACTGTCTGATCGCTCTCACCCAGTACTGCGCGTCGCTCTGAATGGCCAACCAGAACATACTTGCAGCCCTGATCAACCAACATCTCGACAGACACTTCCCCGGTGTATGCTCCGCCGGGGTACTGCGAGCAGTTCTGCGCGCCGACACTGATATTGCCGTTGGCAGTGGCCGCAACAACGGCCGGGATATGCACAAAAGGCGGAAAAACGACCATTTCAGGACTCTCGCCGTGACCCGTTTCCTGGACCCAATGGCGACTCAACTGAGAGGCTAACGCTACACCCGATTCAGTGGTTCCATGCATTTTCCAGTTGCCCGCGATTAGCGCCTTACACATCCTAGATACTCCCTTGAGAGCAGTGCCGCAAAAGGGCGCAAATCCTACCCGACTGTCGACGAAGATACAATAAGCAAATCAGCTTTTCACAGTACTGACACGGTGCTCGACAATTTCAGCGATCGCCTTGGCGCAGCTTTCAACCAGCGCGCTGTCTTCACCTTCGACCATTACCCGAATCAGTGGCTCGGTGCCTGAAGGTCGAAGTAATACGCGGCCGCGCCCGGCAAGCTTTTTCTCAGCATCGGCAACGGCACGATTAATGTCTTGGTCAGCACTGATATCCATTTTCCGGGGCAGTCGTACATTGATCATTAACTGCGGCAGCTTGTTCATGCCCGCTTTTAATTCCCGCAGTGTCTTACCGCTATCAACAACGGCTCTTAACACTTGCAACGCCGAAACGATGCCGTCGCCTGTGGTGTTGAGATCGCTGCACAGCACATGCCCGGAACCCTCGCCGCCGAGGGACCAGTTATTTTCTTTCATCGCCTCAACCACATAGCGGTCGCCGACTTTTGTGCGTGCAAAAGGAATGTGGATCTCCGCGAGGGCCAGCTCGAGGCCGAGATTGCTCATCAGGGTTCCGGCAACACCGGTGCAACCGCCCTGCATGCGATGGCGGTGCTGGGCGATAATAAAGAGCAATTCGTCACCATCGACCAGTTCACCTTGATCATCGATAAACAGCACGCGATCACCATCGCCGTCAAAGGCAATGCCCATGTGTGCCTGCTCGTCTAACACTAAGGATGCTAGCGCAGCGGTATGAGTGGAACCACATTGATCATTAATATTAAACCCGTTGGGCTGATTGCCTATGGTCAGGGTTGTTGCCCCCAACTCCTTAAATACTTTGGGGGCCACGTCGTAGGTGGCACCGTGAGCGCAGTCCAGCACCACTTTCATTCCGCTCAGGGAAAAGCCCGAGGGCAGGCTGCCTTTGCAAAATTCCACATAACGGCCGGCAGCGTCACTGATCCGGCGCGCTTTACCGAGATGGTTTGAGTCATTGGTAATCAATGGTTGATCGAGCAGGGCTTCAATTTCCATCTCTACTTGATCGGGTAATTTGTAGCCATCGGCGGCGAAAAACTTTATGCCGTTGTCGTCTACCGGATTGTGTGACGCGCTGATAACAATGCCGGCGGCGGCTCGAAAGGTGCGTGTCAGATAGGCAATAGCAGGGGTCGGCATTGGGCCGAGCATATCCACATCGACGCCAGCGGCAATCAAACCGGCTTCGAGAGCTGATTCAAACATGTAGCCTGACACGCGGGTGTCCTTGCCAATCAACACGCGTTTTTTGCCGGTAGCATTTTTTGTCAGCACTTTACCCGCCGCCCAGCCCAGCTTGAGAAAGAAATCTGCGGTGATGGGTGCTTCACCGACGCGCCCGCGAATGCCGTCGGTACCAAAATATTTTCGTTTCATCGAATTTGCCATTTACTGATTATCCTCTTCCTTAAATGCGCGGGTTGCCTGCCAAATAGTTAATGCCTGAACCGTTTCCAACACATCGTGAACACGCAAAATCAGTCCACTGTGGCTATTAACTTGAGCCTGTCTGGCAGCAACAGACTGAGCCATTAATAGAGCCATAATAACACTTCCAACCAACCGGTTATCCATATTTGAATTGATCAGCTGACCAATCATGCTCTTGCGTGAAACCCCCAACAGCAAACTGTGCCCGGTGTCGACAAAGCGATCGAGTGCTGTGTTCAAAGCTAGATTGTGCTGCAGTGTTTTACCAAAACCAAAGCCCGGATCAAGCAGGATCTGATCGCTGCTGATGCCAGCGTCGACACAGACCTGTTTGCGCTGCTGCAAAAACTCCAGCACTTCGCTAACTACATCGATGTAGGACGGATTAGCCTGCATGGTGTCGGGCTGATTTTGCATATGCATCAGGCAGACCGGCAGACCACTGACAGCCGCTGCCTCAAGAGCCCCTGGCCGTTGCAGTGCACGAACGTCGTTAATCAGATTGGCGCCTGCGTGGGATGCCTCAGCAATCACCTCAGCGGTGCTGGTATCCACCGAAATCAGCGTATCAAATCTGCTGTTGACCGCCTGTACTGCGGGCAGTACTCGATCCAACTCCTGCTGGACTGATACAGGTGAGGCGCCTGGCCGCGTGGATTCACCGCCAATGTCGATAATATCCGCGCCCTGTTCAAGCATCGATTCGACGCTCTGCAGGGTTTTATCCAGATCGATCTGTTCGCCGGCATACAGCTGTCCACCGTCAGAAAATGAGTCCGGCGTTACATTGAGAATGCCCATCACCGCTGGGCGGGACAGGTCGAGTGTCTTGCTGCCGCAGGTTAGAGTCTTTGCTCTGCTCATTGGGTTATTACCTGAGGGGTTAAAAGTGAAAAAGCCCCGCAACCAATCTGGCAGCAGGGCTGGTTCTAATTGATTACACTATAGCTCTTCTACAGGGCCGCCAATCGGGCCGTCTTTTTTGACTGGCTCTGAAGAATGGTTGCCTGCACCTTTATCTGTGTCGTTATCATCCCACTGATGCGGTGGACGCACTTTGCGTCGATTCATTAGATCATCGACCTGATCTGCATCAATGGTTTCATATTCCATCAGCGCGTCTTTCATCGCTTCGAGAATATCACGGTTATCTTCGAGCAGTTTTTTCGCCTGGCTGTAAGCATCATCAAGAATCGTTCGCACTTCCTGATCAATCTCTCGCGAGGTATCTTCAGAATAATGCGCATTGCCACCGCCGGGCTGCTGTGACTCGTCCTCGCCGTAGAGCACCGGACCCATTTTTTCGGTCAGACCCCACTTGGTGACCATATTGCGGGCCATTTGCGTGGCGCGCTCGATATCATTCGAAGCACCAGTGGTCACCGCATCCAGTCCACCGACCAATTCTTCGGCGATCCGACCACCAAACAGGCTGCAGAGCTGGCTGAATAGCTGACGACGACTCATGCTGTAGCGATCTTCCTCGGGCAGATACTGGGTTACACCCAGCGCACGGCCTCGGGGAATAATGGTTACCTTGTGCACCGGATCGTGCTCCGGAACCAGTCGACCAATAATCGCATGACCCGCTTCGTGGTAAGCAGTATTGGCTTTTTCTTTGTCCGACATCACCATGGAACGGCGCTCGGCACCCATCATAATTTTGTCACGAGCATTCTCGAACTCTTCCATGCCGACAACACGTCGATTACCGCGAGCAGCAAACAGCGCGGCTTCATTGACCAGGTTAGCCAGGTCAGCACCGGAGAACCCGGGTGTGCCGCGGGCGATCACACTCATTTCAACACTTTCATCGATTGGCACTTTGCGGCCATGGACTTTGAGAATTTGTTCGCGGCCGCGAATATCCGGCAGGCTGACATAGACCTGACGGTCAAAACGGCCTGGCCGCAGCAGGGCTTTGTCCAATACATCCGGACGGTTGGTGGCGGCGATCACTATCACGCCTTCATTTCCTTCAAAGCCATCCATTTCGACCAGCAGCTGGTTGAGCGTTTGCTCGCGCTCATCATTGCCGCCACCCCAGCCACCACCACGGTGGCGGCCAACGGCATCAATTTCATCGATAAAGATGATACACGGTGCCTGTTTTTTGGCCTGCTCGAACATATCGCGGACCCGTGAGGCACCTACACCGACAAACATTTCGACAAAGTCAGAACCAGAGATGGAGAAAAACGGCACTTTAGCTTCACCGGCAATAGCTTTGGCCAGCAATGTTTTACCTGTACCAGGAGGGCCTACCATCAGCACGCCCTTGGGAATGCGTCCGCCGAGGCGTTGAAATTTGGTGGGGTCACTGAGAAACTCAACTAACTCACTCACGTCTTCCTTGGCTTCATCGACACCGGCAACATCGGCAAAAGTGGTATTGATCTGGTCGCTGTTAAGCAGCTTGGCTTTGCTTTTGCCAAAGCTCATCGGGCCACCTTTGCCACCGCCACCACCCTGCATTTGGCGCATAAAAAAGACAAAAATGGCAAGGATCAATAGTATTGGGAAAGCGGCTACCAGTAACTGCGAGATCAGACTAGGGGTCTCTGGCTCTTTGCCGATAACCTTGACCTTGTGGTTGAGCAGGTCGCTCATCAGCCCTGGATCCTGAACATTGGGTCGCACAGTTTTGAACTTGGAGCCGTCGAGGCGCTGCCCTTGAATAATCAGGCCGTCGATAGAGACACTTGAGATACGCTCATTCTGCACTTCAGTAATAAAGTCTGAATAGACAACTTCATTGTCTTCCTGCTGCGGCGTGAAGCTGTTAAAAACAGACATAAGAATGGCAGCCAGAACCAGCCAGACAACAATATTTTTTACCAAATCGTTCAAGTTTATATCCTCGTTAATGAGCCGTTAGACCCTTGGCAACCATATACACTTCACGAGACTTTGATCTCGAGGCGTCAGGTTTTCGCACATTGACTGTATTAAACATTGTTCTGGCATGACGCACAAACTCATCAAAGCCTTCCCCCTGGAACAACTTGGCAATAAAAACGCCATCCGGCTTCATTACCTGCGAGGCCAGATCAACCGCGAGCTCCACCAAATAGATAATTTGCGGCTGATCAACTGCCTTGCTCCCTGTTAAATTGGGGGCCATATCAGAAATTACAAGGTCTACAGGTCGATTATCGATCAACGCCAAAAGTTCTTCGAAGACCGACTCTTCGGTAAAGTCGCCCTGAATAAAATCGACGCCGGCAATGCCGTCCATCGGCAACAGGTCAACAGCGTGAACTCGCCCTTCGTGGCCGACCAGCTCCATCGCAACCTGCGACCAGCCACCGGGTGCTGCACCCAGATCTACGACCGTCATGCCGGGGCGGATCAAACGCTCCTTGCCAATAATCTCGAGCAATTTATAACTTGCTCGGGAACGATAGCCATCCCGCTGTGACTGTTGCACATAGGGATCTTTAACATGCTGTTTTATCCAGCTTCGATTTTTCGATTTCGCCATGGGATTGTTTTCGCTAGAATGGCCGACCTTTAGAGTGAGTGGCACATTATGACAACATCCAATGCGGATAAAAAACATTTACGCCGATTAGGCCACAATCTTAAACCCGTTGTGACGGTTGCCGGCAAAGGCCTCAATGAAAACGTCAGCAATGAAATCGAGCGCGCGCTCAGTGATCACGAGTTAATCAAGATAAAACTGGTCGCCGATGATCGCGATTCTAAGAAAGAATTGACCGAAACTATTTGTGCAAACCATGCAGCAGCACTGATCCAGTCCATCGGTCACACGCTGCTGATCTACCGCAAGGCGAAAACGCCGGACCCGCGACTGTCTAACTTATTGCGCTGATAGACGCTTTTTTTATGCCATAATCTGTGGCTCTTGCACCATGCTGGCCACGGCTTGCATGAACAACAGGGAGATAGGGACCAGACGTGATCAGTCATCGCACAGTCAATTTTATTATCAGCTATATCGCTAAACCGTCTCTGGTCGGCCTCGCGGTTGCTGCTCTGTTGCTGTTTGTGTTTCCTGAATTTCGTCAACAAAATGCTCCTGATAACGCGTCTTCAATGGATCTCGACCATCGCGCCCAAGGCAATGAATGGAGCGGCCCGGTCTCTTACTCCCATGCTGTGGCGCGCGCTGCGCCGTCGGTGGTCAATATCTACACCCGCAAGATCACCAAGCCAACCAATCATCCACTGCTTAACGATCCCTATTTCAGGCGCCTGTTCAACAACCAGCAGCAACGCATCCAATCCTCATTGGGCTCCGGCGTTATCATGCAGGCGGATGGTTTTATGTTGACCAACAACCATGTTATCGACGGTGCTGACCAGATTCTGGTATTGCTCTACGACGGCCGTGAAGCGGCTGCCGTGGTGGTTGGCAAGGATCCCGAGACCGATCTGGCGGTACTCAAAATCGAGGCCGATGATCTGCAACCGATCTCCGTGGGTGAGCCTTCTCAGGCCCGAATCGGTGATGTTGTCCTGGCGATCGGCAACCCTTACGGAGTCGGTCAGACCGTGACTCAAGGGATTGTTAGCGCCACCGGCCGCAATGGGCTGGGCTTAAATACTTTCGAAAACTTTATTCAGACTGATGCCGATATCAATCCAGGCAATTCCGGCGGTGCGCTGGTCGACAGCTATGGCAATTTGCTTGGCATCAATACCGCGATACTAAATCAGAGTGGTTCTGTGGGCATTGGCTTTGCTATTCCGGCTGACACCGCAGCGAAGGTTCTTCAGGATATTGTTAGTTACGGATACGTGGTCCGCGGCTGGCTTGGGATGGATGCCTTTCCACTGACTGCAGTCATCGCCAAGCGCTTGAATCTGCCGCTGTCTCACGGACTGCTGGTGCGAGCCATCTATAATGGCAGCCCGGCTAATCTGGTCGGCATCCAGCCTGGAGATGTGGTGGTCACCATCAATGGCGAGCCGGTTACTGACCGCCAGAGCAGCATCAGTCAGATTGCCGATGTGGCGCCGGGTGCGCCGATCGAACTAGAGATCTGGCGCCAGGGCCAGACCTTTACTGTGACTGCGGTGGCCGGCATTCGCCCGACCAGCTCGCGTTAGAAACCAGCGCAGCTAAACCGAGATAATCTCATCTAATGCATCAACCAGTTGCTGATTCTGCTGCGGCGTTCCCACCGAGATACGCAAGAACTGATCAATCCGCGGCGACTTAAAGTGGCGAATAATAATATTTTTCTCACGCAGGGCTTGGGCCAGAACCGCACCATCATGTTCGGGGTGACGGACAAAAACAAAGTTCGCCGCTGAGGGCAGCACAGCAAAGCCTAAATGTTCGAGCTTGCCGACTAGCACCTCACGGCTGTCAATCACCTGCACACGCATGGCGTTAAAGTAATCGCGGTCGGTAAACGAAGCCACTGCCGCCGCCAGCTGAACATGCCCCAGTGGATAAGAGTTAAAGCTGTTTTTAATCCTCTCTAGCCCCTCGATCAACTGCGCAGAGCCCAGCGCATAGCCAATTCGTAAACCGGCCAGTGCCCGTGATTTGGACAGAGTTTGTACCACCAGCAAATTATCGTACTGGTCGATCAGGCTGACCGCACTGGCGCCCTCTTCGGCAAAATCGATATAGGCTTCATCCACCACGACCACCGAATTCCGGTTGGCTTGGAGCAGCGCTTCAATCGCCGGCAAACTTACCAGACGACCGGTTGGTGCATTGGGGTTGGGAAAAATAATTCCGCCATTGGCCTGCCGATAATCATTGAGGTCGAGTGAAAAATCGTCGGCAAGTGGCACTTTGTTGTACTCGATCGAGTACAGGCCGCAGTAGACCGGGTAAAAGCTGTAGCTGATATCGGGAAACAGGATCGACTGAGGTTGACGGAAAAGTCCGTTAAATACATGCGCCAGCACTTCATCGGAGCCGTTGCCAACAAATACCTGAGCCGGCGTTAACTGAAAATACTCGGCCAGGGTTTGCTTAAATTGATCGGCATTGGGTGGCGGATAAAGGCGCAGGTCATCGTTTACCGCATCCCGCATTGCATCCATTACTGCCGGCGATGGTGGATAGGGGTTTTCGTTGGTATTCAACTTAGTGAGATTATTGATCGCGGGCTGTTCTCCCGGGGTATAGGGGTCAAGCCGGGTAACAAATTCACTCCAATATTTGCTCATAACCAGATTCTGCCTTAATCGCGTATTCGATATTCCGCCGAGCGCGCGTGAGCGGTCAGCGACTCTCCGCGACCCAGCACTGATGCAACCTTTCCCAGTTCCGATGCACCGCGCTCGGAACAGAAAATCAACGAACTGCGCTTCTGAAAATCATAGACACCCAGCGGCGATGAAAAACGCGCAGTGGCCGATGTCGGCAGAACATGATTTGGGCCAGCACAGTAATCACCCAGTGCTTCGGCGGTATGACGACCCATAAAAATAGCCCCAGCATGACGAATTTTTGGCAGCCAGGCTTCAGGGTCAGCAACCGACAATTCGAGATGTTCCGGCGCGATGCGGTTAATAATGTCCAGCGCATCATTTTCATCACGCACTTTGATCAGTGCTCCGCGACGCTTAAGCGACTGACGAATAATCTCTCTGCGCTCCATCTCGGGCAGCAAGCGGCTCATACTCTGGTGCACCGCATCGAGATAGTTGGCATCCCAGGCAATCAATATCGCCTGGGCATCTTCATCGTGCTCCGCCTGTGAAAATAGATCCATGGCGATCCAGTCAGGATCGGTTTTACCGTCACAGACCACCAGGATCTCACTGGGCCCGGCCACCATATCCAGCCCCACCAGCCCAAACACCATGCGTTTGGCGGTGGCCACATAAATATTGCCCGGACCGACAATCTTATCAACTTTCGGCACGCTCTCAGTGCCATACGCCAGCGCGGCGATGGCCTGCGCACCACCGATGCAAAACACACGATCAACTCCGGCAATCGCTGCCGCCGCCAGAACCATGGGGCTGAGCTCGCCATCCGGTGCTGGCACCATCATGATCAATTCGCTCACGCCGGCAACCCGTGCCGGAATCGCATTCATCAATACCGAAGAAGGATAGCTGGCTTTGCCGCCTGGCACGTAGATGCCAACCCGATCCAGAGGGGTGATTTGCTGACCCAGTGTTGTGCCATCTGCATCCTGATACTGCCAGGACGATTGCAACTGATGGCTGTGATAATCGCGAATCCGCTCGGCCGCAGCTTCAAGCGCCCAGCGAGTCTCTGCGTCAATGCTTTCAAGGGCATGCTGCAGCTGACCGCGATCAACCATCAGTTGGCCGATGCCTTCAACCTGCCTGCGATCAAAGCGGTTGGTTAACGCCACTAAAGCCCGATCACCATCACGCTTCACCTGCCCCAAAATCGCGACCACTGTCGCCTCGACATCGCTGTCCGAAACGCCCTCCCAGGCAATCAGTCGATCAAGACTTGCGGCGAAATTATTGTCACCACTGTTGAGCGCGTTGATGGTACAGCGAACGTTGTTATCGGGTGAAAGAGAGGAGTCGCTCATCAGTTGTTCTCCAACGCCTTTTTAAACGCATCGACAATCCCCTGAACTTCGTTAAATTTGGTTTTCATTGCCGCTTTATTGACGATCAATCGCGAGCTGATATCAGCAATTTCATCTCGCGGTTCAAGACCGTTAGCTTTTAATGTATTGCCGGTATCGACGATATCGACAATCTCATGGGCCAGATCCAATATCGGCGCCAGCTCCATCGCTCCATAGAGCTTGATCAGATCGGCCTGACGGCCCTGTTGGGCATAAAACTGTCGGGCAACATTGATATATTTGGTCGCTACACGCAGCCGGCCAGACTGTGGTTTTGTACCCACCGGCGCGGCGGTCATCAGTTTGCAGCGTGCGATACCCAAGTCCAACGGCTCGTAGTAGCCATCGCCTTGGTGTTCAAGCAGCATATCCTTGCCGGCCACCCCCAGATCAGCGGCGCCAAACTGAACATAAGTGGCAACATCCGATCCTCTTAAAATAATAACGCGCACATTATGGCAGTTGGTTGCAAACACCAGCTTACGGCTGGAAAAGACATCCTCCAAGGGAACGATTCCAGCACTGGCCAATAGCGGTAAGGTCTCTTTTAAAATACGTCCCTTGGTCAGGGCGATGGTTATCTGTGTCATTATCCTATCTGCTTTTTCACTTTCGTCGAGTAACTGATTTAGTGTTATTGAACTCTGTGCCGGCATCAATAGCGGACACTGTGTCTAGGCAGGCACTCGCTTGATTTTGGCACCGAGCAGCTGCAATTTTTCTTCAATACATTCGTAGCCACGGTCAATATGGTAGATGCGATCAACTCGTGTCTCCCCATCAGCAACCATAGCAGCTATCACCAGCGCTGCGGAAGCACGCAGGTCAGATGCCATTACCGGGGCAGCCTTGAGCCGCTCAACACCTGTGACTACGGCTGTGTTGCCCTCGACTGTTATCACTGCGCCCATGCGATTTAACTCTTGAACCTGCATGAGGCGGTTTTCAAAAATCGTCTCGGTTACCACGCCAGTACCCTCGGCCACCGCATTGATCGCGGTCAATTGAGCCTGCATGTCGGTGGGAAACCCGGGATAAGGCGCGGTTTTAATATTCACCGCCTTCGGCCGTTTACCCTGCATATCGAGCTCAATCCAGTCTTCACCCTGAGTAATTACGGCACCGGTTTCTTGTAGCTTGAGCAACACCGCCTCGAGAGATGACGGGTCGGTCTGGGTAACCCTGACTCTGCCACGCGTAGCAGCCGCAGCCGCCAGATAAGTGCCAGTCTCAATTCGGTCTGGCATGACGCGATAGTGACCACCGGCAATTTTTTCGACGCCATTGATCACAAGGCGATTGGAGCCGGCGCCCTGAATATCAGCGCCCCAGGCATTCAGACAGTTGGCCAAATCGACGATTTCAGGTTCGCGCGCGGCATTCTCAATCACCGTCTGGCCTTCAGCCAATACAGCGGCCATCAAGAGATTTTCTGTCGCACCCACCGACACTACATCCATCAAGATATGGCAGCCGACCAAACGGCCTTTGCTGCGCGCCTTGATATAGCCGTCTTCAATTTCGATACTGGCGCCCATCGCTTCAAGGCCTCGCAGGTGCAGGTCAACCGGTCGACTACCGATGGCACAGCCACCTGGAAACGACACATTGGCCTCACCATAACGAGTAAGTAATGGCCCTAAGACCAGGATTGATGCTCGCATGGTCTTGACCAATTCGTAGGGCGCCGTCGTGCTGTGCAGCGTTGAATTATCCACTTCCAACTGCATGCGCTCATCAATACTCACGGTCACGCCGAGTGTGCCGAGCAACTCGATGGTCGTGGTCACATCCTGCAAGTGCGGCAGGTTGGATACGGTTGCCAAGCCCTCGGCAAGCAACGTTGCCGACAAAATCGGTAAGGCAGAATTTTTCGAACCCGAAATCCATACCTCGCCGTTGAGCGGACCGCCCCCTTGAATGATTAATTTGTCCATCAAATCGCCTTGATTAAAAACCGTGATTAAAACCGTGGAGGAGAACCGACATCAGGTCGTTTAGGCGTTGGCCTGCCACTCAGCGGGGGTGAAAATTTTCATATTGACAGCGTGCATAGCGCCGGAGGAAATCTCTTGCTGCAGGGCGGTATAGATCAGCTGCTGACGCTGCACTGCACGCTTACCCTCAAACATATCGCCGACCGCGATAATATTAAAATGGCTGCCCTCACTGGCAACCTGAAACTCGCAACCTGGCATTGCGTTTTCAAGCAGTACTTTTACATCTTCAGGATTCATAAACGACTCTTCAGTTGTTGCTTCGCCATCAAAGGCGAAGCGCGGAATAGTTAATCTGTCGACCAGTCACTGATGACTTTGTCGATATCACCCGCCGCACGCTGAGCGGCCTGATCAAACTGATTGCGGAAGGTTTTACCCAGATTAATGCCATTGATGACCACATTGACCACCATCCATTCGCCGCTCTTTTTGCGCGCCATGCTGTACTCCAGCGGATAGACGGCATCGGCACTGCGAATTTCCTGTTTGACGGTCAAGCGACGCTGGCCTGGTTCAACTGAGCCGGCTGGAAGCAACACAATTTCCTGATCTTCATAACCGATCAAACCGCGGCCGTAGGTCTCAACCAGACCTGCGCGAAATGTCCTTGCGAAACGCTGACGTTGATCGGCGCTCGCTGTCCGGCCATAACCGCCCATAACATTGCTCGAAATAAAGCCAAAATCCACATGGCTGGCGAGTAGCGCATCGAGTCTTGTGAAATAGGCCTGCTCATTCGCGGGGTAACCTTCGCGGTAAGTAGCGATAATATCCAGCAGTGCCGTGGTAACCTGCTCAATCTGCTGATACGGATCCGCGCCACTCTTTTCCTGTGCCTGGACCGGTAGAGCGGCAACGACACTCAATGCCAAGGCGAAAAACCATTTGGTCATAATCTTAAACTGTACGTTCATGCGTTTATTTTCCTGATAAATCCTGTGCGACGCCACTTCTACGTGCGCCGTCACCGAAACGATGCAAAAATCTACGGGAAGTTTGCTGACATTGTCGGTGCGGCACTATAACATCCCCGACCTTGTGAAGAAATAGAACTCACCGCCCACACAGCGGTAATTTGGAGACACTATGAGCGCACTTTTACTGCCTTTTGCGGGCCTGATTATCGGCGTTCTCGGACTGCTTTGGGGAGCGGATCGATTTGTCGCAGGCAGTGCCGGCGCAGCGAGAAATTTTGGTATTTCACCGCTGGTTATTGGTCTTACCGTGGTCTCGATAGGCACCTCGGCACCGGAGATTCTGGTCTCGATTAATGCCGCGCTGAGTCACGCAGCCGAGCTCGCCGTGGGTAATGCGCTGGGCTCTAACATGGCCAATATCGGCCTGGTTCTCGGCGTCACTGTTTTGATTGCACCAACACCTGTGCAAAAACATCTGCTGACTCAGGAAGGCCTTGTGTTGCTGGTTGTCACTGCGCTATCCGGCCTGATTCTGTATGATAATTATCTCGGCTGGGGCGAAAACCTCGCGCTGATGGCGCTGGTCATTCCGCTGATCTATATCACCGTGAAATATAAAAAGAGCCACGTTAGCCCGGAAGAAGTAGCGGTTGGCGAAGACATTCCCGATATCACTATGGTAGCGGCGAGCCTCTGGTTTGTTTTAGGCCTCGCCGTGCTGCTGAGCAGCGCCCATGTCACGGTGTGGAGCGCCAAAACTATTGCCGAGGCAATGGGTGTCAGTGAACTGGTTATCGGACTCACTGTCGTCGCAATCGGCACCAGTCTGCCGGAGTTGGCGGCCTCTGCCGTGAGTGCCCTGCGCGGCCATCACGATATCGCGATTGGCAATGTGTTTGGCTCCAACCTATTCAACCTGATGCTGGTAATGTCGTCGGCCGGTATTATTTCACCGATGGCAATGTCCGCCGAAGTCTTTAACCGTGATTTTGTCAGTCTTGCAGCGTTGACTCTGCTGCTGTTTGTGCTGGTTGCATTCGCCCTGTTCAGCGCGTCGAGAACAAACACCAAGGCACGCTTGTCACGCTCTATTGGCCTGCTCTTGATCGGCGGCTATGTGCTCTATTACGTGGTGCTGTGGCCGGCCATTGTGGGTGCCTGATAACGGGCAGTTCTCCGTCCGCGCGTTTGCCTCTATAATGCCCTCACCAACATACCCAGCTCATTAAACTTAGCGACCGATTCTATGACGGCAACAGATTTTATCAGCTCAGCCCGGCGCACCATTCAGATGGAAGCGACGGCGGTCGAGCAACTACAACATCGCCTCGACCATAGTTTTGTGTTGGCCTGCGAAACGATACTTGCCTGCGAGGGTCGCGTAGTCGTCACCGGCATGGGCAAATCGGGCCATATCGGCAATAAAATTGCCGCCACGCTAGCCAGTACCGGCACGCCATCATTTTTTGTTCACCCCGCCGAAGCCTGTCATGGCGACCTCGGTATGATCACCAAAAATGATGTAGTCATCGCGATCTCCAATTCCGGAAGCACCGCGGAAGTGGTAACCATACTGCCGCTGATCAAACGCCTCGGTATTCCACTCATTAGCATGACTGGCGACGCCGACTCGATTCTGTCCAGAGCCGCTGTCAGTAATCTCGATGTCAGTGTTGACAGCGAAGCCTGTCCGCTCAATTTAGCACCCACCACCAGCACCACTGTGACTCTGGCAATGGGCGATGCTCTGGCTATTGCGCTGCTTGAGTCGCGCGGCTTCAGCGCCGAAGACTTTGCCTTCTCCCACCCGGGTGGAGCTCTGGGCCGAAAACTACTGTTGCGGGTCGCGGACATTATGCACAAAGACAGTGAAGTACCACGGGTACTGCCAGACCAACCACTGCATCAGGCACTGCTGGTAATGACTGAGAAAGGCTTCGGCATGACCACAGTGGTGACCGAAGACGACAAGTTGCTCGGTGTTTTCACTGATGGTGATTTGCGTCGTATCGTCGACGCCAAGGTAGATATCAACAGCGCCACCATGGCTGATGTTATGTCACCCAATCCGAAAACGATCAACAGCGAAATTCTCGCCGCTCAGGCGCTGAAGATCATGGAAGACAGCTCCATCACTGCACTGATCGTCGAAGACGAAAATCACTCTCCGGTCGGTGTGTTGCATATGCACGATATTCTCCGTGCCGGCGTGCTTTAAACCACAGTGGAGAGACCAATGAATCAGCCCAAGCAAGCAGTCACCGACGCCGCCAGACAGATAAAACTGCTGCTGCTGGATGTCGATGGCGTGCTCACTGACGGACGCCTCTACTACGGCAATAACGGTGAGGAGTTAAAAGCCTTTGATATTCAGGACGGGCTCGGCATCAAGCTGCTGCAGCGCGCTGGCGTGCAGGTCGGCATTATTACCGGCCGGGTATCAGCACTGCTGCAACGCCGCGCTGACGAGCTGGGCATGCAACCGGTCGTTCAAGGGCGTGAAGACAAACTCACCGCACTTCACGAACTGCTGCAAACCTTGCCTGTGGAGATGCATGAGATTGCCTTTATCGGCGATGATCTGCCAGATCTAGCCGTGATCAATCGCGTTGGTCTCGGCATCACCGTTGCCAATGGCAATGCCGCTGTCGCGGCCTCGGCACTGTGGCAAACCAGCCGCAACGGTGGCAATGGTGCGGTTCGCGAAGCAGCGGAAATGATTCTCTCTGCGCAGGGTAAACTCGATGATGCACTGGCGGCCTATCAATGATTCGACAGGGTCTTGTGATTGTTGTACTGGCCTTAATGGCCGGTGGATTTCTGCTGGTGTGGGACTCGCCACCAGAATCATTTATTCGCCAGACCACTAGTCCGACCGATGAAACCCCTCAAGCTGACAGCTATATGACCGCAGTCACCAGCCGCCGCTTTTCAGTATTGGGTAATCAGCAGTTCAGTCTCAGTTCACCGCGAATTAATTTCTATGAGGGCCAGTCGACGCTGACCTTGGAGCAGCCGCAGTTTGTTGGCAACGGTGATATTCGTTACCCCTTGCAGCTGAGCGCAGACCGCGGTGAGCTCGACAACGACAAACTCGACCTGCGGGGCACTGTCCGTGCCGAAATTACGACTGAAGAGGGTCCGGCACTGCTGACCACCGAACAGTTGAGCTATCTTATCGAAAGCGCTGTCGCCTCGACCGAGCAACCCTTCACGCTGACGCAGCCAAAGACTAACGTCTCCGGCACCGGCCTTAAAGCCGACTTGCGCAACGAAACCTTTGCCATTCAATCCAGAGTCAGGGTTACCCATGAACCGCAGTAGACCAAACCTCCCCGAGCTTCAATATTCGCTTTTAGCGTTACTGATGAGCATCCTCGCCGTTCTATTGCCAACGACGGCACTGGCACTGCCTGATGACCGCCGGCAGCACATCTCTATCGAGTCTGATTATGCCGAGCGCAACGACCAAACAGGACAGACTGTCTACCGTGGCAATGTAGTGATCAGCCAGGGCAGCGTGTTGATCGAAGCCGAGCAAATTATTCTGCATTTTGAAAACAGCAAAGTCGTTCGCATCGAATGCGACGGCAAGCCGGCCAGCTATCAACAGACACCCGAGATCAACGCCCCAGTGATGATTGCCCGCGCCGATCATATCGATTATCTGCCCGCCGACAACAGCATTGCCCTCAAAAGCAAAGCCATGCTCTCTCGTGACGGTACTATTATTCGCGGCGATTCCATCGATTACGATATCGACAAGCAAACTTGGAAAGCCAAGGGCAGCGATCTCGGCGAACAAAAGCGTATTCAGCTGGTGATCCCACCCTCTGCACTGCAGACCGATAGCGAAACCCCGACCGAGGAGACCACGCTCTGATGTCAACTTTACAAGCGCGCAATTTAGCCAAAGCGTATGGCAAGCGACCAGTGGTTAAAGATGTCTCCATGTCGGTCAAGCAAGGTGAAATTGTTGGCCTGCTGGGCCCCAATGGCGCCGGCAAGACCACCTGTTTTTATATGATTATCGGCCTGGTCGCTCAGGACAGTGGCTCGATCACTATTGATGGCGACGACATTACCGACCTGCCAATGCACGGCCGCGCACGTCGCGGACTGGGTTATTTACCCCAGGAACCCTCAGTGTTTCGCAAGCTCAGTGTCGAGGACAATATTCTCGCCATTCTTGAAACCCGAAAAGAACTCAACCGCAACCAGCGCATCCAGCGCGCAGAAGAACTTATGCGCGAATTCCATGTTTCACATCTGGCCAAAAATCAAGGCATCAGCCTCTCTGGGGGCGAGCGACGACGGGTTGAGATCGCTCGGGCATTGGCCGCTAATCCGCAGTTCATTCTGCTTGATGAACCCTTTGCCGGTGTCGACCCAATCTCGGTAACCGATATCAAAATGATTATCCGCCATCTGCGCGATAGTGGTATCGGCGTCCTGATCACCGATCACAATGTTCGTGAAACTCTGGATATCTGTGAGCACGCCTACATTATTGGCGAAGGCCATGTGATCGCCGAAGGTACCACCGCTGATATTCTCAATAATAGCAACGTGCGGAAAACCTATCTGGGTGAAAATTTCACCCTCTAAAGACAGGCTGGTCGCAGTAATCAACCCTTCAGGTGAATCGTCGATTGCCAGCAGCAATGAATTGGCACTAAAATTGCACTTCAAATTTTAATAATAACTCTCTGCTATGCGCCAAGGCCTTCAGCTTAAGATTAGCCAACAACTGACGATGACTCCTCAGCTGCAGCAGGCTATTAAGCTATTGCAGCTCTCAACTCTGGATTTGCGTCAGGAGATGATCGAACAGCTCTATAGCAACCCGCTGTTGGAAATTGACGAAGATAACGAGCCCGCCACCAGCGGCGACGTCAACCAGACCACCAGTGAGAGCCACCAGGTCCAGCAAGCAGAACAAAACAGCGAACAGACACCAGAGTATGAGTGGAACGACGAGATCCCAAAAGATCTGCCGGTCGACGCCAACTGGGACGATGTCTACAGCCCCCCCAGCGCAACAGCTGGCACTGGCGGCGAGGTCAATCTGGAGCAGGTCTATCAGGTTACCGAATCCTTTCAGGGCCATCTCGAATGGCAACTCAACCTGACACCGTTCTCTGATCGTGACCGGGAAATCGCCAACGCCTTTATCGACGCCATCGACAGCACCGGTTTTATTTCGGCCGAACTGACTGACATCACCGCTCACATTAATTACGACGATCCTGAAGATGACCTACATGAAGACGAACTACTGGCAGTATTGCACCGACTTCAACAGTTCGACCCGCCGGGCGTCTTTGCCCGCAGCATCAGTGAGTGCCTGAGTATCCAGCTCAATCAACTGTCAGCCGAGACTGAATACCTGCTGGCGGCAAAACATTTAACCGAGAGTTTCCTGACTGATATCGCTGCAATGGATACTACCCGCCTGGCCAAAAAGGCCGGCCTCAGCAGCGAAGAATGCCAGGGGGCCCTAGCCCTGATCAGAAGCTTAAACCCTCGGCCAGGTGAAGCATTCAGTAGCAATGACGTTGAATATATTGTTCCAGACGCATACGTAGAAAAAGTAAATGGCCGCTGGCGGGTAAAACTCAACGACAGCAATATGCCACGACTGCGAATCAATGATTCCTACTCCGCATTGATAAAGCGTTCCGACAGCAGCAACGATAACCAGTTTCTGAAAGACAATCTCGCCGAGGCCCGCTGGTTTTTACGCAGCATCGAAAGCCGCAATGAAACTCTGATGCGCGTTGCCATCACCATTGTCGAACTGCAACAGGGCTTTCTCGACCACGGCCCGGTGGCCATGAAACCCATGGTGCTTTCGGATATTGCCAGCAAGCTCGAATTGCATGAATCGACCATCTCTCGGGTGACCACTAGCAAATATCTGGCCACTCCACAGGGTATTTTCGAACTTAAATATTTCTTTTCCAGTCATGTTGGCACTGCTGCAGGAGGGGAGTGTTCATCAACAGCGGTTTGCGCTATCCTGAAAGAAATGATCAGTGCAGAACAACCGGCCAAGCCACTCAGTGACAGTAAGCTGACCACGCTGCTTGAGCAACAGGGCATTCAAGTCGCCCGCCGCACAGTGGCAAAATACAGAGAGAGCTTGGGCATCCAATCTTCTAGCCAGCGCAAACGTTTTTAATCTCGTAAATTGATAGGAGCAACGAATGCAGTTAACCATCAGCGGACATCATCTGGAAATTACTACAGCTATTCGAGACTACATCACGCAGAAATTTTCCAAACTTGAAAGACATTACGAACAGATCACCAGCACCCAAGTTATTCTTACCGTCGATAATCTATCGCAAAATGCCGAAGCGACTGTGCATGTGAGCGGCGCAGAGTTGTTTGCCAATTCGCAACACGAAGATATGTATGCAGCCATCGATGCACTGACTGACAAGCTCGATCGCCAACTGATCAAATATAAAGAGAAACATCGAGGCCGTTAAAACCGTCAATGAAAATCACCGACATACTCACACAGCAAATGACCCTGTGTAATGCACCGGGCAGCAGCAAAAAACGCGTGCTGGAGAACCTCTCTGAATTTATCACCAAACAGCTGGATGGTGACGGAGAGCAAGCCGACAGTCTGTTCCAAAATCTGATTGCACGGGAGCGTCTAGGCAGTACTGGCATTGGCGAAGGGGTTGCCATTCCCCACTGTCGCGTCGCCGGCTTCAAGCGTATCCATGGCTGCCTGGTCAAACTTCAAGAGGCAGTGGACTTCGACTCGCTGGATGATCAACCCGTCGATTTAATCTTTGCCTTGATTGTGCCTGAAGAGCAAAACGAGGAGCATCTCGCCACCTTGGCGCGGATTGCCGCCATTATGCAAAACGACGACTCGCGCGTATCGCTGCGTCAGTGCAGCAGCAGTGAAGAGCTCTATAACACCGCATTACAGCTCGAGCGCGCCGCTTAACCATGCGCCTCGTCGTTATCAGCGGGCACTCGGGCTCCGGCAAAACCTCTGCTCTGAATATTCTCGAAGACGTCGGCTTTACCTGCATTGATAATCTGCCCGCCAGTCTACTCGAGAATCTGATTGATCAACTGACAGCCAGCCCCAACCACCGGGGTTTAAATGTTGCCGTTGGCATCGATGCGCGCAATTTGGTGGGCGACCTCAACAAAATCCCCAAAATTCTGAAACATATTCGCCGTGAAGACGTCGATGTCAGCGTGATATTCCTTTACGCCAGACGCGCAGACCTATTACGCCGCTACAGCGAGACGCGTCGTCGCCACCCGCTTAGCAGTGATAGCGTTGGGCTCAAGGAAGCGATTGATCTGGAAAAGCAACTGCTCAGCCCGATCTCTGATATCGCCGATCGCAGCGTTGATACCTCACGATTGACGCTGCATCAATTGCGCGACCTAGTGAAAAACATCGTGGTACCGAATACACCGCAACATATGTCGATTTTATTTGAATCGTTTGGCTTTAAAAACGGGGTACCAAGCGACTCAGACTTTGTCTTTGATGTGCGCTGCCTGCCCAACCCCTACTGGAAAGAGCATCTGAAAAGTCAGACCGGCCATGATGCCGGCGTGATTGAATTTCTCGAGAGCCAGGCGGAAGTCGCATCGATGCTGGCCGATATAATCGGCTTTCTGACGCGCTGGATTCCTCACTTTCAACAGAACAACCGCAGCTATCTAACCGTGTCAATTGGCTGTACTGGCGGGCAGCATCGCTCGGTTTATCTGGCTAATCGACTACACGAGCACTTTTCTCAGCTGCACCCGCTTGTGCACGTGTCTCACAAAGAGCTAGCGTCGTGACCAAACAGGTGCCCGCACCATGATTCGCTGCCAATTGGAGATCATCAACAAACTCGGCCTCCACGCCAGAGCCGCAACTAAGCTGGCCAGCACCGCTGGTCGCTTTAGTTGTCGCATACGCACCGGTATTCAGGAACCATTGGTCGATGCCAAAAGCGTAATGTCTTTGATGTTGATGGCCGCCAGCCGCGGCACTAATCTGATCTTTGAATTTGACGGTGATGATGAGCAACAGGCTCATAACGCCATCGCCGAATTGATCGCAGACTATTTTGGCGAAGGCCAATAATCTGTCTTATCTTCGTGTCTGCTTGCATCTCTGCGTCAGTAAACACTATCGATCTCGCGCGCAGCTGGTTAGAATACCGTCGCTGAAGTGACTCGGCGCAGAGAAGGGAGCGATGCATGAACAATAACGAACACAGCCTATTGGCCAGGCTCGGCACCGCCATCGATTCCGGCACCGTCAATCAGGTGCGGCATATTCTCAACAATCTCTCCCCCCCGGATATTGCTCATCAGTTAGAAACCGCACCACCGCGGATGCGTCATGTGCTCTGGGAGCTGGTTGACTCAGACATCAACGGTGAGGTTCTGCAAGAGCTGTCAGATGATATTCAACTCGAGTTCCTCAAGCAGATGGATGGTGCGGAAGTAGCCTCCATCACCGAAGGCCTGGATGTCGATGATATTGTCGATATTTTGCAGCAGCTCCCGGATCGCGTGATTCCCGAAGTGCTGCAGGCGATGTCGGTGCAGGACAGACAGCGCGTTGAGTCAGTGCTCACTTACAACGAAGATACTGCCGGTGGACTGATGGACACCGAGGTCGTCACCGTGCGCCCGGATATTACCATCGATGTTGTACTGCGCTATCTGCGTCGTTTTGAGGAACTGCCCGATGTCACAGACAACCTCTTTGTGGTCAGTCGCAACGATACCTTTTTAGGGGTTTTACCACTCAGTAAATTACTTACTTCTGGCCTTAACACCACCGTCAGAGAGGTGATGAACACCGAAGTTGAAGCGATTCATGTCAATCTCACCGATTCCGAAGTCGCCCAACTATTCCAACGCCAGGATCTGGTCTCGGCTGCAGTTATCGATGACAAGCATCGTCTGGTGGGACGAATCACCATCGATGACGTCGTTGACGTAATTGTTGAAGATGCCGACCACAGCCTGTTGGCACTGGCAGGCCTTAGTGACACCGAGGATACCTTCTCCTCGGTTACCCGAACAACGCCGCGCCGCGCTCTTTGGCTTGGCGTGAACCTGCTTACTGCGATTCTCGCCTCAGCGGCGATCAGCATGTTTGAAGCCACTCTGGAAAAAGTTGTCGCACTGGCTATTTTAATGCCAATCGTCGCCAGCATGGGTGGCGTGGCTGGCAGTCAAACTCTGACGGTTGTGATTCGCGGTATGGCTCTGGGACAAATTGAACGCAGCAATTTGAAGTGGCTGTTGAGTAAAGAGTTTGCCGTCGGCGCACTCAACGGCATGCTCTGGGCAACCGTAATGGGCGTCATCGTCTCACTTTGGTTTGGCGACTGGACGATCGCGTTAGTGATCGCCATTGCGATGGCCATCAACCTTATGGCCGCTGCTCTGGCAGGCACATTGCTACCGGTAATGTTGCGCGCAATGCATATTGATCCAGCGCTGGCCGGCTCGGTAATACTGACAACCGTCACCGATATTGTTGGCTTTGTCTCTTTTCTTGGACTTGCGACGGTATTTTTTGGCTGATGAACGATTTTGAAAACAATGATGTCGACGACGATGAGCTGATCAGTAAATCGCAGCTTAAACGCGAAAGCCAGGCACTGCAGGATATGGGTAGCCAACTGGTGGAAATGCCCGTTGGCAAGCTGGCAAAATTTGATCTGCCGGAAAATCTCAAGGAAGCGATCAGTGAGGCAAGACGACTGAAAAATCGTGAGGGCAAGCGCCGTCAACTGCAATATATCGGCAAGCTAATGCGCACGATCGACACCAGTTTTATCCAGGAAACACTGGAGAGAATGGATCACCAATCCCAAACCTATCGCCAGCATTTCAAACAGCTGGAAGACTGGCGCGACCAAATAATCAACCAGGGTAGCGCCGCGATTGAAACATTTATCGACCGTTATCCGGATGCCGACCGTCAACAACTGCGTAATCTGCAACGTCAGGCGGCTAGAGAAATGGAACAGAAGAAGCCGCCGTCGGCGAGCCGAAAATTGTTTGCTTACCTGCGAGAGGTCAGCGAGTAGAGCAGCTCTGAATGTCGGTCACCGCGACTTATAATCTGAGATGGTGACCAATTGGCATCTGTTGACGCAGCTCAGCTATCCTGCCCAGATCAATCTCAGCCAGTGCCAGGCCGGGTTGATCATCAACCCGCGACAGCACTGTTCCCCAGGGATCAATTATCATACTGCCACCCCACAGAGCGCGGCGCGGATGCTCGCGATCAACCATATTCGCACCAACAACAAACACTTGATTCTCCACCGCTCGAGCACGCAGTAAAAGCTCCCAGTGGTCCTGACCTGTTGCCGCAGTAAACGCCGCCGGCACAACAATCACCTCGGCGCCTGCATCACAGAGCTGACGGAAGAGCTCCGCAAAGCGCAGGTCGTAACAGACTGTCATACCCAACCGGCAGAGTTCGGTCTCTGCCACCACAATATCTCTGCCGGCTCGATAGTCATCGGATTCGCGATAACGTTTTTTCTGCTGCGCTGCATCAGCGCTTACATCGGCATCAAACAGATGAAGTTTGTCGTAGGCGGCGGCCTCATCACCCAAGGGATTGATCAACAGCGAGCGGGCAAAGGGTTTCGTCGAGTCAGAGCCAGCAATTGGCACAGTGCCCCCGACCAGCCAAAGTCCGTGACGCCGCGCTTGCTGAGTAAGGAACTGACGAACAGCGCCGTTGCTATTGCGCTCTTGCAAACCCACGTCGGCAAGATCCTTGCGTCCGAGGTAGGCAAAATTTTCCGGTAACACCACAAGCTGGGCACCGCCATCGGCCGCTTGCTCAATCAGCGCCTCAGCATTGGCGAGACTTTGACCTAGTGATTCAGTTGGCCGCAATTGAATCGCAGCCACTGACAGGTAATTACTTCTGCTCACGATCAGACGCCTTTTCCGCTTTCTCAGCGCTGGAGCCAATAGCGTCGCCACGCAGTTCTGAGGCAAAGATACGGTCCACCGCAATCTCTATATCATCCCACGGCCCGTTCAGCTTATAGCTGATGCTGGAGAGCCGATCTACCTGCTTCTCTACCAGCTTGCTGGTCACATAGACCCCGGCCGCTGCCGGCAGCCCGCCAAGCAGTGCAACAACCCATGGCAGATTGGTGGCCACAGGCAGTGTTGCCACCAGGCGCGCATCGACTTCTTCGTTAAGCAGGTCGAAGTTACCTGCCATACTCATACGGCCGGACGGCATCGCCATTTTCAGTGGCTGCTTAAAGCTCGCTATGCCTTGATCAAACTGCAAGGTCCCGTTGAGCTTGTTATATGATAGGTTCTGCCCCACCACATCGGAGAAATCCAGCTTCAGTCTGCGCAACCAGTTAGCGAAGTTGACCAGACTAACCATCTTTAGGGCTGCACCAGCACCACCGGCTGAGCGATAAAAACTGCCCTCTTTGAGTTCAACCTGAAATTCACCCTTCAAATTTCCCCGACTGATATTCCACGGCTGGTCCTGCCAGGCAAGATCAAATATAAAGCGCCCAGACCGACTATCGACAATTTTCGGAATACCCAGACCGAGGCTGAGGAAGTTGGCGATATTGCCCACCCCAACCGGCCCCACCAGACGGCTGGAATAGTCACTGCCATCAAAGCGCCAGAAAAACTCTGTGGCCGGCTGATCATCAAACGCTCCCGGTTGCAAACCGAGGAAATCGCCCCTGATACGACTAAACGACGCACCGGAAACTTCAGGCCGCAACTGAAAAGCAATCGAGCCCCAATCTTCACCAGCGACCTGGAGACGGTCTACCGAGAAATCCAGCGCGTTAAACTGACGCGGATCGATGGTCGATTCAGTCAGTCGCTTCTCTAGCATTGAGCCGGGAACCGTAAGTCGACTTAAATTGAGTTTTGGAACCGACACTGGCACGGCGCCTGAGGCCGCTTGCGCAAGTGGCATCAATAACTGCCCATCAGCCAGGTCACTAAAGAATTCTACGTCGGCCAGTCCCTCAGACAGGGTTGCGACCGCCCGAATATCACTAAAGGTAATGGTCGCCAGCTCCATTTTATCCAAACGCAGATCAAAAACCGGCGTCCAACTCGCCACGCTGGCACTGTCTTGACGCCGAAACAAACTCATCAGCGGCTCCCAGGTTTCTAGGTCACCACTGGGTAAATGTGCCGCCACACGCACGATGCCCGGCTCAGGAATACTTATTTCGCGGTCGTAATCAACTGCTGCACCCGTCATCGCCCCCTGATCAAAACGCATATCGAAGTTGATATCTGCCGCCTGATTTGAGGCCCGTTTGATACCTGCGAGTGTTCCCTGTAAACGTTCCAACTCAGATGAGAAATAGAGCGTCATATCGAGATTGCGAGATTCCGCCACCGATTTTCCCAGCGGGGCAGGCAGTGCCAATTCGACACCTTTGAGCTGACTGTTTACCTGAATGGTTAGCGGTGCAGCTGGCTGTGCATTAACTTCTCCGCCGGGACTACCTGGCAGTGTAATCACGCTATCCACGGCGATCACACCTTTTAGCACCTCTTGCCACGGAAACTTCACCAGTCGATTGAGGCTGTCCGGCAGCACGTCACCGGTAACAGCGATTTTTTGCTCTTCGCCAAGTCTAAACAGTCTTGCGCGCATCGGTCGCTGCCAGAAACTGGCGTCAATATCTTCGCCGTAGAGTCCTTTATCCAGTGAGAAATCAACCTGCCCATTGATCTCCTCAACGGCAATTGGGCCACCTGGAATGGCTAGTGAACCGCGCTCAACCACTGTGGTGATATTGTATTGGGGCGCAATATTGTTTACTGCTGGAGCAGCTCCCCGGCTTTCGCCGTTTTCGGTAGCCACGGGAAGCGGAATCACCAGATCCAGTCGGCTGCTAATATCACCGGTGTAATCCCAGCCGGTCAGCGCACCCAGCCGGCTCTTCAGAGGCGACTCTGCCAAAATCTCAATCGCTGACTTTAACGTCCCCTGGACATCTGCCTTCACCGTCAACACGGCATCGTTATCCACGCCGACTTTGTCATAAACCACTAACGCATCGGTTACCTGAGCATCACCGACTTTGCCAGAGTAAAGCGTCACCTCAGAGTAAGTGTCGTCCACCAGCGCCACTGCTTTGGCCTCGCGGATACCCGTCCAATTTGGATCATAATCGATGTCCGCATCACTCATCTTGACCATTAACTGAGTGGTTTGCGACAGCGGATCACGTCGGGGTGGTCCGTTGCGAATCAACAACCCAAACTCCTCTACCTGACCATCGACAATGGCTGCTTGCAACCATTCACTCAACTTCTCTGGCGTGCGGTAGGGAATATATTTAGTGCGCTGTTTGATATCCAGATCCCGAGAACCAATCAGCAAGCTGACCTCTGGCGGAATACCCTGTGATGGAATTGACTGCTCCACTGAAAACATCATCGAAGCGACCCCGGCATCCAGCTCTGTGTGCATAATGTCACTGCGCAGGGTCAACAGCTTGTCATTCGGGCTCCATGAAAAATTAACCGTCCCCGACGCCTTATCAATTGCCAGGTACTGCTTGTAAACTGTAGGAAAAAGCGCCTCGAAGCCGTTGTCATCCGACACCGCAAACAGTCCGTGCGTCCCATAGACCTCCAGAAAACCATCTAATCCTTTAACCCCAGGGGCAGTTTTCCACGACGCGAGCGTCAGTGCCTGCAGATTGGCTGACGCGTAATATCCTTTGTCGTTATGTCCTAACGTCAGCGCATCGACCATACCCTGAGGCCGCAATCGATCGACAATATCGAGAATCTTTTTATCCGCGATACGGGTTTTTGACAGCAGGTCAGAGAGCAGATTGAGATCGAGGTGATTGACCGAAAGGTCAAAACTCTTCCACTGCGAGCCAAGCTGTTGATTAAACACTAGGTCCAATGGCTCAATCGAAGTGTCTGACCAATCAAACCTGAAGCCCTGCAAACGCGCGCCCCAGTCGACACCAGGCGTAAACCAGCCGGTAATATCGGTCTTGATATCGGTCACCGCCGGAACATCTGCCAGCCAGTTCAGCGGTACCTCGCCAATCGCCAAATTGCCTTCGAAGTCCAGTGCACCACCTGGATGCAGCTCAAACCACAACTCGCCGTTGGCATTAGCTTTAAAGTCAGAAAGATTGGCAAACAGCTGGGGCAACAGCGAGCGCAACAGATCAGCCAGCGGTTCAGACAAATTCAAGTCGTGAAAACGGAAATAACCCTCTGCGGAAAAGCTCTCAACATCAGCCAGATCACCCTGCCCTTCAATCAGCAAATAAGCCGGTGTTTCGGCTTCGCCGTCGCTGAGTGTTGCCATCTGCTCGGACAAGACCAAGGACAGTTCGGCACGATGAAAATCAGGGGTATTTTCCATCGCCAGATTGCGGCCGCTGAGAGACATTTTCTTGCCCGAGTAAAACACCAGGTCCACTTCGATATCATCAAAGCGAATCACCCGGCTATAAGTCAGTGGGTCAATAATCAGACTGAGGTCGGTCCGCACACCGCTCTTGAAGCCCTGTAAACTCCAGTGGCCACTGGCATTCTCAACCATAGTCAGGCGCATCCGTTCGACTGCCAGCTCGCGCCAGATAGGCGATCGATGCAGCAGGCTGTTAAAGAGGTCGAGGTCGGCTCGCACACCTTCAAGCATCAGCGCCGGCGCATCCTCAGCGGCATGAACCGAGATCTCGCCTACTTCAATAACAGGAACCAGCCGCGGCCATTCTCCACGCAGCTCTCCGAGATCAACCTGCAAGCCAACCCGGTCAGTGAGAAACTGTTGAATCGGCTGGCGGGCCTGATCGAGATTAGCAATGGTCTGGCGCCCGATAACGACCAAAATAACCGTGCCGATAATCAACAGCGCCAGCGTTAGCCAAAGCCAACGCGCGGTTGTTTTTAATGCTGTCTGTATCTTCGCCATAGTCACTTAATAGTTAAACCGGAATAATATCGAATTGTTCAACAGCGTAGAGGGCCTCAACGCTAAACTGAATTGTGCGGCCAATAAATGCTTCGAGATCAGCTACCTGTGCGGAATCTTCATCAGTCAGCCGATCAATCACCGGCGCCGCCGCCAAAACCCGCAAACTATCGCACTCATAGGCCCGCGCCGCACGCAAAATATCGCGTAAAACCTCGTAACTAACCGACTCCGCAGATTTAACATAGCCGCGCCCATAACAGATCGGGCAATCTTGACACAAAATCTGCCCGAGACTCTGATTGGTTCGTTTGCGTGTAATCTGTACCAGGCCCAACTCGGTTACACCCGAGATGGTCGTTCGCACGGAATCCCTCGCTAGAGCCTTTTCGAGAGCACGAAGAACCTGGCGCCGATGTTCTGCACTCTGCATGTCGATAAAATCAATAATAATAATGCCGCCGAGATTGCGTATCCGCAATTGTCGGGCAATCACCACCGCCGCCTCGAGATTGGTTTTATAGATCGTCTCTTCAAGATTGCGGTGGCCGACATAGGCTCCGGTATTCACATCGACAATCGACATCGCCTCGGTCTGATCAAACACCAGGTGGCCACCGGATTTCAGCATCACCTTGCGCTCCAGCGCCTTGCTGATTTCATCCTCAATCGAATACATATAAAACAGCGGTCTTTCGCCGGGATAGTGCTCAAGCAGCCGCACAATATCCGGGTTAAATTTATTGCCAAAGGTTGTCAGTGCATCGAAAACCTCGCGTGAATCGACGCGAATTTTTTCCACCTCAGCACTAACCATATCGCGCAGCACACGCTTTGCAAGCGACGGGTTTTCATACAGGCAAGAGGGCGCCTTGGAGGTGGTTTTGCGCTCGAGAATATCGCGCCATAGCCGCCTTAAAAAACGCACCGTGCCACGCAGCTGATCGTCAGTGGCGCCCTCAGCGGAGGTGCGCAAAATATACCCGCCGGCAAGCTGATCGTGAGCCATATCCTCAGCGGCAACCTGTTCAACAATATCCCCCAGCAGTACTCTGAGTCGCTCACGCTCTTCGTCGGATTCTATGCGCTGGGAAACACCCACATGGTCAGCGTTCGCCATGTAGACCAAATAGTGAGACGCTACTGATAGTTGCGCCGTCAGACGTGCACCCTTCGTCCCCACCGGGTCCTTAATCACCTGCACAGCAACCTGCTGGCCGTCGTGCAGTAACTTGCGAATATCTGGTTCCGCTGACTCTGCACTGTTTTTGTGATCGCGCGGCAGCAGATCATCGACATGCAAGAATGCCGTGCGCGCCTCACCAATATCGATAAATGCCGCCTGCATACCCGGCAGCACCCGCACCACCTTGCCTTTGTAGATATTGCCGACCAGGCCGCGCTTGTTACTGCGCTCAATCATAATTTCCTGAGGCACACCGTTTTCAACCAGAGCGACTCGCGTCTCCATCGGCGTAATATTAACCAGCAGTTCCTGACTCATTATTTTCTAATATGCTCTTATACTAACCTGCAGTTGATTCCGACAGATTGGATCGCCAAACCGGAATGCCAAATTCTCCGAGTATCTCGGCGGTCTCATTCAACGGCAAGCCCACCACCCCGCTGTAGCTTCCCTCAAGGTGCTGAACAAACACCGCGCCATAACCCTGGATAGCATAACCACCGGCTTTCCCTTCCGGCTCTCCTGTTTGCCAGTAAGTCAGACAGTCAGATTGGTCAATTGTGCGGAAACGCACCTGAGTTTCTGAAAGCCGACCCGATGAACAGGGTCCTTGAGACACCGCCACCGCAGACAAAACCCGATGAGTCTTACCTGACAGTGCCAACAACATCGCCTCTGCCTCCGCCTGATCAGCGGGCTTGCCAAAAATCTCTCCCTGACAGACAACAATGGTATCGGCACCCAGACTCGGCAGCTGACCTTGCTGGCGACTATATCCAGCGCGGGCTTTTTCCAGCGCTAAACGTGAAACATAGTCTACGGGCGACTCGTTCGGCAGACGACTCTCATCGATATCAACCGCGAGGACCGCAAAGTGGACACCAATTTGACGCAGCAATTCGCTGCGACGAGGTGACGCAGATGCAAGAATTAAATCAACTGGATCGGGCATCGGTTAGTCTCGCTGTTGATGTTTGCCAGCAACCAAGCGATCGAGCAGCGGCCACACCAGCAGGGACAAAAGAATTCTCATCGGCAGATACTCAATTCCCGAAGGCTGTTCATAAAAACTGTAGATGCCTGCCTCTAACAGACCGGCAAGGAGAAGAATCAGCAACACCAGTAACATACGCTGCACCAGAGACAAGTATTTTATCCAGCGCGCTACCAAAAGGATGGCTGCGGCACAGAACGCGAAGAGCAATATTGAATGGCCCACTGAGGTGCGCATAACAATATCCGCTAACAGTCCGACAGAAGCCGCAAAAATCACGCCGAATTCATTGGGCCAACGAAAAACCCAAGCCATTGCCACCAGCAGCAGGAAATTGGGTTTCCAGACAATCCAATCGCCGCTCAGCGGCATCAGACTACAGGCAAGGGCCAGCAGAATCGTTAGCGAGACAGCAATGCCGTGATTGTCAGGCTGCATTATTCAGCCGCGCCCGCAGCGCTGTCTCGAGAATTGAACACCAGTAGCAGATGACGACTGCGATCGATCTCGGCAGAGGGATCAACATCGATCTTGAGAAAACTTTCACCAGGCACGCTGGCAATACGGATTACCGTTCCAACCGGATAGCCAACCGGATAGAGTCCACCGAGCCCGGAACTCACCAGCTCGTCACCTTCACGAATATCCGCAGTGGGCGAGACAAACTCCAAACTCAATAAATTGTAGTCGGCGACACCTTCGGCAATCGAGCGCAGACCATTGCGCAATACCTGTACCGGTAAGGCATGATCGCTATCAGTAATTAACAGCGCCGCACTGTGATGCGGGTGGACTTCGATAATTTGCCCCATCAATCCCTCGGCATCGAGCAGTGGCTGACCGACAAACACACCGTCTGCAGCACCGCGGTTAATGGTCAAGGTATGACGCAAGGGGTTGGCCGATACACCTATAACCTCGGTGACCAGAACACTGTCCTGAAGCAGCTCGGTGGCATTCAGCAGACGTCGCAGGCGCAGATTTTCTGCAGCCAGCTCAGACATTCGCTGCAACTGACCGTGATAGATAAGACTTTCTTTGGTGAGGCGCTGATTATCCGCTTCGATTTGTGAACGCGGCGTAACGCTGCTCGCAGCCCACTCCTGCACCCGCAGCGGAAGGTTTGCAACCCAATAGAGTGGCCGGACCAGATTATCAACCGCGCTGTAGACCGGTTTTAGCCAAGGCGTAAAACTGTCCATCAGCATCAGTGAAATGGCGACAAAAGCAACAGTGAGGATCTTTCTCCGGAGAGAGGATGATCGGCTAAAAACAGTTCTGATAAACCCTCTCCTGAGTAGCGCTGGGGGATATTGAGAGCCGGTAGTTTCCAGCCCTCACCCTTAGAAAGTTAACGAATTAATTTTACGGCTATCCATCATCTCGAGCGCCTCACCGCCACCGCGTGCAACACAGGTCAGCGGATCTTCGGCAAGAATAACCGGCAATCCGGTTTCAGCGGTGATTAGGCGATCGAGGTCACGCAACATGGCACCACCGCCAGTCAGCACAATACCTGTTTCAGCAATATCCGAAGCCAATTCCGGCGGCGACTGTTCAAGCACACGCTTAACACCCTGCACGATACCCGCCAGTGGTTCCTGCAGCGCCTCGAGAATCTCGTCGCTGTTAAGGGTAAAGCTCTTGGGAACCCCTTCGGCTAGATTGCGGCCACGCACATCGATTTCACGCACCTCTTTACTCAGATAGGCGCCACCAATTTCCAACTTGATACGCTCTGCGGTGCTGTCACCAATCACGCTGCCATAGTTGCGGCGGACAAAATTAACGATTGCTTCATCGAAGCGGTCACCGCCAATGCGCACCGAATCAGAAAACACCACACCATTGAGCGACAGAATAGCAATCTCGGTCGTACCGCCACCGATATCCACTACCATCGAGCCCACTGCCTCTTCAACCGGCAGGCCGGCACCAATCGCCGCAGCCATTGGCTCTTCAATCAAGAACACTTCCCTCGCACCAGCGCTGTAGGCAGCTTCCTTGATTGCGCGTTTCTCTACCTCTGTCGCCATGCAGGGCACACAGATCAGTACTCGTGGACTGGGGGGAACAAAGCTGGCCGCGTGAGCTTTTTTGATAAAGTGCTGAAGCATTTTCTCGGTGACCTGGAAGTCAGCGATAACGCCATCTTTCAAGGGCCGAATCGCGGTAATATTACCCGGTGTGCGACCGAGCATACGCTTAGCATCAACGCCCACTGCTTCAATAATTTTTTGCCCGAGATGTTGGCGAATAGCAACTACAGAAGGTTCATTCAGAACAATACCTTTTTCACGAACGTAGATCAGCGTGTTTGCTGTTCCAAGATCGATCGAGAGGTCATTGGAGAAGTACCCGCGAATTTTTTTAAACATTGAGCTAAGTTTCCCTTAAAAGTAACGGCTCTGACAGGGTTTGCAGGCTGCAAGCAAACAGTCAAAAATATAGCCATCAAATTTAACAGTGGCTGCTCAGTAGAGCAAGCATTCACTGCCTCATTTACCCCCGTTTTCGCAGCATTTTAACTAATCTGGCGGCAACCTGCTGCAATCCCTAAAAAAGCTCAGTTAAAACACTGACAAATAAGCTTTTAATCCAATCTTGCCCCTTAACCTGATCAGCCCATTTATGATACCTTACGCCCCCTTGAACAAGCACAATAACAGTCTGCAACATGGCCACTGCCGGCCCCACAGATCAACGGACTTAATGCATGAATATCGAACGGCACGAAATCGAAAAACTGGCCACGCTGTCGCGTATTGCCATTAACGAAGAAACTATCAATCAAGTATCGCAGGGACTCAGCAGCGTTCTCGAACTAGTCGATCAACTTCAGGCCGTCGACACCAGCGGCGTTGACGCCATGTCGCACCCACTGCAAGCCAATCAGCGCCTGCGTGAAGATGAAGTGAGTGAAATAAATCAACGCGAAGCATTTCAGGGCATAGCACCTGACACCGAAGACGGCCTGTTCCTAGTCCCAAAAGTGATCGAATAAAAGGCGATTAACCCATGCACAACCTCACCATCGCCGAGCTAGTCCAGGGACTGCAGAGCAAAAAATTTACCAGCGTTGAACTGACTCAGCACTTTCTCGATCGTATCGCAGAGCTCAACCCCGACTATAACGCCGTGATTACAGTGACCGCCGAGCAAGCTCTGAAAGCAGCAACCGCAGCTGATCAGCGCCTGGCTGCCGGCAATGCACCGGCACTCTGTGGCGTGCCAATTCTGCACAAAGATATTTTCTGCACCAACGGTGTGCGCACTAGCTGCGGCTCGAAGATGCTCGACAACTTTATTCCGCCTTACAACGCCACCGTGGTTGAAAACTTCGAACAGGCCGGCGCTGTAGTGCTAGGCAAAACCAATATGGACGAGTTCGCCATGGGCTCCTCCAACGAAACCAGCTTTTACGGCCCGGTTAAAAATCCCTGGGCCACAGACTGCGTGCCCGGCGGTTCATCCGGTGGATCTGCCGCGGCAGTTGCCGCGCGACTGGCTCCAGGTGCCACCGCCACCGACACCGGCGGCTCGATTCGCCAGCCCGCTGCACTCTGCGGAATTACCGGACTCAAGCCGACCTACGGCCGCGTCTCACGCTGGGGCATGATTGCCTTCGCCTCGAGTCTCGATCAGGGCGGCCCCATGGCACGTACCGCCGAAGACTGCGCACTGTTGCTCAACTGCATGGCGAGTTATGACGACAAGGATTCCACCTGCATTGAACGCGAGGTGCCCGACTACAGCGCCAGCCTTAACAGCAGCATCAAGGGCTTAAGAATTGGCGTGCCCAAAGAATACTTCTCCGACGGCCTGAACCCAGGTACCGAAACAGCCGTTCGCAGTGCGCTCGCCGAACTCGAAGCCCAAGGTGCCGAGCTGGTCGAAATCAGCCTGCCCAATTCGGCACTCTCCGTGCCCGCCTATTATGTTATTGCCCCGGCCGAAGCCTCCGCCAACCTGTCACGCTTCGATGGTGTGCGCTACGGCTATCGTTGCGAAGAGCCAAAAGATCTTGAAGATCTCTACTGCCGCACCCGCGCCGAAGGCTTTGGCGAAGAAGTACAACGTCGCATTCTGATCGGCACTTACTGTCTGTCGGCCGGCTACTATGATGCCTATTACGGCAAGGCCCAGCAGGTGCGTCAGTTGATTCAGCAGGATTTTGCCACCGCTTTTGAACAGGTCGATCTGATTATGGGTCCCACCTGCCCCTCACCGGCTTTCAAGTTTGGCTCAAAAGGCGACGACCCGGTGGCCATGTACCTCGAAGATATCTATACCATCGCCACCAACCTCGCCGGCCTGCCCGGCATGTCAGTGCCCTGCGGTCTGGTCGACAACAAACCGGTGGGCCTGCAAATTATCGGCAACTACTTCGATGAAGCGCGCATGCTCAATGCTGCCCATCAATATCAGCAACACACCGAGTGGCACAATGCGGCACCGGAGGGTCTTGTCTAATGAGCAATTGGGATACCGTTATCGGCCTTGAAGTGCACGTGCAGTTGGCCACCAAAACCAAAATTTTCTCCGGTGCCAGCACCGCATTTGGTGCCGAACCCAACACCCAAGCCTGCGCCATCGACCTGGCCATGCCTGGCACTCTGCCAGTGCTGAACAAACAAGCCGTCCACTACGCGGTGATGTTTGGCCTCGCGATAGATGCCGAAATTGGCAAAGAATCTGCTTTTGAACGGAAAAATTATTTCTACCCGGATCTGCCCAAAGGCTATCAGACCACACAGCTCGAAAAGCCCATTGTTGGTCGCGGACAAGTTGAAATTCAGCTCGCCGATGGCAGCAAGAAAAACATCCGTATTCACCATGCCCATCTCGAAGAGGACGCCGGAAAATCGTTACATGACGGCAATTTTCGCCATGGTGTATCCGGCATCGACCTCAACCGCGCCGGCACCCCACTGATCGAAATCGTCTCAGAACCGGATATGACCAGTGCCGAAGAAGCCGTCGCCTTTGCCAAAAAATTACACAGCATTGTTACCTCGATCGGCATCTGTGACGGTGAGATGTCACAGGGCAGTATGCGCTTTGACGTCAACGTCTCGGTCAAGCCACGCGGCAGCGACACGCTCGGCACCCGCACTGAAACCAAAAACCTCAACTCGTTTAAATTTATGGAAGAGGCGATCGCCAAAGAGGTTGAGCGCCAGATAGACCTGATCGAAGATGGCGGCAGCGTGATTCAGGAAACCCGTCTCTACAACGGCGACACCAAAACCGCACGCTCCATGCGCAGCAAAGAAGAGGCCAACGACTACCGCTACTTTCCCTGCCCGGACCTGCTGCCGGTCATCGTCAGCGACGAGACCATCGAACAACTGCGCCGCAGCATGCCGGAACTGCCCGATGCACGACAGGCGCGCTTTGTCGAGCAGTACGGCTTATCGGAATATGATGCCGGCATTCTCGGCAGCGACGCCCCCATGGCGGCCTATTTTGAAACAGTCACAGACCAGTCCGGCAACGCCAAACTGGCCGCCAACTGGACTATGGGCGAGCTCGCCGGACGTCTAAACAATGAAGATATCAGTATCGGCAAAAGCCCGGTAAGCGCAGAACAGCTTGCAGGCATGATTGCCCGCATTGCCGACAACAGCATCAGCGGCAAAATGGCCAAACAAGTCTTCGAAGCCATGTGGGCCGGAGAAGGCAGCGCCGATGAGATTATTGAAGCACGCGGTCTGAAACAGGTTTCGGACAGTGGCGCGCTCGAACAGATCGTGGCTGACGTGCTGGCCGCCAACCAAGCGATGGTCGACGACTACATCAACACCGACGAAGCCAAGCGCAAGAAAAAGCTCGGCGGCTTTATGGGCCAGATAATGAAAGCCTCCAAAGGCCAAGCTAACCCGCAGCAAGTCAACCAGATCCTGCTGCAAAAACTAAATGAATTACTGTAAATCAGACAGGAAAACAGTGTGTTAAAAAAAGACAAAGAAAAAGTACTCGGCGAAGTATTCGACGATGAGCGAGTCAAAAGCTTCCTCGACTATCTGCCACCCGCCGGTGTCGACAGAGACTTCCACCTGCTGGAAAAAGCCTATCGCGGCATGAATATCGATAACTTTGAAACCTTCCTAAACTATTTCAGAGAAGCCGGCTACAACCTCAACGCCACCAACCCGGATGGCAAAACCCTTGCCCAGATCGCCAGCGAACACGGCCATGGCGACGACTATGTCCAAGCCCTAAAAGCAGCCGGGGGATAACGAAAAAAAGCGCCATCTGGCGCTTTTTTTCGCAAGCAAAACCTAAACGTTACAACCTTACCGCCACGCCGCGCTCAGCCATGTATTGCTTTGCCTCGGGTACGGTGTGCTCACCAAAGTGAAAAATACTGGCTGCCAACACGGCGTCAGCTTTACCTTCGATAATGCCTTCGACCAGGTGCTGCAGGTTGCCGACACCGCCGGAGGCTATAACCGGCACATTGACTGCATCGCTAATGCGTGAGGTCAGGTCGAGATCAAAACCATTCTTGGTGCCGTCGCGATCCATACTGGTCAGCAGAATTTCGCCGGCGCCGTAGGCAGTCATTTTTTTCGCCCACTCAATCGCATCAATACCGGTCGGCTTGCGTCCACCGTGGGTAAAAATTTCCCACCGCGGTGCGCCGCCCTGTTCAACCTGCTTGGCATCAATCGCCACAACAATGCACTGGGAGCCAAAACGCTGGGCCGCCTCGCGAACAAATTCAGGGTTGTGAATCGCCGCGGAATTGATTGCCACCTTGTCGGCACCAGCATTAAGCAGATTGCGAATATCCTGCAGTTCGCGCACGCCACCACCGACGGTAAGCGGAATAAACACTTCACCGGCCATACGTTCCACTGTGTGAAGAGTGGTGTCGCGGGCTTCATGACTGGCGGTAATATCGAGGAAAGTAATTTCATCGGCGCCCTGTTCATTGTAGCGGCGTGCGACTTCTACCGGATCGCCGGCGTCGCGGATATCGACAAACTGCACGCCTTTAACAACTCGACCTTTGTCGACATCGAGACAGGGAATAATGCGTTTAGCGAGACTCATTTCTCTTCCTTAAACATATGTCCAAGCTTGCCCGCTTTGGTTGAAAGATATTGCACATTGTGGGGATTGCTGTCGGCCTGAATCGGCTCGCGGCCCACGACATTAATGCCGAGATCTTTGAGTGCATTGATTTTGCGCGGATTATTGGTCATCAATCTAACCTGACTGGTGCCGAGATGTTCGAGCATTGAGGCACAGATGGAGTAGTCCCGCATATCGGCACCAAAACCCAATCGCTCATTGGCCTCAACGGTATCGGCACCCTGGTCTTGCAAATTGTAAGCGCGAATCTTGTTCACCAATCCAATGCCACGCCCTTCCTGGCGCAGGTAGAGAATGGCGCCACGACCCTCTTCCGAGATACGCTTCATCGCCTCTTGCAACTGCTCGCCGCAATCACAGCGCAAGCTTCCCAACGCGTCGCCAGTCAAACATTCCGAATGTATGCGAATCAACAGCGGCTCATCGCTGGCGCAGTCGCCCATGCTGATGGCGATATGCTCTTTGCCTTTGAACGGGTCTTCAAAACCATGGATATCAAAAGTACCCCAACGGGTGGGTAATTTTGAGGATTCGCTAAAACGAAGCGCCACAGTTTTCTCCAAAAGGTTAATCGGCCGCGTATTGTAGCCTCAACGCCCTCTTTGTGCAGACTTTTCAGACGCTTTGAGCAGCGCGATCAATCGGAACCTGAAACCGGCTCGGTGAATCGTTTGGATTGGCGAAGATCATAAATAACCCGATACAGGCAGGGGATTAAAACCAGCGTGATCACCGTGGCAAAGATAATTCCAAAACTCAGCGACAGCGCCATCGGGATCACAAACTGGGCCTGGGTGCTGGTTTCAAAAAGCATCGGCAGCAACCCGACAACCGTGGTCATGGTAGTCAGCAAAATAGCCCTGAACCGTTCGCGGCCGGCGGAGATAAGCGCCTCTTCAATAGAGAGATTATCGCTGCGCGCGCGATTAACAAATTCCACCAGAATCAAACTGTCATTGACCACCACGCCGGCGAGGGCAATCAGACCAAAAATGGACAACATACTGATCGAAACGCCAAACAACAGATGCCCGACCACCGCACCGATAAAACCAAATGGAATCACCGACATTATCACCAGCGGTTGCACATAGGATTTCAGCGGCACCGCCAACAGGCCATTTCACGGGGGCTTGTCCTTAAAACTGTAAAGCCGAACGGCACAACCGAGAGGCGTAACCAAAAGGCACAATCCGGCGGCATTTCCTGATTACATTCATATTTGCGCTGTTTATTCTGGCGTTTGATCAGCGCTTTGGGGGCCTTTCTCCTCTCTTCAAAGTTCGAGTATAGATTAGATATTAGTCGTCGGTTTAAGCAATCAGGCCACCAGCATTCCAGCAACATAAATCACCGCTGCCGCCGCCAAACCGGCGATAACGTCGTCGATCATAATCCCGAAACCACCAGAGACTTTTTTGTCCAGCCAACTGATTGGCCAAGGCTTAAAAATATCAAACAGGCGAAACAGCACAAAGCCAAACAGCAACGAATTCCAGGTCACCGGTAATGCCGCCATGGCGATCCAGAAACCGACAAATTCATCCCAGACAATGCTGCCGTGGTCATGCACACCGAGCTTCTCGGCGGCGCGACCACAGATAACAATACCGACAATGGCTGCCAGCGCCACTATTAACAGATAGCTCTGCAGAGGTAGCTGTGCCAGCAACCACCACAGCGGGATCGCCGCCACTGTGCCGACGGTGCCAGGCGCTTTCGGCGACAACCCACTGCCAAAACCAAAGGCCAATAACAGCGTCGGTGAGCGCAGCAGTTGAGTAAATGTTGGATTAGTGGCCAAAGTGGTTGTACCCCGCCTTTTCGATAATGAGAATTTTATTGTTTTTATCAACCACTGTAACCGGATCGATTGATTTATCGCCGGCACTCAGCACCCCGATTCGCGTTGCTTGCAGCTGCCCCTGTTCAATCCAGTCGTCCACGATTGACAGTGACTCTGGCGCTACCGTAAAGCAGAGCTGATAGTCATCGCCACCCGTTAACGCCCAATCAAGTGCGCTAAAGTTGTCGCTAAAATTGGCGAAATTACACACATCTTCGGCTATTGGTAGCAATTGAGCCTGGATTGCAGCCGTCACACCGCTGGCTTTGCAGAGATGGCCGAGATCGGCCACCAAGCCGTCAGAAATATCGATACAGGCGCTGGCAACAGGGCGCAATGTTAGCCCTGCCTGGATCTGTGGTTGAGGGCAATAAAATCTTTGAAGTAAGCGATCACTCATCTCTAAAATACTGTTTTTTCCCAGTATTATATTCAAGGCCGCTGCACAATCTCCCAGTGTTCCAGTCACAAAGACCGCATCACCCGGCGCGGCGCCGGCGCGGGTTAAACCTTCACCCTGAGGCACTTCTCCGAGCAATGTCAGAGTGATAGTCAAAGGGCCACTGGTGGTATCGCCACCGACCAGCGCCACTGAATACTGGCTGGCCACCTTGGCCAAGCCGGCACTGAACCCGCTCAACCAGTCGGCATTGGCTTTTTCGCTAGGTAAGGTCAGCGCCAGGGTAAACCAGCGCGGTACAGCTCCCATGGCCGCCATATCACTGAGATTGACGCACAACGCACGGCTGGCAACTTGTTGTGGGCTGGCGCTGGATGGAAAGTGAACACCCTCGACCAAGGTATCGGAGGCGACCACCAGCTGGTGACCTGGCGTGGGCTCGAGCAGCGCGGCATCATCACCAATACCCAGAGACACCCCTTCCTGCGCGGTGAGGCCAGTAAAATAGGAGGCAATCAGTTCAAACTCGCCAGGCTGTTGTCGGTGATCAGACAGGGTGAAACCTCCTATCTCTGAGCGACGCAGCTCGTTGAGCAGCGCAGTATTTAACGGCTCTTATTGGCCGCCACTTCAATCGCACGCTTTTCGATAGCGACGCGATCGAGAATTCCGTTGATATATTTAAAGGCGTCGGTGGGGCCAAAGGTTTTTGCCAGATTGACCCCTTCGTTGATCACTACTTTGTAGGGTACATCAATGCGATACAGCATCTCGTAGGTCGACAGACGCAAGATAGCTCGTGACACCGGGTCCAACTGGTTCTGCTGGCGATCAAGATAGCTTTCGTAGGCAGCATCGATTTCGCTGAGGTTTTTCGGCACGCCAAATAGCACTTCATGAAACAGGTCGGTGTCGACGGTTTTCATATTGTTATCAACATGAAATTCGGCTTCGATATCGATTAGATCAGTACCGCCAACATCCCAGGAATAAAGCGCCTGAGCCAATAGTCTGCGCGCTTTTTGGCGCATTTTAGGTTTCGACATCTATTCGGCGCTCTGAATCTGTTTAAAAACGGTTAATAACTCGAGAATGGTCAATGCCGCCTCTTCACCTTTGTTTTCATGGTTGTCACCTGAGCGGTCCAGAGACTGCTGCAAGTTGTCGGTGGTTAACAGGCCAAACGCCACCGGCAGATCTTCCTGCAGGGCCACTTCGCCAATACCGCGCGTGGTTTCGGAGCAGACGTAATCAAAGTGCGGTGTGTCACCCCGAATCACACAACCCAGCGCAACCACAGCATCATAGCGACCGGTGCGCGCGGCACGCTGGCTGGCCAGCGGCAACTCAAAGGCACCGGGCACGCGGAACACATCCAGTGCGGCACCTTCGATTCCGTGACGGGCAAATGCGCGCTCGGCTCCAGCAACCAAACCGTCGGTAATTTCAGCGTTCCAACGCGCGGCAACCACGGCAATGCGAACTTTGCCAACGTTAAAACTGCCCTCTTCGGGTCTGTATTCACTCATGCTCTGTTCCTGTGATTATTCGCAGTCGACATGCTCGACAACTTCGAGATCGAAGCCTGAGATGCCGGTAAATTTAAACGGTGCACTCATCAGACGCATTTTCTGAATACCGAGATCGCGGAGAATTTGCGAGCCGGTGCCAACCTGCTGGTAGACCACTTCGCTGGCGGGCTGCGCGCGAACCTGTGCTGGGTTGATAATCTGTTCGATGCTACGGTCGATATCGTTCGAGGTTTCGGGATAGTAGAGCAGCACCACAACACCGCGGCCCTCTTTGGCGACACGCTCCAGGGCTTTGTGAAAAGACCAGCTCTTGAAGTCGCTGTCATCTTCAATGGCCAGCAAGTCACGTGCGGAACGGTTGGTATGAACACGCACCAACGGCGGTTCACCGTCGCTGACATCACCCATTACCAAGGCGAAGTGTTTTTCACCACGGATATTATCTACGTAGGTTTTTAGAGTAAATTTTCCGAAGTTAGTATTTACTTCTCTTTCATTTATGCAACTGGTTGTCTGCTCTGTCACCAGTCGATGATGGATCAAGTCAGCAATGGTACCAATCTTGAGATTGTGTTTTTGTGCAAACAGCTCAAGGTCGTCACGACGCGCCATAGTGCCGTCTTCATTCATAATCTCGACAATCACGGCGGCGGGCTCAAAGCCTGCCATCTTGGCCAGATCACATCCGGCTTCAGTGTGGCCAGCGCGACTTTTTACGCCACCCGGCTGGGCCTTGAGCGGAAAAATATGCCCTGGCTGAACAATATCCTCCGGGCGAGCACTGCTGGCAACGGCGGCCTGCACTGTGCGTGCCCGGTCGGCAGCAGAAATACCTGTCGTGACACCTTCTGCCGCTTCAATCGACAGAGTGAACGGTGTGCCATGGCTTGAGTTATTGCTCGTTGAGTTAACCATCATCGCCAGGTTGAGCTGTTTGCAGCGGTCTTCATGCAACGTTAGGCAGATAAGTCCGCGAGCGTTGGTGGCCATAAAATTGATGTCCTGAGGGCGTACCATCGGCGCAGCCATCACCAGATCGCCTTCGTTCTCGCGATCTTCGTCATCCATCAAAATGATCATTTTGCCCTGACGAATATCTTCGATCAGCTCTTCTACTGTGTTAAGTACCATTTTTATTCTCTTCTGATCCTGACTGTATGTATTTAGCCTTGGCTGTCCGCTGCTTTGTCGCCGAGCAACAGGCGCTCAAGGTACCGGGCTACCAGATCAACCTCAAGGTTTACTTTTGTACCGACCCGATAATCACCCATTATGGTGTGAGTCATGGTGTGCGGAACAATATTGAGCTCGAATTCAGCGCCCTCGACATGATTGACCGTCAGACTGGTGCCATCGACGGTGATTGAGCCTTTGTGAGCAACGTATTTTGCCAGTTCCCGCGGCGCACGGATACGAAAACGCCATGAGCGCGCATCTTCATGCAGCGAGACCACTTCACCAATTCCATCGACATGGCCGGAGACAATATGGCCGCCAAAGCGGTCGGTGGCCTGCATCGCTTTTTCCAGATTAATACGGTTACCCATTTTCCAGTGCTCAATGGTGGTCAGGGTCAACGTTTCGACCGAGACATCAGCAACAAAGCCCTTATCACTGAGCTCCACGGCCGTCAGACAGGCCCCATTGCAGGCAATGCTGTCGCCGAGCTGAACATCGCCCATACTCAAATTGCCGGCATGAATGCTCAGGCGAACGTCGCCTCCGCGCTGCTCAAGGTCGGCGATCTCTCCGATTGCACTGATAATTCCTGTAAACATAGGTTGTGCCTCTAGTGTTTAATTTTTCTGGTATCGCATGATCAATAATCTTTATCTGGCCGCAGGGTAATGCGAATATCTTCGCCAATCTGGCGTATATCTTTCACTGACAGCGCAAGATGCGCATCAATGGTCTGTATCGGCAGCTCAAACATCGGCCGCGCATCGCTACCAAATAGTTTTGGCGCCCAGTAGCAGACCAATTCATCGAGCAGGCCCTCGGCCACAAAGGCCCCGGCTAATCCGGCACCGGCTTCAACCATGACGTTATTGCACTCTCTGCGCGCCAGCTCAAGCAACAATTGCTGCAGGTCTACATGGCCGTCCAGCGCCGGCAAAAACACAACATCGGCGCCTGCGGCTTTCAGGGCCAGAGCTTTTTCTCGCTGCTCGGACTGATCAAGCGTGGCGATAAGGGTGTCGCCGGGCTGCGCCAGCATCCGCGATTCGGGGCTCATCTGCATTCTGCTGTCCACCACCACACGCAATGGCTGACGCAGACTGTCTTCAACACCGACGTCGTCATTGTTAATGCGCACAGTGAGCGACGGGTCATCCATCATCTGGGTGCCAATGCCGGTAATAATGGCGCAGCTAGCGGCGCGTAAACGCTGCACATCTTTACGCGAAGCCGGTGTGGTAATCCATTGGCTCTGGCCACTGGCCATGGCTGTGCGACCATCGAGACTGGCGGCCATCTTCACCAATACCCAGGGCGTGCCGTGCTCTTGGCGCTTGATAAAACCCCTGTTGATCTCTCTGGCCTGATCTTCGAAAAGGCCACAGGCAACTTCAATACCCGCCTGCTCGAGAAGCTTAATACCCTGCCCAGCGACTTTTGGATTAGGATCTTCGCAGGCAATCACCACGCGACTGATTTCGGCGTTGATCAGTGCGTCGACACAGGGTCCGGTTTTGCCCGTGTGACTGCAAGGCTCAAGGGTGACATACGCCGTCGCCCCTGAGGTGGCTGCTTTAGATAAGTCACCGAGCGCCTCAACTTCGGCATGATTGCCGCCAGCAGGTCGGGTGTAACCCTCTCCAATTGCGCTGGCGTCGCGCACCAGCACACAGCCAACGGTCGGGTTGGGGCTGGCGGTGTAACGACCCTTGGCCGCCAACTCGAGCGCTCGCGACATAAATTCGCGATCAGCGATAGTCCATGCCATTAGTTTTTTGCCGTAAGGGGTTTGAATTCTTTCAGGCGGTTAAGCTCATCCTGAAATTCACTGATATCTTGAAAACTGCGGTATACCGAGGCAAAGCGTACATAGGCGATCTCGTCAAGCTCACGCAGTTTGGCCATAACTTCTTCACCAATCGCTCGCGAGGAAACCTCACGCTCACCGGTGACCTGAAGAAAGTGTTTAATTTGGGTTAGAGCAACTTCGATCTGCTCAATAGAAACGGGTCGCTTTTCCAGCGCGCGCTGCAGACCAGCGCGCAGCTTGTGCTCATCGAAGGGCTCGCGGGTGCCATCCGTTTTAATGACTCGCGGCATTACCAGCTCGGCCATTTCATAGGTTGTGAAGCGCTCACTGCAGCTCAGACACTCGCGGCGTCGGCGCACCTGTCCGCCATCGGCGACCAATCTGGAGTCGACTACTTTGGTGTCATCGGCATTACAAAAAGGACAATACATGACTAAAGATCTAAAAAATGGAGCAGCATTCTAACATAAGATCAGGCCTTTGAAGCTTCCTCGGCTTTATCCATTGCCGCAACGCCAACATCCTTGCCGGAGTGAATATAATGCACCCCTTCATCGCTAAGAAGGGTTCGGTGTCTTGGACCGGAGAGCGAAGCATCACACGCCTCGTAGCCAGCATCCCCGGGGTACAGCAACACGTGGGCGCCGCCATCACGGGCGACTCGCGGAATAACCCAATAGGGCTCGGTGAGCGCAAGTCGCTGCAGCGCTTCCTCTGACGTGGAAAACTGTTCCAGCAATTTAATACTGATATAGGTGGGCGGCATAATATCCAGTTCGCCTTGGCGGTGGAGGGCGAGCGCCTGGCGCGGTGACAACCACTGGTAATCATGAATTTCGCCATCATCAATAACCACTTCGCAATCTCGCTGATCGACCGAGGCAACAAAAAACCAGGTGGCAAAACGACGCCTCTGATTTTCGGGCGTGGTCCAGTGGGCAAAGTGCACCAACTGCTGTGGCTGCAAAATCAACCCGCACTCCTCCTCACATTCCCGCACCGCCGCACTGCGCGCACTGGCTTCTTCCTGCGCCATCCCCTCGAAATTGTCACTGTCCACTGAGTCAACTGCGCCGCCCGGAAACACCCAGGCACCTCCGGCAAAGGCCAACTTCGCATTGCGCCGCAGCAAGAGCAGCTGCAGACCGGAGGGGATCTGGCGCAAAATCAAAACAGTGGAGGCTAACCGCAAGTCAGCCATGGCTTTTTCGCTCACAGTGGAGCCTCTTTTTAATGAGTTATCTAATTGTCGTTATCACCAGCAGTAAAAAACAAAAAAGCCCTGCACTAAACAGGGCTTTTTCAGACTACCTTGTAAAGCTAAAGATCAACCATAGACCGGGAAGCGTGCGCAGATATCCAGAACCTTAGCTTTAATCTGCGGAATCACCTGCTCGGATGTACCCTGTTCCAGACTGTCGAGAATATCGCACATCCAGTGGGTCAGCTCCACAGTTTCGTCAATACCAAAACCGCGGGTGGTAATCGCGGGTGTTCCCACTCGCAGCCCGGAGGTCACAAAGGGTGATCGCGGGTCATTGGGGACGGCATTCTTGTTAACGGTGATAAAGGCTTCGCCCATGGCACGGTCGGCATCGGTACCGGTGTACTCTTTGCCGATCAGACTTACCAGCATCAAATGATTTTCGGTGCCATTGGAGACGATATCGATACCACGCTCCATAAAGGTCGCTGCCATCGCTTTGGCATTGGCGACAACCTGCTTTTGGTAATCGACAAATTCGGGGCTGGCAGCTTCCTTAAAGGCAATCGCTTTGGCTGCAATCACGTGACATAAAGGGCCACCCTGGCCGCCGGGGAAGACAGCTGAGTTACATTTTTTTGCCACGTCTTCGTCGTTGGTGATAATGATTCCGCCGCGGGGACCGCGCAGTGTTTTGTGCGTGGTAGAGGTGACAACATGAGCATAGGGAACCGGGTTAGGATAGACACCCGCCGCAATCAGACCCGAGACATGGGCCATATCCACCATCAGGTAGGCACCCACTTTGTCAGCGATTTCGCGGAAACGCGCCCAGTCCATAATGCCGGAGTAGGCCGAGAAGCCGGCAATAATCATTGCTGGCTTGTGCTCGATCGCCAGAGCTTCAACCTGTTCATAGTCGATCAACCCGGTCTCCGGGTCGAGACCATACTGGATCGGGTTATACAATTTGCCAGAAAAGTTAGGCTTGGCACCGTGGGTCAAATGACCGCCATCGGCTAGGCTCATGCCCAGAATGGTGTCGCCACCTTTAATCAGAGCCAAAAACACTGCACTGTTAGCCTGAGAACCTGAGTGCGGTTGCACATTGGCATACTTGGCGCCGTAGAGGCTTTTCAGACGCTCGATGGCCAGCTCTTCGGTGATATCAACATTCTCACAACCGCCGTAATAACGCTTACCAGGATAACCCTCGGCATACTTGTTGGTCATCTTACTACCCTGCGCCTCCATGACTGCCGGGCTGGTGTAGTTCTCCGATGCAATCAACTCGATGTGCTGTTCCTGACGTTGATCTTCCTGCTGCATGGCCTGCCATACTTCGGCATCAAAATTCTCAATGGACTGGTCTTTACTGAACATAGGTAGCGAGTTCCCATAACTGTAGGTTGTGGTTAAAAACATGCGGGGTGTAAATATTTATATCCGGAGACGAACAAGACACAAAGTGTACCCGAAACTGAATTCAGTCAACAGTCAAAAACCGCTTTCAACTGTCATTTTTCCAGCAAGACCAGCGCCTCAATATGGGCAGTGTGTGGAAACATATCCATCACCCCCGCAGCACAGACCCTGTAGCCACTCTCGCCTAGCAGTTTGATATCGCGAACCATGGTTGACGGGTGACAGGAGATATAAATAATTTGTTTGGCTTTGCTCTTGGCAATCCATGGCATAACACCGGCAGCACCGTTTCGGGGTGGGTCGAGCAGGACCAGATCGATATTGCCTTTCAGCTTGCGCATTCCTGACCAATTATTGAGATCCGAGACCATAAATTCGGCGTTGGCAATCTGGTTTTGGCGTGCATTATTCTCTGCATTTGCGACCAGCTCGGGCAGCCCTTCTATACCTATCACCCGGTCAAAGTGAGCGGCCAATGGCAGCGAGAAATTGCCTGCGCCACAAAACAGATCGACGGCAACACTGGTCTTTTCTGAGTCATTGTTTTGAGACCTGACTGGACGAATCAGTGATAACACCTGCTCAACCATCTGGCGATTGATTTGACCATTGACCTGAACAAACTGACCCGGCTCTGTGTGCAGTTGAATTGTCTCTGTCACGGCAGTGCGCAATTTCTCGCCGACACCAGTTAGCTGCTTAAAGGCTTGATCCTTGTCCGCCTTCCACCACAGCTGCGCTTCGCTAAAGCTCATCGACTCAATTATCGCCTGCAGTTCGGTGACGGAGGGCTGGCGGCTGGCTTCGATGGCGATAACATCGGCGTTGTCGGCACTTAACAATTCAACCTCGAACAGTCGAATGCCAGGGGGAAACGCAGCCATCCATTCAGGCAGGTGTGGAAGCATGGCCGCGAGCGGCTCAGCGAGCACCGTGCAATGACTGATTGGCTCTATGCGACGGCTGCCGGCATTGCGAAAGCCGACCATAATCTGCCCGTCTTTGGCCCGCTGCACGGCGAGTCGTGCCCGGCGGCGATAGTGCCATTGCTGAGCACTTAGTGCGGGCAACACGATATCCGGCTGCATGCCAGCACGCTGCAAGCTGTCTAGCAGCTGCTGTTGCTTAAAGCCGATCTGCGCGTCGTGATCGAGATGCTGTAAGGTGCAGCCGCCGCAACGGGGAAAATAACCGCACTGCGGCTCAATACGACTGGCCGAGGCATTGATGACGTTAACCAGATGGCCTTCATCGTAATTGCGTTTATGATTATGGCGTCGAAACTCAACCGTTTCGCCTGGCAGTGCGCCATCGATAAAACAGGCTTTGCCATCTGGGCGGCCAAGGCCACGGCCATCGTGAATCAGATCGACAATTTCGCAAGTCAGAGGGGTCTGGTGGGCCATAGCGGCAGCATCTTGTGGCGGGTTATTGAAAGGCGCCTATGGTAGCAGATTGCCAGTATGACTATGGATTGTTTTACTTGGCTGATGATTGGCGCAATAATCGCCGCGACCAACATCAAAAGTAATGGAGAAGCGTGATGAGTGCCAAAAACAGCGAACAACAGTGGGGATGGCCAAGCAAATTAATGCACTGGCTAACAGCACTGTTAATTTTTATACAGGTTCCGCTTGGCTTCTACGCCCATGAGTTTGAGCGCTCGCCGCTCAAGCTAGAACTCTTTGGCTGGCACAGATCACTGGGAATTCTGATTTTGATGCTGGTGACCCTGCGTCTGCTGTGGCGTATAGCGGGAACCGTGCCAACCAGCATCGATGCCAGCCTGATTCAACGGCGACTGGCCAACCTGGCCCACAGCCTGCTGTATGGTTTGATACTGGTGCTGCCACTCAGTGGCTGGCTGATGTCCTCGGCCGCAAATCGTCCAATCAATTTTTTCTGGCTGTTTGAGTTGCCCGCTATCAGCGGCCCAAACGAAACCTTAAAAGCGCTGGCGAAAGAGATTCATGAGATCTCAGTGTTTATCCTGATTGTGGTGCTGGTGGTGCATATTGGCGCGGCACTACACCACCACTTCAAGCTCCGCGACAGCGTACTCAAGCGAATGTGGTTCTAGCCTGATGAGTGCGTCGGTAAAAGCCAAGGTATGCGCCGGGGCATTGCTTTGTGGTCTAAAGAGCTCGTTGCTTGTCCTACTCGTCGGCACGACCTCAGTCTTTGCCACAGGAATCGATCACCAGGACTCGAACCCTGTCACCGAGAGCTGGCGCTCCATTGCTCAGGACAGCAGACTTAATTACTGGGTCGATTTTCAAGGGGTGCCTATTCGGGGGCAGTTCAAACAGTTTTCTGTGGACTATATTGCCGGCGAGCAACTTAAGGTGACAGTGAATGTCGGCAGTGCCGATATGAGTGACAGCGAACTCAATGACGAGATTCGTCACGCCGACTGGTTTGATTCAGGCCAGTTTGCTAAAGCCAGCTTTTTGAGTGATGCCATTGCAGCCGTGGCCGGTAGCAGCGACCAATTTATCGCTGTTGGCACCCTGAAACTAAAAGGTATTGAGCAGCCCGTGACGGTGCCCTTCAACTGGCACTCCAACGGCCAGATGACCGGTGAGCTGGTGCTAAAACGCAGTGACTTCTCGATTGGCCTCGGCCCATGGGCCAGTGGGGATCAGATTGGCATTGATGTCAGAGTCGGCTTTGATGTCCATCTGCGACTGACAAGCGAGCGCAATTAGCGATGCGTTATTGGCTTGTGCTGTTGCTGTCCAGCACGCTGTTCACTTCGTGCTCATTATTAGTACCCAACACCGCACCACGCGAGAACTCAAAGGACCTGCATCCCGCTGATTTTCCCTATGCTATTTATCGCGCTGCAAAAACGGGTCAGAACAACCGTGTTTATCAATTGGATGGTCGCGCATCTGAAATTCGTATTAAAGTCTTTCGCGGTGGGGTGATGGCGGCTCTGGGACACGACCATATTGTCGCCAGTCGCCACGTCAAAGGGTTTATTCAGCTCAATCCCGTTGAGGTAAGCTGCCGAGCAGATTTCTATCTGCCATTGGATCAGCTGGTTGTCGATGATCCGGATCTGCGGGCCGGCGCCAATCTGCAAACCACGCCATCAGCCGAGGATATTAAAGCTACCCACCGCAATATGCTGATCAGTCTTGAGGCTGCCGAGTACCCTTTTATTCAGCTCAGCAGCGACAGCTGTGAAACGCTCCTCAAAGGGGAAGCAGTAGAAGTGACCATCACCCTGCATGGCGTCAGTCGGAAGCAAACCATCAATCTGAATTTGGATCGCGACGGCTCCGAAAAACTGGTTGTCAAAGGGGAAGCAGTAGAAGTGACCATCACCCTGCATGGCGTCAGTCGGAAGCAAACCATCAATCTGAATTTGGATCGCGACGGCTCCGAAAAACTGGTTGTCAAAGGGGACTTTTCACTGCTGCAGAGCGATTTTGGCATCCAACCCTTCTCACTACTAAATGGACTGTTGAGCGTTAAGGACCGGCTCGAAATCAGCGTCGAACTGGAAGCACGTGCGCTGTAGTCACGGCTCTGAATTATCCGGCCGCTGACAAAACCCCTGTGCCGGGACGTCCAGCGCACTATTAAATTTGCTCGATAAATTTTGAAAGGCAATCAATCCGGTTAGCTCAACAATGCCGTCGTCGTCATAAAACTCTCGCAACCGAGCCATCATGTGATCGGTCACCACAGCATCCGTGTAGGTAACTGCCTCGGTGTAGTCGAGAACAGCGCGCTCATGGGCGTCAAAAATCGACTGATTGCGCCAGTCGCTGAGCGCGAGAATTTTATCCATTGAGCCCGCGCGCTTGGCCAGCGTCGCAGAATTGATATCAACACAGAAATGGCAGTCGTTAATCTGAGAGACTCGAACGGTAACCAACGAACGCAGCACCGGACTCAGCGGCGACCGTTTGCGGTCCAGAGCACCGTACAACAGTGCAACCGTCATAAAGAGTGTTGGCGCTCGCCCCCAGAGCAGCCCGGGATCGAGTACGGCACCGTACTTGCGCTTTTGATTCCAAAAAAAGGGCCGCAGATACCAGGGGTATTGATTGAGCGGCTTGGTTGAGATGTGCATTCTGCTACCTTTGTTTATCTAAATACTCTAAAGGCAGCAGTGTACCAACTGAACGGGGAATTCGACGACCCTACCAGGGAATTACCTTGTTATCCCAGTCGAGATAGGAGAGCTCGCCATTAATCTCTGCACTTTCCATAATGGCGCAAAGCTGCCGAGCGACAAACTGTGGCGTGAACAACTTACCTTCCGGGACAGAGGCCTGAAAAGGTTTTGACAATGCAGTATCAGTGGTGCCCGGATGAAAAGAGATCAGTTTGACGTTTTTTACTCGTCGCGCATATTCAATGGCTAGCGATCGCAGCATCATATTGAGAGCTGACTTGGAACTGCGGTAGGCATACCAGCCGCCTAGTCGGTTATCACCAATACTGCCAACCCGTGCACTGAGTGCAGCGACCACGCAGCGCTCCGGACCTTTCAAAACAGGGTGCAATAACTTCATCCACAGCGTCGGCACCACAGTATTCGCCTGAAAAACTGCCTGCAACGCATCTGCGCTAATATCTTCCAGACGCTTTTCCGGCCAGATTTTTTCGCTGTGCAATATACCGTGACAGATCACAACTCTGATAATGCAACCTCGATAGGGCTGCAGTGTCTCTACAACCGTCGCCATATCAGTTTCGTTGTACTCCGTTTCAAGCCACTGGAATGTGTCCTGTGAATAGCGCTCGGCCAAGTGCTCAGGCAAGGGATTACGACTGACGGCAATCAGCTTATCGATCTGACTGTCAGCGATTAATTCGCCAATAATAGCCTGAGCCAAACCACCGCTGGCACCGAGAACCAGTGCCACATTTAAGTCACTCACACTTTACTCCGACTGATCTCACAGACCTCGCAGCGCTCACTGCCGGTCAACAGTTTCGATATGCGTGAGCGATGTTTGGCAAAAAACAGATAAACCCAGTGTGACACCTGCTTAACCAACGGCCAGCGTAAAATGGCTACCCAATGGCGTTTACCAACCAGCGACCAGGCAACGTAAGTCACATCGAGTGCGTAAATGATTTCACCGTTGGCGAGTTGGCCATGCAGAATTTGATCCGCACGAGCCGGATCAATGTGCGGGAAGCGCTGAGTAAAGCCCTCGGCATGGATATCCTCGAGAGCAATTTTTGCGTCATTGTCGAGTCGACATAAATGTCGCATTTCTGCAACACAGAGCGGACAGCCGCCATCGTAAAAAATGGTCAGTTCTGACATGGTTTAAAGCTCCTCAAGCATCAGTGCGGCTACTACGATATGTGTTAGCACCACCAAAGTGGTTATCCGAACGCGCATCGACCAATAACCATTGCTCAGCAACTGCGTCGGACTAGTCTGGCTGGACGATTCAGCCTGCTGCCTGAGCGCCAATCGCTCGACCCACAACAAACTGAGAAAACCTGCCATCAACAGGCACACGGCAAACAGGGACATAATCGGCGCCAAATAGATCAACAGCAATGAGAGCCAGGCACTCAGAGCCACCGCGTTGCTAAACAGAATCGCGGCGCCAGCAGATCTTGCAGAATCCGCAAGACGACTTCGCTCCCACAGTGCGCCACTGAGAAAACTGAGAATCACCACACTGTAGCCAATAAAGACATAGGGCGCATAGAGAGAAAACAGCGCGGCACTCTGCAAACCCTCTCCGTAAAATCTGGCATTGAGCATAACCGCAACGCCAATAATAAATGGCAGCGACCCGGCATAGCCCAACATTGCAGTAATGTGATGGTAGCGGTCGGATGACGGGAGATCTGACAATGTGATTACTCCAGTTTCGGTGGGTTATCTACCTTAACCCGGTTGAGTAGATTCAGTCGGGCCGATTAACGCTTTAGTGCAAAAGATACGACAGCTCCGGCGATTCGGATGATTCATACCGCAAAGGTTAAAAGTCTAAATCGCTCAAAGCGACGTACCTAGAGTTGAATCTGTCACAGCTCAAGCAAACTCTGGGTCGCTAACATGCTAAAAGTCGGTCTCTTCTGGTTTACACATGACCTGCGCGTTGACGATAACGCGGCGCTGGCGCGTGCCGCTCAAGAGGTCGATCGACTGATTTGTCTCTACTGCGTGGATCGACCTGCACGGGTTGGTGATGTGCGACACCCGAACCAGCTATCGCCGATACGCCGACAATTCCAGCTCGAATCACTTATCGACTTAAACCAAGCTCTGCAACAACTGGGTCAACATTTGGAAATCCGCGCACAGCCTCCACTCGATGCTATTGCCGAGCTGATCACGGTGCATAATGTCTCGCAACTTTACAGCTCCGTGCATGTCGGCAGTTACGAGAACGAGGTGTGGGGAACACTGCAAAAACGCTACGGTCAGCTCAGCTTTAATCGCCTGCACAGCCATACTTTATTCGAGCCATCTGATCTGCCGTTTGCCATCCAGGCGCTGCCCGACAGCTTTTCCAAATTTCGTCGTGCCATAGAAAAACCAGCCCTTGAGATTCCGAGTCCGCATAATAGCCCGCAGTCACTGCCAGCGCCATGCACAGTGCCAGACAATTATTGGCAACAAGACATCAGCAATCTTTCGGGACTCTTTACTGGCGGGGCCGGAGCTGCAGAGAGGCATATCCGGGACTATTTTAATCGCGACCTGGCCAGTTCGTATAAACAGACACGCAATGGTCTCGACGGCATGGATTATTCGACCAAATTTTCGCCCTGGCTCGCTAATGGTTCGGTGTCGGCGCGACGCATTGTCGAACAACTGCAAGATTATGAAGCGCGAGCTGGCGCCAGTGATTCAACCTACTGGATTCTATTTGAGCTTTTATGGCGTGAATATTTTCAATGGTATGCACATAAGTTTGGCAACCGGCTGTTCAAATTTTCTGGCATTCGAGAGCACGCACCAACCACCAGTTTTTATGCCGAGCGCTTCCAAAAATGGTGTGCGGGCACCACCCCCTATCCGATTATTAATGCCTTTATGAACCAGCTCAACAGCACCGGCTATCTTTCCAATCGCGGCCGCCAGCTAGTCGCCAGCTGTTTTGTTCACGAACTCAATCTCGACTGGCGTTATGGTGCTAGCTATTTCGAACAGCAACTGATCGATTATGATGTCGCGTCAAATTGGGGAAATTGGCAGTATCTGGCTGGAGTGGGTGCAGATCCACGTGGTCATCGCCGTTTTGATTTGGCCAAACAGGCACAGATTTATGATCCGGGCAATCAGTTTGTCCGACGCTGGGGCGGAGACCAACCTCTGCAACCACTGGACTCGGTAGACGCAGCCGACTGGCCCATTTAGAGACTCTGGCACATACCACAATGAAAACAATTCATACCCTGCGCCTGATCCTTGGCGATCAGCTCAATGCAAGCCACTCTTGGTACAAAGAGCAAGATGATGGTGTGCTCTACCTGATTGCAGAGCTGCATCAGGAAGCCCATTACGTGCGTCATCATATTCAAAAGATCTGCGCGTTTTTTGCGGCGATGGAACAGTTCGCGAGCGCACTGCGCGCAGCCGGACACCAGGTCAGACACTTAATACTCGATGACACGGCGGACTATGCCAGCCTAAATGATCTGATTGCGGCACTTTGCAGTGAACACAGTATCGAACGTTTTGAGTACCAACAGCCCGATGAATATCGTCTGGCTCAGCAGCTACAACAGATGCAATTAACCATCCCGGTGAGTTGCTGCGACAGTGAACATTTTTTATTGCCCAAAGAAGAGCTGGCAAACTATATCAAGCCCGGCAAGCACAACCGTATGGAATCTTTTTACCGCAAGATGCGAGTGCGCTTTGACATCCTGATGGACGATGGCCAACCTCGTGGAGAGCGCTGGAACTTTGACGGTGAAAACCGCAACAAACTGAAACCGGCAGATATTGCGGCGATCCCACAACCTCTGCTGTTTGCCAATCCGCTTGAAGATTATCTGCAGCGTATCGAACGACATAATATCCCAACCCTTGGCAGTGTCTCGGATACACTTCTATGGCCGGTTAATCGGCAGCAGGCGCTGCAACTGTTGGGATATTTCTGTGAGCATTGCCTGCCTAATTTTGGCCGCTTTCAAGATGCAATGACCCAGCATGGTGAATCACGCTGGAGCCTCTATCACTCACGTATCTCGTTTGCCTTAAACAGTAAAATTCTGCATCCGATGCAGGTGATCGATGCGGCGCTGCAGCGCCACGCTGACTCAACTAGCGGCGTTGATCTGGCGCAGGTCGAAGGCTTTGTGCGCCAGATACTTGGTTGGCGTGAATATGTGCGTGCGGTCTATTGGATCAATATGCCGGACTATGCACAGAGTAATAGTTTTGCTGCCGATCGCGATCTACCAGGCTATTTCTGGACAGGTGACACCAAAATGGCGTGTATGAAGCAAGCAATTGATCAGTCACTGGAGACCGCTTATGCACATCATATACAGCGTCTTATGGTAACCGGTAATTTCGCCATGCTGGCGGGAATCGATCCAGATCAAGTCGACGCGTGGTATTTGGGAATCTATATCGATGCCATTGAGTGGGTAGAGATGCCCAACACCCGGGGCATGAGTCAGTTTGCTGACGGTGGCCTGATCGCCACCAAACCCTACGCGGCCAGTGGCAGCTATATCAATAAAATGAGCGACTACTGCAAAGACTGTTTTTACAGCGTCAAAGAACGTGTCACTGAAAATGCCTGTCCGTTTAACAGTTTATATTGGAGCTTTATGCAACGCCACAGTGAGCGCTTTGCAAATAATCCGCGCACCGCAATGGCCTATCGCAGCTGGGAAAAAATGGATGCAGGAGTCAGGCAGTCGCTGCTAAAAAGAGCTGACGACTGCCTGTCTAACCTGGACGGACTGTGACTGTTCGAGATTTAATGTTACACGCTTTAACTTGACGAAATTGAATCACTACTTCTGGCTGATATCTACTAGCGCGTCAATAATGGTACTGTAATTCTCAAAAAATTCTTTCGAGGTTCCGTCCGCATACGTTGCCGGTGTAGCAATATCGCCCTGCAGCGTGATCACGCCAATGCTGTCCAAAAAGGCTGCCAGTTTTAGCCGGAAATCGACCGAGCCAATCCAGTTGATGTAACGCAACGCTCCCCAGTTCTGAACAGATCCTTCACTAGGGTGATATTTTGTTATGCGGGTAAAGACAATATCATTTTCTCGATCGACAAAAATATACTGGCCAAATTTTCCACTGGCATTAAATATTTCTGCGCTATCGTCATGACGTGAAATCCACCAGTGCAAAGAATAGCCGCGCTCTTGACTGATCGTAGAACTTTTCAAATCACCCCAGACTTTTGAAAAAGTCTGGTCAACAAAGTCAGAGGAAATAATTTGCTCGCCATTCCAGTTGCCACTGCGAGCAAATAACAAACCAAAACGTGAATACTGTCGCGCGGTCGTGTCAACACAACAATAGGTCAGTGGATTGCCTGCACTGTCGCGCCACAGGGTCACATCAGTCAGACCAATCTTATCGAATACGCGCTCGCGCAAAAGTTGGTCGGCCTTTATACCGGTGGCATTTTGCAGAATATCGGCCAGCAGCATTGAGTTGACATTATTGTACTCAAACTTCTGTCCGGCGGGCTTTTCAACGCCAACCGCACGCGCATAATCGAGATGATCCGCAGAGAAAAACATCTCTTCATGCTCATGATCCGGCATCTCCAGACCACTGGTCATATCCAACAAGTCGCGGATGCTGATCTCAGCGCGCTCGTCATTAAAATATTCCAGATACTGACCAACCTTGTCATCGAGGCTCTTTATTTCTCCGCGGTCGATCGAAATACCTATCAGTGAAGCATAAAAACTTTTTGCCATTGACCAGGAAGTACCATAGGACGACTTGTTATAGCCTTCGGCGTAACGCTCACCCACTAAAAAACCGTCTTTAATTAGCACGACAGCCTGGGTGGCATTGTCTTCAAATGAAAGATCAAACAAGCGATTTACTTTCGCCTGATCAATGCCTGCTTCAGATGCAGTTTTTTCTTGCCACTGCTCCTGTGGAGTTTGTTGTAAGTGCCGAAATTCGCCGCTAGAAACCTCTTCATGATGACCAGAAAAAACATAAGCTGAAAAAAATGTACTTGCTGCAAAGGCTAAAAGCGTCGTTAACGTCTTAAACATATTATCAATCTCATTTTTAAGTAGGCAGATTATATAAGCGAAAATCCAGTTTAGCTTTATAAAAAATCGATTCTTGAAAATTTGCACTTACTGCTGTTTACCGATAGATTAGAGGGTGCGGTGAACCCTTAATCACAAAAAAGGGGATCTGCTGACGGGGCACGGTGTGTTTCCATTGCATAAAAAAACAAAGCATGCTAGTGCTCATAACAATAAAAATGTCTAACTGTAGGGGTTACATATGACTAACAACTTATCCGCCAACGATCCCGTTGGTATTTCCTTTTGGTTAATTTCCATGGCGTTGGTTGCTGCCACGGCATTCTTCTTCGTTGAACGCGATCGTGTCGCGGGCAAGTGGAAGACGTCTCTGACAGTATCTGGTCTGGTTACTCTGATCGCAGCGGTGCACTATTTCTATATGCGCGATGTCTGGGTTGCCACCGGCACTTCACCAACGGTTTTCCGCTATATCGACTGGCTACTCACCGTGCCTCTGTTGATGATCGAGTTCTATCTGATCCTCTCTGCCGTAGCGAAGGTTCCAGCTGGCGTGTTCTGGCGCTTACTGGTTGGTACCGTGGCTATGTTGGGCTTCGGTTACGCCGGTGAAGCTGGACTGATGGATGCCAAAGTGGCGTTTATTCCATCAATGGCGGCCTGGTTCTACATTATCTGGGAAATCTTCAAAGGCGAAGCCAGCCAGATCAATGCCGGACTGGCCAATCAACACGTACAAAAAGCGTATAAGACAATGACCTTGCTGGTTACTGTGGGTTGGTCAATCTACCCACTGGGTTATTTCTTCGGCTACTTTGGTGGTGGAGCAGATGCAGTCACTCTGAACGTTGTATACAACGTGGCTGACTTCTGGAACAAGATCGCCTTTGGTGTAGTTATCTGGGCAGCTGCAGTAGCTGATTCAGAATAAGTACTACCGGTTGAAAGACAGAAAGGGTCGGCGCAGCCGGCTCTTTCTCTCTCAAAAATTATAAAGACAAGTAACTACACAGGTTACGATTTAAAAAGGGTACTACCAATGTCCCCAACACAGATTAAAAACCGATTGAATGGTCTGGCTCAGCTGGATGCGCTGTATAAAAGCGAAATGCCTGATGCTAAAAGTAGTCTGGCAGCCGCTGCGAATTACCATTTCAAGAATCCGGGAAAATCTTTTCGTGCGCAACTTGCGCTGACCAGCGGTAATGCGCTGACTTTAAGTCAACAAGATAATTTACATTGGGCTGCGGCTTGCGAGCTGTTGCACAATGCTTCACTAATTCACGACGATATCAGCGACGCCAGCACCCACCGACGTGGGCAAGAGAGTATCCACCAGCACTTTGGTGCCGATATGGCGCTCTGTCTCGGCGACTGGATGGTGGCTAAAGCCTTTGAGCTCGGCGCCAGAAACTCCCAGCATGGGGGTTCGCTGGTGACCTTGTTAGCTCAGGCGATGCAGGAAACCTGTAGTGGTCAGATCTCTGATATTACCCAGCGCGACTGCGCCGAATTAGACGAATGGGAGCGGATCGCTAAAGGCAAAACCGCCCCGCTATTAATTGCACCGATTAAGGGCGCTGCCATTGCAGCCGGACTCAATGCAGACTTGAGCAGCCTTGATCGACTGGTGGAATTCTGCGGCCTGGCCTATCAGGGACGCAACGATATAGACGACATTATTCCCTCAAGCCACCGCTCCAGTGATCTCGACGGCCGAAAACCCAACCTCGTCGTGAGCCTATTCTCCCAGGAAGGTACTGGCGCCGATGACTTCAACCTCTGGTATAAGTCTGACGATATCAGTAAGGTCAGCCACTGGCAGAAACGTATCGCCAGCAGCGATGTTATTTTGCAGGCCAATCAGTTTGTCGATTATTGGTTGGCACAGGCAGATCTGCTGGTACTTTCGGTGCCAACGCCACTGCAGTCGGTGACAGCCGGACTGGTTGCCTCAGTAAAAGGCAAGGCGACCAGCAAACGCCAAGGACAGATCGCTTGACAGAAGAACTTCAGCAGGATGCTCAAAGAGTAGTTGTTATTGGAGCAGGGTTTGCCGGTATGGCCACGGCATTGCGATTGCGCGCGCTCGGCTACCAGGTCACATTACTCGAACGGCTGCAGAGTCTCGGTGGTCGCGCTCAGGTTTTTGAGCGTGGCGGGTATCGCCATGATGCCGGGCCCACTGTGATTACAGCACCGTTTCTGTTTGACGAATTGTTTGAACTGTTTGATGAAAAGCTCGAAGATTATCTCGAGTTTGTTCCGCTCGATCCCTTTTATCGCTTTCACTTTGCCGATGGCAGTCAGTTCGACTATCGCGCCTCAATTGACGATACGCTTGATGAAATTCGCCGCTTCAGTGCCGATGATGCAGACGGCTATCTCAAGTTGCTGGAGAAATCGAAAGAAGTCTACGACATTGGCTTTAAACAGCTGGTGCATCGACCCTTTACTCGGGTATGGGATATGGTCAAGCAGATCCCCGCTCTGCTGATGCTGAAGTGCTATCGCACGGTTTCGCAGATGGTTAACAGCCATTTAAAGCATCCATTAATGCGCCAGGCGTTTTCTATTCACCCTTTGTTGGTGGGTGGTAATCCGTTCAAGACCACAGCCATCTACACATTGATCCACTATCTCGAGCGACGCTGGGGTGTGTTTTTCTGTATGGGTGGTACCGGCAAGTTAGTTGATGAACTGGGCGCACTGATGCGACGCCAGGGCATTGATATTCAGTACGGTGCCGATGTCGATGAGATTATTGTTCAGAATAAACAGGCGACTGGCGTGCGACTGCGCTCCGGTGCGGTGCTCGATGCCGACCTGGTGGTATTTGGCGGCGACCCGGAAACCTGTTACCAACATCTGCTGCCGGCGAAAAAGCGCTCGTTCAGTCTGCCAAAAATTAAAAAACAGTACTCAATGGGGCTCTACGTGCTCTACTTTGGTACGCGCAAGCTCTATCCCGACGTGGCTCACCACAGCATCTGGATGGGACCGCGTTTTAAAGAATTGCTGGCGGAGATTTTTGATAGCAAAAAAATGAGTGACGACTTTTCGCTCTATCTTCATCGTCCTACCGCGACGGATAAAAGCTTCGCACCTGAAAACTGTGAGTCGTTCTATGTGCTCTGTCCGGTGCCCAATCTACAGGGCGATGTCGACTGGGAGAGTGAGGCGCCGATTTTGCGTGACCGAATTGTCAGCGCGTTGGAAGAGACCATCCTGCCAGAGCTCTCATCGGTGATAGAAGAGGTTTTCTGGATGACGCCAGAAGATTTTGCCAGCGACTACCGCTCAATGCATGGCGCTGGATTTTCAATTGAGCCACGCTTGACCCAATCGGCCTGGTTTCGCTTTCACAACCGCGATAGCGCAATTTCTAACCTTTATTTTGTCGGTGCGGGCACGCATCCAGGCGCCGGGTTGCCAGGCGTGGTGAGTTCGGCCAAGGTGGTCGAAGAATTACTGACCGGCAAAGAGGTCGGGTCCGGCGGTTAGAAGATGAATAAACCGCAGGCAAAACAGGTATTAGCGCAGCATGGAAAATCGTTTTACTGGGCCAGCTTGTTTCTCGGTGCAAACCTCGCAGACCGCGCTGCACGTCTCTATCAATTTTGTCGCTTTGTCGATGACCTCGCCGACGGCGATCTGCCCGATCGGCTCGACTCACTGGAAGATATTCGTGCCGGACTGGATGACCCAAGTCACCCCGCCGTCTCACAGATTCCCGAGTTAAACGCATTTGTTAGCTTGGCCAATGAGGCCAATATCCCACTGCGCGCGGCGAGAGAACTACTCGATGGGATGCTGCGCGACCAACACCCTACCGCCCTGACTACCGAGATCGAACTGCTGCGCTACTGTCATGCAGTGGCCGGCACTGTGGGTCTGATGATGTGTCGAGTGCTCGACTGTCAGAATTCACGTGCTGATGCCTTTGCCATTGATCTCGGGGTCGCGATGCAACTTAGCAATATTGCTCGGGATGTGCTTGAAGATGCGCATATGCAGCGACGTTACCTTCCCGCTGACTGGCTACCCGCTAACTGGGCCGACTCGGAACTGAGCCCAACCACCATTGCCTGCGCTGCCAACGACTGTCATCTGCCGGTAGCCAGCGCCATCAACCGTCTGCTGGAACTGGCCGAACGTTACTATGCCAGCGCCCTAACCGGTATTAACCTGCTGCCCTGGCGCAGCCGCTATGCGATTATTGTGGCGCTCTGCATCTACCGCCAGATTGGCCGACAGCTGCAGCGCAACGGCTTGCAGTGGTGGCGAGGCCGCACGGTGGTGAGCCAGTGGCGCAAGATCATACTCAGCCTGGCCAGTTTGATTCATCTTGTACCGCGAGAGGTTCCGGCCCATGATGAGGGTTTGCACAGTGCATTACAGGGGTTAGCCGGTGTCGAGCGAAATTGATATTGCCATTATTGGTGGCGGCAATGCCGGTCTAACGCTGGCAACACTGCTGTCTCAGCAGACCAATCCGCCGCAGACAGTAGTGATCGAACCGCAAACCGCCGAGCAGCGTGACTGCAGTTGGGGGCTGTGGGCAGAAGCCGGTCAAGTACAGCAGCTTGAGCACTCGATGGTGGGACGCTGGCAACGTTGGCAGCTGGTTGATCACAATCACCGAGTGGTACAAAACAGCAACCAATACAATTATCTGAGCCTCAGCTCCGCCGACTATCTGCTCGGCTGTGCCGCACAGTTACGCGAGCCGGTAACACTGGTCCAAGAGTCGGTGAGCAGCGTTCAACCTGATGGTGATAGATTGTTGGTCGAGACCCATAATCAGCGCTATCACGCACGTCAGGTCTACGATAGCCGTCCCCCGAAAGTGATTGAAAACGGTTTGCGGCAACATTTTCTCGGCTGGCATATTCACAGCAAACAGCCCATCTCTCATCCAGATATCGCTACCTTGATGGACTTTCGAGTGGACCAGACCAAAGGGTTGCACTTTATTTATGCGCTGCCCTTTTCCGATCACCACATGCTGGTCGAATCGACCTTGATTTCACGCACAGAGGAGGAGCGGGACTGGTATCGCAGCGCGATCGAAGGCTGGCTGAGAGACAACGATATTGAAGTAGAAAACCTTATCCATGAAGAGGCCGGCGTCATCCCCATGGATCAACTCGAAGCGAACCCGCACGCAGGGGAGTCCAGGATCGCAGCAATCGGCGCTGCCAGCGGTGCGGTGCGACGCTCGTCAGGCTATGCCTTCCAGCATATTCAGCAGCAGGTCGGCGCTCTGGCTGATGGTATTGCCAAAGGCGATATGCGGGTTCCGCCAGCGATCTCCAGTCAGCTGACATCGATGGACAGGTTATTTAATGGGGTATTACTGAATCGGCCAGATCTCGCCATATCACTGTATATGCGCATGGCGCAGGCCCTTAATGGCGATCAATTTGCGCGGTTTATGCTGGGCAGAGCAACGCTAAGTGATTGGATGCGAGTGATTATGGCTATGCCCAAAATTCCTTTTTTAAGGCAGTTATTGCATGCCTGAGTGGAATACGACAATTGGCTTATCAGCCGCCTCTTACTGGGCCCTTGCCGCTGTCTTACTTATCGGCGTGCCCCATGGCGGGCTGGATGCGGCAGTGGCACGGCGGGTCGGCTGGCCGAAGGGCCTTTTGCCATGGCTCGGTTTCCACCTGCTCTATATTGGACTGGCTGCGGCCGTCGCCTGGCTCTGGTGGCTCTACCCGCTGATCAGCCTGGTATTTTTCCTCTTCATCTCAGCGCTACATTTCGGCAGCAGTGATATTCGTCAGATCCAATCGCCGTTTTCACTGCCGGCCTCGCTGCCATTAATCTGCCATGGCGGCTTAGTGACCATCGCGATACCTGCACTGCAGCAGGATGCAGTACAGCCACTGTTCAGCGCACTAATCGGCGCGGACAACAGTTTTTGGTTGCTGAAGCAGATTGATCATCTGCTGCTGCCCTGGGTCTTGGCGCTTTTCGCCTACTGTATCTACACCGTTTATCAGCCGCGCTGGCGGGGCTCACTGATCATGCTACTTGTATTCGTTGTGGCGGCTTGGCGGTTGCCGCCGCTGGTCAGCTTTGCACTCTATTTTTGCCTTTGGCACAGCCGCAACCATATGCTGCGTATTTGGCGCAGTATCAGCTTGCAGGACCGTCCGCGCAGTGCCCGAGAAACTGTTATTTATTCAGTGCTGGCCTATGCCGTAGCGGCCCTGTACTTTTTCCTGCAGACTGGAGGGAGCTGGACAGCCAATCTGTCGATGACCCCCGCTCTACTCCAATTGACCTTTATCGGTCTCGCGGCGCTGACGGTGCCGCATATGGTATTAATCGATTTTATCCACGGGCAGAGAGATCACCATGACTGATATCAGCCAACGCAAAGCCGACCATATCAATCTGGCGCTGGATGCCAAGCATCAAGCCGACCAGTCAGCTGGCTTTGAACAGATTCGGTTTATTCACAATGCCCTGCCAGAGCTGTGTATGGATGACGTTGATAGTTCAACGCTATTTCTCAACCACCACTGCTCTGCGCCGCTCATTATTGGCGCCATGACCGGTGGCTGTGAGCATGGCGAAACCATTAATCGCCATCTCGCTGAGGCCGCAGAGCACTGCACCATTCCAATGGCTGTGGGCTCACAGCGCGCCGAGCTGGAAACCGGACTGGCATCGAAGGTCCGCAAGTGGGCACCAAACGCTTTGTTACTCGGCAATATCGGTGCAACACAGCTGCAACAGCAGGGTGTCGAGCTGGCTCAGAGGGCTATCGACAGCATCGAAGCCAACGCCATGGTGGTTCATCTCAACCCCTTACAAGAACTGGTCCAACCCAATGGTGACCGTGACTGGCGCGGTGTTCTCAATGCGATTGAGCAGTGCTGTGCGCGTGTCGATGTGCCTGTGATTGTTAAAGAGGTGGGTGCGGGTATCAGCATCGCAACAGCTCAATGGCTTATGGATGCTGGCGTCACCTGGATTGACGTTGCCGGACGCGGAGGCACTAACTGGGCGAGCATCGAGAGTGCTCGAATTAATGAGTCAAGGGAGCAACAAATTGCCTCAGCGTTTCTTGACTGGGGTATGCCAACGGTAGAGCTTGTTGCTGGATTACGCGCCCAATCTGGGCGGCTCGGCATTATCGCCTCGGGAGGCGTGCGTCATGGCCTCGATATCGCACGCAGTGTGCGGCTGGGCGCTGACATGACTGCTATGGCACAGCCTTTTTTGCAACCTGCTCTAGAATCCAGCGAGGCAGTGATTGAGAAAATTACTATCTTCAGTGAGCAGTTGCGCTGGGCGATGTTTTTAACCGGCAGTAAAAATCTCGAGCAATTGCAATCCGCGCCATTGCTCAACGCGTAAACTGGCTGTGCATAGAGGTGGTCAACTATTTCAATTGAACTGCCAGCTGAGGGAAATGAATAACTCATCAGGCAAAATTTAATTGATAACATCCATTGAAGAAATCAATTGGCTGAACCATATCGATTTACCATACACTGTGCTTAACGTTGGGAGTGGATCGCTTTAGTCGGTGCCTCCGATGTCATTGCAATGAAAGTAAAACCAACCAAAGATAGAGGAATGAGATATGTCTTTAAAAGGATCAAAAACAGAGCAAAGCTTGAAAGACGCATTTGCTGGTGAATCACAAGCCAACCGTCGTTACCTGTACTTCGCCGCCAAGGCCGATGTTGAAGGTTACAACGATGTAGCATCAGTATTCCGTTCAACTGCTGAAGGCGAAACCGGCCACGCACACGGCCACCTTGAGTATCTTGAAGAGTCTGGCGATCCAGCGACTGGCATGCCATTCGGTGGAACTGCTCAGAACCTGGAAAGCGCCATCGCCGGTGAAACTCACGAATATACCGATATGTACCCAGGTATGGCTAAAACAGCTCGTGAAGAAGGCTTTGACGAAATCGCTGACTGGTTTGAAACTCTGGCGAAAGCCGAGCGCAGCCACGCCAACCGTTTCCAGAAAGCTCTGGATCAGTTGGACGCTTAAGTTTTACGCGACATTTGATCGCTAAAGCTGCGTTTGAAAAGCAAGACAAACACTGGGGCGAGGCCTCGCCCCAGCTGTTTTATACAAATCCACTGATACCATTCGACACAATTGCTCCAGGAGAGACAGCATGGCTCAACGTGAGGGAAATCTAGAGGCACCAACCCGGCATCCGCTGGATTGGCAATCGGAAGCGTTTTACGATCAGGAAAATCTTGATGCCGAGCTCGAGCGTGTGTTTGACATCTGTCATGGCTGTCGCCGCTGCGTAAGCCTGTGCGATTCGTTCCCGACACTGTTTGACCTGGTTGACGAATCTCCCACGATGGAAGTAGACGGGATTGATAAGGCCGATTACAGCAAGGTATCCGATCAATGTTACCTGTGCGATCTCTGTTACATGACCAAATGTCCCTACACGCCACCCCATGACTGGAATGTAGACTTCCCGCATCTGATGTTACGCGCCAAAGCGGTTAAGTTCCGCGAAAAAGGTGCATCACTGCGCGACCGAATTCTGACCAGTACCGACACCGTCGGTAAGCTGGCAACCATCCCGCTGGTGGATCTGACTGTTAATGCGCTGAACAAAAATAACACCTTCCGCAAAGCACTGGACAAAGGCTTTGGCGTCCATCATCAGGCGCCGGTTCCCGAGTACCACAGCAAGACTATGCGCAAGCGCGTGGCGCCGATGATCGCTAAAGCTGCGCCTTTGGAAGCGCAGGCCGCCGGCATCACCACAGGCAAAGTAGCGCTCTATGTAACCTGCTATGGCAACTACAACAGCCCAGTGCTCGGTGAAGACTTCTATGAAGTGTTCCGCCACAACGACATCAAGCTCGACCTGGTGCCAAGAGAGCAGTGCTGTGGCATGCCCAAGCTTGAATTGGGTGATCTGGAATCCGTGCAGCGACTCAAGGAAGCGAATATTCCGGTACTCGCCAAGCTGGTTGACGAAGGCTATGACCTGATTGCACCGATTCCTTCATGCGTCTTAATGTACAAGCAGGAACTGCCATTGATGTTCCCCGACGATGAAGATGTGATCAAGGTTCAGCAGGCGTTTTACGATCCGTTTGAATATCTCTTCCTGCGTCACAAAGAAGGCGTATTGAACACCGACTTTAAAGAGAGTCTCGGCGACATCAGCTATCAGGTTGCCTGTCACCTGAGAGTACAAAATATCGGCCTCAAGACTCGCGATATTCTCAATCTGGTTCCCGACACCACGGTCAACGCGATTGAACGCTGCTCCGGTCACGACGGCACCTATGCGGTAAAGACCGAGACCCATGACAAGTCTGTGAAGATTGCCCGTCCGGTTGTGCGCAAGGTCAACGAACAAGAGCCTGATCACTTTATCAGCGACTGCCCAATGGCAGCGACCCATATCGGCAACCTCTCTGAAAATGTCGATCACGCAGAACACCCAATGACTCTGCTGCGCAGAGCCTACGGAATCTAAACCTACTTTTAGATAGAGAATTTAAGGAACAAAAAGTAATGACTCAAAAAACTTCATTAACCCGCGACGATCTCTGGTCTCTGGAACAGTACTCAACAGAGCGCGCTGAGTTTCGCAAAAAGGTAATGGCTTACAAAAAGAATCGCGAAATTACTGTCGCAGACAGCGCGCGCTTCTGCTTTGAAGATCTGACAACGATCCGCTATCAGATTCAGGAAATTTTGCGCGTTGAGAAAATTTTTGAAGCGGCGGACATCGAAGAAGAAATCGAATCCTACAACCCACTGATACCCGATGGCAAAAACCTCAAAGCCACCTTTATGCTTGAATATGGCGATATTGAAGAGCGCAAAGTAATGCTGCAAAAGCTAAAGGGCGTCGAACGTCAGGTGTGGATGCAAGTGGACGATCTGCCAAAAATTGTGCCGATCAGCGATGAAGACCTGGAGCGCGAAAACGAAGAGAAAACCTCAAGTGTACACTTTATGCGCTTCGAATTTTCCGATGAAGCAATTGCCGCACTGCGTGCAGGCGGCAACCTTCAGCTGGGTATCGACAGTGAATTTCTGCAGCCCAATGTCGTGCAGGTCAATGACGCGGTAAAGGCTGCACTGGCAGCGGATTTCGCCACAGTTTAAACTAGCGTCAGCCAAACATGTTCAGGCCGCCCAATAGGATTCTATTGGGCGGTTTTTATTTAAAGCAGAAATATATCGGGGAGAGCACTCTTGAGCCAAATCGACACAGAGATCGTTGCCGGCGTCGGCCTGGTCACACTTAATCGACCTGAAGCCTTGAATGCCCTATCACTGCAGATGATTCTCGATCTGACAGCGGTATTTGAAAACTGGCTCACCGATCCTCAAGTTGAGGTGGTCGCTATCCGAGGCAACAGCAAGAAAGGGCCCTTTGGCGCCTTCTGTGCCGGCGGCGATATTCGCTTTTTCCATGATGCAGCGATTGCCGGAGACACAGATCTCGAGGCCTTTTTCACGGCCGAATACAGCCTTAATCACCTACTCTACAGCTACCCAAAACCCTTCGCTGCCTTCATGGATGGCGTGATTATGGGTGGTGGCATGGGCCTGGCCCAAGGCGCAGATCTGCGCATTGTCAGTGAGCGCACCAAGATGGCCATGCCAGAAACCAATATCGGTCTATTCCCCGATGTCGGGGGCGGTTTTTTCCTCAGCCGCTGTCCCGGTCATCTGGGTGAATACCTTGCACTCACCGGTCAAATGCTGATCGGCGGCGACGCTCTCGCGGCCGATCTCGCCGACGGTATTGCCGCCAGCGATGCGATGCCCAGCCTCTGGGAAAGTCTGACCGCCAACACTGACATAAGCGCCCAACAGCGCTTTGATCAACTCTGCGATCTGGTCAGCGAACCCTCGCCGGTGGCGACACCCAGCTGGCTCGACCCACAGATCGACACGATTTTTGCCCTGCCCACGGTGGTAGACATCATCAACGCCCTGCAACGAGCCAACAACGACTGGGCCACGCAAACACTGCACTGCCTGCATCAACGCTCACCGCTGATGCTGCATGTAACCCTCGAACAGATTCGCCGCGGCCGTCAACTGAGCATGGCCGACGACCTGCGTATGGAACGCAACATAGTTCACCACTGCTTCCACACCGAACATCTCGGACGCAGCGGTAAAACCAGCGAAACTGTCGAAGGCATCCGCGCACTGGTGGTCGATAAAGATCACGCTCCACAGTGGAACCCGGCGCGTATTGAAGACGTCACCAGCGAGATGGTCGGACCCTTTTTCCACAGCCCCTGGCCAGCGGATCAACATCCTCTCGCCGACATCGACTAACCTCGCAACAGGACTGGTTATGCACTTCCAACTGCTTGAACAACAGATCACCTGCCCCTTCTGCTGGGAGAGCATCACCATTCTTATCGACCCATCGGAATCGCAACTCTACACCGAAGACTGCTCCGTTTGCTGCCGCCCGATATTGATTCAAACGGAGGTGCACGGCGAAGATGATATCAGCGTGCAAGTGGCGCAGGAAGATTTGGGGTTTTAATGCGCGCTGTAATCTTGTCATTTAGTCTCGAAATATCACCACGATATAAAATCACAACATAAAAAGGCGTCTCGATCATGGCTCTCGGTGCAACCATCTGCAAAGCAGAACTCAATGTCGTGGACATGGACCGCCACTACTATCAACAGCACAGCCTGACCCTCGCCCAACACCCCTCAGAAACCAACGAACGTCTGATGCTTCGACTGCTGGTCTTCGCCTTGCAGGCCAGCGAATCGCTCAACTTTACCAAAGGTCTCAGTACCGACGACGAGCCCGACCTCTGGCAAAAAAGCCTCAGCGACCAGATCGAACTGTGGATTGAACTCGGCCTGCCCAGCGAAAAACGCCTAAAAAAAGCCAGCGGCCGCGCCCAACAGGTGATGGTCTACACCTACGGCAGCGGCTCAGCGGAACAGTGGTGGAAACAGATGCAGGCACCCCTTGCCCGCTTTAAAAATATCAGCGTCTACCATATCGACCCGAACACCACCGAAGCCCTCGCCAAACTTGTGCAACGCAATATGGATGTGCAGGTCAGCATTCAGGATGGTGAAATCACCTGGAACTCAAATGACCAGAGCCTGAGCTTTACGCCACAGCAGTTGGGTTGAAATCGCCCCGCCCCACGTCGCTTCACAGCAGCATTGAAAATGCAGCATTAAAAAAAGCCGTCCGCAGAAAATCGTTCTATATTGAATCGTAAGGAATTTGGAAACCCGCCTTCGTTCGCATAGGAGCACTGTTATGACTGCAAAACGTTTTCTCTCAGCCACACTCGGCGCATTTGTGTTTGTCTTTCTCTATGAACTGCTAGTGCATGGCCAACTGATGATGGGCCTGTATAACCAAACAGCCAGCCTATGGCGCCCCCAGGAAGAGTGCAATATGGCCATCATGTTGCTTAGCCAACTGCTGTTTGCCGCTGCACTGGCGTTCTTCTACCCGATTATTGGATCAGACACCGAGTGCAAAAAAGCCATACCGTTTGGCGCCGGACTCGGCCTGGTGATGGCCGCGCCGCAACTGGCAACCTATTGCTATTTGCCTATACCACTCTCGATCAGCCTGTCGTGGGCGCTGATCTCATTTATTAAAGCGCTGGGCAGCACCTATATCGTCTCGAAAATCTATAACTGGAAATAAGGTGTTGTGAAACCCCGTGGGCGCTTTATACCGGAGGGAATCGGTGATATCAGAACTTTCAATTATTTATCCGCAGGTTAGAGAAGGCTGTCGAATATCAAATTCGGCAATGCGCACTTGCGCGATATTAAAATGTTATGAATCATCTAGGAATCAAGAATGGATTGGATAAAATTATTAGGGGCTATTGGGTTCGGAGCGATAATCACAAAAGTTTTAGATGTGATTTGGTTGCAAAGTGCCTTAAAAAATGCAGAACGGGAAAAGTGGCTTAGAGACCAGCGTATGAGAGTATTCTCAATGCTTGCTAAAGAATTAGTCGACATTCAGCTTAACAAAAGTAGAGAGGGTATAGAGTCAGCAAAAGCTATCACCGCTGAAGCGCTGCTATTGTTGCCAAATTTAGAAGTTGGAAATGACCTTTCTCATCATTTCGATGACATAGCAACCTCCAAATCTAAAATCGAGAAATTCATTAATAATGGCTCCAGCACTATCGAAGAGCGAGCAGCTCTTCGTAAAAGTGAACAGGTTCAATTGCAAAAGCAGGCTCAAAATATACTCAGTGATTTAAGGGCGTTACTTCATGAGTAAAAATTCAATAACAAGTAAAGGCAGTCGGAAAAAAAGCTCCGTTTTTATTTTCCGCTGCTTTAGACGTTACGTGAATGGATGAATTTGCGATGCAAGTACCAGTATGGTTAACAGTTTTACTCTCGCTAGCTTCAGGATTAGTGACTTTTTCTGTATCCACTTGGTTCTACATTTACTATGAAGAAAGAAAGCAAAAGTTGGAGGTTTTTCGGGCGCTAATGGGCTCTCGCCATGGTTTGGTCGAAAGTGCTGACCCAGAGGTCAAAAGGAAATTCTTTATGTTTCTCAACGAAGCATTCGTTGTTTTTGGAAAATCCCCGTGTATCATTGAATGCTTGAAGAATTTTAAAAATTTCCCTGGTCGTGCAGCCGATAATTTCACCTAGCTCGCCAGGGCAATTTGTAAAGATTTGAGAATATCCGATTCAAAACTTGAGGATGACTTTTTTAATGAGCCATTTGTTCCAGGGCCATGATGCAAACTCGCATAGAAAACGCAAGCAGTTTGGCCCTTCGGGCCCGGACGTCGCTTCGCTTCGCCGCTGTTGTGAGTATTATGCCCTCGGAGGGCAATAGGTGTATCAAAAAATATACGAAAGAATTCAGAAAGCGTGCGGTTATGTAACCGTAATCTTAAATGATGAAATAATAAGTCAGGGCTCTTGTTTTGCTTTCACTCCTAAAGGCGAAATTCTTACAGCAGCTCATGTTGTTACTGGTAGGCATCCAATTAAAATAGAGGATCACACCGATCCTGATTGTAGAATATACGTAAAATTCAGTGGTCTTCCTGTACTGGAGTATGACGTTTCACTTTGTTGTATTGGAATTCAAGTAGAAGCTTTCAAAGAAATACTTCAGGTTGATATCGCAGTTCTTATCCCCAAGACAAAAGAGACTATTACATTTTCTTTTTTGCCAACTAAATTTGCGATGCCAAATTTAGGTCAGGAAGTATTCATGGCAGGGTACTCTGATGAGCTTTCACTGCCTTTTAACATAGATCGAATCGCAGATCGAAAATACCCAGGTATGTCTGAATTTCTAGGTAAAATGGAGCGTGGATACATGGCAGATTCGACTGGACCAATGATTAAGCGAGGCGTAATCGGAAATCATCGCAAGTTTCACGCAAGTAATTCAGATCAGGATGTGAACATTGATGGTGATATTATTTATATAGATAACGGGATGCACAGTAGTGCTAGCGGTGGGCCAATAGTGAATGAAAATGGCGAGGCTGTTGGTGTTATTACTCAAAGAGCAATTACAAGTGCAAGCCAATCCTCTGATGTGAATTTACAGGTTCCATCAGGCTCTACAATTGGAATTTCAATGCAGCCGTTGTTGGGTATATAAAATGTTGAGCGTGCAGGCATAACAAGTCAGTGTTGGCGCCTTCGGCTGGGACCTTTATTCCACTGACGCTCCACTACGGCCCCAAACCACAGCGTTATGTGTCCTTACGAGATGCAACGCCAAAACTCATTCAGCCCAGAAAAACCTGGCAATACACAACAGATTTAAAGTAAAAGCCGTTAAACTACGTTGCCCAGAAGAGATTCAGGCTCAGCAGGTGGCAGAAGATAGCGGCGTAAACGCGCAATATCCAAGCGCTTCATAGATCTGGCACCGAGCCCGCAACCCAACCATCAGAGATGTCTGCAATGTCGATTCAGTGGTATCCCGGCCATATGCACAAGGCCAGCAACGAGATGATCGAGGCGCTGCCACTTGTCAATGTGGTGGTTGAAGTACTCGATGCGCGCATTCCCTTCAGCAGTTCTAACCCCTTTATTCAGGGGCTTTGCACGGATAAGCCGCGGATCAAGATTTTGAATAAATGCGATCTGGCCGATGCGGCGATCACCAGGGTTTGGCAGGATTATTACGAGCAGCAAAACAACACCAAAACCATGGCGCTGGATTTGCAGCATTTTGATCCGAGCAAACAGGTAATCGACCTGATCAATAAGCTGTGTCCGCAAAAAGAGGGACGTAATACTCTGGTAATGGTGACCGGCATTCCCAATGTCGGGAAATCGTCGCTGATTAACAGCCTCGCCGGGCGGCATATTGCCAAGACTGGCAATGAACCGGCGGTAACCAAAGGTCAGCAAAAAATTAATCTGCGCAATGGCATTATGCTGCTGGATACGCCGGGTATTCTCTGGCCGAAGATTGAGAACCCCAATAGCAGCTATCGGTTGGCGACAACCGGGGCGATTAAAAACACTGCGGTGAGTTACGAGGATGTGGCATTTTTTGCGGCGGACTTTTTACTGCAAAAATATCCACAGCTGTTAAAAGAACGGTTTAAGTTTGAGGCCCTGCCCCGCAGTGAGATTGAGCTGCTGGAAATCATCGGCGCTCAGCGCGGCTGTCTGCGCAGCGGCGGCCAGGTTGATCTGGAGCGAGTGTCGACCATTTTTATCAATGAGCTGCGCGCCGGCACATTGGGCACGGTCAGTTTTGAAACTCCGGATGTAATTGATATCGAAATGCAGCAGGTCGAGATTTTAAAAGCTGAGAAGGAAGAACGGGAAAAACTGCGTCTCGAAAAGGCGGCCGAAAAACGACGTCGCGCGAAGGCCAATCGGCGTTAATCAAACATAGTGTCCGGCGGCATAACCCGAGGCCCAAGCCCACTGGAAATTGTAGCCGCCGAGATGCCCGGTCACATCGACCACCTCACCGACAAAAAACAGTCCTGGCTGAGCCTTGGACTCCATAGTTTTTGACGACAGCTCTGCGGTGTCGACGCCGCAGAGAGTCACCTCAGCAGTGCGATAACCTTCGGTTCCCGAGGGCTTTAACTGCCAATCTGATATCTGCTTGGCGACTGACAACAGCTGGGCATCAGGAATTTCCGCTATCGGTGTTTCGGCATAGTTGGGCCAGTGCAGTGCTTGCAGCGCCAGCACCAGGCCTTTGGAGAGATGCTGTGCCAGCAGGTTGCGCAGCAGACTTTTCGCACTGCTGCTTTTGTAGTTGAGCAGCAACTGAGCGGCATCCTCGTCCGGCAGCAAGTTGACGCTGATAGTCTGTCCGGGATGCCAATAGCTCGACAGCTGCAGCGCCGCGGGACCACTGATACCGCGGTGAGTAAAGAGCATATTTTCCCGGAAGCTGGCGCTCGGCAGCGACATCTCTACATCAACGGCCAGACCGGACAAATTTTCAGCGATCTGTTTAACACCATCACTAAAAGTAAACGGCACTAAGCCGGCAGCGCGCGGTAACAATCGCAATCCAAATTGCTCGGCTAGCTCATAGCCAAAACCTGACGAGCCCAGTGTCGGAATCGACAGACCGCCGGTGGCAACCACCAATGACTGGCAACGATACTGACCACTCGATGTCTGAAGCTTAAACCCGCCCCCGGACTGACCCGGACTGAGTGCCACGACCGACTTGATTTCACAGTGGGTCTGTATTTGCACGCCGGCGGCTTCGCACTCGTCGAGCAACATGGCGAGTATTTCTTTTGCCGAGTTATCACAAAACAGTTCGCCGTGTTTGCGCTCGTGATAGGCAATTCCGTGGCGTTCGACCATCTCAATAAACTGCCACTGGTTGTAGCGGTTAAGTGCCGAGATACAGAAATGCGGGTTTTGGCTGAGATAGTTTTCCGGCGTGATATCGAGGTTGGTAAAGTTACAGCGCCCACCCCCGGACATAAGAATTTTCTTACCTACCTTATTGCTGCTGTCGAGCACCAGCACCGATAGTCCGCGCTGACCGGCGGTGAACGCACAGAACAGGCGCGCGGCACCTCCGCCAATAATAATCACATCCGGATTTTTCACAGGTTATTGTGGTCGTCGGCGGTCAAGCCACGCCAACGCGCCTCAACAGTTTCAAGACCCATTCCCGCCAGCAAGGCAATATTGCGCTCAGGAATCTGCTCCGGATTGGACACATGTTCTAGCGCCGCAGAAACCATCTCCTCGCGCAAAAAGTGAATCGTCGGATAGGGCGCGCGATTGCTGTAGTGGCTCGGGCTATTGGGGTCTTCATCGGCAAAGAGATACTTAGGGTGAAAGCTGGCAAGCTGGATAATGCCATCCAGCCCTGCTTCTTCAAGCAAAATTTCTGCATGCCCCAGAAAATCGAGATACTCGTCAAAATTGTCCAGAACACAAGGTATTACCATCAGACTGGTGGCAACCAGCTGATCGCTACTCTGCTGGATCATATCCAGCTCTGATAAAAATGCATGGTGCAGATCAGCCAAATTATCCGCATTACAAACACTTATCCGCAGAGCGGGATCAGCAATCAGAGGCCGAGCAAAGGGGCACAGATTAAGGTCAACAATAAAGCGCTGCAGCCAGGCACGGATATGTTTTTCGACCTGATCGGACTTCATAACATCAGACATAGAGGCTCACACGTGCAACGGGCACTTTTTAGAGGTTGGTGTCTTTCAAAAAAGCTAATTATAGGGCTATTTAAGGCTAAAAGGTGCTTTGCGAATCCTCTTTTTGGCTGTACTGTAGTCGGCATTTTTCAGCGTTTTGGTTTTCGGTCTTTGCTATGACATTTGTCACCATGATTCGTCTTTGGCCCCTGCTGATCGGACTTGCTCTGATCGGTCTCGCCGTGGGCGTTCAAGGCAGCCTACTGGGGATTCGCGCGGAAATCGAAGGTTTTGAAGATTATCTGATCGGTTTGCTGATGTCATGTTACTTCGCCGGCTTTCTGGCGGGATCATTACTGACTCCCAAAATGATCCATAGAGTTGGCCACATCCGCATCTTTGCGGCGCTCTCCGCTGTAGCCTCAGTAACCATTCTGATCCACTCCATCTACGTCAATCCCTGGGGCTGGGCCTTTATGCGCCTGCTGACCGGCTTTGCTTTTTCGACTATCTATGTGGTGGCAGAAAGCTGGCTTAATCAAGCGTCAAGCAACGAAACCCGTGGTCAAATTTTGGCGATTTATACTGCCATTTTGCTGTCTGGTATTTGCGCGGGTCAATTTATGCTCAATATCGCTGACCCAGCGGGGCACACCCTGTTTATTTTGATTTCGGTAATGGTCAGTGTGGCGGCGGTGCCTATTCTGCTGTCAGTTATCGCCGCGCCACCACTGGAAGAAACCGAACGTGTCAGCATCGGCCATCTATGGCGTCGCACACCAATGGGGGTCACCGGCATTGTGCTCTCGCAATGGGTCTCGAGCATTATGTTTGGCATGGGGGCAGTCTATGCCGCCAAGCTCGGATTTACGATCTCTGAGGTAGCCAATTTTATGGGTGCAATGATGGCTGGCGGCATGATCTTCCCTTGGCCGCTGGGGAAGCTTTCAGACCAAGTTGACCGCCGTTGGGTAATGGGATTCTCTTGCCTTGCAGCAGTGGTAGTGGCGATTTTTATCAGCTTCGAAAGTCAGGCCTCGGCAACGCTCTATTTTCTTATCTTCCTGTTTGGAGGGTTCTCGTTATCGCTCTACTCTCTGGTGGTTGCACTCACCAACGATCACCTGCGACCCAAAGAGATTATTCCTGCCAGCGGTACGGTGATTCTAATCGCCGGGCTGACCTCGATTACAGGACCTATTTCGGCGGTCTTCTGGCTCGATATTTTTGGTGTGCAATCATTCTTTATTCTGCTCGCAGCATGTCTGTTGCTACTCGGCGGCATCAGTATCTGGCGTGTGCTGACCATTCCTGCACTGCCCGAGGAGTACAAAGTACAGAGTGTGTTGCAGGCGGCAACCATGCCTGTAGGATCTGTGCTGCACGCTGAGGAAGAAATTTCCGAAACCTCAGCAGCAGCCTAGACGCAGCGCAGCTGCGCTATTGGCAGCGCGCTTGAGGCTTCGAGCTTATTCTGCGGCTGCCTTGGCGGCCTCTACCGCATTGTTGAATATCTTAATACCTGATCCAAGCACCTTCAAAAGGTTAACCGAGTCGTAGCGATGGTCGATTCTCAGAACTTCATCCGCAAGTAAATGCTGCTGTTGCAGCAATGTCTCACTGTTGGCCCCACCCGCTTTCAACATTTGGTCGAGCATTTCGATCTCAAAAACTAACTTCTCAACCCGCATCATATCCCTGTGGTACGCAGTCATAACCGTCTCAGAGGACTGAGAAAACAGTTGTCCTACCGCGCCCTGAAAACGTCGCGCAACCACGCTGGCCTGATCAGCTGTAAAATCCTCTGCACATTGACGGACCTGAGAATATTTTTCCGCCGGATTGCATCCAGTGGCAAACCACTCGTTGCTCTCGCGCAGCCGCCGCTGCTCTGACCGAAGAACAGATGCTGAGAGGACTGGAGCCGATTTAGTCGCGGGCACATTGCGTGCAGCAGGAATCTGGTGGGCCTGTTCTGGTTTTACTCTTTGTTCTCGTTTTACTCTGTTTTCTCGTTTTACTCTGTTTTCTCGTTTTACTTCACCCCTATCACTGACAGCATCGGCTTCCAGCACCCGGGTTTCTGTCTGTGTGGTTTGAATCGCTCGCTGCGCAGGCCTATGCAGCTGAATCTGAATCGTCTGTTGTTGCGTTTCAACAGATTTATCCGATAAACCATCTCGGCCCACCAATATCAGCAACACCACTCCATGCACCAAAATGCTCACCGACACCGCTTGTTTAAAATAAGCCAAGGGTTGTCGATGCATCGAGTGGGACAGATTGAACTCTCGAGAACTCATTTTAAAAAAACCAGCGTATCTGGGCTGCTATTTGCGATTCTGTGGCGCTGTTTGGCGCAGGCTATGACATTTTGCACGATCAAAGGTTCGATAGCTGAACATTTTTATAACCAATCTCTAAACACCGCACAGTACTAGGCGAGCGGGCAAAAACCGCGCACAATAGAGAGAAATCAATCTCCTGCCAGACAGGTGACGTAAAGCCCAGACAACAATAATAAATAGGGATCTCCCGCAATGACTTTTTCCCCCAGATTGATACTCACGTTGTTCATTTCCTGTGCGGCTCTGCTGCTAAGCAGTTGCGCTGATAAGCCACCAACCACTGATTATCTGCAGCTTGCGGATCAATACAACGTGGTGATCGAACGAGATGTTCGGGGAGTACCGCACATCATTGGTGAGCGCGATGTCGACACTGCATTTGGCTTTGCCTATGCCCAGGCCGAGGATAACTGGGCACTGGTCTATGACACGATCGATTTTTATCGCGGTACCGCCGCAGCAACCAAGGGTAAAGATTCAGCCGTGACCGACTTTCTGGTCAAGTGGCTGGGTATCTGGGATGACATTGACGCCAACTACAGCAGTTTGTCACCCGAGGTTCGCGCCTATATCGAAGCCTATGCCGACGGCCTGAATTACTACGCTGCCAGACACCCCGAGCGAGGCGTGGCCGAGCTGCCGATTACCGGTCAGGATATGATCGCCGGCTATATGTTCCGTCATCTGTTGTTTTACGGTTTTGCTGATGTGCTGCAAGAAGTGATGAGCAGTGAGCGGCAGCGGCCGATCAGCACAGCCGGCGGCGTAACCCTCAACAATTTGCCGGTGGGTTCCAATGCGATGGCCATTTCGCCGTCTAACAGTAGCGAGGGTGCAACCCGCCTGGCGATCAATTCACACCAACCAACCACCGGACCCGTAGCCTGGTATGAAGCCCATATTCAAAGTGGCGAGGGCCTCAATGCGATGGGTGGCCTGTTCCCCGGCAGTGCAACCCTGGGGGTCGGTTTTAATGAACATATCGCCTGGGGTGCAACAGTTAATAAACCGGATCTCGTAGACGTCTATGTGCTTGATGTCGACCCGGAAAACCCGCTGCGCTATCGCATGGACGGTGCGTGGCACGAGCTTGAAGCAACTGAACTCAAGATCAAAGTGAAATTGTTCGGCTTCCTGCCCTGGACTGTCACCGAACTGGGTCTGCGCTCAGCTCATGGCCCAGTGTTGCAGACCGACCATGGTACCTATGCGATCCGCTATGCTGGTATGGGCAAGATGCGTCAAGTAGAGCAGTGGCTGGCAATGAGTAAGGCGCAAAACCTTGAACAGTGGCGCGATGCACTGCGTATTCACAGCTTTGCCAGTTTTAACTTTGTCTACGCCGATCGCGACGGCAACATTATGTTTGTGCACAATTCATTAACCCCGCAACGCGCTGCCGGCTATGACTGGGCGCAATATCTGCCGGGTGACGATAGCAGTCTGATATGGCAGGACTATATGCCCTTCGACAAGCTACCGCAGGTCATTAATCCCGCGTCTGGATTTGTACACAGTGCCAACCAGAGTCCGTTTTTTGTTAGCGGCGAGGCAGACAATCCTAAGCCGTCCGACTATCGTCCGGAAGATGGCTTTCCGACCCGCATGACCAATCGCGCGGTGCGCGGTCTGGAACTGTTTGCCGAGCTCAGCCCAATTTCAGAGCAGGAGTTCTCGGCGATCAAACACGACAAGATGTTTAGTCCTAACTCCCGCGCCGTACACTATCTGCAAGGGGCGATTAATCTATCTCTGGATGACTCGGCTGAACAGATTTATCGCGATGCCCAAACTGTGATTCGCGACTGGGATCTATCGACCGATGTTAATAACCGCGGTGCGGCAATGTCGACCTGTGTTATCGCGGCCGAATGGCTGGCGGAACAAAAGGGTCAACCAATCCCGGATGTCGGCGGGGTATTCTACAATTGCGCCGACAAACTGGTTGCGGCCGTCGGGCGAGTTGATCCACTGTGGGGCGATATCAATCGTCATGTCCGCGGCGACATTAATTTGCCGGTCGGTGGCGGCCCCGACACCCTCCGCGCAATCTATGCTAAGGGTCTCGAAGAGGATGGCTATCAAACCAATATCGCCGGAGATGGCCTGTATTATTTTGTCTCGTGGGATGCGCAGGGCGTGCAAAAAGTCCGTGGAGTTCATCAGTTTGGTGCTGCTACACTGGATACTGAATCACCGCACTACAGCGATCAGGCCGAGGATTATGCCGCCGAGATCTTGCATGACCCACTGTTTGATAACGAACAGCGAAAAGCCAACATCACTCGGCGCTACAAGCCAGGTGAATAACGTTCACTCACAGCAAAGACTATGACTCACTCCACGATCAGACAGGTTTTCGCCCTTGGCTTGCACTGGCCAACGGCGGACCCGTTTCTGTTTTGCGCCCATCACCGAGACCTGTACCCTCGGGGCAACGACGTCTTTGGGCCCGACGCCTCTCTTGCCGGCCGTGAAATTGGTTCAGACTTCACTCTTAAAGACGGATGGCGGATGTATCACGGTGCGCGGGTGCCAGGCTTTCCCAGCCACCCCCATCGCGGTTTTGAAACCGTCACCGTAGTCAAACAGGGTTTTGTCGATCATGCCGATTCGATGAACGCCGCAGGGCGTTATGGCGCCGGAGATACCCAGTGGATGACCGCCGGTGCGGGCGTGCAGCACTCGGAGATGTTTCCGCTGTTAAACCAGGACAGCGACAACCCCATGGAGCTGTTTCAGATCTGGTTAAATTTGCCCGCTCGCTCAAAAATGGTGGCACCGCATTTCAAGATGTTGTGGCGTGAGCAGACGCCTCAGATCGAGCTGCTGGATAGCAATGGGCGTAAAACCACTATCGATTTAATTGCCGGCAGCTATTCATCCACAACAAATGGCGCAGCAAAACCCGCACTGGCGCCGCCGCCCAATTCCTGGGCGGCAGACAGCAACAATCACGTTAGAATCTGGACGGTCAAAATTGACGCTCAGGGTAAATGGCAACTGCCCGCCTCAAACAGCTCTCACGTTAACCGCATGATCTATTTTTATCGCGGTGAGCAGTTGCAGGTTGAAGACCATAACTTGAGCGCTGGCCAGGGCATTGAGGCCGACTGCAGTGCCACACTGCAATTTAACAACGGCGCGCAAGACGCCTTTTTGCTGATTCTTGAAGGCCAACCAATCGCCGAGCCCGTGGCCCAACATGGGCCTTTTGTTATGAATAGCCGCGAGCAGTTGCTGGCAACCTTTGATGACTATCAACGCACTCAGTTTGGTGGCTGGCCCTGGCCCGATCGCGATCAGGTGCATGGCGGCGAAAAAATACGCTTTGCACGACACGCCAATGCTGTGCAAGAATTTCCACCCCAAAATTAACTCCTATAATAAGAATCTTTTATGACTCAGCCTGATACCAACCTCTACCATCCACTGACCTTTAACAGCGGCAAGACGCTCAAAAATCGTTTTGTTCTGGCGCCACTGACCAATCTTCAGAGCCATCTCGACGGCACACTGTCTGATGATGAATACCATTGGTTGACCATGCGCGCAGAGGGTGGCTTTGGCCTGACCATGACCTGTGCCGCGCATGTTCAAGCCGCAGGCCAGGGCTTTCCGGGACAGTTGGGGGTCTTCTCCGATAAGCATATCGCAGGACTGACCCGACTCGCCGATGGCATACGGCAACACGACAGCATCTCGCTGGTGCAGCTGCACCATGCTGGCATGCGCTCACCGGCAGAAACCATTGGGCAGCAACCACTGTGCCCGTCAGATAACGAAGAAACTGGCGCCCGTGCGATGACAACGGAAGAGGTCGAGCAACTGACGGAAGATTTTATTGCTGCCGCTGTGCGCGCCGAAAAGGCTGGCTTTGATGGCGTCGAACTACATGGCGCCCACGGTTATATGCTGGCGCAATTTTTAAGTGCCACAATCAATCAACGCCAAGACCAATACGGCGGCAGTCTCGAAAATCGCGGCCGCATTATTCGCGACATCATTGATGGCGTGCGTGCCCGCTGCAGCAGCGATTTTGTTCTCGGCATCCGCTTGTCACCTGAGCGATTTGATATGCAGCTCGGCGAAGTCATTGAGTTCACCCAGACACTTTTGGACGACGGCAAGCTGGATTTTATTGATATGTCGCTGTGGGATGTCTTTAAAGAGCCCGTCGAAGAGGCTTATCAAGGTCGCTCTCTACTCTCTTATTTCACCGAACTGAATCGCGGTGGGGTCGCCCTCGGCGTGGCCGGAAAACTCCGCATCCCAAATGAAATTCATCGTGCTATGGCGGAAAATATCGATTTTGTAATGCTTGGCCGCGGCGCGATCCTGCACCATAATTATCCATTGCTGATGCAGGCCGATAACGAATTTGAGCCACTGAGTAACCCCGTCTCGAAGGAGCATTTACGCAACGAAGGTCTGGGGGAAAAATTTATTCACTATATGGCCACATGGAAAGGTTTTATTGCCGACTAACGGCTCAATAATAATCAAAAGGCAGCGAGATTCGCAGCCTTGTTCGTCCCAGTCATTAGTCTAATAACAATAATAAGGTTCTCTATGCGATTACACTCTCTCACCGCTGCCGCGCTCGTAACCACAATGCTGGTTGCCGGCTGCGACGACAGCAACAAAACCATCGGCGAGCCTGTTCTGCCAAACAAAAACCCCTTCCCCTCGACCTATCAAGTGCCGGCGAGTTCGGCATTGCTTATCCAAGGGGCCAACCTGCTGACCGGTACTAATCAGCAGCTGGACAATACCGATCTGGTTGTCGAAAACGGTTTGATCACTGCGATTGGTAAGGATCTGCAGATACCCGAGGGGGCAACCGTCATCGATGCCAGCGGCAAGTGGCTGACTCCGGGGCTGATCGATGTGCACTCACATATGGGTGTCTATCCGGCGCCTGAGACCTCCAACCACTCCGACGGCAATGAGATGACCTCTCCGGTAACCGCAGAAGTCTGGGCTGAACACTCAGTCTGGCCCGGCGACCCCCAGTTCGAGAAGGCGCTGGCTGGCGGTGTCACTACGGTGCAGATTTTGCCCGGTTCTGGCAACCTGATCGGCGGTCGCGGTGTCACACTTAAAAATGTCCCGTCGATCACTGTACAAGGCATGAAATTTCCCGACGCGCCCTACAGCCTAAAGATGGCCTGCGGCGAGAACCCAAAGCGTGTTTACGGCAGTCGCAATCAACTGCCCTCGACACGAATGGGCAATATGGCCGGCTATCGCAATGCCTGGATCGAAGCCACCGCGTATAAAAAATCCTGGGACGACTATGTCACTGGCGTTGAAGCGGGCGAAGACCTCGACCCACCGACTCGCAATCTGCGTCTGGAAACGCTGATGGGTGTTCTCGACGGCGAGATACGCATTCACAACCACTGCTACAAAGTGGATGAAATGGCGCAGATGGTCGATATGTCGAAAGAGTTTGGTTACAAAATTGCTGCCTTCCACCATGCCGTTGAAGCGTATAAAGCAGCACCCATTCTGGCCGAGGAAAATATCTGTGCCGTCATGTGGGCCGACTGGTGGGGCTTTAAGCAGGAAGCTTTCGATATGGTGCGCGAGAATATAGCACTGGTCGACTACGCCAATGCCTGTGCCATTATCCACTCCGATGATCCGATTCAGGTGCAGCGACTCAATCAAGAGACGGCCAAGGCAATGAGTGCCGGGCGTCGCATGGGACTCGACATCAGCCGCGCGAAAGCAATTGGCTGGGCAACCCTTAACCCGGCTATTTCACTGGGACTCGACAAGCAGATTGGCTCACTGGAAATCGGCAAGAACGCTGACCTGGTGCTGTGGACAGCAGACCCACTCAGTGTCTACAGCCATGCAGAAAAAGTCTGGATCGATGGCGCACTACGATTTGACCGCGAAGATTCCTCTGTGCAACCAACCCGCGATTTTAACCTTGGCATAGTGAATGCGCAGGAGTCACGCCCATGAACAAATTTAACCAGCTATTACTGCTCGTCGCACTTTCAAGTCATGCCGCTGCCGAATCGATTTTGATTAAAAATGCCGATATCTACACCGGCAAAACGGTTTTACCGTCAACCGACCTGTTGATTGTGGATGGACGTATTGCCGCAATTGGCAACAGTTCGCAAAAGACCGATCGTGTAATTGACGGCAGCGGCAAAAGTATCTCGCCGGGACTGTTTAATGCCGACACCCATCTCGGCAGCGTCGAGGTGAGTGCCATTGCACCGACCGTGGATTTCTATACCGATAATCCAAACGTTACCGCATCACTGAAAGTGGCCGATGCGTTTAACCCCAACTCAACTCTGCTGCCACACAATCGCACCCATGGGTTAACGCATGCGCTGTCGGTTCCGGAAGCCAATACCGGGCTGATTGCCGGACAGGTTTCACTGATCGAACTCGGCAACCAACCCAGGGTTATCCATGACAGCGTCGCTGTAGCGATGGACTTTACCGAGCATGGCGTTAGTCTGGCCGGAAACTCGCGGGCCGCCGCCATGGCTGTGTTGCGACAAAACCTCGCCGACACCATCGATTTTGCTGCCAACAAACGTGCTGCAATGGCCGGCGAACGTCGTGACTATTCGCTGTCACTGGCCGATCTTGAAGCCCTGGAGCCGGTTGTTAGTGGCGCCAAGCCTTTAATCGTCAGCACCCATCGCGCTAGCGATATCAGCGCCATGCTGGCATTGGCCAATGACTATGGTCTGACGCTTATCTTCCGCGGAGCCACCGAGGGCTGGATGGTTGCGGATGCGATTGCCGCAGCCAAGGTGCCTGTAATCATGGACCCGATTTACAACTTGCCCGTCAGCTATGAGAGCCTTGGCGCGCGCCTCGACAACGCTAAGTTGCTTGCCGATGCCGGCGTGACACTAGTGTTTACCGGTATGGGCTCAAGCACTCACAACGCCCACCTCGTGCGCCAGTCTGCAGGCAATGCCGTGGCCAATGGTCTCGACAAGCTGGCTGCCATAGCCGCTATGACAGTAACTCCGGCCCAGCTTTTTAATGCCAATGTCAGTGGTGAAATTAAGCTCGGTGCGGTAGCCGATCTGGTCATGTGGGGCGGTGATCCGTTGGAAATGACCAGTGAAGCAGAGCTGGTTATTATCGATGGAGACGTTGTGCCCATGGCCAGCCGCTCACTGCAGTTGCGCGATCGCTACTTTAAAGCTACGCCGTGAGTCAGTATGACGACTAGCGCATCGGATGCAGGCGCGGTTTAGCGGTGCAATTAAACTGGCTAGATAATGAAACTCGACCTCCGGCGGCACTGTCGCCGGGGTTTCCTGAAAAGATGGTCTTGCTTGATCTCGAGACCACCGGTGGTAAAGCAACTCATCACCGGATTATCGAGATTGGTTTGTTGGTGATTGAGCAGGGCGTGGTGATTGAGCGCTGGCAGTCATTCATCGACCCTGAAACCAGCCTGCCGCCGTTTATCCAAAGCTTAACGGGTATCGCCCCCAGTATGTTGCGCGGGGCTCCGAAATTTGCACAAGTCGCGGAGACGCTGCTCGGTTTTCTCGAGGGGCGCACTCTGGTGGCTCACAATGCACGTTTTGATTATGGTTTTCTAAAAAATGAATTTGAGAGGATCGGCACCAGCTACAACGCCAAGCCGCTGTGCTCGGTAAAATTTAGTCGCAGCCTCTACCCGCAGTTTAAGCGCCATGGCCTCGACCAGATTATCAAGCGCTTTGAGCTCGCCATTGAGAATCGCCATCGAGCGCTCGATGACGCGGCGATGATCCACCAATTTTTCCTGAAATCCTCCGCCCTATTTGCCGAAGAGGAAATTGCCTCCACCTGCACCAGCCTGCTAAAAAATCCCGCGCTACCGCCATTGCTGAAAGCTGCGGATATCAAGAAGCTACCGGCGTCGGCAGGTGTTTATTATTTTTATGACACCAGCGGCGCGCTGCTCTACGTTGGCAAAAGTGTGCATATACGCAACCGCGTGATGAGCCATTTTTCTCAGGATCACAAAAACCCCAAAGACCTGCAAATCAACAGCAAGCTGGCGCATATCAATTTTGATAAGACGCCAACTGACTTTGGTGCGCAGATTCGTGAGAGCAATCAAATTAAGGCGCTGGCACCGCTGTATAACCGCAGGTTGCGCAAAACCAAAAAGCTCTACCAGTATCGCTGCGAAGCAGACCGCGCAGGCTATCAACGCATTGCAATTGAAGCCGTTGAAATGGAATCGGGCTGTGAAGATGAGCGCTTTGGGCTGTTTCGCTCACCGCGCCAAGCCTCGAAACAGATTGAAAAACTCGCCGACCAATATTTTCTTTGCCATAAATTGCTCGGACTGGAATCGTCCTCGGGCGCGCAGCAACCCTGCTTCCGCGCACAGCTGAAAAAGTGCTTTGGTGCCTGTCACGGTGCTGAGGATGCTGAACACTACAATCAGCGTGTCAATGCAGCACTGAAGAACTATCAGATCGCCATGTGGCCCTATGCTGGCGCCATAATGGTTGAAGAGCGTGACGCTCAGGATGCCGAGCATGTTGCCTTTCACCTGATTCACAACTGGCGCTACCTGGCCAAACTTACGCTGACAGAAGATCTTTTCGATTATGGCTACCAACTCGCCATGCCGCGGCAAACATCAACGCAGGGCCCGGTGACGATAGATCACGCCAGCGCAGAAACCACAGCTGCAATAGAGAGCGACGACCATTTTGATCTGGATATCTATTTTATCCTGGTGCGCTTTCTGGTCGATCGCAACAAGATGAAAATGCATAACCTGAAGATCTGGCCACTTATTAAAATTCCCGATAGCATTTAGTGGCGTTAGTCCCATCTCGCATCATCTAACACAGTCTAGCCAGCACCGTTTAATCTATGGCGCACACAATAATTATTTGCATTAGATTTATCTAATTTAGTTATTGCTAATTTAGATATCCCTAATTTACACTTCACACTGTGTGAAAGTCCATCCAGCCCTCGATACATTAAGCCAGCCAAGGATTTAGCCAATGCCTTCATCAGACAACACGGCGCTCGATTCAGCCGACTTGATCGCGCAGTCAGAACTAACAGAACTGCAAAATCACGCTCGACAAGCAGCCGATATGCTCAAGCAGCTGGGCAATGAAAATCGCCTGATGATTCTCTGCTCGCTGATCAACGGTGAACTCTCTGTAGGTGAGTTGCACAAAATGACCCAACTCAGTCAGTCTGCTCTGTCGCAACATCTTGCTTCGCTGCGCAATGCGCAACTGGTGCAGACCAGGCGCGAAGCGCAATCCATTTTTTATAGTCTTCGCGGTGATGATGCAGTCAAAATTATCCGCGTTTTAAAATCTATCTATTGCCCATAACCAGAGGTAAATCATGAACAATCTATCAACAACCATTAGTGCCAGTGATTTCAAAACCCTGCTCAGCAGCGGCGACAAAGTCGCCATTATTGACGTTCGCACCGCTGCAGAAGTCGACTCAGTTTCACTCGCTGGCGCTGCCCACTTTCCGCTGCAAACGCTTAGCTGTGCCGAAGTCAAAGGCCATCTCGACGCCCAGGGGCACAGGTCTGAACAACCCGTTTATTTACTCTGCGCCAGTGGTCAGCGCGCCGGACGCGCGGCGCAGCAGTTGCAGAATGAAGTGGACTGCCCGCTAGTGATTATTGAAGGCGGAATCGGTGCTCTCGACAATGCCGGAGCCAGCCTCCAAAAAGGTCAGGGCACCATCATGTCCCTGGAGCGTCAGGTGCGAATTGCCGCCGGGTCGCTGGTAGTGATTGGCGTGGCACTGGGCACGCTGGTTAATCCTTGGTTTTATGGGCTGTCAGGCTTTGTTGGCGCCGGCCTGGTTTTCGCCGGGGTCACCGATACCTGTGGCATGGGCATGATGCTGGCGCGTATGCCCTGGAACAATAGAACAGTCGCCAATAACTAAGGCGCGCTCAAAACAGCTATCCAAATGCTAGCGCAATGCGCGACTGATCAGCATTTACCCTATTGCTGGCTAATGATTTTTAGCCAGCAATTTTTTCTGCAGGCTCATGGTCTGCCGAGGTGCCGCCGTGGAAAAGCGATTGGGAAGTATCGCACCGCAGGGAAGGGTTAAACTGTCGGTAAAATTGATCGTCACGACGTGGGACCTTTTATTTTTTAGTGATTTTCAGATTGCCATACTAGTACCAAAGCGCTTGTCCAAATAGTCACCAATTGACCAGATTAATTCAACCGCGGCACCTGCGTAGACCCTAACGCAGTGCTATAGTCTGCGCCGAATCAAGTGCTCAATATTAAAATAAGGTATGCAATGAATTACTCTGCGTATGAAGAACTCGCCAAGGCAACCAATCGCATCACTGTCGACAGCAGCTGGACACAGGGACGCAGTGTTTTTGGCGGCATGACGGCTGCATTGGTGCTGACTCATATCGAGAGCCAGACGGGTCTAAACGACCGCGACCTGCGCACCATCAATATCCACTTCTGCGGACCGGCACTTCAAAATGCGCCCTGTGAGCTACGCTGCAAGGTGCTTTCAGACGGCAAATCGGTGATTCAGGTGGAAGGCCAGCTGCTACAAGATGATCAAGTTAAAACCCAAGTTATCGCCTGCTTTGGCCGTCAGCGCATTTCAGAGATTCAGGTCAACCCGCCTCCCATGCTGTTTGAGAAAAGCCCCGAACAGGGGATCCAGATGCCCTTTATAAAAGGCATGGTGCCCGAATTTGTCAACTACCTCGATACCCGCTTTACCAGCACGGCGTTACCTTACAGCGGCAGCGATAATACTGTTATAAGCGGCTGGATGCGTTTTAACGAAGCGCCCGCAGTATTTTCAGATAGTGCGATATTGGCGCTTATCGATGCCTGGCCTCCGGCAGTGATGCCGATGCTGAAACAGCGCGCCCCGACCAGCTCCATCACCTGGAATGTGGAGTTCACACAACCGCGCACGCCTCTGGCGGCAGATGATTTCCTCTACTATCACTGCGAAGTCGTGCAAGCTGATCTCGGCTATGCCCACACCGAAGGCAAAATCTTTCATCCCAACGGCCAGCTGCTGGCATTGAGCAGGCAGCTTGTGGGTGTTTACGATCAACCCAAACAGTAACAATAAAAAAGTGACATTTTATGACCCGACATATTCTCGATAGCGACCACATCCACCCCGCCATTCGTCAAACCATCGCCAGTAATAATGCGGATATTGTGCTCGAAGTTCAGCAAGCAATCGCTAACAACAAGGTAGTGGTGGTTGGTATGAAACAAAACCCGGTACCGAAAAAGGCCCGCAAAACACTGGATGCGCTGGGCGTTGATTACTGTTATCTGGAGTACGGTAGCTATCTATCAAAATGGTATCGCCGCAATGCTCTGAAAATGTGGACCGGCTGGCCCTCATTTCCCATGATCTTTGTGAACGGGGTGTTGATCGGTGGCAACAACGATCTGAATGGCCTGATTGAGAGTGGCGAGTTTGCCAAAATACTTGGCTAGGCCAGCGCACACACCGAGCTGACTGCAGCCCGGTGGATTTGTTTGGCTTGTTGTTACTTGACGGTAATCTCAATCACCTCAGACAGGACCGGCGGGTTGTGCGGAATATGCGCATAGTTGCCGAGCAGTAATTGCAGGCGGTGGCGGCCGGGTGGCAGCTGCACAGTGGTCTCGGTCTGACCCTTACCAAAGTGACGTATCTGATCTGTGGCTGGCAGTGGCATAGTCATATCAGGTAGCTGGTCGAGATTAATCAGCAGGTGATGATGCCCTGAATTGGCGGCATCCGTTCCTGCGGGCGCTACGTCCATGCCCTCGAGACCGAAGACCACCTTGACGTCAGAACCGTCGATTTCCTGGCCATCTTGAGGCTGGATAAAATAGACTCTGGCATTATCGGGTGCTGGCGACTGCGGCATAGAATGATGGCCATGACCATCGGCAGCGCTGTTCAGTGCGGCGGTTGTCAGTAACGTCAAGACAGCCATGCCACGAAATAACCGGGTATAACGGTAACCTTGAAACATGCTCTAAATCTCCTCTAATGCGGCAAGTATAGTCAGGTAATCTTACGTGGTTACGCAGAATCAGGATTGCCATTTCATATTTAAGCTATGGCATAATCAATCCCGGTTAAAACATCTTATCCATTTACAGAGATAAGAGTAATAAAAATATCGGGGCGTGCGATGGCGCGGCGATCAACATTATTCTCTCTTTCGTTAACAGATCTGCGCACAGGTCTCTGCTCGCTGGTTTCCGCTGCTCTGGTTTATATTCCCCTGGTTTCAGCGAGTCAGGATTTTCAGCTCTCTGATCAGTGCCCGCCCAGTTTTTTGCGCACCGATAACAACCGCTGTGAACTGCGCAATCTCTACCAACTTTACGACTCTTTGGGTGACCGGGGTGTTGGTGGTCTGAAGACCGCTCTGCCGACTCATCGTGATGGCTTTAGTCCGCAACAGATTGATCTCGGGCGGCTGCTTTTTTTTGATCCGCTGCTATCGGCAGACCACAGCGTCGCCTGTGCCAGCTGCCACAATCCCCGCAAGGGCTTTAGCGATGGTCGGGCCCGCAGTGTTGGCATCGATGGTCAACGCGGCAGCCGCTCTGCACCGAGCCTCTGGAACAGCGCGTTTCTCAACGCGTTCTTCTGGGACGCTCGCGCTCACAGCCTCGAAGAACAGGCGCTAAGCCCACTATTTTCCGCTGTAGAAATGGGCAACAATCCGCAACAATTACTTGCCAGTCTCGAGTCTGTGGAAGCCTATCCCGAACTCTTTAAACAGGCCTTTCCCGCCCGTGTTCACCTCGATATCGAAATGGTTGCGACGGCTCTGACCGCCTTTCAAACCTCGCTGATTTCGCTCAACAGCCGCTACGATCAATATGCCCACGGCGATGCGAAAGCCCTGAATACTCAGGAGCTTGAGGGATTGAATATTTTCCGCTCGTTTGTCGCGCGCTGCTCTCAGTGCCATATGCCGCCGCTGTTTACCAATCAGCAGATTGCCGTGATTGGCACACCCGAGCCAGAGGGAATGCCGCGTGATATCGGTGCAGGCGCAACCTTTAACTCGGCGAAACTGCGAGGCGGATTCAAGGTGCCAAGCCTGCGCAATATTGCCGAGACTGCGCCCTATATGCACTCCGGACGTTTTGCCACACTGCGTGAGGTGGCCGCGTTCTATACTGGCGGGCGTGGTCATGCGGTGCCGGAGGGTGAGGAGCTGCTGTTACACTGGCATATTTCGGAACCCAACTTAACCGACAGGGAACTGGATCGACTGGTCGATTTTATGCGCACGCTGAGTGATAACAGTATGCAGCCAGTGATTCCTCAGTCAGTACCATCAGGACTGCCAACACTCTATAAACAAAACCTGTCACAAAAATAGCGAGAAACATAATGAAAAGAGCTAAAACACTGGGTGTCATTATCGCGCTAGCAGCCTTTTTGGGCGGCTGGCAACTGGGTCAAGATCTTAACAGTCCAGCGCAGATTACCAGCAGTGTAGGCGGCGCCAGTTATGCTGGTGGATATACGCCCGCCACTGATGACAGGGTCAATTCGGCACTGCCACCACGCACTCGCGATGGCACAACGCTTGTAGTCAAACCCGGCGATTCCATTCAGTCCGCGGTGGAAGCGGCGCGACCAGGTGACACTATTCGGGTGATGCCGGGCATCTATTCAGAAACTGTGTATATCGATAAAGATGATATTCATCTGGTGGGTGTTATTCAGGCGGGTCAGCGCGCAACGCTGGATGGACTTGGCAACCTCAACGATGCGATTCTCTACTCTGGAAATAATATTCTGATCGAGAATTTTAAAATCACCCGTTACAAAGGCAATGGCATTATGAGTCAGGCCGGTAACAACTTTGAGATTCGCAACAATCTGGTGATCGATACCGGGATCTATGGCATCTTTCCGCAGCTCGGCAGCAATGGTCTTATGGAGCACAATGTGGTCTCCGGGATTGCCGATGCGGCGATCTATGTGGGCATGAGTGATAATATCCATGTCGCTCACAACGAAGTGTTCGACAGTGTCGCCGGCATCGAGATTGAGAACAGCCGCCATGCAATCGTCGAGAATAACTACGTGCATGACAATACCGGTGGCATTCTGGCCTTTATCACGCCTGGCCTGCCAATCAAGACCACCTACGATGTGATTATTCGCAACAACTTTATTATCGACAACAATACGCCCAACTTTGGCGCGCCTGGTTCAACTGTGGCGGGTATCCCATCGGGCACTGGAATTTTGGTGATGGCGGCAGATGATGTGGTTATCGAGGGCAATATTATTGTTAACAACAAGGTTGCCGGGATTCTGATCAATGACCATGCCAATGCCTCGGGACTCACTCTCGATCCAGAGGCGGATCCCAACGCTGATCGCGTCAAAATTCTCGACAATGTGATGGAAAATAATGGTTATGACACCATTGATGAAGTGCGCGCCTTTGCCCTCACCGAGCTGCACACGAGCGATATCGATATCTTCCAGATCGGCCCCAGCGAGGACAGCTGCATTATCAACCGTCATCGCTACAACCACGTCGGCCTCGGCGACTTCGCCGACTGTGACTTTACTAATACAGACAGCATCCACAATTACCTCTTGGCCGGTGGCGCTCAGCCTCGTGTTATAGCGCCCTCGGAACGCGGTGAAATTGCTTATCTGGGTGTTTGCACCGGCTGCCATGCCTATGCCGGGCAGTTGATCGGCCCCGCGGTAGAAGAGATTCAGGCGCGCTATGCAGGCAATCCGGAAGGCATTGTCAGCTATATCAATGCACCCTTTAAAATCCGACCGGACTATCCGGAGATGCCCGCACAAAATTATCTCGACGCGGAAACCCAACTGGCCGTGGCGCGCTATATGCTGACGGTAGATAATTAATCTGCTTTGCGCGGGCAGGGCTTTTAATCTACACTTGGGCTCTCAGTCGATCTCAAATATCTCTCAAATATCTCTAAAATAACCAATTAGCAAACGCAAGGACGCCTCGCCAGTATGGAAAAACCCCAACAATTCGCCAGCTTTCCTTACAACAGCTCATTGCCCACCAGACGTCACAACCAACCACTCTGGCAACCGAGTGCCGAGCGTATCGGCACCAGCAATATGGCGCGCTTTGTTAAGCAGATCGAAGACCAGCTCGGTCTGACATTCGCGCATTACCAGGCGCTACACCAGTGGTCGGTGGATCAACCTGAGGCATTTTGGGCGCAGATGTGGCGCTTTGGCGATATTCGCGCGTCTCGGGGCTGGGATCAGGTTCTCAGCAATGGCGATCAATTCCCCGGCGCAACTTGGTTCGAAGGCGCCCGACTGAATTTTGCAGAAAATTTGCTGCGCAATCGCAGTGACAAGATCGCACTGGTTTCACGACTGGAAAGTGGCTCAAGACAGACATTAAGTTACGCCGAGCTATACAGGCAGGTTGCTGCCTATGCTGCCGGACTGCGCCAATTAGGTGTTGAAAAAGGCGATCGCGTCGCCGGATTTATGCCCAATATTGCTGAGACTGTCATCGCGATGTTGGCCACTGCGAGCATCGGCGCAATCTGGTCGTCCTGCTCGCCAGACTTTGGCATCAATGGGGTGATGGATCGCTTTGGCCAAATTGAGCCCAAGGTACTGTTTGCCTGTGATGGCTATTTTTATAACGGCAAGACCATCGATTCACTACCGAGACTAAAGGAGATCTGCGCCAATATAGACAGCATTGGAAAGCTGATAGTGGTGCCGGTAACTGCAGATAACCCGAATCTGGATGCCATTCCTAACGCGCAAATGCTGGCAGATTTTTCGCAGCCCCATCAGGGCGCGGAGCTTGCGTTTGAGCAACTGCCGTTTAACCACCCTCTTTATATTATGTATTCATCGGGCACCACCGGGGTGCCAAAGTGCATCGTTCACAGCGCCGGCGGTGCGCTGATTCAGCACCTCAAAGAACAGCAACTGCACACTGACTTAAAACCTGACGACAAGCTGTTTTATTTCACCACCTGCGGTTGGATGATGTGGAATTGGCTGGTCAGCGGACTGGCATCAGAGGCCACATTGGTCCTCTATGATGGTTCACCGTTTTATCCTCAGCCTGCCTCGTTGATTGATATGGCAGAGCAAGAACAGGTCAGCATTTTTGGCACCAGTGCAAAATATATCAGCGCACTGGAGAAGGCCGGTGTCAAACCGCGCGCAAGCCATAAACTGCCTCACTTGAAGGCGCTGCTCTCCACAGGTTCGCCACTCTCCCACGAGAGTTTTCGCTATGTCTATCGCGACATTAAAAGTGATCTCTGTCTGGCCTCGATTTCCGGGGGCACCGACATCATCTCCTGCTTCGTCCTCGGCAACCCCTGCCTGCCGGTTTGGGAAGGTGAAATCCAGTGCCGCGGTCTTGGCATGGCGGTTGAGATTCGCGATGACCAGGGCGAGCAGATAGTGGAGGAAAAAGGTGAGCTGGTCTGCAGCCAGCCATTCCCCAATGCGCCGATCTATTTTTGGAATGACCCGGAAGACAAGAAATATCGCAGCGCCTATTTTGAGACGTATCCCGGCATCTGGGCGCAGGGCGATTATGGCGAAGTTACTGAGCACAACGGGGTGATTATTCACGGTCGCTCGGATGCGGTGTTAAATCCCGGCGGAGTAAGAATCGGGACCGCTGAAATCTACCGCCAGGTGGAAAAGCTCGACGAAGTGATCGACAGCATCTGTATTGGCCAGAATTGGAAAGACGATGTGCGAGTGGTTTTGTTTGTTGTGCTGCGCGAAGGTGTGGCGCTCGACGACGGGTTGCAGCAGAAGATTCGCAACACCATTCGCAGCGAGACCACACCGCGCCATGTACCGGCAAAAATTATTCCAGTAACCGATATTCCGCGAACCATTAGCGGCAAAATTGTTGAGCTAGCGGTGCGCAATGTGGTGCACGGTGAAGCGGTGAACAACACCGATGCACTCGCCAACCCAGAAGCTCTTGAGCAGTTTAGGGCGATCCCGCAACTGCAGTGCTAACGCTGCGATTAGTCCGGTAAGTTAGCCTGCAAAAAGCGCAACATATTGCCACCCATTACCTTGCGAATCTGCTCTTCGCTGAGACCGATATTGAGTAAATGTTGAGTAACCACAGCCATTTCACTGCCGTCAAAAGAGGTGGTGACGGTGCCATCAAAATCCGACCCCAGCGCAACGTGGTCTTCGCCCACAAGATCAATACCGTAGGCAATCGCCTCGGCCACAATGGCCGGGCTGTTGCCACAGATAGCACCATCCCAATAACCCACCGCAATCAAGCCGCCCGCCTCAGCAATCTGCAACATCAGTTCGTCACTGATATTGCGCGGCGATTGGCAGTGCCCCTGAAAGCCAGTGTGACTGACTAACAGAGGCCTATCGCTGATCATCAAGGTGTCGGCAACCACAGCTTCTGAGGAATGTGAAACATCAATCATAATCTCCAGTTCACGCATTCTCGCAACTGCCTCGCGACCAAACTCCGTCAGCCCGGCGCCACTGGTACCGTGCAGCGAACCACCGAGTTTGTTATCAAAGAAGTGCTGCAAACTCATCATCCGAAAACCGCGATCGAAGAGTCGCTGAATATTAGCCAGATCGCCATCCAGAGCATGTGAACCCTCGGTGCCGAGCAGGCCTCCAATTAGCTTGGGGTTGCTCTCGCGACGCTGGAGAAAGGTTTCCAGTTCAGTAGTCGAGGTAATCAACATTAGATCGTCGGGGCTGCGCGCAGCCAACTGGTGGAGCTTGTCTGCTTGAAACAGGGCGCGTTCGGCAAGGCTGGTCCAGGTCGCAATCGGCCAGCGCTGCATCAGTGCCAGAGAGGTAATGTTGTCCCGCGCATCCGTTTCATTGGTGTCATAGTTCTGACCACTGGGTGACTTGGTTACCGTAGTAAACATCTGCAGTGCCATATTGCCCTGCTGCATCCGCGGAAAATCCAGGTGCCCATAATCGTACTGCTGGGTGAGGTCACGCATCCACAGCAAGCTGTCGGCATGCCAGTCACCAACAATTAAGCTGCTGTGTAACTCAGCGGCTTCGGGGGAAATAGTGTATGGCTGGTGCGCGTCGACCGGGTTTTGGTCATCGTCCAGCATCGGTGGTGCAACGACAAAAAACAGCACCAGAACCAAACCAATAATTGTTAGCGCAAGATAGGATTTTTTCATGTATTTTCTCACTGGTGTTTTACAGCACATCATAGCTGTGTAATTGGTTGATTCGAATGACCGCCTGCACCTCATGCACATACACTTCGCGCAGTTCTGAATAATACAACAGTGTTTCGGCCAATTGACTCCCGCTAGGACCCTCAGGGTTGAGTGCAGCGAGTTCAGCGCGCCGCACACGCAACTTTCGATAGGCGCGATGGGTATTGAGATTATGCAGATAGGCTTCGACCGCCTCGCTCACATTATCAAATCGGGCCACCTCATGTTTGGAGCCCTGCGTGCGCTGTAAGGGCACCATGCCGCAGCCCTTTTTGTAGCACCACTGGCCAAACAGGTTATTGCCTTGGCGGGCAAACCGCGAGGTGCCCCAGGCTGATTCAATCGCCGCCTGGGCCAGCACCAAAGAAGGCGGAATCGGTGCAACGCGCAGCAACAGTGTTTTAATGACCTCAGACTCGGTGACATTGTCCATCGGCACCGCGTAGCGGTTAGCCAACTGGCTTAACCTACGCCGCTGGAAAAAAGATAAATCACCGGTGCTGTCAACCAGTTGCTGTAGTTCAACACGCTGTTCGATAATCGACTGATTACTGTCGACAACCAGCGGCAGCATATAGTCAAAAAATGCCGTTTTTTTCTGTTTTACATCAGTGTATTGGGCAAAGTCGGGCAGCGGCTCTCGGCCTGCTTGGCAGCTGACGACGACAGCTAATGTGATAACCAGTACGGCGATGATTTGCCCTGCACGCAGACGACCCATCAACCCTTCCTCAAGTCGCTGAGCAGTTTGCGCGCCGCCAAAATAAACAATGTCGCCGAGACCAGATTGATCAATGACACAATGCCCAGTGAGTAGCGCAGTGATTCACTGCCATAGGCTGGGGCGAGAGCGTCGCTGATCATCCCCACTACCAGTGGTCCCATACCGAGACCAATCAGATTGAGAATAAAGAACAGAATCGCCGAGGCCATCGCACGCATACTCGGACTCACCAGATTGTGCGAGATGGCGATGGTCGGCCCGAGATAGAAGGCACCGAGCATCGTGGCGAAAAACAAGCAGGCCAATGTTAAGCGCGGATCGGCAACAAATACCGCAGACAGCATTAATGGCACACTGCAGGCGCCGGGAATCGCCGCAATCCAGAGGTACCAACGCTTGTCGTTGGCACCATATCGGTCAGCCAAAACACCGCCGAAATAGGTTCCCATGGCACCACCGATACCTGTGATCAGAGCCAGGCTGGTGCCCACCTGCATGCTGGTAAAGTCATGGGAGCGAATAAGAAATGAGGGCATAAAGTTGCCGATACCATAGCTGCTAAAGGCATTCAGGCCAGCAGCAATGGCGAACAATCGAAACGAACCGAATTCCCTCAACGTACGCAGGGTTTCACCAAAGGTGGCCGGGGCTTCCAGAGCGCGGCCGTCGAGCCCGCCGCGAACCGGTTCTTTAATCGTCAGGCGGACCAGCAATGCGACCAAAAATCCGGGTATGCCGACGACAAAAAATGCTGCCCGCCAACCAAACTGGCTATTGATCCAACCGCCGATCAAAAAACCGAACAGAATACCCAGATAAACTCCGGTGGAATAAAACGACAGTGCACTGCCGCGCTGCTCAGGCGGGTAGTAGTCGGAGATAATTGAATGTGACGGAGGGCTGCCGCCGGCCTCCCCGACGCCGACGCCAATTCGTGCCATCAGCAGCTGCCAGAAATTCTGCGTCAAACCAGAAAGTGCCGTCATGCCACTCCAGACAGCGATGGCCAGCGAAACAATGTTGCGGCGATTTCCGATATCAGCCCAGCGCGCGATGGGAATGCCGACACTGACATAAAAAATAGCAAAGGCGAATCCTGTCAGCAGCCCGAGTTGCGAGTCGGAGAGGTCCATGTCAACCTTGATCGACTCTTGCAAGATAACCAGAATCTGCCGGTCAATAAAGTTGAGCGAGTAGACCAAGGTGAGTACGACCAGCACATAGCGGCGATAGGATTTAGATGGTGTCGCAGCATCTGCGTTGGCCTCTGCGGCTTTCTCTGCAGAGGCCGCTTTGGCGGGGGAAGTGTCAGTCATGAAGGGCTCTACTGTTGTTATTGTTATTAGGGCACCAGTCTTTGTTCTTATTGGTCCAATGTAACATCATCACAACAAAACTAACATCTGCTATTCGGTCGTCCACTGCTGGCGTTATTGCACAATCCGTCCAAACGGAAACGGCCTTAACGATTCACCACGGAATTCCGACAACGGATCGATCGACTGACCGCGAAGTGTCTTTGATGTCGGCGAAACTGTTGGGCAACTGCCGGTTTCAATAAAGCTCAACGCTGTCGCCAGTTGCGCCTCGTCGGGATCTCCCAACACATGCGTCAAATCGTCAGCAACCGCACAGCCGCGCACTTCAGCGCCGAACATATCGTCGCTGTCCGAGGGGATAAAGCCGTCGGCATAGTCACCAAAGCCCTTGGCATTCTGACCTTTAAAATGGACCGTAAAATAGGTCACGCCGCAGTTATCAATGCCGTAAAACCCATAGGGCTTACCGCGAGTGGTCTCACCGATCAGAATTACCTCGACATCAATACCGCGCAAACCATTAATAAAGGCCTCGCTGGCAGACGCCGTATCGCCCGTTGCCAGAACAAACACTCGGGGCAGGTTCAATCGCGGCAACACTCTGCCCTGAGAGGCAGAGAACCCGGCTGCAGTGGTGCGAAACAGTGTTGGCTGCAGTGGGTCACCGGTAATAGGATTAAAACTTGGGTGTTTGTCGTTAAAAATCTTCTCTTCAAAAACCTGACCTGAAGCCACATTGCCCGCCACCATAAAGGCCAGTTCAGAGGCTATCGCCAGATAACCTCCACCGTTGTAGCGCATATCAATAATCAAATCGTCGATATTGCTGTTGGCAAATTGTTCAAGGGCATTGATCAGCAGGACTTCTGATGCGCCGAGAAAATCGTTATAGGTTAAATAACCCACTTTGCTGCCGGCGACATTGAATGTCCGACTATTTTTCACCGCCAGGGATGTAACCTCGGTACTGGTCAGGGTGACGGTGCGTGTCTCAACAGCATTTAAATCGCGAATCACAAAACTGTGTGACTCTCCCACTGCCGAGGGAAACAGTCCTGCATTCAATGCATCGGCACTGCCATCTTCAACTAGTGCGTCATCGACCTGGATAATTTCCGCGCCACGGCTGATGCTGTTGGCTGCAGCGGGCGAGTTGGGTTCGTTGTAGGTGACCAGAATCCGACGCGGCGGAGAACGACTGATCAGCGCTAAGTTAAACCCGTATCCGGCTGATATACCAGACTGCGAGAGTTGCTCCCAGACTTCGGTATCGTAGGTGAAATGGAATTGATCAACCGGGTTGCCAGACGGCGTGAGTGCATTGGTTTTCATCAACTCAAAGTAATCGAGACGGTCGGCGACGGTGCCCGGATCAACATCGACAATATCGCTGTACCAGAGATAGGTGTCATTGCTAAAAGAGCGAATCCAGAAATTTTCATCGGTCATTGTGCCCTGAGTATCACCATAACTCCCTGAGCGCGGCACTGCACAACTGTCTGCAAAGTTTTCAGCTGGCGCAAACTGACCACTCACCCAACCCGATGCCGCGCTGTTGGACATGCCACCCGAGCCGGCTCCCACAGGATTGTAATTGGACGCTGAATTGTCGGAACCACCGCCACCACAGGCAGATAAACTCAGAATGCAGGTCAGAAGTAATAGCGTTTTCATGTCAATTGTATTCATCTCTTTTAGACTCAGCGGATGATTTATGTAAAAGGCCGGCTTTAAGAATCCCCTAAAAACTTACGGCTTACTCGCAACTCTGTTTATACGAGAGTCATAGCAATTTGGATAACTGAACAATGGCCAGCACCACAAATGTCTGCCTAAGCAATCGTCGCCACGCCCCAATAATTATAACCGGCAAACTTTGGTGTGCCAGGCAGATACATTTCCTCCATAGTCTCAATACTAAAACCCGCAGATACAATTAGCTGGGGAATATTGCGATTGAGATGGCAACCACCGGCAATCTTGCCCCAGTAAGGGTCGATACGTCCCTGCCACTTTGCCACACCAGCATCAGGTGCCAGCCCGTGTTCACAAAATATAAGCTTGCCGCCGGGCTTTAACACCCGGCGTATCTCGCGGTTAGCGGCCAGAGCATTGGGAATGGTGCACAGCGTGTAGGTGATCACCACCGTATCAAAGTGATCATCAGGCAGCGGCATATCTTCAGCACTGCCAATCAGCAGCTCTACGGTCAGACCTTTTTCCTGAGCCGCATTGGCAGCGACTTTGCTTGCCATATCATTGAGCTCCGGGGAGGGATCGAGGCCGATGACCTTTTGCACGTTGGCAACATCGTAAAAGGGGATATTCAGCCCCGAACCAATACCCACTTCGAGCACCAACCCCTCGGCCAGGGGAACCACTTTGCCGCGCTGATAGAGAATCGGCTTGGCGCCGCAGGCGCAGTTGAGAAAGGTTGGCAGAATATATTTATCGTAGAAGCCCATAATGATTTCAGCCTGTCATATCAGATTATTGTTATTGGCAACACAGCGTCAGCTTAACTCGATAGAGCCATCGCGGCCAGATTTAGTGGCAAGACATTCCTGGGGATTTCTGCATCGCTTTTGTCATCACTTTTGTTAGTACTATTGCCGCAGTTAGTTAGCATGCTTATAATATTTGACTTATAACAAATTAGCCAATAATGAACGCTGTCGCAATCTCTGTGAGCTATTCAACATGAGCCATTCAACTGACGAAAGCCTGGGCTTTATTATCCACGATGTCGCGCGCATGCTGCGCCGGGATTTTGATCGCCGCGCTCAGGCGTTTCACCTGACCCGCTCGCAGTGGTCGGTGCTCGCGCTGTTGATTCGTGAAGATGGCGCGCAACAGAAACGACTTGCCGACATTATCGGTGTGACCGCGATCACCATGACTGGTCTGGTCGACAGGCTTGAACGCGATGGCTGGGTAGTTCGCCGCGAGGATCCACAGGATCGCCGCGCCAAACTGGTCTTTCTCACCGACAAGGTCGAGCCGCTTAAAGCGAAGATCAAACAGCTCAGCGAGCAGGTTCGCGAGGCGGCGCTGCAGGGAATTTCAGAGCCTGAGCAGCAGCAATTGACCGATTTGCTGTTGCGGATGCGCTGCAATCTCAGTGCGCAAGATAGCGACAGTAAATAACTAATAACTAATAACTAATAACTAATAACAAGCAATTAAAAAATAATTAAAAATCTGAAACAGGATAATTCCGTGTCTGACAATATTAAACGTAGCTTTCTGATCCTCGCTGGCCCGCTGTTGATTGCCGCTGTCGCGATCTATCTCTACCTGCATGGCGGCCGCTTTATCGAGACCGATAATGCCTATCTCAAAGCCAACAAGATCTCTATTGCCAGTGAAATATCCGGTAAGGTGGTTGAGGTGCTGACCACCGACCACGGTCGCGTCGAAGCCGGTCAGGTGCTGTTCCGGGTTGATGATCAACCCTATCAGATCGCTCTGGCGCGGGCCGAGGCCAATCTGGTAAAAGTGGGTGGTGATATCGAGAGTCTTAAAGCCGACTATCTGAACAAACTCGCCGATCTGGATAAAACCAAAACCCAGCAGGCATTTTATCAACGCGAATTTAAACGTCTGGGCAAGCTGCTGCAAAGCAACGCGGTCTCTAGCGCGCAGGTGGATCAGGCGGAATACCTCTATCGCAATGCGGTCAACCAGATGCAAGTTACCTCGCAGGCTCTGGAAGTGGTCAAAGCGCGCCTGATTGATATCAAGCTGCCACTGCAACAACACCCGGATTATCTGTTGGCGCTAGCCGAGCGCGATTCGGCGAGACTGGATCTGGCCCATGTGCAGACCGTTGCGCCACGCGCAGGCGTGATTGCCAACTTCGGCATGCAGACCGGCGAATATATTATTGCCGGCGCGCCGCTGTTTAGCCTGATTGACGATGCTCGCATCTGGGTCGAAGCCAACTTTAAAGAGACCGACCTGACTTATCTGCAGCCGGGTCAGCCGGCGACCATCGAGATTGATTCCTTCCCTAACCAAAACTGGCAGGGTCGTGTCGCCAGCATTACACCGGGCACCGGCTCCGAGTTTTCTTTGCTGCCCGCTCAAAACAGCACTGGCAACTGGGTCAAGGTGGTGCAGCGCATCACGGTAAAACTTGAGATTGACCCAGCCACCACACCTGCCAACCTCAGAGCCGGCATGAGTGCAGTGGTCAAAGTTGACACCGGCCATGTGCGCCAACTGTCGTCGCTGCTTTAAGACGGTCGGCCAACCTCCATGACTGTTGCTGTTGAACTCAGCCCCCGGGTTAAATCCGCTGTGACCGCGGCAGTGATGATCGCTGCAATTATGCAGATGCTCGACACCACTATTGCCAATGTCGCCCTGCCCCATATGCAGGGCAGCTTGTCGGCAACCCAGGACCAGCTGGCGTGGATTCTGACCTCCTATATTGTCGCGGCGGCGATTATGACGCTACCTGTCGGTTGGCTGTCAGGCCGCTATGGGCGCAAGAATGTGTTTGTGGTCTCGATTGCCGGTTTCACCCTGGCTTCATTGCTGTGCGGCGTGGCCAACGCGCTCAACGAGATGATTCTGTTTCGGATATTGCAGGGCCTGTTTGGTGCCTCAATGGTGCCGCTGTCGCAGGCAATTCTGCTCGATATCAATCCCAAGGAATCGCACAGCAAGGCTATGTCGCTGTGGGCGGTAAGCGTGATGATTGGTCCTATTCTCGGCCCTACTCTGGGTGGTTTTTTAACCGAATACTATTCCTGGCGCTGGGTGTTTTATATCAATCTGCCGCTGGGTATTGCGGCGTCATTTATTCTGCTGACCTTGATGCCGGATTCCGACCGTGAAGAGCGCGCCTTCGACAAACTTGGCTTTGTCGCGCTGGCCATTTTTATTGCCAGCATCCAGTTGATTCTCGATCGCGGACATCATCTCGACTGGTTCGACTCGCTGGAGATTCAACTCTATTGCGGTCTGGTTGCCGCTGCCATGTGGATCTATGTCACTCACACCAAAACAACAAAACACCCGTTCCTGACGCCGGCCATTTTTCAGGATCACAATTTTGTTACCTCGTTGATATTTATGTTTTTTATCGGCCTGATTCTGCTCGCCACCATGGCACTGCTGCCGCCCTATATGCAGAATATTATGGGCTATCCGGTCTTTGATGTGGGCACCATTCTCGCACCACGCGGTTTTGGCACCATGATTTCGATGCTGGTGCTAGGTAAATTTGGCAGCCGACTCGACCCCCGTGGGCTCGTGTTGTTTGGATTAATTACCACAGCCTATTCACTTGGGCAGATGTGTCAATTCAACAATTTTGTGCCTGCACAGATGATTGTTACCACCGGTATTATGCAAGGCTTTGGACTCGGCTTCGTGTTCATGCCTCTGAGTACCCTCGCCTACTCCACGCTGGAGGCAAAGTATCGCGACGAGGCAGCCGCGCTATTCAGCCTGATACGCAACCTTGGCAGCAGCATTGGCGTATCGATTGCCTTCTCTCTTTTTGCTCGCAACGTTCAGACCCAACACGCCTATCTGAGCGAACATATCACACCATTCTCGATGGGCATTGGAATCCAGCAATTGCCGCAAATTCTTAACAATGAAGTTGTTTCAGCCCTGATGATGGTGGACGCAGAGATCAATCGACAGGCCGCAACGATTGCCTATATCAACGACTTTAAGTTAATGATGTGGGTAGTAATTTGCATGATTCCGATGGTAGTTCTGTTGCGTAAGCCACCGGCGCAGATAATCGCTCAAAGTACCGCCTAAATAGGGCCCATTGAAACGCAGCCGGCAAAACTGCCCGGCTGCGGCGGGTGATTATCGCAAACTTAATGCCTGTCTGATGCTGCAAAGACCTTATAAAATTTTGTCCGGTCCTTGATATTGATCGCACGGTGCAATTTGCGCGAAATATCCTGCGCCGAGAACATACCGCGAATCTGGTGATTGTGACGGTCCAGCACCAACGCATAATGCTGCCCCTCGCGGGTCAATGCCTCGATTACTTCACCGATCTTGGCATGGTACAGCTGATTTATATCAAATGCTTTGAGACTGTTTTTCGGGGTCATTAAATCGCCCACTTCGATATCACTGGATGCAAATCCCTCTGAGCGCTTCCTCACCATAACCTGATCATTGAGATCTTCACTACTGATCACGCCGAGAAAGTGGTTGTCACTGTCGACAACAAACTTTAGTCGCACATGAGATCGGCGCATCATTTCTTTGGCGGCGATCGCCGCTGTAGTCACTTCGATCACCAGCGGTGGCACGGGGCGAAAATCGGAAAAAAACATTTTAGCGGGACTTTCCGTCGTTAGCTGGAGTTGCTCTTCGGGCCAAACCAAGTCATCAATTTCAGTTGGGTTGTAAAAATTAAGTTTTGTCATATTGATTTCACTCCACATTGTCAGCCTGATTACCTGAGTAAGTCTTCAGCCGGATCTGACTGTTTTTTTACTATTGCAATTAGAATCTACCCTCGAGGATAGATATTGAGAAATCAAACTGACAGGATGGGGGGTGCACGGATTGCATGGCAGCCCGAGAGCCCGGGGGAAACTGCCATAGTAGAGTAGTAGAACGTTGCAGCGGACTGGCCGAGAATGGCCGATGGAAAATATGGCGACAGACTTTTACACAGCTTGTCTTCAACCTCAGCAGCCTCGTCGCCGGCCTTATCCACCGATGTTAAAGAAACACCTGTCAAACTGTGGCTATCCGCTATACCACTCCAGCCACTGCAGCTGGTGGCGCTGACAAAAATAGCGAGCAGTAGGTAAAGCGGATATCGCATCATGATCTATATGTGAGCAACGGTTCCTGGTTGAAGCTGCTGTGCAAAGATAAATTCTTTGCCACTATTCCTAATATCGGCCAAAAGCTGTCAATTAGCAACGAATAAATAATCGTAACCGAACCAAACAAACAGGCTACAGAGGATCAGCGTGACTAGCATGGCTGGAGTACCCTTTCGTAACCACATCAACGGGGTGATCGCCATAGTATGGTCACCAGTCTCACGGGCAAGGCGTTCGGAGATGGTCACGATATACACATTGGCGGTGGAGCCAATATGCGAACCATGACCGCCCATGCCCACACCCATGGCCAGCGCCCACCATAATACACTGACATTAACCCCCTCCTGCTGCAACCCGGTGAGCACCGGAATCATCGCGGCAGTGAAGGGAATATTATCAACCAGTGCCGAGGGCACCGCAGCGATCCACAACAATTCCAGCGCGGCAAATTTAGGATGCTCGATGATGGTATCGCGGAACGACTCACCGACTAGCTCCAATAAACCAGACTGTTCAACACCGCCAATAAGAATAAATAGCGAGATAAAGAAAATCAGTAAAGGGGTTTCCAGGTACCCGGTGACGACTTCAAGTTCAATCTTGCGAGACATGAAAATCAGCAGCGTCAGGCAGGCCCCGGCGACTAACCATGGCTCCCAACCAATGCGGTGATAGACCACAAATAACACCACCATAATCAGCATGACCAAAAGCGACTTGTGCCACAGACGGCGATTTTTATATTCAACCACGTGATCAAAACTGTGCGCTATCGATGTATGCAACTCTGCCTTAAACATCATGGCCAACACGACCAGTATGCCCAGGCAGGCTAATAGAACCGGAGGGGCCATGTAGATAAAGAACGTATTGAAACTGATATTCGCTGCCGAACCGATCATCAGATTCGGTGGATCACCCACCAGAGTTGCTACACCACCGGTATCAGACAACAGTGCTGCTGCCAGTAAATAGGGTATCGGTGAAACGCCCATGGAGCGGCAGATCATAATAATCAGCGGACCAAAAATAATGACTGTCGTGACATTGTCGATAAGCAATGATATCACCGTCACCGTCGTGCCGAGCAGCACCAGAAGCTTAAGCTGCGAGCCGCCGCTGACACGAGCCAGGTACTGGGCAAGGTGGTCTAAGCCGCCGGTGCTAATCATAATCGAGACCATAACCATCATAATGGCCAGCAAAAAAACCACGTTCCAATCAATCGCCTGGAGAGCCAGTTGAGGCGAATAGAAGCCAAAATATTGCCCGGCAATAATAATGGCGCCGGCACCGGCCATGGCAAATTTTGCCCGCTCAATGCCGTGAAACTGTTCTGTGAAAATACCTAAAAATGTCAGACCGAGAATCGTTGCAGAGACCAACATCGCGGATGACAGCGAGTGAGTTAATTCAATCATGTTTGATTTTCCTGGCGAGATATAAAAAAATCTAAAGGGTTTAAATTTAAATGGTGCAAAGCTGTAAAAAGTGTAAAAAGCTGTATAGATTGGCACGGGGAGGAAAACAGTAACGCAGAGATGCTAATACAGAACAACAGAAACGCTGCCGCCGCGTGAACACACTAATTCATAGACTAAAATTGATATTTTTAAAGTTTTTCTACCCAACACCGGATCAATATCTTTACTCGATAAAATACTTGGGCATAAAAAAATCCCAGTCACTTAGTAACTGGGAGTAACTGGGGTTAACTGAGAGTAACCGGGATTTTTCTATCAATAGCTATTTTTCAGCCACCGCAAGCGCACATTTAATCGTCCAGCTCGATTTTAAGCGCCTCATAGGTGCCAGCACTGTTGACTCTGGTTTTGACCTCAAACTTATCAGACCCTGAGACAGCGGCTAGAAATACTGCCTTTTCAACTTGACGGTCATACAGTTCAAAATACGTGGTCGTGATAAACACAATACGAATACCTTGGATAGTGACACCTGCGCTATCAATTGAGCCATAACCTTCAAACTCGCGCTCAGATGCGCCATAGCTGTCGTCATCATTGTCGCTGTCATCGTACTCACTATCGCTGGATTCCAGTTCAACTTTTGTCACAATCAGCTGACCAGTACTATTGCGCAGGGCTTTGACCTCAACCACTGAATTGTTGAGTGCATTAACCGCGGCAATAAACTGCGCCTGACTAACCAGCGCATAGCTTTCATACAAAGTTGATGCGTCAAATAACAGGTTATAGCCATTGTTTAAGCTGATGCCACTGCCATCAATTGCCGTCACTGCGCCCTTGACGGTAAAGTCATAGGGGGCGTATTGGTCATCATTATCTGAACTAGTGCCCGACAAATGTTCATCCCGCTCAGACTCCAGTTCTACCTTAAGTGCCGTAAGAGAGCCAGAGATGCTCCGCAGAGCACGCACACTGACATAGGGAGCGGAACTCACTGCCGATAAGAACGTAGCCTGAGCCACTACACGATCATTGACCTCAAAAACCGTTGTTGCGGTATAGCTAATCATGTTTCCGTAAAGTGTGAGCGAGCTGTCTCCGACCTGTGTCGCAATACCCTCTAATTTTATGCCACTACGATCGTCATCATTTTGATCCTGATAGTCATCGGTATCCTGATAATCGCTGTAGTTACCATCGCTATCGAGGTGATATTCACCGGCTTCGTTATGTAGATAACCATCGTCGTCGGAGTAATAGATTTCACCATTAATTATGGTATTCGCGCCGATGTAGTCATCAAGATCATTGTCACTGCTATCTCGCTCAAGACGGTAGGCAACTAACTGTGCTCCATCATACTGGCCATTCACGTCAACATAATCACCGATAGCGAGTTGCTCAATACTAAACATTCGATAGACGCCCGTTTCATCTTCGAGCTGTGTTGTCGATTGAATCAGCACAGTAATGCCAGCTACCTCAATCATACTCGCGGCAAGATTTATCGCCGCCACGGTACCTTCAACCTCGAGATTTGAAGGTGCTCGAACATAGGCCCGAGCCGCGATCAGCGTCTGACCATCGCTAGACCGTTGACCGCGCACTGACAGGCGAGCACCCAATGCAATGTCACTGTCATCACCGCCGACATACAGTGTCTCAGCATTGGTTTCTACTGAGTAACCATTGATAGAAAAAGTCGATCCATCCCTGTACTCACTGACCACACCTTCCAGCGAAATCTCAGTTTCAACCGCCAAATCATCATCGAAATAACCACCAGACAGTGCGTAGTTACCCTGGCCAGATTCCAGCTCTATCGAGCTGGCGATTAATACGCCGGCGTTGTTGAGGCTACCTTTTACTTCTACCCATTGATTGACTGATGCACTGAACCCATTAGCCACAGCCGTGTAATCAATCATCTGATTGCCGATATTCAAGGTTGATAACGTTACATCAACAGCGCTGACTATGCCCTCCACTTTGAATTGCGGCAGACTATCGGGGCCCTCTTTATCAATACGGGTTGCTAGCAAACTACCATCTTGCTGATCAAAGCCGGAAATATTCAGCACATCACCGAGAGCGATATCAGATAGTTCCGCCAGGTTAAAATTGTCACCGAAAATGGTCTCCAGATTAGTCTGTACGACTCTTCCCAGTACCGTAACGGTAGCGGCAATGGGGTCAATCGCAGACGCTGTACCAATCAGATCAACATCGTAAACGACCCTGTCGGCAACACCTGTTACCCCATCATCATTGACTGTACCGCTCACCCAGATGATGTCACCGACGTCGAGTTCCTGTTCCGCATTAGGCAGATCGTCGAGATCGCCATTAACAAATTCGGTATTGGTGGTGTCGTACTTCACACCGTTGATATAAATCGAACCAAATGCAGTGATGACACCGCTGCTCAATGTCTGTGGCTGAGCGATTCCTGAGCTGGGATCGCTGTTATCACAAATACCGTCGCCATCTGTGTCAGTGGTTTCAGTAGCATCAAGTGGACAGGCATCATCAACATCTGCGACACCGTCTCCATCATCATCCGTATCAGCATTATTTCCGATACCGTCATTGTCGGTATCGAGGCTTTCGGATGGATCAAGATCAAATGCATCATCGATGTCAGCAATACCATCGTTGTCATCATCACTATCGTTAAGATCGCTTATGCCATCAGAGTCGCTGTCGAGTCCTGAATAGTCGTCATCATTGTCATTAGATCCCCCGCCTCCGCAGCCAGCCAAGACTAATATCAAACTGATCATTAGTGCGCGTAAAAGTACTATGTTCATTTTTTTGTTCTCTTATTGGATAACTTCACGACCGCATATTACTGGTCGATTCTTAAAGAACACTTAAGACAAAAACAAAAAAGCCTCTAAATAGAGGCTTAGCGAGTGATACTGTGACGAGCAAGGCTACAACAGAGCCGCCATCTGTCGCGCCGCATTAAGCTTGGCTCTAAAGGTTTCATTCCGAGCCGCGCCTGCCACCGGCTGGCTGGAAAACCAAACCATAACCGTGTCGGCCTTGCGATTGATATAGATAACCTGACCATGAATTCCCACAGCGGCAAACTCACCAATGCTCTCGTCGAGAATCCACCACATATTGTGATAGGCAGTCCATAACTCTTCTTTGTAGTTAGTATTGGTGGCCATATTGGCGCGCAGTCTGTCGTTGATATTCAGTGAGGCATCAACCCATTCTGCCGGAATCACCTGTTCGCCATTAAACTTGCCGGAGTCACGAATCATCATGCCAAAGCGCGCCGCATCACGCACAGTGCTATTCATGCCTCCGGTCACAGCAGGCATATAAGCTCGATCGACCAAAAAGGTGGCATCGTGCTCGGCACCCAGTTTTGCCCAGATATTTTGTTGAATAAAGTCCTTAAAAGGCTGGCCGCTAATACGTGAAATCATCCAGCCAATAACATCTGCATTGGCCGAGTTGTAATCAAAATTATCTCCCGGCTCACGATTAGGATCGGGCTTGATAAAACGTGACAGAAAATCATGCACGCCGTAAATGTCACTATTATTAGGCTGCACATCACGCGCGCCAGGCAAATAAGCCATATTCAGAGCGGGTGCATAATGCTGCGCAAAGTCTGAACTGAGATCGGTATAGGTCTCCTTGAAATCCAGCGAAGTGGCGTGATCCAGAACTTGCTGAACCGTTACCCGCTCAAAACCACTGCCTTTTAACTCAGTAATATAATCGGCCGGCGAGGCATTCAGGTCGACCTTGCCCTGTTCCACGAGTAAGCCAAAGGCGCTGCTGGCGAGAGATTTACTCATCGAAAACCATATATGCTGGGCGTGAGCGTTAAAACTGTGGAAGTAGTTTTCATGCAGTAATTGGTTGCCCTTGATAATGGCCAGACCGTCGGCAAAGTTGTGCTCAAATATCTGGTCGAAGCTCTGCTTCTGCCCCCCTGTTGAGACAAAGACTTTTTCGCCCAACTGCGGTTGAGAAGGACCGGGCAGTTCAACGATTTTTCCCTGTCGCGGGATCACCACTGCATTTAGGGGCGCACCCGTGTTCTGGAACGCCCATTTGCTCATCGGATAGTCGCGGTAATTTTGCATCGTGACTTGAGTGCTTCGCGCCGGCGGCACCCCCTGCATAGGTTCTGAGACGGCTGACTGATCGGCTGCAGCTGCAGGTATCGCGGTTATCAGCGCAGAAAATATTAAACTCATGCATGATATTGGGGCAGGCGTCGTCAGGTTTGATAAACCCATGGTAAAAATCCTCTCTTATACTTTTTATTTTTTATTTTTTATTTTATGGCTTCGCTTCACTTGGCA